>OBLU010000162.1_pt1 | contig 63302 bp, 41 predicted proteins | sample 1518681 | NCBI WGS metagenome assembly OBLU01 (sample SAMEA3539304, study PRJEB22396) | soil metagenome | biome: tundra; feature: field; material: soil | place: USA | collected 2010-05 | depth 0.15 m | reverse complement strand
AAAAGGAAAGGGGGTACTCGACCCAGCCATAGTGCCACTCGATCTTGCTCTCGAAGCTCCACTTCTCGGGCAAGTGAATGGTTGCGGCGCGCATTGCGCCATGTTCGGTATCGGTGATGACGCGCTCTACGAACTTTTCTCCGGCGGCGGCTTGAGCGGCTGTGGGTGCGAGGGCGGGTTTAGCCTGTGGGACCGCAGCAGAAACGCCCGGCCCAGCAACGGAGCTGGACGACTTAGCCGGAGAACCGGCAGCGGCTCCAGAGACATTGGTTCCGGAATCGGGCGACACACTGGAAGCGCCTGGCGCAGAACCACCACTTGGGTTTGGAGCCAGCCCGGCGGCCTGTTTGCATCGATCGGACAGCGAGTCTTTATGCTCTTTGAGACAGGCCACGATTCGGCCCCCGCCCGGTTGCACTCCCGCGCACAGCTTCTGTGCATCGTCAGCGCAAGCGGCGCGAATCGCGGCAAGTGTCTGCTGGGCATTGGCGAGCGCGGATTGCGCCGCTGTGACGGCGCAGACAATGAGCAGTACTCTCAAACTTCTCATAGCAAACCTCGCCTCAAAGTGGCGATCAAAAAATCGCGTGGAGCATAAGGGGAATTGCTAAATACTGTATCAGTAAATCAACAAGTTCGCCTTAATTGACCTCGCCCTTTCGTCTGGGTTCTGCGGATTGGGCCGTCGGTGGTGTCCCCAGGCCCTCCGCCCCGCCACGGCGGCGCGCGGAGCGGACGAGAGATGGGGTACCCATACCTGATTTTCCACATTACAGGTCAGAACCGGGCCAACGTCGCCAGCGGGATCCAACTCCGGAAAGGTGGGAGCTATTCCCGATTTCACCTTTCACTGCCGCAATTCCACCGCCGCCCTCAGTTCCACCTGCTTCGTCGCAATCGTCACCTTCGCCAGCGTCACTGTGCTCCCGTGCACAATCGTGCTCGCCTCAATCTCCATCGTGCCCGCCTTCCTGGTCGATTGCACAATCACCTGCGCGAGGCCGTTGAACAGCGAACGCTTCGGCTCCTTATCGCTCTCGTGGCAGTTCGGATCCCCATTCCCCACGCCGATCAGCACACCCTCGCCGCTTACCTTAAAGTTGACCAAGTTCGAAGCCGTCGGAATGGCCCTTCCCGCGCTGTCGAGCGCATCCACCGTAAGAACCGCCACGTCTTCGCCGTCCGCGTCGATCGTTGTGCGGTCCGCGGCGAGCCTTAGCGTGGCAATCGCGCCCGTTGTCTCGCGTTTCTCTGTAAGCAGAAGCTTTCCGTCTTTCCATCCATGGGCTTCGATCAGACCCGGCTCGTAGCGCACTTTCCCCTCGAGGTGACCCAGCCGAGGAACCTTCTGCCGCCCCGCGCTTTTGCCGTTCACGATCAGTTCCACCTCATCGAGATTCGAGTACACCCACACCGGAATTTCGTCGCCAGCAAATCCGCACGTGTCCACGATGCCGTACTGCGAGCTGATTGACGGCCAATCGTACGGATCTGGCTCGCCCCGATAATCGAACCCCTCCCACGCAAACCCGCCGGCTGCCCACTCGCGCGTGGCGTAGAAGGTCCACCACTCTTCGGCCGTTTCACCCCAGCCGGCGGGGTTCACGTCGTAGGCGCTCACCGTGTTGCGCAGTGGATCGGTTTGGTACACGCCGCGGGTGGAAAACGCGGACGCCTCCTCCGATCCAAAGATCGGCCGCGTCGGATGTTCCTTGTGAAAGCGGTCGGGGATCATGAGAGCGTAGTTGAACCCGATGATGTCGAGCGGATTTGACAATCCCTTCTCGTTGTCGCCGTGCACGGCAGCAGAAACCACGCGGGTCGGGTCGAGCTCGTGGCACTTTCTCACCATTGCGGCCGCGATCCGGGCACCCTGTTCGGCCATTTCGTTCTGCAGGTGCGCTTCCTCGTTGCCGATGGACCAAATGATGATGGAGGGCGAGTTGCGATAGCGCTTCACCATAGCCTCAAGTTGCGCCATGCCTTCGGGGCTGGAACTCATCTGGCGGGTTTCGCACATCATCATCATTCCCATGCGATCGCAGGCTTCTACCCATTCAGGCGCAGGCATGTTGTGCGAGGTGCGCACGGCGTTGCAGCCCATGCCCTGCAGCACTGCGATGCGGAACGCCTGCAGCCGGTCGGGCAGCGCCGAGCCTACCCCGGCATGATCCTGGTGGTTGCAGGTGCCCTGGATCTTGAGCGGTTTGCCATTGAGGAAGAAACCCTTGTCGGCATCGAAATGCGCAGTGCGTACGCCAAACGTGATGCGCTCAGCATCGCGCGTCTTGTCGCCTGATTTGACCGAAACGATGGCCGTGTAAAGATTGGGCGTCTCCACCGACCACAGCTTTGGATTGGATGCGGATGTAGTGGTTGTGAAGGTGGCGGAGCCATCCACAGCGATCTGCTGCGCAGGCGCCGCGGCAGCCGCAACGGGCTTGCCCGCTGGGTCCAGAATTTGCCAGCTTACCGATGCCGATTCTGTATTGTTGCCCTCGTTGACGACAACTGTCCCGAGCGAAAGCGCTCCATCATCGTTCTTCAATTCGGCGCGCACGGTGCTTTCCCATCTGCCAAGGTGCAGCGGGTCGGTCTTGGTGAGCCAGACATGGCGGTAAATGCCGGCGCCCTCGTAGAACCAGCCGTCGCCCAAAGTGGCATCGACGCGGGCAACAATGTGGTTCTTTGCGCCATAGGCCAGGAAATCCGTCAGGTCGAAGCGGAACGGAGCGTAGCCATTGTCGTTGCGGCCGATGAAACAGCCATTCACGAAAAGGAGAGTGTCACGGAAGGCGCCGTCAAATTCAACCGAGATGCGGCGGCCCAGATCGCTGGCCGGGATCTCGAATTCGCGGCGATACCAGCCCACGCTGGTCTCTGGGAAACGGCGGCCAAGGGGCTTTGAGCCGTGAAGCACCGTGGACTCATCGCCATTGGGACTCTTTACCTCGTCGCGGACAAAGGGCAGCTCAACAGCCCAGTCGTGGGGCAAGTTCAGCGAGCGCCACTTTAAATCATCGAACCTGGCTTTGGAGAAACCGAATTCACCGGTCTTGGCAAAGTCATCCTGGGCATTGCCAAATCCCAAGTCGCGAGCCGGGTCGGTGCCGTGGCCAAGCTGGAACTTCCAGCCAAAGTCGAAGAGCAGTTGCTCGCGTGGCGGCATGGCAGCCTGAGCCGAAACATCGGGAGGCGAAGCCAACAGAGCGGCGGTTCGCGCCCACGCTGACCGAGCCACAAGAGGAGAAGCCGAAAGAACCAATCCCGAACAGAGCAACTCACGACGGGAGATGCCAGACATAAAAGACCTCTTTCCGATAAGGTTCCATCGGTGCTGAAGGCGGATCGGTGATCCGTGACCGGCGGGCAACAATCTTAACGGTTAGTCACATTCTCACTGCAACCGAAGCATGTCGAAGACGAACATTGCTTGCTACAGGAAATCCGGACCCTCATATCGTTGCTATAACGGCCGGTTATTGGAACAGTCCGGCGGACTATCGACTGAGTTGTTCCACTGGAACTTGAAACCCGGCACAATTGACTCACTCTCAAGTCAGGTACAACGGTTGATTGAGTGTGGTGCGTTCCCAGGTCTTCCGCCCCGCCACGGCGGGCACCGCTGCGGACGAGACGTGGGGCACCCGGTTTTCGGTTTTTCAGATGTGGGCCGCCAGGCGCCTGGGATTCTTCCTCATATACTATCGACGACCGGACTGCCGAACGGAATTGGAAACCATGCTTGGGAAACCGAACCTAAGGTCCGTACAAGGAGAGCTCGATGCATAGAAGGATATTCCGAATTGTCGCTCTAACGATCTTTGCGCAGATGTTTGTGCCGGGTGCAACGTGGCACGCGCTTGCCGAGGACACAAAAGCGCCGTATCCCACGATGGCTCCGCTCGACCAGTACCTCATGGAGCGAAGTGCCGAGATAACCCTGGCGCGGAGTGCGGCTCCCGAATCCATCTCGGGCGGCGCCACCGTGATGGTGCTTGGACGGCGGGGCTACGAAACCGCGGTTGCAGGCAAGAACGGCTTTGTGTGCATGGTGGAAAGGTCATGGACTGCCGGGGACGATTCCCCGGAATTCTGGAACCCCAAATTGCGCGGGGCGATCTGTTTCAATCCGCAGGCTGTACGAACCTACCTTCCCCTCACGATCAAAAAGACCGAGTGGGTATTGGCAGGGCAATCCAAAGCTCAGATGTTTGCAAGCCTTGAGGCCGCATTCCAGAACAAGGAATTGCCTACGCCCGAACCCGGCTCCATGTGTTACATGATGTCGAAACAAAGCTACCTGAGCGACCGGGACCCGCATTGGCATCCTCACCTGATGTTTTTCCTTCCGCTGATGAATCCTGAGGATTGGGGTACCTCTCCGCCCGACTCCCCGGTCGCGGGAGACAAGATTCCTACAGATCGGCTGACCATGTTTTTGATTCCGGTCACCCGGTGGTCGGATGGCACGGTTGCCCCGCCAATTTGAGGACGCGAAATTTGAGCGGTGGGGAGAAAGGCGAAGCTGCTTACGGCACGACTAAGCCGCGCCTTGACATAAGGCAAAAGCAAAGGCAACCGCAGGTTCCTCGACTCGCTGCGCTCGCTCGGGATGACAATCGGTTGGTTGGGTGTCGTGCTTTCCCATGCCTTAAAGCGAGACCTGGAGCAACCGGCGTGCCACAAGACGAAAGCGAGGACAACCACAGATCCGCGCCACGGCGGGCAGGCTTTCTACTCGTCCGCCCTGGCGGACTCACTCAGAACGGCACATGTGAGGATGAGGTGCTCCGATTCGCATGACGGCGAACAGATCGGAGATCTAGTTGAGGAACATGGTGTGGTAGAGGGTGTCGCGCTGGACGGGTTTGAAGCCGGCGTCGCGGATGATACGGCGGAGTTCCTCTTCGGTGGTGCAGTTGCTGGTGCCGGCAGCTTTGACCACGTTCTCTTCGAGCATGACGGAGCCTACATCGTTGCCGCCGAAGTGGAGGCCTAACTCGAGGACCTTGAGTCCTTGAGTGACCCAGCTTGCCTGCACGTTTTCGATGTTATCGAGATGGAGGCGGGCGATGGCCAACACCTTGAGATATTCGACCGATGTGGCCTCGTCCCAGCCCCGGCCGCCGAGTGCGGTGTTGTGAGGCTGGAAGCTCCAGGGGATGAAGGCGGTGAATCCACCGGTCTCTTCCTGCAGCTTGCGAACGACTTCGAAGTGATTGATGCGCTGGTCGAATGTTTCGCCGACGCCAAACATCATGGTAGCGGTGGTGCGCATGCCGAGCTGGTGAGCGGTGCGGTGGACGCTGACCCAATCTTCGGTGCGGCATTTGAGGCGGGCGATGCGGAAGCGCACATCGTCGTCGAGGATTTCAGCGCCGCCGCCGGGGATGGAGTCGAGGCCCGCATCGCGGAGGCGGGAGATGGTGGTACGCAAGTCGAGGTTGGAGTACTCGGCGATGGCCAGGATTTCAGAGGCGGAGAGGCAGTGGAGCCAGATCTGCGGAAAGCGCTGCTTGATGCCGGTGAAGAGGCGCTCGAACCAGTCGATTTTGAGATCGGGATGAAGGCCGCCCTGCATCAGTACGCCGGTGCCGCCCATCTCGATGGTTTCGGCGATCTTCTCGTAGATCTTTTCGAAGTCGAGGATGTAGCCCTCGTCGGAGCGCGGGATGTTTTTTCCTTCTTTGGGGAGCGGGCGATAGAAGGCGCAGAAGGTGCAGTACTCGGTGCAGAAGTTGGTGTAGTTGATGTTGCGGTCGATGATGTAGGTGACCACGCCCTCGGGGTGGAGGCGGCGGCGCACGGCGTCGGCCTCGAAACCCAGTCCGATGAGGTCGGGGGAGTGGAAATAATCGAGCGCCTGCTGGCGGGTCAGCGACATAGGTTGATTCTACCAATCTTCTACCCCAGCGACGAAGACCTGTCATCGGGGACCCCGCTTGCACCCCAGCGACGAAGACCTGTCGCTGGAGTCCCCGCTTGCACCCCAGCGACGAACCACCCCAGCGACTAAGGCCTGACGCTGGGGACCCCGGGGCGGCGCGGTTTAGGACAGGGCGAGCTGGGCTATTTGCCCGAGCGACTTCGGAAGAGAAAGACACCACGGGTTCTTACCGGGCGTCCTTGGGTGCGCGAGAGGTTGGAGGCTGTCGAGATTCCACTGAAGAGGACGAGGAAATCCCAGAAAGCGCGGAGGCGGCTCTTCTTCTTTTCGCTGGTCACTGGAGGAGGCACCTCGCCACTTTGCTCCGGTTGGGACATCGTTGCACCCTCTCATTCGATCAATCGTTGCGTTGATGGGTGCACAATCTTTTGATTTGAACCGCATGAGACGCGAGCGGGCCGGTTTGTTTATCGCAGCAGGGCGGAAGCCGCCCAAAGGACGGGGGCCTGGCCATGGAAGTCGCCCGTTCGGCGGTGGCGGGCAAGGTAGTAGGCGAGATCGTTCTTTTTGCCGGTGCCTTCGCAAACGTTGGTGACGTCCCAATTCTGGTCGATGTAGCCGACGACGGCGATCCAGGCGCGACGGGCAGCCGGACCGTAGGTTGCGGCGTCGAGCCAGCCGTTCTTGACGCCGGTGATCATGGCAAAGGTGAACCTAGCGGAACTGGAAGTCTCAGGCCATGCCTCGTCGTGGTCAATCAGCTCGCGCCACATGCCGTCTTTCCCTTGGTATTTGAGCAGGCCTGCCATCATGAGGCGGTAACCGGCGAGGATGCGGGGACGCTGGGGGTGGTCCGGAGGCAGGTCGCGCAGGATTTCAGCCATGCCGGCGGCGAACCATCCGTCGCCGCGGCCCCAGAAGAAGGGCACGTCGGGGGCATGGTAGAAGAGGCCGTTGGGCTGCTGCAGCTTGTCGAGATAGGCCACCATCTCCTTGGCGTCGCGGTCGAGGTAGACGCGATCTCCGGTGGCGCGGTAGGCCTCCAACTGAAGCATGGTGAGCATGTACATGTCGTCGACCCAGAAGCGAGTCTCGGCGGAGAGGCCATCGGGCTGCGGGTTTTCCCATTGGCGATCTGCCCAGTATTTGCCGTCTGCCTGGTATTTTGGATCCTTGGTCTGGATCGCGATTTGCAGGGGAATGACGCCGAAGACGGAGTCGTCCACGTGGTGACGGACGGGAATGCGAGCGGCCTCGGCACCGCCGGGCAGCAGGGGATCGAAGCGTTGAATCAGGTTGGTTTGGAGTGCGTCATCATGGGTGAGTTGCGCGAAGGTTAATGCGCCGTACCAAGCGACGGCCTCGGAATAGTGGATAGTCGCCGTGTATTGATGGGGACTGGTGACGAAGTGCTCAGCGAGGTGCTTGCCGACTTCCTGAGGTGAATCACCCGGGGGCCAGTTGGTGAAGTAGTCGGTCTCTTGCGCACCTGCAGGAACGGTTGTGGCGAGGACGAATGCCGCGAGGATGATCACGAGACCCTGCCGGTGAGTCGATCCGGCGATGGTTCCAACCGAACCGGTCATTTGGGTAATTCGGGCTTCGGAGTGGATTTGGGAGCTGCCTGGGGCTTCTTTGCCGGGCTCGAGATGCCAAGGCTCATCAGGAAGAATTTGAGGCCGCTGCGAAGCGAGGTGAGTACGCTCATATGTGCAATTCTCCCTGATGGGACCTCGATCTGTCGTGTTCACTTTTGAGCGGAAGGTTCGACCGGAACCGCCGCGGGCGCAGGTTCGGCGCCCAAACTTTGCAAAGCCGCCGGGGGCAGGGGCTTGTTGGCATTGGCCAAAAGAATGCTCACCTGCCACATCTGCGTGTCGTTCAACTGGGTTTTAAAGTCGGGCATGCCTGTGAGGCGGATGCCGTTGAAAACTTTCCAGTAGGTTTCGCCCGGAGGATCATCGCTGACGCCGACGACGTCACCATGGGGATGCTTTTCCCAGAGCGGCGGCGCGCCCGGGAACATATTTTCGCCAAAGTCGGAGGCCTTGCCATGGGTGCCATGGCATACGGCGCATTTGTCGATGTAGATGTGAGCGCCGGCGACCAAATTGGCTTCATCGGGTTGAATGGGCGGCATCTGGACCATTTCGCGATCGATGCGCGCACTCAAGGGAACATTCGTAATCAGGGCCTCACTCGGGAAGGGTGGGTCAGTCACGGCCACGGGTACATGGCCAAATTTGAGGTATACGAGGGCGGCGACTGGTACAAGCAGAACTCCGAGAACGATTCCAAACAGAATGCGAAACATATTGGAAGCTGCCTCCGATGCTCTTCATCGTAGAGCATTTTTCTGAAAATTGGCTGAATAGGGATAGTGATTTCTTATTCAATAAGAAAGATTTGCTGGACAAGTCCGGCGGGATTTGCAACAGTTTGGCGCAAGCCGCGCCGGCCCGCCAGGGCTGATTGCCACCCCACTCAGAATGAGGACATTTCGATGACCGATGACTTGAAGATGAATCGACCGCCACAAGGCGCTACCACCAAGCCTTTACGGCCGCGGAGACTTGGCCGCAAGGCGATCAAGACCGACAGCCGAACCTTGAGGCTTGCCAAGTATTTCACCGCCGCGCTTCCGCCTCCGCCGCCCACGGCCGACTGGACCACGGGGATCACCGGCTGGGGCATGATGCTCAACGATCAACTCGGCGATTGCACGATTGCCGGGGTAGCTCACGCGGTGCAGGTGTGGTCTGGTAACACGGGCAGCACGGTTACGGTTGCGGACTCAGTCGTCGAGAGCTACTACGAGAACTGGGACGGGTACGTGCCGGGAAATGCAAGCTCCGACGCGGGCGGGATTGAACTGGATGTCCTGAACAAGTGGCAGAAGCAGGGATTCAGCGGTCACGCGCTGATGGCGTTCGCCGATCCCATGCCTGCGAACCTCGATGAGATTCGCCAATCGATCGCATTGTTTGGAGGAGTCTACATCGGGCTGGCGCTTCCGTTGACGGCGCAGAACCAGGATGTCTGGGACGTGGTACCTGACGGAGGGGACAACGCGACAAAAGGAAGTTGGGGCGGTCATTGCGTCTTTGTGCCTAAATACGATGAGAACGGCTTTACCTGCATCACCTGGGGACAGTTGCAGACCATGACGCTGGCGTTCTGGAATGAATATTGCGATGAGGCCCACACGCTGCTGGGGCAAGACTGGCTGGGCGCGAAGGGGTCGCCCCCGGGGTTCAACGAAGCCCAGTTGCAGACCGACCTGCAGGCGATCAAATAGGGCTGCGCGAGGCGAACCGGGCCGCAGCGCGTCCAAACCACAGCGGGTCCACCCATGACGCTGCCCCAAGATGGTTTAATACCTAAGGGGGAGCCCTGCATGCGGGTGCTTCCGTAATGTCGTGGAGGTATCCCGAAAGCGATGTATTCTTTCCGTCGTCTTGCCCTTTTGCTGGTGTTGATTTTGCCAGCCGCGCACGTCCTACTGGCACAGAGCTCAAGTTCCAGCAACAGCCCAGCAACGCAAGACCAGGCCCAGCAACCCACGTCCGACGAGGCAAAGGGGCAGATCAGCGTGCAGGCTCGCATCAAAGCCCGCCGGGAACAGCGCCGCGCCGAGGCGATTCGCGATACCTACTCTCATCTTTATGAGGCGTTCGTCGGCGGGGATTATCTTCGGTTTACGCCGGGGCCGAATCTTCAGCGCTCCACGCTCTATTCATGGGACGTGGCGCTGACTCGTTACTACAGCGAAAAGCTGGGGATCACGCTGGACGGTCGCGGCTACTATGGCACAGCGTATGTGGGACTGAATTCCAGCTCGATTACACGGCCGGCGATCAGCCAATATGGCGTGCTGCTGGGGCCGACTTACCGCTTCTATCTGCGTCCTCGGTATTCTCTTGCGGGGCGTGTGATGGGTGGTCTCGCCGAAGGCAACTTCTCTGGAGATACCAGTGGATTCGGCACCAAAGTGCTTGGGCTGTATCCGGATTCATCCACTTACGCGATCAGCGGCAGCCTTCTCGGCGAAGTGAATATAAGTCCGGCATTTTCACTTAGGCTGGGGCCGGAGTACTACGGCACCGGCTTCGGATCGACGATGCAAAACGGCCTGGGCTTCACGTACGGGTTTGTGTTCCGGTTCGGAAAGCAGTGAAGAAAACATGGACTAGGGACTAGGGAATGGCGGCTCACCAGACAATCTGGTGGGCCGCTTCCTATTTGGCGGGCTTGAGGGCTGCGGAGTCGCCAGAGCACATCCGACCCCCAAGGAATAAATACTGTTCCTTTGCATCCTGTCTGGCCAAGGGCGGCCAGTTGCACGCTTGGGTGGACGCTACGAAGCTGCGTGGGATGCGTGTTTGGCAGGAGCCAGTATGACCAGGGCGGTGCCGATGAGGATGAGAACAGCGACGCCAATCAACTCTCCGCGCGCAACCATGTGGAGCCAAGCCTGGGTGCCCATCAAGGCGGCATGGGCAAAGCTGGACCATGCCGTGAAGGCAATAAGACTGCGATGAGCCGATGGGTCACGAACGGCTAGCAGCAGGAAGATGCCCAGCGTCACGTAGAGGCTGAACATCATGGAGAGCGCAGGGTCTTGGCGCACAAAGACCAACATGGGATACGTCAGAGCCACGAAGAGAATGCCCACCAGGACCATTACAACCCTGAGCGCCAGTTGTCGATTCATGCGCGACCTCGCGATTGCCGGACGATGCGGCCGAATCCGGCTCCGTTTTCTGGCTCGGGGATGAGCCGTGAGAGAGAGTGTAGCGCGGAATGCAGAAGGGGCGGTGGGTGTCGGTTGCTTCCTACCCATGTCGCGAACAGAGTTCCCGCCCTGCTCCCCGCCTTATTGCAGAATCGGTATGTTGGCGATGCGCTGCTGCCACTCGGCAGGGCCGGTCTGGTGGACGCTGGTGCCCTTGGAGTCGACGGCCACGGTGACGGGCATGTCTTTCACCTGAAACTCGTAGATCCCTTCCATGCCGAGATCTTCGAAGGCCAATTGGCGCGCGCTGGTGATGGCCTTTGATACCAGGTAGGCCGCACCGCCGACAGCCATCAAATAGACCGCACCGAACTCCTTGATTGCCTCAATGGCGACCGGGCCGCGCTCGGCTTTGCCGATCATGCCGAGAAGGCCGGTCTCGGCGAGCATCTGGCGGGTGAACTTATCCATGCGCGTGGCCGTGGTGGGGCCGGCGGGGCCGATGACTTCTTCGCGGACCGGGTCTACGGGGCCAACGTAATAGATGAAGCGGTCGTGGAAGTCGACGGGCAGCTTTTCGCCGCGGTTGAGCATGTCGGTCATGCGCTTGTGGGCGGCGTCGCGGCCGGTAAGCAACTTGCCTGAGAGCAACAGCACTTCGCCGGGCTTCCAGGTATCGGCCTCCGCGCGGGTGACGGTGTCGAGGTTGACGCGGTGCGCGCCGGAGACATCGTAGGTGAGCTTGGGCCAGTCGTTCAGATCGGGCGGATCGAGATAGACCGGGCCGGAGCCGTCGAGGACGATGTGGGCGTGGCGGGTGGCGGCGCAGTTGGGAATCATGGCGACGGGCAAGTTGGCAGCGTGAGCGGGCGTGTCGAGCACCTTCACGTCGAGGACGGTTGTGAGGCCGCCAAGGCCCTGGGCGCCGATGCCGAGGCGGTTGACCTTGTCGTAGAGCTCGACGCGGAGCTTTTCGGCGGTGGTTTGGGGGCCGCGGGCGATGAGGTCCTGAATGTCGATGGGGTCCATGAGCGCGGTCTTGGCGAGGAGCATGGCTTTCTCGGCGGTGCCGCCGATGCCAATGCCGAGCATGCCGGGCGGGCACCAGCCGGCGCCCATGGTGGGCACGGTCTTGAGCACCCATTCAACGACTGAGTCGGAGGGGTCGAGCATGGCGAATTTCGATTTGGCTTCAGAGCCGCCGCCTTTGGCAGCGACGGTGACTTCGACGGTCGAGCCCTTTACCAGCTCGACGCTGACACAGGCCGGGGTGTTGTCTTTGGTGTTCTTGCGGGCACCGGCGGGATCGGCTTGCAGGGATGCGCGGAGCTTGTTGTCGGGATCGAGGTAGGCGCGGCGTACGCCCTCGTCGGACATTTCCTGAAGGTCGAGGATTTTTTCGCCCGGTGCCGCTTCGAAGTGGACGTCCATGCCGACTTTGACGAAGACGTTGACGATGCCGGTGTCCTGGCAGATAGGGCGGTGGCCTTCGGCACACATGCGGCTGTTGATGAGGATCTGCGCCATTGCATCGCGGGCGGCAGGGGACTGCTCGCGTTCGTAGGCTTTGGCCAGGCTGGTGATGTAGTCCACCGGGTGGTAGTAGCTGATGTATTGCAGCGCGCCTGCGATGCTGGCGATGAAGTCTTCCTGGCGGATGACGGTCATGGGTCTCCCTCGAACGTTCGACCCTACTAGGGTAATGGATTCGGGGCGGGACTGGCAGGGCGCCGAAAGACAGGTTGTTCATCTTGGGGCTGGCCAGGCCTGCAGCCGGATTGTTCGAAGTTGCCGGAGTTTTGGTGAGGCGATTCGAGCTACGAATGGATGAAGTTTCCGTCATTTTGCCGTGGTTAGCGGTTACCGGGCCCTATTCTCTAAGTCAAACCGACTCGATCACGAAATAGGTTTCGTGCAATTTGCAGTTCACCGATCTGTTTGATTTCTGGTGCTGAGGTGACTGAATGATCCGTGCCGTTGCGTTTGCCCTGATGATTACGGCTGCCGCGCCGGTCGTCCTTAGCGCTCAAACAATGCCCCCGAAACAGGCGCTGCCGAAGTCGGAACTCAGCTTCGGGTACTCGTATCTGTTTCGCGATTATCGGCACACGCAGTTGAATCCGGTGAGCGGGGGAATGAATGGCTGGGATGCGGCGTATGCGAAGCCGCAACTTTTCGGCGAGCACTTCGGGTTCACTGCCGATTTTGCGGGATACTACGCGAACGGCGGATTCTTCACTCCGCAGATCTATTTCGTGACCGCGGGTCCCCGGTATTCGCTGTCCGCGGGAAGGTCGATTATTACAGTGCATGTTCTTGGAGGCGCCATGTTCGCGAGCGGCGACGTGATTGCGCAGACGTCATCGCATGTTGTGCCGGTGTTTGGGGTTGGCGGAGGGTTTGAGTATCCCGCCGGGCGGCGTTGGGCATGGCGGGCTCACTGCGACTGGCTGCTTGGAGGATTCGGCAGCAACGACACAAACCAGATTTCGCAGATCGTGAAGAACAATGCTCGTCTTTCCCTTGGTCCGGTACTGCGCTTCTGAGTTGTCTCAGCGCTGGCTCGATGGCGAACACGGGGGAGAGTTTGAGGCGCTGAGTCAGTGGGCGTTTGACTGCGGATCATCGTTCAGATAATCGGAAAAAGAATATGCAGGTTCCTCCGCTCCGCTTCGCTTCGGTCGGAATGACAAACTTGTTTAACTGATTAATGACTCCGCATATTAAGACGCGGATTCGGTGGGGGTGACCTCGACTCCGGTTTGACGGAACTCGAATTGGAGGGTCCATACGCTGGGGACGGGATGACCATCTGACTGCGACGGCTTGAACTTCCAGGACTGCGCTGCTTTCAGACCCTGGTTGGCGAAATACTTGCTTGGTCCCGCGGATTCGATCTCGGCATTCGAGACATTCCCGGCGGGGTCGACTGCCACCCGAATTTTGACATCGACTGTGCCGTGAATGGTTCTCAGCGCGTTTTGAGAAACGTCGGGCGGGACGCGTTGAGCGACAGTTCCCTTGAGCACCGCGCCATTGGAGGGTTCCGGTGTGGGAGCGGCAGATTGATCCGGGGGTGCGCTCGCCGGGACCGGCGGCTGCTGTGCGGCTGGTGAAGAAGGCCGGTCCGGATGACTTCGCACGAGGCTGAACACAATCGCGACAAAAAGAACAAGCGCCACCGCGATGAGGATTGGCAAGCGGAGGCGGGCAGGTTTCGTTTCACTGGCTTTGGATGGCACCGCGGGGAGCATGCTGCCGGGATCGAGACGAAGCTTGACGTAACTGAGAGTGCATCGCCGCGCCGGATCGGGACGGAGACATTCACGCGCAATATCGGCGAACGGTTGGGGGAGGGATTCAGGCACCACCGGTTCTTTATGCTTCGATTTTTCCCAGACGGGCGGATGTTGGGTGAGAGCTTCGACCAGAGTCACGCCGAGGGCCCAGACATCGCTTGCTGCTGAGATGGTCCCAGTGGCGGTTTCGGGAGCGGAGTAGATGTCCTCGGGAATGTGGCTGGCGAGGCGGCCGGCGCCATGAAGGCTGTCGGAAGAAAGCTTTACCTGGTCTTCGACGACCAGGATGTTCGAAGGCTTGAGGTGACCATGCACGAAGCCTTTCGAGTGGAGATAGGAGAGCGCGTCGAGGACCGGGTCGAGCATCTCCCTCGCCTCAGTGGGTGTGAGAGGCCGCTCGGGAAGAATCTGCGAAAGATCTTCATCGGAATATTCAGAGACGGCGTAGAGCACGCGGACGCCGTCGATCTCGGCGCTTCCAGTTTGAAAGAGGCGCATCAGGTGAGGATGAGAAAGGGCGGATGCGGATGCCCAACCGGAGCTGTGGGCTTCAGCATCCGGGGCATCGGCAGGAATGAGCTTGATGGAGGCTTTCTGCTGCTGACCCTGCAATTCGGTAAGGAAGACACCACTGTATTGCGAGCCGCCTAACCACGTCAGGAGGGTGAATCTCCCGTCGATTAAGCGTCCGACCCAATCACTGCGAATTGCCGCTGGGTTCATGGTCGGGACCATTCTATCCGAGCCGGGGTAAGAGCCACGGTTGGAGATCGCAGATTTATTCAGCCGGAGCAATTTGGCCAAGGCTAAATGGCCTTGCAGTTCTCGCACACAGCGCCGGATGCCCTAATCTAAAGGCTATGGACGACTTTGCTACAAACGAGCTTCCGCCCGAGGAGCCGCACACGATTCCCGAGAGAAACCTGAGGTCGGACTCCGAGCCGATCTTTGATGTGTTGGTGATTGGTGCGGGGCCTACAGGGCTGGCATGCGCGATCGACGCGCAGAAGGCGGGCTTCAGTGCGGTGCTGGTGGATAAGGGATGCATCTGCAATTCGCTGTTTCACTATCCGGCGCACATGACGTTTTTTACAACGCCGGAGCTGCTGGAGATAGGCGGCATTCCTTTTCCCAGCCCTAATCCGAAGCCTTCGCGCAATGAGGCGCTGCAGTATTACAGGCTGGTTGCGGCTTACTACAAGCTGGACGTGCGCCAGTACGAGTGCGTGAAAGCCGTGACGGGAGCCGATGGGGCTTTTACGGTGCACATGGAGGACCGGTTCGGCCGGCCCGGGAAGCTGGAGGCGCGGAAGCTGATTGTCTCGAGCGGCTACTACGATCTGCCCAACCTGATGGAGATTCCCGGCGAGGATTTGAGCAAGGTGCACCACTACTACAACGATCCCCACCCCTATTGGGAGATGGACGTGGTGGTGATTGGCGGCAAGAATTCGGCGGCGATTGCGGCGCTGGAGTTATGGCGCAGCGGCGCGCGGGTTACGCTGGTTTATCGGGGGCCGGGGATTCAGCCGCACGTGAAGTACTGGATCAAGCCGGACATCGAAAACCGCATCAAGAACGGCGAAATCGCGGCATATTTTCGCTCGAACGTTGTTGAGATCACCCAGGATACGGTTGAGATGGAGACACCGGAAGGGCGCAAGACTTTGAAGAATGATTTTGTCTTTGCCATGACCGGCTACCACCTGGATTTTGGATTTCTCGAGAGCATGGGCGTGCGATTCGAGGGTCCGGACAAGCTGCCTGTCTGCAATCCCGAAACGCTTGAAAGCAATGTTCCGGGGATTTACCTGGCTGGCGTAATTGTGGCCGGATCGCGCACCAATGAGATTTTCATTGAGAACGGGCGCTTTCACGGCGCGCTGATTGCGCGGGCCCTGGCGACCCGAGCGGGGTAAGTCAACTCAAAAATCCCAACATGGTTTCGATAGACTAAAGGCTCACTCGCAAGGAGGACCAAGGTTTTGCGGATGCGCTTTTGGCCGCGGTCGATACTATGGCAGATGCTGGCGGGGCTGGTGCTGCTGGAAGCGCTGTCGATCGTGTTGTTTACAGGTCTGCTGGTCAGCAAACTATCGAGTGAACTGCAGGATCGCACGCTGCAGCGCCTTGCCAATCAGGCGAGATCGATGGCGCTGCAGGCGAGTGAAGCGATTCAGCAGAATCGGCCGGGCTGGGTGGGCCTGGCGGTGAAAACGGAAGGCAATTCCCCCAACGTAGCCTTTGCCAAGGTGACGGATCCAATAGGCAATGTGCTCTTTGTGAGTAAGGGGGACCCGGAACTCGTGACGCTGGACCCATCAGAGGCGGCGGAGATCCCGCTGCTGAAACAGAACGAGGTCAAAGTGTTTGCCTACAAGAAAAGAGGGTGGGAGAGTGCGGCCCCGATCTACACGCATGGGGATTTGCGTGGCTTCGTCTGGGTTGAGAACAATCCTGCGGGCGTTGACGAAGTTCGCAGCATCGTTGAGCGGCTCACGATATGGTTTGCGGTCATCTGGATTCTTGCGTCGGTGGTGCTGGTGCTGCTTGCGTCGCGGGCGATTACCCGTCCGCTGGCCGTGCTGCACCGGGGGACGCGTGCACTCATGAGAGCGCCGGACAGCAGCTGGATCTTTCCGCTGCCGGTGATCGTGGAGAACGAGTTTGGCGACCTGATCGAGGCGTTCAACCGGATGGTTGCGTCGATTGAGGAGCAGCGCTCAGGGCTGAATGATACGCTTTCGCTGCTGGACTCGATGCTGGCCAACGCCCCGGTCGGTCTGGCATTTTTTGACCGCAATTGCCGGATTGTCCGGGTGAATCATGTGTTCGCGGAGATGACGGGAGTGCCGCTGAGCCGCCACCTGGGACGCACCTTGCCGGAAGTTATACCGCAACTGATTGCGCAGCAAATGGAAGATGCGGCACTGAGGGTGTTTGCAACCGGGGAGTCGGTGCGCGACCTGGAACTGAGTGGAAAGGGTGAGCAGCAAAAACGGCCGTGGACCTGGCTGGTAAACGCGTACCCAGTGCGGACTTCGCCGAACGAGGTGCGCTGGGCGGGCATGATTGTGATGGACGCAAGCGAGCGCAAACGCAGCGAAGATGCACTGCGCAGGTCGGAGAAACTGGCGGCAACCGGGCGCCTGGCCGCTTCCATCTCGCACGAGATCAATAATCCTCTGGAGGCGATCACGAACCTGCTGTTTCTGCTGCGGAACTATTGTCCTCTGGAAGGACCGGCGCTGGATTATGTGACGATGGCGCAGCACGAAGCGCGGCGAATTTCGGAGATCACACAGCAGACACTGCGCTTTTACCGGCAGTCGACGCTGCCGGCCCGGACGAACATGGGGGATCTGCTCGATTCTGTGCTGAGCCTGTTTCAGATGCGGCTGAATACTCTGGGCATCCGGGTGGAGCGGAGATATGACCCTGCGATGGACCTCTATTGTTTTGCGGGAGAGGTGCGGCAGGTGATTGCCAACCTGGTGGGCAATGCGATTGACGCAACCACCGGCGGCGGGCGTTTGATTGTTCGCGCGAGACGGTCGAGGAACTGGAATGGGTCAGTCCAGGAGGGGGTGCGCATCACCGTAGCGGACACCGGCTCAGGCATCGAAGATGATGCGCGGCATCGCATCTTCGAGGCCTTCTTTACCACCAAGGATGAAACCGGAACCGGACTTGGGTTGTGGGTGAGTCACGAGATCATCCTGAAACATCATGGGTTAGTACACGTGCGCAGCCGTCCGGCATCCAAAGGAGAGCGGTGCGGGACGGTTTTTCAACTATTTTTCCCGGACAATCAGGCTCTGACGTCGACTGCCCCGCAACCGGCCGGGATAGAGGCGTGAAAGTGGCCCGGTAACGGCATTCAGCCGGAAGAGAGCCGAGGGGACGGAACGATTGTATTTTGCGGAACTTTTTCCCCTTGGCAGGGTTTTAACAGATGGCAGGGGCTGACTGTCTAAACCGCTAGAGCCCGAGCAGAAGTAGTTGGCAGGAGAGGGAACGATGAATCGGAGTTTGTTCAAGAGGGTCTTTCCGCAGGTTATGGCGTTCGTGGTGGCATTTGCATTGAGTGGCGTGCTGGCGGCCGCACAGGATGCGGCGCCGGCGGGTCAACGCACCGATGGCCAGATTGAGATGGACGTGGTGCACGCTCTGGACGCTTCCCAGGCTCTGAAGAACGATCTGATCACGGCCGCGACAATTCAGGCCGAGGTGACGCTGTCGGGGACGGTGTCGAGTGACGCCTCTCGGAACCTGGCGGAGTCGATTGTCAAAGGCGTTCCCGGAGTAACCGGGGTGCACAACAATCTGAAGGTGGGCAATCCCGCGAATGACCCGAACGCGCAAGGCGCTGTGGACGATAGCGCAAACCAGGATAATGCGGACGACAACCAGCAGCAAGCTCCCGCGCGGCCGCCCACGATGGCACCGGCACCGGACGGAAGCCAGAACCAGGCACCAGCGTATGGCCAGAATGCGCCGCCTCCGGATTACGGGCAGAATCAGCCTCAGAATCCGCAGCCAGGATATGGGCAGAATCCGCCTCCAGGCTACGGCCAGAATCCGCCTCCAGGCTACGGCCAGAATCCGCCGCCGGGATATGGCCAGAATCCGCCTCCGGGATACGGGCAGAACCCACCTCCGGGGTACGGCCAGAACCAGCCGCCTCCGGCGTATGGACAGAATCCGTATCCGCCTCAGTACCGGGACCAATATCCTCCTGCAGGGCCTCCGCAGCCTTCGTATGACGTTGCGAATGGACCTTTGACCATACCGTCGGGGACGCTGATTCAGCTTCGCACCAGCGAGCCGGTGAGCAGCAAGCGGGCAACGGAAGGGACCCCGGTGCAATTCACGGTGATTCGGGACGTGGTGGTCGGCCGTTACCTGGCGATTCCCCGCGGCGCTACGGTACACGGGGTGATCTCCGAGGTCCAACACTCCGGGCAGCTTGCGGGCAGCCCCGAGCTGGGCCTGCGGCTTACCATGCTTGATCTGGGCGGGCACGACTACCCGGTGCAGTCGGATCTGTTTAAGGTGAAGGGCCCGAGCAAGACAGAACACACGGTTGGGAATGTCATTGGCGGCGCGCTTTTGGGCGCCATCATCGGTGGCGCTGCAGGTGGCGGCGGCGGGGCGGCGATTGGCGCCGCAGCCGGCGGCACGGTGGGAACAGCGGCTTCTGCGGCCACTCCTGGACCGAACGCCTGGATTCCTGCCGAAGCGCTGGTCACTTTTCACCTGACCGGGCCGATTACCGTGGACCCGGTGAGCCGGGAAGAAGCGGCGCGGCTGGCTGAGGGACTTTACCAGGGTGGGCCGAACCTCTACAGGCGCGGCCCCTATGGACGGCCTGATTATGGCGGCCCTTATGGCTATCCGCCGGTGTACTACCGTCCGTATTACGTGGTGGGAGGAGCGTATTACTGGCGGTAAGGCATCGCTAATCGAGGACGAAGTGGAGCGGGCATCCTGGAATACGGGGTGCCTGTTTTACGTTTGGGTAGTTCGAGGCATCTTGCGCCATGTCTTGGCGGGTCCTCGGGGCGTGCGGGCTCGTCTATAATGTAGAGAATCGCGTCGAGCGCGAAAATGCGCATCCGTGTCAAGCGCCCGCCTCTTTTCCGTTGGGGAAATTGGCTGCTGTTGCCGGCGCATAGAGAGTTGAAGGCTCAAATCCATCCATGATTCGTTTTCTGCAGAAAGACAATCGCGTAACCAAGGCACTTTTCGTTGTCATCATCGCCGCCGCTTCGGTGTCGATGGTGGTCTACCTGATTCCGGGACTTACCGGACAAGGCGCTACATCGGCTGACACCTTTGCGGTGATCTATCCCCATTGGTACAGCCGGTTCTTTTCAGCCGGCGACGTGATCAGCCAGCAGAAGGTGGCGCAGATTGCGCAGATGCAGGTGCGCCAGCGCAATCCGCAGTATGCCGACAATCCAATGATCATGAATCTGTTCCAGCAGCAGGTTGGGCAGCAACTGGTGCAGCAGCAGGTGATGCTGAGCGAGGCAGCAAAGCTGGGCATCAATGTCACCAACGAGGATGTGCGCCAGTATCTGCAGACCGGGCCGGCGGGGCAGATTCTTTTCCCCAACGGGAAGTTTATCGGGCAGCAGCAGTATGCCGCGATTATCGAGAGCCGGTTCGACACTTCGGTGGCGGAGTTTGAGGACAACGTCAAGAACGATATCGCGATCCGGCGGCTGGAGTCGCTGATTACCGCAGGCGTGACGGTAAGTGACAAGGAAGTGCGCGATGCCTACCGCAAGAGCAACATCAAGATCAAGTTTGATTATGCGGTGATCACCGGTGACGATCTGCGCAAACAGATCAACCCGTCGGACGCCGATCTGGAAGCATTCTTCAAGAAGAACGCGGTGCGCTATGCGACGGCGGTGCCGGAAGAGCGCACGATCAGCTACTTTGCCTTTACCCCGAACGATGTGCCGGGCGGCGTGCAGCAGCCGACACAGCAGGAGATTCAGCAGTACTATAACGCGCACCAGGCAGAGTACTCGGTGCCGGAACAGGCGCGGTCGCGACACATTCTGATCAGCGTGCCTGCGGGCGCGGACGCCAAAACCGATGCGGCGGCCAAGGCCAAGGCGGAAGGCATTCTGAAACAACTGAAGGGCGGCGCCAACTTCGCGGAACTGGCCAAGAAGAACTCGGAGGACCCCGGCAGCAAGGACACGGGCGGTGAACTGGGGTTTGCGCAGCGCGGGCATATGGTGCCGGCGTTTGACACCGCGATTTTCTCTCAGAAGATTGGCGACATCGCGATCGTGAAGTCGCAGTACGGCTATCACATTGTGCAGGTGGAAGAGCGGACGCCGGCGCACACGCAATCGCTGAGCGAAGTGCTGCCGACGATTCAAGCCACGCTGATTCGGCAGAATTCGACCGCGGCGCAAGAGAATTACGCGCGGCAACTGACGTCAGAGGCGATCAAGAATGGACTGCAGAAGACGGCAGAGGCTCACCACCTGCAACTGGTGACGACGCCGCCGGTGGCGGCCCAGGGCGTGATTTCCGCATTGCCCGACGGGTCGCAATTGCTGGGCAGGGCTTTCCAGTCAAAGCAGGGCGATCCGGCGCAGTCAGCGCCGACCGGCGAAGGATATGCAGTTTTCCAGGTTACCGGGATTACGCCGGCGCATGCGCCGACTTTTGCCGAGTGGAAGAATCACGTTCTGGATGATTTTCGCAATGACCAACTGCCGCCGCTGCTGAAACAGAAGACCGATGAACTGGCGGCGAAGGCCAAAGCGACAAACGACCTGGCAAAGGCTGCGAAAGAAGTGGGCGCAACGGTAAAGACCAGCGACCTGGTGGGCGAGACCGGGCAGGTGCCGGATCTGGGCCAGGTAGGCCAGGTCGCTCCGCAGCTCTTTGACATGGCACCGGTGAGCATCAGCGGACCGATCAATGCGGGGCGAACCGGCGTGGTGGCGAAGCTGGTGATGAAGACGGAGCCGAGCCCGCAGGAGATTCAACAGAATCTGGACCAGGCACGCGATCAGATGCTGGACCAGCGGCGCAACGAGGCGTTTGAGGTATTTGCCAGCAACGTGCTGAACGACTACAAGAAGCACAATCGCATCCGGATCAATGCCAAGGCACAAGGTCCGGAACTGCCGGGGATGTAAGCCAGGCACGGGGGTGAGTCGTATCCCACCCTAGCCACAAGAACAAAGACGTCGCTAGGATGGGGCGCCCAGGTTGGTGCGGCTACAAGCGCGAGGACCTGAGAAGGCCCGCGTTCCTCTCGGAACGCGGGCCTTTTTGCGTGCGCTGGAAGTGCGTTGGGCGCGGCCTTAGCGGAGCCCAGTGGTCTGGAAGGGCAGGCCGGTTGCGGGCGAGTTGTCAGGCTGCGCTTCGAGATTTGGCGCCACGGAGACGCCGGCGAATGATGCCGGGGCGACCGTAACATTCCAACCGTCGAAGACAACCAGCGCGCCTTCGCCGTTCAAGTCCTTCGAAGCGGCTTCGACGGTGATGGTCTTCGTTTCGTTGGGAGCCAGGGACACGTAGTTGTCACTGTAGAAGACCGGCAGCACGCGCTCGCCCGAATGCTGGCGGCGCAATTGCAAATGGGTCATCAAGGAAATGTTGGTCGTTGGATTGTGCAGCGTGACGGTCACGAGGCGCTTGCCGTCGGCGTCTTTGCTCTCCGCCTGCGCCTGGAGGGTGACGGCTGGCATGGTGTTGAGATCGGAGAGGACGTCGGGGTAGCCGGGCTGGCCGCGCCAATAGAAGTTCGAAGAGATGAGTTTGCCCTGGGCGTCGCGCAGGTCGAGCTTGATGAAATGGGTTGATGTGAGGTTCGGTGGGAATTCGACTGGACCGAGATTGGTGGCTACGTCGGGCGGAGCCGTAACTTTCACGTCGTACTCATGGGCAACCGATCCATCGAGGTGATAGATGGAAACATGCGCGACCGCATCGGTGAGGGGCTGGGGCAGATTGTTGATGACCTGCAGTTCATCTGTGGCCTGGTTAAACTGGATATGCACCAGCTCGGACGCATGCATTGCGCCGAACAACGAGGCGTTGGGTTCGAGGTCGTAATGGTAAAGCTGCCAGACGAAACTGGGCTGCGCAGGACTGCTCATCCACGTTAGGATGGCGGTGGTGGGATGGAACAGCAACGCATTGCGGCCTTCGTACATGGCGCGGTAGGCTTCGTAATTCGCCATTTGCGCCTCGCGGACGAAGTCGGCAAGATTGCGGAACTTGCCATAGCGCGCGGCAATTTCGCCGGGGTAGTTTTCCGCAACGGAGTTTCCTTTCGCGAAGTCGTGCTCGGCCCAATCGTCGTTGATGGATTCCCAATCTTTCTTCGGCATCATGCCGTGGATGGATTCGAGCGTGGGCACGGAGACGCTGCCGGTTTCAGTCTTGAAGAAGTCGTCGGTGACGGTGTAGAACTCGCGCGGCGTGCGCCATGAGTAGGGGCCGTGGGAACGGACGCCGGCACCGTCGGTGGAACTGGGCTGGTACCGGCGGGTGGGCTCGAGTTCGGCCATGAGCTTGCGCAGTTGAGCATCGATCTCCGGTGGAGGATAGCCCTCGTTGCGAGCGCACCAGAGAACAATGGAGGGATGATTGCGGAAGCGCAGAATCTTGTCGCGGACGTTAGCGATGTAGGTGGGAATGTCGGTGGGATTGGGGCCGTCGTCGGGATTGGGCTGGAAGAACTCGTCCCACACCAGGATGCCGTATTTGTCGCAGAGCTCGTAGAAATCCTCGCCGGTGCTCTGGCCTACCCAATTGCGAATCATGTTGAGATGGGCGACCTGGTGCATGTGGATCTGGGCATCGAGGCGCTCGCGGGGAGTGCGTTTCATGGCTTCGTCGAGACCCCAGTCGCCTCCTCGAATGAAGACCTGGACACCGTTGACGGAGATTGTGAGGGTGTCGGTGCCGGGCACGCTGTAGGTGATTTTGCGGACGCCGAAATCGACATCCCGGGCATCGGAGACGTCGTGCTTGATGTTGACGCTGAGATGGAGATGGTAGAGATTCTGCGGGCCGTAGCCGTTGGGCCACCAGAGCCGAGGATGGTCCATGTGCAGCGCGGGCGTGTTTTTTGAATCGAAGGTGACGAGCTTTGTGCTGTGCGGGGCGAGTTCAACCGGCTGCTGGAAGGTGATGTTTTCGATTGTGCCCTGGACGATGGCCTTTTGCGGCTTGTCGGTGACATTCTCCACGGTGGCCTGAATGACCACGTCGGATGAGTCGGTGCGGGGCAGAGGAAGGTCGGTTGTGATGAGCGGATCCTTCACTAGCACGGGGCCTGTGGCGGAGAGAAAGACCTTTTGCCAGAAGCCGGTGTCGCGGTCGCGAATCGCGGGAATCCAATCCCAGCCAATGGTGGAGAGAAACGTAGGGCCGTCGATAGCGGTGATGCCGCCGTTGGGGCCGAGGCCATCGCGCAGGGTGTGTTCGTGCGGCATGCCGGGGTGGGGCTGAGGCGAGACGAGCACGGCGACCACGCCCTGTGTGCCCGGCTTCACATGCGCGGTGATGTCGAAGATGCCGCGGATGAAGGCTCCGTGGGTGTCGCCAACCTGCGTGCCGTTAACCCAGATGGTGGATGAGTAGTTGATACCTTCAAAGTTGAGCCAGACATGGTGGCCTTTGTAGGATTTGGGAATTTCGATCAGTGTGCGGTACCAGTAAGAGGTATGACACAGGCTCTCGGGAATCACTTCGGGGCGATTGTTCTCGCCATAGAGAGGCTCGGGATACACGTGGTTGTTGACGAGGGTGGTGAGCACGGTGCCCGGAACGGTGGCGTTGTACCAGCCTTCGGTTTTGAATCCTGAGGCAGAAACTTCGGCGCCTAGCTGCGGAACCTTGGCTACGTCCTGCAACTGCCAGCCGGCGCTGATAACCACGGGCTGCGGAGGGGCTGATTCGGCGATCGAGACGGAAGACATAAATGGAAGCAGGAAGGCAAGGACTGAGAAGGACGAGCGGCCAAGGCGTATTTTCAATGAATCATTCTCCGGATTTCTTGAACGGTTTCACCGTTCGACTCGACGGACACACGGATTATAGTCTGTTGAAAATCGATTTCGACGGAGGCTCGCTGCGTGGCCAAGGCAATCGCATGACTAGCGTCGGGGCGGGTAGCCATTTGGGTTCGTGCCGCCCCTACGGGGCTCGTCGACCTTTATGCCTCGCGTTCTCAGGACTGTGTCCGCCTCGCCACCCCAGCGACGAAGACCTGTCGCCGGGGACCCCGGAAGGCGGACTTGTCCTGGGCTATTTTCCTGCCGTCCCTACGGGACGCCGTCCCTGGCGGGTTGAAGTTCGAAAACGAACCAGCCGAATCGACAAAATGCCTTCATGCGATTGCGAGGCTGCGTGGCCGATACAATAACTTTGGCATGCAATTTCAGCGTTCATCCGGCATTTTGTTGCACATCAGTTCGCTGCCTTCCTATGGCGGCATTGGGGATTTGGGTCCCGCAGCGCACGAGTTTGTGGCTTTTCTGGCCGCGGCCAAACAGCATGTGTGGCAGGTGCTGCCGCTATGTCCCACGGGATACGGGAACTCGCCGTATGCGGGGTCGTCGGCGTTCGCGGGCAACCCATTTCTGATCAGCCTGGAACTCCTATCGGATTGGGGTTGGATTGGGTGCGACCGCATTACCGGGCTGGCCGGGCGCGGCGGCTACGTGGACTTTGACGGGGTTGAGAAGAACAAGGTTCCGATTCTGTATGAAGCGGCGGGGAATTTTCTCGATCGTGGTCCGCGCGATCCTGATCTGGCCGGGCAGTGGCAGCGCTTTGAGCAGTTTTGTCGCGCCGAAGAAAGCTGGCTTACCGACTACGCTCTTTACGCCGAGTTGCGCCGCCAGTATGGCACTGGAGCTTGGGCGGAATGGCCTGAGCCAGTGCGCCGCCGAGAGCCGCAGGCGCTGGCGCACGTGGCCGCCGAAAACGAGCGCGCGCTGGCGCAGGAACAGGTGCTGCAATTTGCGTTTGCGGTGCAATGGAACAACCTGCGCGCGGCCGCGGCGCAGAACGCGATCCGCATCCTGGGCGACGTGGCGATTTTCGTCAATATGGATTCGGCAGATGTGTGGGTGCATCCGGAGATTTTCGAGCTTGACGAGGAGTTGAAGCCGGTGAGGATTGCCGGCGTGCCGCCCGATTATTTTTCGCCGACCGGGCAGCGCTGGGGCAATCCGCTGTATCGATGGGAGGTGCTGGCCGAATGCGGATTCGATTGGTGGATACAAAGAATCGGGCGCGCGCGTCAACTTTACGACATCATCCGACTGGATCACTTCCGCGGCTTCGAGGCGTACTGGTCGATCCCCGCTGAGGAGGAGACGGCGGTGAATGGGGAGTGGGTGAAGGCGCCGGGGCTGGAGCTGTTTCACGCGCTGGAGGCGGCACTGGGACCGCTGCCGCTGGTCGCCGAGGATCTGGGGCTCATTACGCCGGAAGTGGACGCGCTGCGGCAGGAACTGAAGATGCCGGGGATGAGGGTGCTCCAGTTTGGCTTTGGCGACAAGGGCGCGCACATTCACCTTCCTCACCGGTTTACACCCGACACCGTTGCCTACACGGGCACGCATGACAACGACACCACGCAGGGGTGGTGGAACACGGCGGGCAAGGCGGAACGAAAGGCCGTTGAGGCCTACGTGGGGTCTTTACCGACCCGAGATGGTGTTGCGCGACCGGTTTGGCCGCTCATCCGCGCCACGGAGTCGAGCGTCGCGGAGGTGGCGGTGATTCCGGCGCAAGACCTGCTGGAACTGGGCTCGGAGGCGCGCATGAATACGCCGGCTGTGGCCGCAGGCAACTGGAGCTGGCGCGTGCCGGAGGGGAGCTGGACACCGGAACTGAGCAGACGGCTGGCGGAGATTGTTGATGTGACCGACCGCGAGAACGATCCGCTGGAATTGCCGGAAGCGTAGCGCAGGTCGCCGCTGGTGGGTCAGTTTGGCCCGATGACCTAACCTTGTTATGCTTGCGGCACATGGAAATCGCGGCGATTCAAACCCACGGACTCACGCGACGCTTTGGCGCGCTGACCGCCGTGGAAGGCGTCACGCTGAGCGTGGCCTCGGGACAGTTCTTCGGCTTTCTGGGTCCAAATGGAGCGGGTAAGTCAACCACCATCAAGATGCTGACCGGCTTGCTGGAGCCGAGCGCGGGAACGGTGGAGATTCTGGGTCAGCCCTTCACCGCCGCCGCGCTTGAGTTGAAGCGCCAGATCGGCGTGGTTCCAGAGGGCATGGCACTGCTGGGGCGACTGAATGCGCCCGAGTATCTGCGCTTTGTGGGCCGCATGTATGGGCTGGACCGAGAGACCACAAATCGCCGCACCGAGGAACTGCTGGAGTTTATGCAACTGGCGAATGAACGCAGAAAACTGATTACCGACTTTTCGCATGGGATGCAAAAGAAGCTGGCGATGGCCGCGGCAGTGATTCATGGGCCGAAAGTACTTTTTCTCGATGAGCCGTTTGAAGGTGTGGACGCGATAGCCGCGGGCATGCTGAAAAGCATGCTGCAGGGAATGATCCAGCGAGGAGCGACAATTTTTCTGACCACACATGTGCTGGAGATCGTGGAGCGGCTGTGCAGCCATGTGGCCATCATTCACCAGGGGCGACTGGTAGCGAATGGATCGATCGAAGACTTGCGCGCGGGCGTAGCCAGTGCGTTGCCCGGAGCGGAGAGCAGCCAAAAGCTGACGCTCGAAGAGATTTTTTTATCGATCGTCGGAGCAAGCGGCCAGGAGACGGCGCAGGAGTTGTCGTGGCTGACCTAGGCGTGGCGGGAAACATCGGAGTGATGCCGGCGGGCGGGGGACCCTTCAGCCGCATGGCGCGGGCTCAGTATGTTGCGCTGGTGACGATGCGATGGCGCATGTTTGTTTTTGGCTTGCGTTCGATCCGGGGAATTCTCGAGCTTGGCGCCAGTGGCATCGAGTTGATGATCTTTACATTTGTGGGGCTGGGATTGGGCATTGGCCTAGGCATTGCTTCGCATGCATTGGCATCGCGCGCCCTGTGGTCGTATCTTCCAATTGAATTCTGGGTGCTGTGCCTGGTCTGGCAGATGATACCGGTGGCGCTGGCCTCATTTCAGGATCAGTTTGATCTAGGTGGGTTGCTGCGGTTCCCGGTGAGCTTCGGATCGTTTTTTGTGCTCTACGTGGTCTTTGGTCTGGCGGATGTGTCGACGATTCTGGGCGTGCTGTGCTGTCTTGGGATCTGGATTGGCATCGCCTTGGTGCGGCCGGAGATGTTTGCGTGGATCGCGCTGGGCCTGACTGGCTTTGCGGTGTTCAATGTGTTGCTGGCGCGAGCCATTCTCGCGTGGGTAGATCGTTGGCTGGCTCAGCGGCGCACGCGCGAAATCGCAAGCGCGTTGTTGGTTCTATTTGTGGTTGGCTTGCAATTGCTGAATCCTGCGCTGAGACAGAGGAATCCGCTGCAGGCACATCACCAGCAAAGGGCCGAGGGCCAGCGCAAGAACGCGGAAGAAGTTGGACCCTGGGTGAGGGCAGCCGAGGCCGTGCAGTCCTTGCTTCCGCCGGGCCTAGCCGCAGGTGCAGTGCAGCATGCGGCGGAGCATAAGCCGTTGGTGGCGACAGGGTCAATGGGAGTGCTGGGGCTCTATGCGCTGGCTATCGGAGGCGTGCTTGCGGTGCGGCTGCGCGCCGAGTTTCGCGGCGAAAACCTGGGTGAAGCTCCGAGCCAGAAAAAGGAGGAGGTGCGCGAAAAAGAATGGCTGAATGGCGCCGGGCCCTTGTCTGCAGTGCTAGAGAAGGAGGTGCGGACTCTGTTGCGCTCGATGCCGCAACTCTACGCTCTGGGCGTGCCGGTAGTGATGGTTTTTGTGATCGGGAGCCTGTTTCGCAATGGTGGATCCGCGATGGGGCATTCGCTTCAACTGGCGCTGCCGGTGTGCATCGCGTACGGTCTGCTTGGGTTCACGCGCATCATCTATAACAACCTGGGTACTGAAGGTACAGGAATCCAGTTGCTGTTTCTTGTTCCCACGCCAATTCGGACCGTAATGCTGGCCAAGAATTTGTTTCACGGCACGTTGTACTGCCTGGTGGCAGCGCTTTCCGCTCTACTGGCCAGCTTTCGCCTGGGCCGCCCAAGCGCCGCAGTGGCGGCACTCACGTTTGCGTGGCTGATGTTTGCTCTTCCCTCAAATCTGGCTGTGGGCAACATTTTTTCGCTGACCATGCCCTACCGTGTAAATCCCGGCCGGCTCACGCGGCAGCCGGGTTCGCAAGCCAATGCGCTTATGAGTATGCTGATCCAAACGATTCTGCTGGCGGTCGGCGGGGGCATCGTCGGGCTCTTCACGTCCTTCGGCAAGATGTGGCTGGCCGCTCCCAGTTTGCTCGCAATGGCAGGGGCCGCTATCTTCGCCTGGATGCGGGTGCTGCGCAGCGTGGACGCAATGGCCAATGAGCAGAGGGACGAATTGATCGCCAAGCTGGCAAAGGCTGAATAGGCAACTCAGCAGCCCAATGGGCAATCTGTTCCATTGAATGGTTTCGTAGCCCGCGCGGCGGTTTTTGACTGAAATGTCAATCCATTGGCGGTGTGCAACCGACTGCGCCATGTGCTTCACGAGAGCTTTCCCCTGCAACCGCAGGGAGACCAAAGGAAGCAGATCATGAATTTCCTCCGCTCTGTTCTTGCAGGCCTGGCATTTTCCCTGGCGGGATACGTCTGTCCCGCCCTGGCGCAACCCTCACCAACAGCCGTCACGATCGACGCTAAAGCTTCTGCGCACCCTTTTCCTCATTTCTGGGAACAGATGTTCGGTTCCGGCCATGCGGTTTTGGCATTGCGTGACGACTATCGCAAGGACTTGAAGGATGTTCACGATCAGGTTGGCATGCAGTATGTGCGCGCCCATGGCATTTTTGATGACGAAGTGGGAGTTTACGACGAGGATGCAAAGGGCAATCCTGATTTCAATTTTACCTATGTAGATCAGATTTATGACGGGCTGCTCGCGAAGGGCGTACGGCCATTTGTCGAGATCAGCTTTATGCCCTACAAACTGGCTGCGCACCAGTCAATTCAAGCCTTCTGGTATAGGCCGAATGTTTCGCCGCCGAAGGATTATGCCACATGGGACCTGATGATCCGCGCCTTCGCTCAACATCTGATTGATCGATATGGCATTGATGAAGTAGCGCAGTGGAACTTCGAGGTGTGGAACGAACCTAACATCGATTTTTGGACCGGAGCGCCCAAACAGGCGACTTACTTTGAGTTATACGATCACACCGCGCGGGCGTTGAAGCAAGTTAGTTCGAGGCTGCGGGTTGGCGGGCCGGCAACTGCGGCGGCGCATTGGGTTCCCGAGTTCATCGAACACGTTTACAAAGAGCATGTGCCTGTGGACTTTGTCTCCACACATGGCTATGCGGACGATACTGTCAAGGACCTCTTCGGGACCGATGAAGATATTCCGATGCGCGATCGAGTCTGCCGCGCAGTGCAGATGGTGCATGGACAGATTCGCGCTTCAGCGCTTCCGACGCTGCCGCTGATGTGGACGGAATGGAATGTCCCCTCTTATGCGGATATGAATGCGCGCGATAACTGGTATGTAGGTCCAGCGCTAGCCCGGGACATAAGCCAATGCGACGGATTGGTGGACCGGATGTCGTTCTGGACCTTCGACGATGTATTCGAAGAGGGCGGCGTACCCAAGAATCCGTTTCATGGCGGCTTCGGGCTTATTGCGTCTGGCAGAATCAAGAAGCCGAGCTTCTACGATTTCTCGCTGCTGCACACACTTGGCGAGGAACGGCTGGCGAACCCCGCGGATGACGTACTGGTGACGCGGCGCAAGGACGGTACGCTGATAATTGCCGCATGGAACCTGGTCGACATGGATAAGCTTGCGAGCGGCGCTCCGGTCACGCTGCGGCTGAAATTCAAGGGGGTCTCGCCCGCGGCGAGGATCACGATTCAACGGGTGGATCAGGCCCACGGGAATCCGATGACTGCTTACCGCGCAATGGGCAGTCCGCGCTATCCGACGAAAGCGCAGATTGCAGAACTTAACAAGGCATCCACGTTGCCCCCTCCCGAGAAGGGGAATCTAAAGGACAGCACGCTCGCACTCAATTTGCCGGTCAACGGGCTGGCAGTGATCGAACTCCCAGCCCGTTGATTTGGCGGGTCAGAAGCTGAACCGTGTCTGTAGTTGAACGATTCTGCCACCGAGCGCGGTGCGGGCAACGCCAAAGTCACTATTGACGGATTGGACGGAGCCATCGGGGTTCACTGACCCAATGGTGTTATCGATGCTCGAGGTATTGATATTCAGCTTATTGAACAGGTTATAAGTGTCTACTCGAAATTCGAGTTTGGTGCTCTCGCCCAAGACGCGCATGTTGGGAAAACCGAATGCCTTGGTGAGAGACGCGTCCAGGTCGTTGTAGTGAGGGCCGTTCAGGCTGTTGCGGTGGATGCCGGGCGTGGGAGGGGGCGCCGTCGCTGGAAATGCAGGCCCGACTGTAAAGGCAGCGGGGGTGAAGAATGCGGTGCCGTCACCACCGTAGTTAGGATTAGTTGCTTGCTGGAATGTATTGTTGCTCGTGTTAGTTCCTGCGCCGCCGACATAGGCCGCAGGACGAAGCTGGTTATAACCGCTGCCGTTGTAGTACAGCGCGGAGCCGCTGGTATTCGCGTTATAGACCGGGTTCCATGGGAAACCAGTGTGCCAGTTAAATATCCCGCTCAGTGACCAGCCGCCTGCGACCTTCTCTGCCCATCCATGCTCATTGCGGAACAGGACGGGTTGCCATAGGCCGAATAGCTTGAAGGCGTCGGCTACGTTATAGTCAGACCGCCCATAGGCCGCATGGGAGTTATAAGGATAGGGATCTTCTTCATAGGGACCGGAGTTTTCGTCCATAGCCTTGGCCCAGGTGTATTGTGCTTCCAAACTGAAATGGTTGGCAAAGGTATGTTTCATTGTGGCGATCATGGCGTTGTAATTGCCGGTTCCGGTGTTGGCATAGTAATCAATGAAGTTGGCGACGGGATTCAGGGGTTGGCCGTTGCCGGCAGCAATCGCGTTAAAGTTCGACTGTACGAGCAGGTGGCGCGATTCGCTTCCCTGATAGCCCAGAGTAGCGATGAGGTTCCAACGCATCTGGTATTCGGTGTCGAGCGAGTAGTGGTAGTTCACGATGGTTTTCGGGTTGGACGGAAACGCGGTGACAAAGATCGGACTGCCGCTGGTGGGAAGGTTATCCGGCCCGAATGCAGTGATGGTCACGGGATTCGGAGCATATCCGAAAAGGGAGTTTATATTGGCCGCTGTCTCGTACAGGATGCCGGGAATCGCAGTGGTCGGGGTCGAGCAGCAAAAATCCTTGTTCACCACATTCGGCGGGTTTCCAAATCCGTTGGCAAGGATCGCAATCTCATTCTGGTTGTAGTTGATTCCGAATCCGCCGCGGACAACGAGTTTACCCACTGACTGTTGAGGCTGCCACGCGAAGCCAAGTTGCGGGCCGAAGTCGGATCTTTCCGGCGTATAAAGCCCTCCACCTACCCGAATATTCAGGCTTCCGAGAGGATCGCTGCCCGAACCAAATCGCAGGACATCGAGGTTATTTTCCTTGGAATCGAAAGCGCCAAAGTAGGACCAGCGGAGCCCGGCATTGATGGTGAGGTTGGGGCGAATCTTAAAGTCGTCCTGAACATAGACACCCCAGAGATTTTCGCGATTATCTTCACGGTTAGCCGAGGGGATTCCGGTAGTCGAATTGAACTGACCGCTCTCGCTATCGGGGGCGTCATTCGCGAAGTCCCACAGATTGTAAAAGCTGAACGATGGACGGGCCGCATAGACAGGGTTGTTCAAGTAATAAAGGCGAGTCAAACTGCCGCCGGCCCTGATGCTATGACGACCGATGATCTTAGTGATCATGTCACTGTATTCATAAGTCCACTGATTGAGGTTAGTGGGACCCGGGGCTCCGAAGAACTGGGGATTCGCAGTGCCGATGGAACCGAGGTTATCTTGCGGCAACCCGAAAGGCTCCTGCGGATTGCTGGCAATCTCGTTCCATCGGTATCCCGCTGCGTCGGCGCGAGCCTCATTGAGCAGGGTGCCCGAGAAAATGTGGTTCCAGATCAGCGAAAACGCATCGTTGACCTGCGAGTGGTGCCAGAGGTTGGCGGAACGCACGGGGCCCTGGTAGTCAGTTGTCGAGGTTGGAACCCAGTAGATCGTGAAAGCGAGGTGGTCATTCTGGCGCACCTGCGCGTCAAGACGGCCATTGTATTGTTGTTGCGAAATGGTGGTGGGGTTGACGGTGTTAAGGAACGCGATGTCTGGAACACCATCGAGGCCGCCACCTACGCCCGGCGATTGCGGGGAGGTGAAAGTCGGGTCCTGTGCGCCGAAGGGAAGATTTTTCAGCGGGGAGCCGACGTCCAACCCGGTCGAGGTCGCGGCGCAGTTAACGCCTTGTACGAGGCCGATCGATGCGCACGTCTCCTGAATCAGGCTGCTTGCGGCTGCGCCCTCTCCTTTGTAGCCGAGATACTGTGACGCGATGCTGCCTGTTGGCGCCGCAGAGCTGTCGAAGTCCGAGGTCTCATACCAGGCTTGCGCGGTTGTGCTGTTGGATTGCGGACTTTGCTCATAGTTAAAAAACGCGAAGATTTTGTTCTTCCAAATAGGGCCGCCCAGGCTGCCACCATCGTTGTTTGTGCGCGTATCGTCCTTGTTCAACCCGCGCGAGGAGGGCGTGCCGGTTTTCTCCGACCCCACGCCGTTCCATCGCTGGTATGCATTAAGCCCGGGGCGCGAGGCCTTGAAGAAGAGGCTGCCATGAAGAGCATTGGTGCCGGCCTTCGATGTGACTTGAATCTGGCCGCCGCTGAAGCGGCCTACTGACGCGTCGTAACTGTTGGAGACGATCTTCAAATCTCCAACGGAGTCTTCACTGGGCGTGATGACCGATGTGCCGCCCCAGACGGCGCTCACGGTACTGATGCCGTCGATAGAAATACCGTTGGTTTCGTATTGTCCGCCGCGGGTTTGAATCTGCGGGCCGTTTTCTGTCGCGAAGATGCCGGCATTGGAACTGCTTGATCCGCCGGGGCCCTGGTTTCCGGGCAATTCGAGACTGCCTCCACCGCTTCCTTTCGAGGAGTCGCCAAATACGCCAGGAGTTAGCTGCGCCAGTTGGAATACATCGCGGTTGTAGGAGGGGAGGTGTTGAATTTCGTTGCTGCTAATGGTTGAGCTTACGGTTGCCGTATCCGTATCAAGCAAGGGAGCCGCAGAGCCGTTGACAGCGACAGTCTGTTGAGTATCGCCCAACTCCATTTGAAGATTGAGAGCATTGGGTTGTTCCGGAATGAGTACGACTTGAGCAACTTCTTTCTTTTTGAATCCCTGCCGTTCGGCGACAAGGTGGTAGTGTCCAGGTGCAAGAGCGTTGAACGTGTAAATCCCGCTTCCGTCGGTCTGGCTGGTCAACATTTGATTGGTCTCTTCATTGGCCAGAGTGACCGTGGCGTCAGGAATTACGGCCCCGGTCGGGTCTGTAACGGTTCCGCGCAAAGATGCCTGAAACTGAGCTTCGGCGGCAAAGGAAATTGACAGCGCGAGGAGCACAACCATCAAGAAACGTATAGCTTTTCCATGCGCGACACCACGTGTATTTGATTCTTTGAAAAAGAGCATGTCACCTTCTCCTCCCAACCTGCATGTCTGCAGAAAAAGAGTTTCTGTGCAGCTCCATGCCCCTGGATATCTGGCGTCAGCGGGGACTGGAACTTTATCGTTCACGTCCGATCGCCGGGCGGCCAGGATGGCGACCCCGGTGAACGCACCAACTCCTGAGTTGAAAAGATTCAATAAAAGGGCGAAAGGTTGCCAGATGGAACGGGCGAGGCCATAGCTGCTCAACGTATCGGCATCATCTGCCGGGAGCTCAATCAGCCCGCTGCCATGCGAACCAATTCACGGATGGAAGGAAACTGGAAATGCAAGTATCCAAAGATCTAATCGTGAGTGTAGTGAGTCAGAAGTTCATTGCATAAATCGGGCGTCCCAAATGCAGGTCCTTCGACTCCGTTTGGCCCAAAAGCAGGCCAAACTTCCGCTCAGGATGACAATGCATTTGTGATGCGAACTTCAGACTAGGGACATTAGAATTTATATCCGGGTTTGAGTTCACATCGATAAACCGTGGCTTGGTCAGTTTCCTTACTTCTTCTGGCGGTACAGGTGGCCCAACTAAGATAAAGCTCCGGCCCGAGGGGGAAGACCATGGGCGTTCCATTCACATCGGCCTCGAAGCTCACCCCTTCCTGAGTTTGCGGAACGGTAAAGTTGAGCACCTGCCCAAAGATGACGGGATAAGACTCGCGTTCGCTGGACGTCAAAGCCACGTGAAAGACCTCAGCCTCGAGGAGAAACGTGGCCGTGCCGGACCAACTGAGAGCCGTGGCAGTGATCTTGCGTCCGCCATGGATAAAGCCGCTGTCGTCGATGCGCGTGAAAGGGCATGGGCCGGCGATGCAGGAAGCTCGCACGTTACGGAACTCATTGTCGGGTCCGGCGTCCAGCGACACAGAGCCGGAAGCGGCCTTCCAGTTGCCGTCGGGAGAGCAGGGCGCTTGATGATTGCATGGCACGTTGGCCTGATTCACAGCCTGGAATACTCTGACCGCGCTGCCGATGTTCTCTTCTCTCTCATTGTTGAACGTGTATCGAACGCGGATATTGGAGACAACCGACAGGGGGCCACTCGGCTTGGTATCGGTATTGGGATCAATCGGTTTCATGGCGGCGACGTAGAGTTCTCTGGCGCTGAGCCGAAGGACTGCCTGCACAGGCATGTTGAGAGGTTGGTAGCCAGGATGCTGGAAGTTGAGGTTGAGGGTTTGTCCCGGCCAGACCACCACAGGGAAGGTGATTCGGAAATATCCAGAAGCGTCTGATTGAGTCCTGTTACTCGTGACGCCGTTGGACAAGGTGACCCCGGCATCGGCAATCGGCAACTGCCTTCGCGTATCTTCTTCGCGTCGGATCACCGACCCTTGCACTGTCATTGTCATGGGCCTCGGTCTCCAATTACGCGTTTGCAGAAAGAGCAAAACAGACACGGCGGCGGCCACGACTCCGACGATGATCCAAATCACGAGCCTTCGATTCACTGCAATCCACCCGCATACTGCCTGTTTTGACGCGTTCATGAGGTAAACTGCTGCCCAGACCGCTCACTGGGATGACCTTCAGCGCATCTAAGTGAGGGATTCCGTATACGAAGACTGTTTCCTGGGCCCTGCGCGTTTGTGACGCGCATGGATATCCCGGATCAAGCCGACAGAATGCACAGAACGAAAATATCCACACTGATGAACGCGCAGCGCGGCGAGATCTCTCGCCGGAGGTTGCTGCGCCAGATGGCCGGACTCTCCCTGGGTTTGCCTTTCAGTCAAATGACCTCGCTTCAGGGCTCGGCGGAGGAAGCCGCGCAGCCCAAGAGAGTGCTGCCCCGCAAGGGTCCAGCCCCTCCACTGGTGTCCAGTTCTTTGTCCCCCCAGGACGATCAATTCCTCGAGGAACTGGAGCATAACAATTTCCTCTTTTTCTGGGAACAGGGCAATCCGCAAACGGGCTTGATCAAGGACCGCTGCAATGTTCGCGCCAAGGATACCAGCATTGCTGCCAGTGTCGCATCAACGGGGTTTGGCCTGACGGCCATTTGTATCGGAGAAATGCGTGGATATGTGAGCTATTCCGATGCGCGCCAACGGGTGATCAAATCCCTTAATTTCCTTTGGCACAAGCTGCATACGCATCGCGGGTTTTTCTACCATTTCGCTGATATCAATACGGGCGAAAGACTGTGGGACTCTGAGGTTTCCTCGGTCGACACCGCCATTCTGTTGTGCGGAGTGCTTACCTGCCACCAGCATTTTCAGGACGAGACGATCAAGCAACTCGCCCATGCGATTTTCGATCGCGTGGATTGGACGTGGCTTTCTGAGGACACGAGCCTGCTGCCCATGGGGTGGACGCCTGAATTCGGCTTTTTGCCCTACAAGTGGAACTACTACAGCGAATTAATGATGATCTATCTGCTGGGAATGGGATCGTCGTCGCATCCGCTGAACAGCGAGGTATGGTTCGCGTGGAAACGCACCATTTTCGAATACGACGGGCTGCGTTATGTGGGCTCGTTCGCGCCGCTGTTCATTCATCAGTATTCGCAAGCCTGGTTCGACTTTCGCAACAAGAAGGATCGTTATGCCGACTACTTTCAGAATTCGATTATCGCGACCGATGTACACCGCCGCTTCTGCCTTGAACTGAATCCGCAGTTTCCCGATTACAGCAATGCATTGTGGGGAATTACCGCCTCGGATTCGGAGAAGGGATATGTGGTCTGGGGAGGTCCTCCGGCGATGGGACCGATTGATGGAACGGTTGTTCCTTGCGCGCCCGGCGGCTCATTGCCGTTTATGCCGGATGCGACCATCCGGGTGCTGCGCACCATTCACGATCATTATCCCAATGCGTTGTGCCGCTACGGCTTTGTGGATGCTTTCAATCCCTTGACCGACTGGTATGACACAGATGTGATCGGGATTGATACGGGAATCACCATGCTTATGGCCGAAAATGCCCGAACCGGATTCATCTGGGATACCTTCATGAAAAACCCGGAGGCCCAGAGAGGGATGGAAATCGCCGGTTTTAAGCCCTACCAACCGGCGCCGCCCCAGTTACAATAACGACTCCGAGTCCTGTAACAACGGCTTGCAACGATTCTGTCAGTCGAGGAGGCCCGGCTGGTTGCATTTGTGGGTGCCGTCAGGGCAAACAACGAATCTTGTCGTATAAGCATCGCAATAGAAGAATTCAGGAACCAGGCGCCGCTTGCAGCAGAGCCTTCGGAGCACCATAGTGAGAGATTCAAGCGCGAATGCGCAAATGCCGAACCCTTACGTTACTCGGCCGGATACGAAGGGAAGCACGACCCCGAAATGAACGCCTCAACAACCGTCGGAGAACCTAAAGAGAAGCCAACTGATCAGCCGCGGCAAGGTAACAGCGCCTGGGCCGACCGGCTTCGCGCGCTTGCCAACGTTCCGCCGGTCCTGAAGATTCTTTGGGATTCGGGTCCGCAGGTGGTGACCTGGGGCCTGGTGCTGCGGGTGATTTACGCCGCGATACCGTGGGGTATTGCGAAAGTGGCGGCGTTGATTGTGCAGGGCGTGGAGCAGGTGATCCGGCACCAGGGATTGCGACCCCACTTCTGGTTCCTTGTGGGGCTGGAAGTGGTGCTGGCGGTGCTGACGGCGGCCATAGGGCGGCTGATCGATTATTGCGATTCGCTGCTGGCGGATCGCTACACGAATTATGTGAGCATCAAGGTGATGCGCCACGCGGCGCAGCTGGATCTGACGACGTATGAGGATCCTGTCTTTTATGACCGGCTGGAGCGGGCGCGGGTGCAGGCTACGGACCGGCTGGGGATGATCCAGCAGATGGGCCGCCTCTTCCAGCAGGTACTGACCACCATGATCTTTACCGGGACGTTGCTCTATTACTCGCCGTGGTTGGTTCTGCTGCTTTGCCTGGGGGTGATCCCATCCTTCATTGGGGAAACGCACTTCGCGTTCCTTGGGTATGCGAAGAACTTCCGCCAGACTCCGGCCAAACGGCAGATGGACTATCTGCGCCAGGTGGGCGGCAGCAAGGAAGCGGCGAAGGAACTGAAGCTCTTCAACCTGAGCGAATATCTGACGAGCCGGTTTGCCGCGCTTTCACAGAGGATCTACGAGGAGAATGTGGCGCTCTCGCGGCGGAAGCTCTTCTGGGGCGGCTTGCTGTCGATGCTGGGCATTCTGGGCTATTACGGCTCGTACGCGTATGTGATCTGGCAGGCGGTGCAAGGGCAATACGAGATCGGGACCTTCGTGTTTATCACGACTGCCATCCAGCAGGCCAGCTCGAATCTGCAGCAGGTGTTTTCGACGGCGTCGGGGATTGCGGACCAGGCGCTTTTCCTGACGGACCTGCTGGCATTTTTTGAAATGCAGCCCACGGTTCAGTCCAAACCCGATGCATTGCCAGTGCCGAGTCCGGTCCGACGCGGCTTTGAGTTTCGGAATGTCTCCTTCATGTATCCGGGGACGGAGCGGCGGGTCCTAAGCAACTTCAATTTCAAGCTCCACCCCGGCGAACGAGTGGCGTTGATCGGTGAGAATGGCCAGGGGAAGACCACGATCGTCAAACTCATCACGCGCCTCTACGATCCAACCGAAGGAGAGATTCTGCTGGATGGCGTCGATCTCCGCGAGTACGATCTTGCCGACCTGCACTCCGAAATTGGAGTCATTTTTCAAGATTTCATGCGTTACGAGATGACGGCTCGCGAAAACATCGCCATTGGGCGCGTTGAAGTGCCGCACACCGAAGAAGAGGTTAAGTACGCAGCAGAGAAGAGCCTTGCCTCGGAAGTAATTGCAAAATTGGGAAACGGCTACGACCAGATGCTGGGTCGCCGCTTCGAAACGGGTGTGGACCTTTCGGGCGGTGAATGGCAGAAGCTGGCTTTGGCTCGAGCCTATCTGCGCGATGCACAGTTGCTAATTCTCGATGAGCCTACCGCGGCTCTGGACGCGCGCAGTGAGTTCGAGGTCTTCCAGCGGTTCGCTGAATTGACGCTCGGGAAGATGGCACTGCTCATCTCGCATCGGTTTTCAACGGTACGGATGGCGGATCGAATTGTGGTGCTTGAGGGCGGCAAATTGGTTGAAGAAGGAAGCCACGTCGATCTATTGGCGCAGGGCGGCCGCTATGCAGCGATGTTTGAAATGCAAGCGGCCAGTTATCGTTGAGGAGCAATGACTGATACTGCAACCTTTCCGCAAATGCCGCAACCGCTCGAAGGAGAGGTGCTGGAGCGCCTGCGCAAAGGCGCGCAGAACGTGGCATCGTGGGATGTGGTGCATCGGCCAGGAGCCGTCAGTACCTTTCCCGCCCGCGTTGCGACGGCACGCGCAGCGCTGAAGCGGCTGCAAGCGGAGCTGGCGCGGCTGCCAGCGGCACCGACAGGAGAAGGAGCGTCTACCGCCGCACTTCTTGAGCTGCGAGCCAATTCCCGCTTGCTGCGCTCTGCTATTACAGGCGTGTCTGGACGCGGGCCGGAGATGGCGCGCCTTCCGCGCATTATTTCCTCTGCGCAAAAAGAGGAACCGCGCGTTGCAGCGATTGCCGCCGCTTATTTTCGCATTGTCAACGGGGAGTTCAAAGTCCCGACATTCGAGACCTTTGTTCGAGAATTGCAAACGCGCGAACCGCTTGAAGTGGACGAACTGTGGAGCATTGCGGCATTTCTGAAATTCGTCCTGGTCGAATCGGGGCTGGACAAGGCTTTTGCTCTGCTGCGCTCCCCGGATTCAGCGGACAGTCATGCAGTTGCATTGTGGCTCAAGAGCCTGCTTTCCATCAGCAATGCCGACTGGATGTCACTCATCGAACCGCTGATTGTTTTCGATGCGACACTTCGCCTGGATCCGGCGGGGACCTATGCGTCGATGGATTTCGAGAGCCGCGAATTGTATCGAAAGCGCGTTGCTTTCGTGGCCCGCAGCTCTGATCTCACCGAATCACAAGTGGCGCAAGCTGCCCTGGAGCTTGCGCGCGAAGGAATGCAGCACCCGTCTGATGACGCGCGCATGCAGCGTCGCCGCATTCACGTTGGCTACTACCTTATTGACAGAGGTTTTCACCAACTCACGGCACGGGTTGAGTTTCATCCACGCCTCATCGACCGGGTCAGGATGATCATTCGCGACCATGCGGACGACTTCTTCATTACCGGCATTCAATTCGTCACGATCCTTTTCATTGCGGCAATTCTCTTTCCGATCTTGCCTGAGATCGGGGCGTTCAGCAGTCTGATCGCCGTATTGATGTTCATCGTGCTGCCGGTGATGCAATGTGCGGTCGACCTGGTTAATAACGTTGTGACTGCGCTCCTCGACCCGGAATCACTGCCGAAGCTTGACTTCAGCAAAGGTGTGCCTCCCGAGTTCACAACCCTGGTTGTGGTGCCCACTTTGCTTCTGAAGGAAAGCCAGGTGCGCCAACTGGTCACGGAACTGGAGGTCCGTTTCCTCGCCAATCGCGACCCCCACGTCCACTTTGCTCTTCTCACCGATCTTGCGGACTCTGTTTCAAAACCGCACGCGAGCGACGCTCACCCTCTCGTAGATCTTGCGGTTCACCTGATTGAAGAACTGAATACGAAGTATGCGCAGCACAAAAGCGGCGCCTTCGTGCTGCTCCATCGGCATCGCATTTTTAACCTCCGCCAGGGCGTATGGATGGGTTGGGAACGCAAGCGCGGCAAGCTGCTCGACCTTAACAAGCTTCTCACCGGAGAATTCGACGCTTTCCCCATCAAAGCCGGCCGTGTCGAATTGCTGAGCCAGATCCGCTACGTGCTCACGCTCGATTCCGACACGCAGTTACCGCGGAAGAGCGCGGCGAAACTGATCGGCACGATTGCACATCCGCTGAACCAGGCGGTGATCGATCCGATACGACGCGTAGTCGTCGCGGGATACGGAATCCTGCAGCCTCGCGTGGGCGTGAGCGTCAGCTCGGCATCTCGTTCGAGAATGGCTGCCATCTATTCCGGACAAAATGGATTTGACATTTATACACGCGCCATCTCGGATGCCTACCAGGACCTGTATGGCGAAGGGAGCTTTACCGGCAAGGGCATCTATGAAGTGGCTGCTTTCCATGGTGTGCTGAACGCGCGCTTTCCGCGGAATTCGCTGCTGAGCCACGACCTGATCGAGGGAGCCTACGCACGCGCCGGCCTGGCCACCGATATTGAGGTCATTGACGATTATCCCTCGCACTGGAGCGCCTATTCTCGTCGCAAGCATCGCTGGGTACGCGGCGATTGGCAAATCGCGCAATGGTTATTTGCCAGAGTTCCGGACGAGGCGGGGCGATGGGTGCAGAGTCCCATCTCTTCGATTTCGCGCTGGAAGATCTTCGATAACCTGCGCCGCTCACTTGTTGAACCTGCCACCATGGTCTTGTTCGCGGCGGGCTGGCTTGGACTACCCGGCGGTCCTCTTTACTGGACGATCGTCTCGCTCATTCTGCTTTTCTTTCCATCCATCGTCCAGTTGATCTTCAGCCTCACCCGTGCGCTCGTGAGTGAAAACAAGGGCGGAGTCGGCGAAGTTTTCTCTGGATTTCGGAACGCGATGCTGGTCGCACTCGTCAACCTGGCCCTTCTTCCTCACCAGACGCTGCTTACCATTGACGCGATCGTCCGCGCTCTTGTGCGGCAATTCATCACCGGCGAACGGTTGCTGGAGTGGGAGACCGCGGCCCAGGCTGAAGATCGATCAGCGAAGCGTGGGCCCGTTGACCGCTATCTCGCGCTCACGCCGCTCGTGGCGATTGCCATCGGCGTCGTGGTCTATTTCGCCAGGCCGCATAGCGACGCAGTCTTGGTGGCCGTGCCAATTCTGTTGCTGTGGGCATGCGCCGGCAGCGTGACCAGTTGGCTGGATGCACCGCCGCAGGAAGAGCAAAGGCGCCTCGGCACAGGAGAAGAAGCTTTTCTGCTGGGACACGCCATGCGGATCTGGCGTTATTTTTCGCAATTTGGCGGAGAGAATCACAACTACCTTATCCCTGACAATGTTGAAGAGCAAGGCCTCAAGGAGGCTCCGCGCGTCTCACCAACCAACATCGGCCTTTTGCTGAATGCGCGCCAGGCTGCGTGCGAATTTGGATTCCTGACGGTACCGGAATTTGCCATTCTGACAGACCGCACTCTTGCAACCATCACCAAGCTGGAAACCTTTCGTGGGCATCTCTTCAACTGGTACGACACCCAGACGCTGAAGCCTCTGGGCGATGCACCGTTCGTTTCTTCCGTCGATAGCGGCAACCTTGTTGCTTCGCTCTACACTTTGCATTCAGGCGCACTTGAACTGATCAAGCAGCCATTGTTCTCACCGCATCTCTTCACTGCGTTCCGCGCGTTTTGGCAACTGATGCAATCGCAAAAGGCTCTGCCCGCATCGCTCGCGCGTTTGGACGTGCCCGGAAGCCATGCTTCAGTTCCTGATTGGATTGCGTGGCTGCCCGCCGCCTCTGCCGCTTTGTCAAAAGCCGCTTCCGATTCTGCGTCCAATGCGAAGGCCGAAAAGGCTGACCCATGGTGGTTCAATGAGGCGCGGAAGCGCATGGATGCGATGCAGACCTTGCTCCGCGACTACATGCCGTGGCTCATGCAGGAGTATGCTCCTCTTCTCAACGTGCTCGAAGTTCCGCGGAAGGGGGAGGCCCATTCGCTCTCGATCGACAAGGCCATCGTGTTCGCCCAAAGCCTGGATGCGAGTCTCGCCGGGTCAAAGGAATTACACGCGAACGATCCGTCGCTGCTCGCAAAGGGTGAGCAACTTCGCGAGGCTTTACGCAATGCTATGCGAACCCTGCGCATGCTTGTCTCGTCCCTTCAAGCAATCGCGCAGGCTGCAGAGCGCATGGCGGATGAAACGGAGTTTGCGTTTCTGGCCAATCCGGCTCGTCAGATTCTCTCCATTGGATACGACGTAAGGGGACAGAAACTGCACGAAGCCTGCTATGACCTGCTCGCCTCAGAGGCTCGCATTGCCACGTTTCTTGCCGTCGCTCGCGACGATCTTCCGCAGCAAAGCTGGGGGAAGCTGAGCCGCGACCATACGCGCGCCTTCGGACAATTCATACTGCTTTCATGGACCGGTACGATGTTTGAGTACCTGATGCCTGCCTTGTGGATGCGCAGCTATCCAGAAACTCTCATCGCCCATACGCTCGCCGCCTGCGTGGAAGTGCAATGCGCATTTACGCGCTCCATTGGTACTCCCTGGGGGATCTCGGAATCGGGAGCCGCGGACAGGAACGATTCAGGCCACTATAGCTACCATGCTTACGGAGTGCCGCAAATCGCTCTTTGGGTTGAAGCCCAAGCCGGCCCGGTGATTTCGCCTTACTCCACCTTTCTTGCGCTGGGGGTCGAATCCACGGCGGCGGTGCACAACCTGCGGCGCATGGCGTCTAGCGGTTGGGTCGGCGCATTCGGTTTCTATGAGGCCGCGGATTATGTCGTTTCCCCGGGCAAAGCTGTTCTTGTTCGCGAATGGATGGCGCACCACCAGGGCATGTCGCTTCTGGCGTTGCTCAATTTGCTTCACGGTCATGTTGTGCAGCGGTGGTTCCATGCCAATCCTTTGATTCAATCCGCCGAGTTGCTGCTGCATGAAATGCCAGTGAGCCAGGGCGTGCTGAAAGCGAAGTTGAAAGAGTAAGAGGAACGAAAGGCAGAAGATGGGAGCGGACGATGGCAGTGGGGGTTCCCGGTAACTGAAATGAAAGTGGATTAACGAGGCCATAGGGTGTCGGGCCTGAGATGATAAGAAGGTATCTCCACCAAGAGAAAGCCTTCAAAAAGGTAGAACGAAATCACGATGCGTCGTGTCGCGCTGATCTACAATCCGGCGTCAGGGCAGTATTCGGCGCGACGTGCAGGGTATGTGCAGGCCGCGCTTGCCATGCTTCGCAAAGCCGGCATCGACGCCGATGCGCTGGAGACAAATGCGCCGGGCAGCGCCGGCGTCCTGGCCAAGTTGGCCTTGCGCAACCACTACGACACAGTGCTAGCCTGCGGCGGCGATGGCACGGTGCATGAAGTGCTGCAGTGCCTGGTGGGGACAGATGTTGCGCTGGGAGTGGTGCCGCTGGGCACGGCCAATGCCCTGGCCCAGAACCTGGGCCTGGGCAAATCGCCGTTGAAAGCCGTGCGCGAACTGCTCAAGGCTGCTCCGATGCAGGTACCGGTGGGCCGTATCTACTACAGAGACAACGCGGGAGTGGAGCGGTCACGCTATTTCACAGTTGCGGCGGGAATCGGCGCGGACGCGCTGCTGATGTCGCGTCTGGATGCGGAGCTGAAGCGGCGGCTCGGCTACGCGCTCTACCTAGTTGAGGCTTTTCGCGTGTGGGCCACGAGCCCTTTTCCTCTTTTTGTCGTGGAATTCACCGTGGATGGAATTGCTGAACGGCGCGTGGAGGAAGTCTCGCAGCTTCTGGCGGTGCGCGTTCGCTCGTTCGGCGGCGTGCTGCGCAAGCTGGCGCCGGGGGCGACGCTACGCAATCACACTCTGAGCCTGATGGCCTTTAAAACGCGCAGCCGCCTTCGGTATATGAGTTTTCTGCTGGCGGTGGTTGCCGGCCGCCATACATTTTCAAAGCAAGTGGAATTGCTGGAGGCGGTCGCCGTGGAATGCCGCACCCGGAACGGCTCGAAGACAACGGTGTATGTCGAGGCAGATGGGGAAGTGCTGGGCACATTGCCGGCGAGGCTCGAAGTGGCGCGGGAAACACTCACATTGTTAATTCCGCCTCATGCCGAGCCGTGAGGTGAAATCCGAGCGCAATTGACTGAAGATATGAGGCGGGCAAGCCGTGCCAAAACACGCGCGCAGCTTGTGCTCGCTTATGCGGAGCCATGGCGGATCTATTCGTCAGACGACTCGTAGCAGCTGCGCGACGATTTGCAACGGGAGAGATGGACGAAGTGCTCGTCAGGGCCGGCGGGCCCCATTGTGCGCAGACACCAGTAGGTTGAAGTGGTATCGACTCCGGGAAGCCATGACTCAGAATTCTGCGGCGAGGTGCCATAGGGATTTTTGGTGCGGAGGCACCGGCAGGGCTGCGAAGTGAGTTCGGTGGTGTTCATGCTGAAATCCTTTCTGCTCGTCTGGCAAGCCGCTTGCACACGCACAGGAATTGCGGTCAGCCGGCAGCGCTGGGGTCGCGATCCATTTGTCCGGCGGCGAGCAAGATGGTGCGGTAGATGGCGACGGGAAAAAGCTGGACCTTGTACGCATTCATGGAGAGCGGCATGGCGTTGGTCATGGAAGCTCGTCCGGCAGTGCGTGCGGTTTCCGGCGTGATGGGCTTTCCGGTGAGCGCGGCTTCGGCTTCACTTGAGCGGCGCACGACGGGCGAAGCGGCGCCCATGGCGACGACTGCACGGCGGCAGATGTTGCCATCCATTTCGAGCACGATACCGGCATCTGCATTGGCCCAGTCGTGGCTCTCCTTCTCTCCATATTTCTGGTAGGCGGAGCGAGTGCCGGGCGCGGGTTTGGGAATACGGATGGCGGTGAGCAACTCATCCGCCTCCATGACGTGAAACTTATGCGGATTGGCGTCGGGCCGGATGTAGAAATCCTTGATTGCCACGGTGCGCTTGCCTTTTGCGGCGGAGGTCAGTTCCACGCTGGCATCAAGGGCGAGCAGCGCGACTGCTCCAGAGGATGGGGCGACGGAAGGACAGCCGCCATAATCCATGATGGCGTGGTACTGATTCAAACCGGAGAAAGCAAAGCAGATGTCCTTGCCTTTGCGCAGACACTGGAAGTCGGCGGAGCGAAAATACCAACACTGCAACTCCTGCAATAGATTTCCGCCGAGCGTCGCCATGTTGCGGATGTGCGGCGTGGCAGCGTGCCCGCATGCGTCGGACAAGACGGTGTACTGCGAACGGATGGTGGGGTCATCGGCTACTTCGGCGAGCGTGGTAAGCGCGCCGATGGTGAGGCCCTCGGGCGTGGCTTGAATTCCCCGAAGCTCAGAAATGTTGCGGATGTTGACGAGGCGCGCGGGCGTATCGGTGCCGTTCTTGAGACGGTCAAGGAGATCGACGCCGCCGGCTTTGACGACTGCGCCGTCTTTGAGTTGAGAAAGAGCGGCCTCGACGGTAGAACAATCCGCAAGAGAGAAGGAGTTCATAGGGCGGCCTCCATCATTGGCTGGGGCTGGTTGAGCGCTGCGAGCACGACGGCGGGCGTCATGGGTAATTGGCGGATGCGGACGCCAGTGGCGTTGTAGACGGCGTTGCCAATAGCGGCTCCAGCAGAGATGATGCCAGCGGCTTCGCCGATGCCGGATGCGTCAGTGGAGCTTTGCCCGATGTAGGACTCGGTCAAAATGACTTCAATCTCGGGGATTTCGTATGAGCCGGCGATCTTGTACTTATCCAGGTTAGCGTTGACCATGATGCCATAGTTGGGATCGAGGAGGCGGTGCTCGAAGAGCGTGTACGAGATGCCCTGAATAACGCCGCCGTTGATCTGGCTCATGACCTGGTTGGGATTGATGGGGCGGCCGCAATCGTGGACGGCAAGAACGCGCTTCACATGGATGCGGCCGGTTTCAGTGTCGACGGCCACTTCGGCAATGTCGACACCACCGTAGGTGTCGACTTTTTTGGGCGCGTAATCAGGGATGCGCCTGGCCTGGGCGGAAACCTCTTCTGTATTCATTTTGCCCGCTGCAGTGCGGAAGGGAATGGGCTCGAATTTGCCGGAGGCGCTGCGCACCATGCCACCCGTCAATGTGAGATCGGAAGCAGGGACTCCGAGAGCGGGAGCAATGCCTGCGAGGAACTTCCGCGAGGCCTGCCAGGCCGCGTCGCGCACGGCAGGAGTGAGAGAAGCGGTGGTGACGCTGCCGCCGGAGTTGGGTCCGACGGGATAATTTGTGTCGCCAATCTTTACCGAGACTTTGGCGGGCGGGACACCGAACTGTTCGGCGAGAATCTGCGCGAGGACGGTCTTGATGCCGCTGCCGATGTCCTGCACGGCAGAGAGGACTTCGACCGAGCCATCTTTGTGAACGCGCACTTCGGCCGCGGCTTCCATGGTGAGGTGGCGGTACCAAACGGATTGCGAGAGACCGATGCCGCGCTTGACGGGGCCGGGATCGGCATTGGGGCGGGGGTTGCGCGACTTCCACAGGGCACTTTCGCGGATGATCTGACGCTGCACGCGCCGCACGGGGTTCTCGTCGATGCGGTCGCGGAGATCAATAAGATCCATATTGAGGCGCTCGGCGAGTTCGTCGATGGACTGCTCCAAAGCGAAAGCTCCCTGCGGGTGGCCGGGGGCGCGAAACGCGGCCGCAGGACCGGCGTTGATGAATACATCGTTCTCCTCGGTGTGCAGTGTGGCCCACTTGTACAGGTTGGCCGCGGGGCCGGCACATCCGGCTCCGGTTCCGCAGCCGGCGGTACCAAAACTGATGAGCTGAATCGCGGTGATGGTGCCATCTTTCTTAGCGCCGATGCGGAGCCGCTGATCGGAACTGGGACGGTTGCCGACTGAGAGATGCTCCTCTTCGCGGTCGAGCATGAGGCGAACCGGCACTCCTGTTTTGCGGGAGAGCGTGGCGGCGACAACACCGGGGTTGCCCGCACCAAACTTTGCGCCGAAGCCACCCCCCATGTACTCGGTAATGACGCGCACCTTGGATTTGGGAAGGTGGAAGAAACCGGCAAACTCTTCGCGCACGCTGGCGGTTCCCTGGGTTGACGCGTAGACCGTGAGCAAGTCGGGCTTCCAGTCAGCGACTACACCGTGGGTTTCAAGCGCGGAGTGCGTTTGAACCTGGGTGATGTAACGGGCATCGACGATCACATCGGCATCTTTGAATCCCTGTTCGGCGTCGCCCTGTTTGCGTACGGAAGGGCCATGGACATTGCCTGTTTGGGGAGTGCCGCCTTCGCTTCCGCCACCGCCTGCGGTTCCTGCCTCGTCGGCCGCACCGGGAAAGACAAGAGGCGCGTTGGGCTCGCGGGCCAGGTTTTGATCGACGACAAAAGGCAGGGGCTCGTACTTTACCTTGACCTTGGCGGCAGCTTCTTCGGCCGCCTGGGGAGAGATCGCGGCCACCGCGGCCACTGGTTGGCCTGCGAAGCGCACGATTGGATATTTCACTCTCTCCAGGTTGGGGTCGCGCAGGACGGCAGCGCCGAGCAGCGACTCGATGACGTGCACACCCTTCACGCCGGGGTGGCTCTCGGCAGCAGAAGTGTCGATGGAGAGAACTCTTGCGTGCGGCACCGTAGCATTCACAAAGCAGGCGTAGAGCATGCCGGGCAACTGCACGTCGAAGGTGTAACGGGCGCTGCCCGTCACCTTGGCATGGCCGTCCCACCGCTCGGGCGACTTGCCAATGTATTCCAAGTCCTTGTTCACGGGGAGGACGGGCGGCTCTGAGGCGGGGACGGTGCGCTGCTCCTCGTGCAAGGTATAGCCGGGCACGCCGATCGGCATGTTGACGGTTTTCGTCGCCGGCGCGGCGGAATCGGCAGCGGCGGTGAGAATGGCATCGGGAACGTTGTGGAAGATTTCGGTCGCCATGTGTTTCTCTCCTATGCCTTCTGGCCGGCCACGTCGAGCGTCGCAGCAAAGATTTTGGGATAGGTTCCGCAGCGGCAAAGATTACCGCTGACTGCGTAGCGAACATCGGCTTCAGTGGGATGAGGATTTTTCTCAATCAGCGCGGCACAGCTCATGACCATCCCGGGCGTACAGAAGCCGCATTGCATGGCATCGTGGCGAACGAAGGCTGCCTGGACTGGATGCAATTCCTCGCCCGTGAAAAGGCCTTCGATGGTGGTGATCTGATGGCCGACTGCATCGATGGCCAGCGACATGCAGCTATTCACGGGCATTTTATCGAGCCAGACGGTGCAGCTGGAGCACACGCCGCGGTCGCAGCTGATTTTTGTCCCGGTCATGTTGAGCTGGATGCGCAAAGCGTCGGCCAGCGTGGTGCGGGGCTCGATTTCGAGGGCATGGTCTTTGCCGTTGACCTGCAATGTGACGCGGAAGGGCTCCGGGCCGAATTCCTTTACGTCGCTGCGAGTGCCTGCAACTTCGCGGGAAAACCCTTGCACGCCATCAATAAGAGCAGTGCCCGCGGCGGTGATGCCTGCGCCTTTGAGAAAGCCGCGTCGGGTTATGCCGGCAGGGGGAGAAGGGGGCGATGAAGCGTCTGGAAGTTTTTTCGGCGGCTGTGGACCTGACATGCTTTCCTCCTTGACGGGCGGAGCGTGTGAACGGGCCTTTATCGCCAGCAGACGGCGATTGGAAAATGGACGATGCGAAAGCAGGCTGACTGTTGGCGAAATGTGGCGATAGCCAACGATGAGCTACCGCGTCTTCAATGCTTCGGTCGAAGCGAGCGCAACGCACGGAGAAGTCGCCTGACCCGCCAACAGTATAGGCGAGCCAACTGGGACGTGTGGAGGGAATTTTTCATTTGGTGAAAAGCTTTTCATCTGGAATAAAGTGCGGCAAAGTGAAGATTTCCAACGTTTGGCGTCGTGAAGTATCGGTACAAGACCTTGCGGTGAGGCTGACATGGGGTCCGGGCGGTCACGATCCTTCCATCGACTTTTGTGACTCATTCCTCATGGTTTGCGCTTGATCAGAGCAAATCGAAGAGTCGGCGTTATTCATCTCGGCCGCCGCGGCTTCAATCTCGCTGTCGATCTCAGCGCCAAGAAGAATCATGAGGCCGGTGATGTAGAACCACGTAAGCAGAATGATCACTGCGCCGAGAGAACCATAGGGAAGGGGCAAAGTATTGAAGTAATTGAGGTAAACGCGAAAGCCAAGGGAGGCAATCAGCCATCCGAGAATGCCGAAAGCGGCGCCGGGTGTAAGGAACTGCCAACGACGGGATTTAGTATCCGGGGCCCAGTAATTAACGAGGGCGAATGAAAGGGCGAGAAGAGCGATGGCCATAAACCAGCCAATGATTTTTGCGGCGACGGCGGCAAGGTCAGCGAGAAATGGAAACTGGATATTTTTGTGAGCCATGGTCGCGACAAAGCTTGCCCCGAAGAGAGAAGCCAGAAGGAGCGTGACCATCATGGAAAGAATGATTGTAAGACCGATGGCAATGAGGCGGGCCTTGAGGAAAGATCGAGTGTCCTGGATCTTATAGATCTCGTTCAGTATGTCCTGGATGGCGGAGATTCCGGCTGAAGCTGACCAAAGAGCTCCAATGAGACCGACGGTGACCTTTCCCGTAGCAGCGGCAAGGGTGATCTGTTCAAAGGTCTGAAGGACAGTCCCAAGGGCAGGACTTGGAATCACCAATGCCAGGTAGTCCAGGAGCCTTGAATAAATCTGGTTCGCGGAACGAGCGGCCAGGCCAAGAATTGAGCTGGCGCACAAGAGAGCCGGAAAAACAGCGAAAAAGAAGTAAAAGCCGAGTTCAGCGGCATGTCCCAGCAGATGATCTGCAACCAGGGACTTCCAGGTGCGCGTTGCCAGCGCCCGGATGGGCACACCGTGCAGGCCCCACAACGAGTGGAGCGGTGAGGGGGACGCCAATTCGCGGACACGCGCGTGCTGCCTCCCCAGGGCTTGATCGCTTATGAGATGTAGCCCGGTGATAAGTGGTCCCCAACGGCAGAAGTTGCTCCCCAACAAGCGGCCCTTGCTGTGGTAATAGATGCAGGACTCGGCCCGGGTGGATCGCCCGCTCGCCGATTGAGGCATGCGGCGTGAACCGCTCAATCGGCGGCGTGATGGAAGACGAACCATCAAACCAACTACCGTTGCCTCGCATCACACCTCTGGAGGGTAGTGTGTTTGTTCGATAACTCCAGCAATTTTCCCAGACGTTTTCTGGACAAGCGCCCAGCCGATCGCCTGTTCCGGGCCTTACTCTGCCTTTTCTTATTCGGGATTATCGATCCGCGCGCCTTCGCGCAGAAGCCGCAACAGGCATCCAGCCAGGTTCCGAAAGCCGCCCCCGGCGCGGCCGAACTTCTTTCGACATATGAGGGGCAAAACGTCGCGGCTATCGAAATTGCCGGCCGCCCGGAATTGAATTCCTCGCAGTTCACATCGCTTTTCTCGCAAAGGGAAGGGCAGCCTTTTTCAAAAGACAAGGTCGATCAAACGATAGCCGCGTTGAAGGCAACAGGAAAGTTTGCTGATGTAAGGGTCGATGTGCAGGCTGAAGCCAAGGGCGTTCGCGTCGTGCTAGTGTTGGAACCCGCCGTCTATTTCGGGATATTTCAGTTTCCCGGAGCCGAGCGATTTCCTTATTCCAGGTTGATTCAGGTGGCGAACTACACGCCCCAAACCCCCTTCAACGCGGCCGACGTCGAACAGGACAGGCAGAACCTTGCTACTTTTTTTCAGCAGCAGGGGTACTTCGAGGCCGAGGTCAATTCGGAGGTTCAAGTGGACTCCGCAAATGGGCTTGCCAACGTTCAGTTCAACGCCACGTTGCATCGCAAGGCAAAATTCGGCTACATGAAGATCGAGGGGCCGCCCGAGGAGCAAACGGCGAAACTGAGGCACAGCCTGCAAACACCATGGGCTCGTTTACGCGGTGTTGCAATTCGTCCCGGGCACGTTTATTACTACTCCACACTCACAAGGGCGGTTCAATTTCTTCAGACTGAGTTGCAGAAGGATGGACGGATGGGAGCCGAGGTCAAGTTGGCTGGAGCCGAATACAACCCGCAAACCAATCGTGCGGACGTGCATCTCAATGTCACTCCAGGTCCCACGACTCATGTCGAGATCGAAGGCGGGCGCGTATGGAACTGGACGCGCAAATCCTTGCTGCCTGTGTATCAGGGCGTGGGAGTGGATGATGAATCGGTGCAGGAAGGCCGACGGGCGCTGGAATCCTACTTTCAATCAAAAGCATACTTCGACGTGAGCGTACAGGCTCATTTCAAGAAAGAGAATGCAAGCACCACCATCATTTACGCAGTTACGAAAGGAAAGAAGCACAAGGTTGAGGACATCAAGATCTCAGGAAACGAACATCTGCCGGCATCCCAGCTCGCACCCCACATCACGATAGAGAAAGAGCATGTGCTTTTTCACGGGAAATTCAGCGATGAGCTTTTGCGCTCAAGCGTCAAGAATCTTACGGCGGTGTATAAGTCTGAAGGCTTCAGCAGTGCCAGCATTTCCGGAGACGTTAAAGGGAGCGGAGGAAACATCGCCGTATCCTTCCGCGTAACCGAGGGGCCTCGCGATATTGTGGATTCGCTCAAAATCGAGGGCGCCGAGACATTTCCCGAATCGCAATTCGCACCGGGAGGACTGAAGCTTGCTCCGAGCCGACCTTATTCGCAAGCCCTGGTGGACGCGGATCGCGCCACGATCGTTGAGCACTATTTGCAGGCCGGATATCTCACGTCGAGCTTTCGCGAAACTGCAACCGAGGTGTCGAAGGCCGAACCTCACCGCATCCAGGTCGTGTACCACATCTATGAAGGACCCAGGGTATCTGCAGGAGAGATCGTGACCCTGGGAAAGGTTCGCACACAGCAACGACTGATCGACATGGATGTGTCTTCGATCAAACCGGAACATCCGCTCACGGAAACGCAATTGCTTTTGGCAGGGAGCAAACTCTACGACCATACCGGCGTCTTCGATTGGGCGGAAGTGGACTCGAAACGGCAAATCACGACTCAGACGAAGGAAGACGTGCTGGTCAAGGTGCACGAAGCGAAGAGAAACCAGATGACCTACGGCTTCGGCTTCGAGGTGATCAATCGCGGCGGCAGCGTGCCGTCGGGAACGGTGGCCCTTCCTAATCTGCCTCCTGTTGGACTGCCGTCGAACTTTACGACCAGCCAGAAGACCTTTTATGGGCCGCGAGGAACTTTTCAATACACGCGCAACAATCTGGGCGGGAAGGACAACTCACTTTCGTTTACCTTGTTCGGGGGGCGACTGGACCAGCGAGGAGCGGTCTACTATATCGTTCCCGAGTTTCGCTGGTCGCATTGGAAATCCACAACGTCGATTTCCGCCGAGCAGAACGAAGAGAACCCCATCTTTTCATCCCAACAGGAACTTGCAAGCTACCAACTGCAACGAAGCCTCGACGAGGCGCAAAAGGACACGCTTTTCCTTCGCTATAGTTTCAGCCAGACAAACCTGACTCGGATCGAGATTCCGGCGCTGGTGCCGACGGAGGATCAACATGTGCGCCTCTCGACGCTGGCGGCGAATATTACGCGGGATACGCGCGACAACCCGCTAGATGAGCATAAAGGCGTGCTGCAGACGATCGAAGTCGACTTCAACTCAACCAAGCTCGGATCGAGCGTCGACTTTGCGAAGCTCACGAGCCAGGCAGCATTCTACAAGCAGCAATTTCATCAAATCGTATGGGCCAATAGCCTTCGCATAGGACTAGCGCAACCCTTTGCGAACAGCCGCGTACCCCTCAGCGAGGAGTTTTTTACCGGGGGCGGCAATTCACTGCGCGGGTTTCCGCTGGATGGAGCCGGGCCGCAGCGCCAGGTTCAGGTTTGCAATAGCGGGTCAAGCACAGATTGCAGCTTCATCCAGGTACCGAGCGGCGGCAGGGGGTTGCTCATCCTCAATTCTGAAGCGCGGATCCCACTGCCGATCAAGAAAGGTCTGAGCATTGTTCCGTTTTACGATGGCGGCAACGTGTTTCCAAATGTGGGATTCCACGATTTTCTTTCGCTTTATTCCAACAACGTAGGTGTTGGGTTTCGCTATGCGACGCCGGTCGGCCCTATTCGGCTGGATATCGGGCGAAATCTCAATCCGATTCCAGGGGTAAACGCTACGCAATACTTCGTCAGCATTGGGCAAGCGTTCTAAGAGGTATTTGATGAGCAGATCGGTTGGGGCGGGAAATTCACTCAATTCACATCGGCGGAGCGTATGGGGAAGAGTCGCCGCTTGGATCGGGATTGGCTGGATTGCAGCGACGCTGGCGGTTATCGTGACGGTCGCTATCCTGCTCAACAATCCACGATTTCATCAATATCTCCTTCGCACCGCAGAAACGAAGGCCAGCGAGAGCCTCGGCGTCAGGGTGCAGATGGAAAACTTTACTTTGCATTTGACCACGTTGAGCCTGGACCTCTACGGAGTTACCGTGGATGGGGCCAATCCGTACCCCAATCCGCCCCTGCTGCAGGTGGACCATATTGGAGCCGGAGTGCGCGTGGTGTCCATTCTGCGCCGAGCCTGGTATTTCGATAACCTTCGCATCGACCGCCCTGTTGCGCATGTATTTGTCGATGCCCACGGCGTATCGAATATTCCTTTGTTTCAGAGCGGCGGGCAGAGCAACAGACCTACGAGCGTATTCGATCTCGGGGTACGGCATGCGTTGCTTGATCAGGGAGAAGTCTACTACAACGATCGGCCCACTGATCTGGCAGTCGACTTACATGATTTTGAAATTCGAAGCTCGTTTAATGATCTGCTTCAGAAATATTCCGGCAGCTTAGGGTATGAGGACGGGAGGCTGGCCTACGGCGCGTTTCGGCCTGTTACACACAGCTTCGAGGCGCAATTTGAAGCGACGCCGGATAAGCTCGATGTTACACAGAGCAAGATTGCATTCGGCAACTCACTCATCGCTCTTTCCGCGACGATGCGGAACTACAATCGGCCGGATGTTCAAGGCCACTTCGACATTACGATCGATGGCAGGCAGATGGCGGACTTGCTTCATAATCGAAATCTGCCGGTGGGGATGATCCACACATCGGGCTCGTTGCAGTACCAGCAGGTTGCGAATCGTTCGGCAATTGAATCTATCTTGCTCGACGGGGATTTGGCCAGCCGGCGCCTTGATGTCATGACATCTGCGATGCGCGCTGAGGTAAACGACATTGCGGCGCACTATTCGATTGCGAACGGCGACGCTCTCTTGCGCGACTTTCGCGCCAAGCTACTTGGGGGAGAGCTGACCGCCCAGGGAAGCATGAAGAACATCGGCGGCAAATCGCATTGCAATTTGGTCGCGGCGGTGCGCGGGATCTCTCTGGGAGATCTGACGCGGGCCACTCGCGGCTCGGCGGCGCGCGCGGTTGCGCTGCAGGGACAGTTGAATGCCGACGCCAATGCTTCCTGGGGCGACACGCTGAATGATCTTGTGGCGCATACGGACGCAACGATCAACGGGCAAGCACAGAGAAGTCGAGCCAGCTACGTGCAGGTTTCCACTGTGAAGTCAGAAGCGCCCGGCAATGGAAGCGAGATGCCGGTCAGCATTCCTGTTGAAAGTGCGATTCACGCGACCTATCGGGCCAAAGCGCGCGAATTCGAATTGGACAACAGCTATGTGCAGACGGCGCAAACCAACCTGACGATGAACGGCAATGTCAGTTCCCATTCGCGCCTGAATCTGCACCTGCAGGCCAATGATCTGCGCGAGGTTGAAACGATCGCAGATGTTTTCAGATCGCCCACGGCCAATGGCGCGCTTAAGTCGCTTGGGCTGGGCGGCACAGCAACATTTCAGGGGACAGTGCAAGGCTCGACGGCCGCTCCACACCTGACGGGACAACTGATGGCCCAGAATCTTCGATTCAACGGGACGGACTGGAGAGTGATGCGAACGGATGTGGACTTGAGCCCGTCGATGGCGAGCTTGCAGCATGCGGATCTTGAATCGGCATCTCATGGGCGCATTGCATTCAGCGCGAATACCGGCCTGACGCAATGGTCGTTCACCCAAACCAGCCCGATCCGACTTCAGCTCAGCGCATCGCAGGTGGACATCGAAGAACTCGCAAAAGTTGCGGATCAGGAGATACCGGTTACGGGCACGTTGAATGCCGCGATCAGCCTGCATGGCAGCGAGATGAATCCAGCGGGAAACGGCGATGTGACGCTGACCAATGTGACGGCCTATGAGCAGCCGGTCCCGTCGGCAAAGCTTATTTTCTCGGGTGCTGGAGACGAAGTGCACGGGAACTTATCTCTGAATCTGCCGGCGGGAAATATTCAAGGCAAAGTGAGCTTGAGGCCAAAGGAAAAGAGCTATAACGCGGAACTGACAGCCCGAGGAATTGAGTTGGATAAGCTGCAGGCTGTCAGCGCACGGCAAATCAATGCGTCAGGCATTGCCGCAGCTACAGTGAAAGGGAGCGGATCGTTCAGTAACCCGCAATTCGATGCCGATCTGCAGATACCGAAACTGGTCATTCAGGGTCAGACTGTCACCGGAATTAATCTGCACATGGATGTGGCGAATCATGTGGCGGATGCAACCTTGCAATCTTCGGCAGTGAACACATCCATCAATGCGAAGGCGAAGGTTCAACTGACGGGGGACTATCTTGCAAATGCGAGCCTGGATACACAAGCGATTCCGTTGGAACCATTGCTTGAAGTCTATGCTCCTCAGATTACGAAAATGTCAGGCCAAACGGAGATTCATGCGACGCTCCATGGCCCTCTGAAGAAAAAACAGATGCTTGAGGGCCATGTGACGGTGCCGGTTCTCAAGATGGTGTACGGGGATACAGTGCAGCTGGCTGCGGTATCCCCGATCGAGGCCGATTATCGCGACGGAGTCATCACTCTTCAACGCTCCTCGATTCGAGGAACGGATACCGATCTGCAATTCCAAGGTTCGATTCCTACGAACGGCAATGGTCCCATGTCGGTTGTTCTTCTGGGGACGGTGAATCTAAAGCTTGCGCAACTCTTTGATCCGGACATCCGAAGCTCCGGCGAACTGCGGTTCAACATCAACTCGCAGAGTTTATCGGATCTCGGCGGCCAGATTACTGTCGTGGATGCGAATTTCGCGACTTGGGACTTACCTGTTGGGTTGGAACATGGCAACGGTTCGCTGACGTTGACACGAGATCGCATCAATATCCGCAGTTTTCAGGGAGTGGTGGGTGGAGGGACCGTGACTGCGCAAGGGGGAGTGGCCTACAGCCATGGAATCGACTTCGACCTCGGCCTGGCCGCCAAGGGGGTTCGTATGCTTTATCCCGAGGGCCTTCGCGAGAGCGTCGATGCGAACCTGAGGCTTTCGGGTACAACTGAGAATGCAATACTCGGCGGATCGATCGACTTATCGGATCTCTCCGTCACGCCGGCGTTTGACTTGACCAGCTTCATCAATAATTTTTCAGGTGGAGTGGCCGCACCGCCTTCGCGTGGATTCTCCCAGAACGTTCGGCTCAATCTGGCAGTGCGCTCCACAAACAACGTGAACCTGACAAGCAGGGCGCTGAGTGTTGACGGCAGCGCAAATTTGCAGGTGCGCGGCACGGCGGCCGATCCAGTGATACTGGGCCGGGTCAATCTGAATGGCGGAGATGTCATTCTGAACGGCGACCGGTTTGTGCTGAACGGGGGGACGATCCAGTTTGTGAACCCGACGGAAACGCAGCCAGTGGTGAATCTAAGTTTGAACACAACCATCCAACAGTACAACATCAGCCTTCGCTTCAACGGGCCAGTCGACCAACTGCGTACGGAGTACAATTCCGACCCCGCGCTGCCATCAGCCGACATCATCAACCTGCTGGCATTCGGGAAAACGTCTGAAGCCAGCGCTGCCACGGCGACGCCGGCAAACCAGGCGGCTGAGTCTCTGCTCGCATCGCAGGTATCGAGCCAAGTGACCAGCCGCATCTCCAAGATTGCCGGTATCTCACAGCTTTCCATCAATCCGGTATTGGCGGGAAGCAACAGTCAAGGGCCGCCCGGTGCGAATATCACAATTCTGCAACGGGTGACGGGGAATCTGTTTGTCACATTCTCGACGAATGTGGCATCGACCCAGGGGCAGACGATCCAGGGGCAGTACCAAGTTTCACCGCGGGTGGCCGTGAGTGCGACGCGCGATCCAAACGGCGGCTTCGCAGTGGATACGCTCATTAAGAAGAGTTGGTGAGGATCGTGAAACGTGACCCTCTCCATGCCTCCGCCGCCGCTTAATCGCGTGAACTTCAATCGATCCGATTCGTCGACAACGGAGCTTAGCGCAATTCTAGAATGGTATGTCGTCGTCGGAGATTTCGGCCTGTTGTGCGACGTCGTCATGTCCGGCTGGTGGGCGCTGGTCGAAGCTGGCTGTCGAACTGCTCGAACTGGTTGACCGGCTTGAAGCGGCCGCTCCCGAGCCCTCATCGCGGCCGGAGAGCAGCACAAGCTCGTTGACGAGAATCTCGGTGCGATAGCGTTTCTGGCCCGATTCTTTGTCGTCCCAACTGCGAGTCTGGATCTTGCCCTCGATGTAGAGCTTCGAGCCCTTCTTCACGTAATCGCGGACGATTTCAGCGGTGCGCGTGAAGGCAACCAGATTGTGCCACTCGGTGCGGTCCTGCCAGTTGCCCTGCTGGTCCTTCTGGCGGTCGCTGGTGGCGAGGGTGAAGTTGGCAACCGTGGTGCCGCCTGCGGTCGAGCGCATCTCGGGGTCCTTACCCACGTTGCCTAGAAGTGTGACTTTATTGACGCTTCTTGCCATGTTCTTCTGCTCCTGTGTTCACTGCCAATTTTTCGTGTCCTGCGCCTAAATTTCATGTCCGGCACGGCCAATATTTCGTGTCTTGCCAAAATCTCATGTCCCTGCTCTTCTAAGTCTCGGTGACACAGGAGTTTGTGGCTAAACTGGTCAGGAACAGTTTATCCTTTCCGCTCAGATCGCTGATGAAAAGTATAGGTGATCGGCCCGAACCCGGTAAAACGAGAGATTGTTAGCGATCTGAGAACGGAGGTCGGACTAGATCCGGGCCTCCAACGTCAAAGCGGTCCGAAAAGCAGGGGCAGATCATCCGATTTCGTTTGTGAGGAGCTGACTCTCTCGGGTTGAAGCAAGGGCCCAGCGTACCTCGCATTCGGGGGCAGCTGCGCGATCGGTGAAAAAGGGAGTTCCACTGAACGACCTTGGTTCGCCTTGAATGTAACCTGTGATCGTACCCGCCGGGTTGATTCCACCAAAAGAGTACATGAATTCGGCAGCGTAGGTGCCTTGATAAGTGCCAGTGCCGGCACCGGGAACGTCAACTGGCGTCATGTCGCCTTCGGGTGAGCGCAGAAAACCGTGAAACACATTGCTCGCATCGATGTAGAAACCAACTATTTCTCCAGCCGGGTTGATGCCGGAAGTGCCGGTTCCTTGGCCAGCGCCGGTGCCAGCGTTAGGGTAGTCGAACTCTGTGATGGTGCCGTCAGCAGATCGCAGATAAGCATGAAACGCGTAATTGGCGTTCCAGGTATTCTCCTATCGTCGCCCCCTTAGGATTAGTGCCTGAGAAGATCGCGGGGTACGTGCCCTGGTAGGCACCAGTCCCAGCGTCGGGAGGATCGAAAGTGGTGAAGGTGCCGTCGGGAGCGCGCAGGAATACGATTCTCTTCCCGTCAGGTGACCAGTTCGGATCAGCCTCGGTGGTGGTATCGACGGGCAGGAGGCGCGATGGCACACCACCCTGACTCGGCACTGTATAAATCGCCTCCTGAGCCGGTTTCGGAAATTCGGACAGCGGGATAAGTGAAAGGGTTGTTCCTTGACGGCCATTAAGATGGCAGAAGCGAGGAGCAACGACCGTTCTCTAAGCTGCACATTTGCATAACTGAAAGCAAATGACTTACTGCCGATCATGAATCCATCATCGGCGCATGGAAACTCATCATGCGCGCCCAGAAACTGATCAGGAGCCCATCAAGACCATGTAGCGATACCCGCCCAGAGTGACCTCAGCCTGACCGGCTGAGGAGCACTCCGATGAAAAGTTTCAAGGTTTTCGCTTCGTTAGTTTTGGCCGCAACCGTCGTATCCACGCTTTCCGCAGAAACCCGTTGCCCAGGGAACGTGGCAAATTTACCCTTTCGCACGGTCAACCGCCACCAGATCATCGTTCCCGTATCCATCAATCATGCAGGTCCATTCAGCTTCCTTCTCGACACCGGCACGCAGATGACCATGGTTGACCCCGCCCTGGCCGCCGCCATCCACCTGGAAACCACCGGCAAGGCCGAAGTGGCCAGTGTCGGCATGCAGGCCGCCGCCTCCTTCGCGCAGGTCGGCCTGGTCGAAGCCGGCTCCCATTCCGTCGCCAACCAGAAAGTGCTCGTGTATGACCTCGCCAACCTTCAGGCCACGGGGCTCAATATCCAGGGTGTCCTGGGCGAGGATTTTCTGGAGCAGTTCGACATGCTCATCGACAATGGCCACAGCCTGCTCTGCCTCGACGACTCAGCCGCCATGCGCGGGGAAGTAAAAGGATCGCGCATTCCGCTGCTGGCGCAGGCAGACGGCTCGCAGCTTGCCAGCTCGCTCATCGTTGTGGCCCGCCTGTCCGACGGCATGCGCCCCGTTCGCCTCAAGCTGGACTCCGGCTCCAACGTCCCCTTCCTCTACAACACATCGGAATACATGGCGCTGGGCATGTTCCGCGGCGCGTCGCTGCATGGTGGCTCCGGCGGGGCGCAGAAGACCTTCATGGCCCTCCCGCCACAGGATGTCCGGATCGGCTCTGCCGAACTCGGCAAGGTCCCGTTCATCACCATCGCCGGCGTACAGAAGAACACCCATGCATCGCAGTTCGATGGACTGCTGACGATGGGGCTATTCAAGCGCGTCTTTATCAACCACGCCGATCATTATGCCGTTCTTGAGCCGTTGTAGGAATTGGTCTGCCCAATCTCTTGTACCAGTTTCATTCATAGCGTAGCGCGGTGTTGAAGGTTCCGGTCGGATTGTGGCCCAACCGGAAGTTATATCTTTGACAACACCAAGCGGCAAATGTTGCTCAAGTGGTTATTTCCGGTTGGACGGTTATCCAGGCGTAAGAGTGCAAATCCCAATTCGGAATCGCGCAGAGGCCGATACAATCTGTAAATGCCTGAGGTCACAAATCCCTACAGGGAGCCACTGAAACGACCGCTCACACAACACGAGCGTGACTTAATTAAATGGCTGATTGAACACGGCGACTCCCGCGCGAATCACCTGCTATCGCAACTGGATAGGTTGAGTGTGGCAAGCAAATGCACTTGCGGCTGCCCCACAATCGATTTCGCTCTGGACGGGGAGCCAGTTGCATCGAAGGGCGAACAGCTTATTAGTGATGCGCTCGGCGAGGTCGACGGAATGCCTGTCGGTGTAATGCTCTTTCAGACCAATGACCGCCTCAGTACGTTAGAGGTGTATTCACTTCCGGGAACCAAAATGGAATTCAGTTTGCCAGCAATTGGAAGCATCCACGGCTATTAAGAATCGTTGCTGTCGAGTTGTTTGAATGCTAAGTCAGTGAGGAGCACGAGGTGTTGCAAAAGGCTGAACTCAGCGATGAGGCTGATTCAGAGAACGACCTCGGAGGCTCCTCAGAGACTATGTATTACATCGGACTGGATGTTCACAAGAGGACGATCAGCTATTGCGTGAAGGACGCGGCTGGCCGTGTGCACGTGGAAGGGAAGCTTGGATCGACCCGGCGCGAACTTGATGGGTGGATCAGAACCTTGCCTCAGCCCCGGATGATCGCCATGGAAGCAACGATCTTCACGGGCTGGATCTATGATCACCTGCTTCCGCACGCAGAAGCGGTGAAGGTGGCGCACCCTCTGATGCTGCGGGCCATCGCTGCGGCCAAGAGGAAGAACGACAAGATCGATGCCAGCAAAATTGCTGACTGCCTGCGCTGCGACTTTCTGCCGGAGTGCTATATGGCATCGACCGAGATCCGCGACCGACGGCGGACGCTGCGCTATCGCGAGCTTCTGGTCAAGCAGATGGTGCAGATGAAGAACCGGGTCTCGGGGCTGCTGCTGGAGAAAGGCGTAACGCATACCAGGCAACGGTTGCACAAGGTGGGCTACTTTGCAGAGCTGATGTCTAAAAACGAAGACATCGATGCCAGCATCAGGCCACTGCTGAAGCTGAGCCGCGAGCACATCGTACGCGCGCAGAAGCTCGACTATGCCCTGGTCAGTTCCCTGGAACGCGACCCGATGCTGGTCGACAGACTGAAGCGGTTGAGAACGGTTCCCGGAGTCGGCCCGATCACCGCACTGACCTGGGCACTGGAGATCGGCGATGTTGCTCGCTTCCGGTCGATCAAACAGGCCATCAGCTATTGCGGACTGTGCGGTGCGGAGAAGAGTTCGGCCGACAAGGTGATGCGTATGCCTATTTCCAAGCAGCGCAACAAGCACATTCAACATGTGCTGGTAGAGGCCGCGAAGCTGGCCCCCAGACAGTGCCACGAACTGGCGCTGATCTACGAGAAAGAGATGCAGAGAGGTAATCGTAACCGCGCCACGCTGGCTGTAGCCAGGAAGTTGGTCTGCTGGATGCTCGCGGTAGAACGCAGAAAACAGGATTTCGTGCCTGCCGAGGAATTCGCAGGCACAACGGCAGCCTAAAAACCTGCCCAGGAATGAAAAAACATCAGGATTGTTCCGTGCGCAGACTGCCAGGTCCCGCAATTAGGCCACTGTGCGAAGGAGGTCAACCTCCGGAGGCTCACTACGAATTGTTTCGGGACTGGCAGAGGACACAAACTCAATCTTCGGCGACGGCTCTTCGGAGCTCGAGGCTGCAAATGGATGTGTGGTTCTGCAGAGTGCAGGAGCCACCGGCCGAGAGGCCACGGGATGCGTGACGGCACCTCCTGACTCCATCAATGCGCGCTCTCCTGAGCGCGCCAAGGACACCTGTGCTTTTTCCTTGACTTTGACTTACATAGACGTGGCCTACCCGGAAATTGATATGGTGTGACCCTGTCAACATCTTCGAATCGCTGGGGCGGTTTTTGTTTTTGTCTTTTCGAGGACAGGATCAGCAGCAGCCGTGGCAGGTAATGGCGACGATTGATCAAGCTGATATTCGCGGGTCGGAACCGCATAATCATGATCCGTCGGGAGCTGCCTCTGACTACTAACGCGAGTCCGGCTGAGCCTGTCGCAAATTTCCGCCGAGGATTCTCCTTCGTGCTTGCTCCGGCTGCGGCTGACCCTGTCCTCGAATTGGAGAGCGTTGTCATTGGTTGAATCGTTTTTGCTTTTTCCTTATTTGGAAAGTCTTTGCTTTTGTTCTTTCGCTTCCCTTCATGCCGCCATTTGTTGCTTGCAGGCCGCTTCGGCCTTGATCCCGATGGCCCAGATAAAGCCCAACAGTTCGC
>OBLU010000159.1_pt1 | contig 63559 bp, 45 predicted proteins | sample 1518681 | NCBI WGS metagenome assembly OBLU01 (sample SAMEA3539304, study PRJEB22396) | soil metagenome | biome: tundra; feature: field; material: soil | place: USA | collected 2010-05 | depth 0.15 m | reverse complement strand
CAGCGAACGGCGAACATGGTCTTAACTGTTTGTGTCAGCCAAGGGGACAACCCCAAACAACCCCGGATACACCGCCTGGATAGGCTACATCGCGGTCGATGATGTCGATGCTCACATCGAAAATATTGTCGAAGCTGGCGGCAAACTATGGAAACCCGCCACTGACGTTCCCGGAATGCTTCGCTTCGCCGTGATGTCTGACCCGCAGGGCGCTGCCATCGTGATCTTCACGCCCGTCCCGAGCATGCCCTCGCCGGAACGCCCCGCACCACCGACTCCCGGCACCATCGGCTGGCACGAGCTCTACACAACTGACCTCGAATCCGGATTCGACTTCTACAACAAGCTCTTTGGCTGGACCAAGGTCAGTGATATGGACATGGGACCCATGGGCGTCTATCGGATCTTTGATGAAGGCGACCATAAAGAAATGGGCGACGGTGGGATGATGACCAAAGGGCCGCAAATGCCCGTCTCATGCTGGAACTTCTACTTCAACGTCGACTCAATCTGCGCAGCCGTCAAACGCGTTGAATCCGGCGGCGGGAAGATCATTAATGGTCCAATGCAGGTACCCGGAGGGGGCTGGATTATCCAAGGCCAGGATCCTCTGGGAGCCATGTTCTCGCTCGTCAGTAACAAGGAATAAGCCACATTGGTTTGTTCTATCAAGACCAGACCATGAACCGAGTCGGCGTTGCTCGGCCTCTGTCGCTCTAGGTTTGCTAATGTAGCGCCGCGTCGAACAGCGATCTTTGTCGTCACACGGACGGCGCAGAGCCGGCGCTTTGGGCAATATTGCTCATAATTGTGGATAAAGTTGCGAATTTCGGATTGAGCGCGCAGATAGCCCTCTGAAGCTGCGCTCTTGCTATCCATTCCATCAGTTCCTAGCCTCCAGGAGGGGCCACGAGATGAATGGTCCGACCCCGAAATATTCCGATACCGATATCAGCCATAAGCACGACAGGACCACCTGCCAGGACGAGCAGCCCGTTGTTTGTATCAAACGGAAGCGCCACCAGTTGGCGGAAACAGAACCGAGGTCTGATCGAGGCGGTCCGGAGTCGATATCTTCGTGTTCCGGGCGGATGGTCGCCGTCCGGACAGAACCCCGCTTTTCGGCTCAATGTCCGGTTTGCCGGTTTAGGGTTTGGCTCCCGCTCGCACCAACTCCGCTTTGATGTCAGCGTGCCCTTTCGCGGCAGCCAAATCAAGCGCGGTCATTCCGTTTTCCAGTTTGGCGTTGACTGAGGCCCCTTTCGCAAGCAGAGCCCGCACAATCTCCAAGTCCCCATTCAGCGAAGCTGCCATCAATGCAGTCTCGCCGTCTCGTCGTCTCGCATTCACGTCTGCTCCCTCAGCAAGAAGTGCCTGCACCACGTCGGGATGGCCCTTCTCTGTGGCTAATATCAGTGCAGTCTCTCCACCAGCCCCCTTGGCATTGATGTCAGCCCTTTGGGAGAGCAAAGCTTGCACCACGTCGCGATGGCCGTTGTCTGAGGCCATCATCAAGGCTGTTACCACACCAAACGCGCTGGTATTCGCATTGGCACCCTTGGCGAGTAGGAGGTTAACAACAGCAAGGTGACCACTCATTGAGGCTAGTAGCAGGGCCGACTCGCCCATGTTGGCTGTTGCAATTACCTCGGCTCCCTTAGCTAACAGCGCCTGCGAAACATCCATATTGCCTTTGAAGGCCGCCAGCATTAGCGCCGTCTGACCGTCTGGGTCCCTGGCATTGACGTCGACTCCCTGAGCCAGTAGAGCCTTTACCCGGACCAGATCGCCACTGTTCGCTGCACTCACAAAGTCAGCTTTCTGCGCCTCGGCTACCTTGAATGTCAGTGCGCAGACCAGCAAAACCACCAAGCGCAGAACTGAATTTTGCTTGCTCAAACTTGTCAAATCGTTTCCCTGATGAGAAGGAATTCGTCCTTCCGTCCTTTGCAGAATACAGCGACTTTGGCTACATTGTCGGATTCTAGAATCGGCGCCTGTCTTCTCACCCAGGATTACCTGCGAATGCTGGGATTGCCGAGCGCAGGAAAAATATCAGCCGTGCTGTAACGCTTCGCGGCCGGCGCGGCTTTCTTCTCTTAGAAAGCGAGATTCTTATGGAAGTCACCATCAAACACGTTTACCATGTAAAGTTCGCCAATCAGTCCCGTTCGCACACTATTCTTTGCGATCAGCCAGCCGAGAACGGCGGCTATGACGGAGGCATGACGCCTCCGGAACTCTTGCTCGCATCGTTGGGCTCGTACGCGGCTTTCTATGCCGCTCAATATCTCAAGATCCACAACTTGGCAGAGAGCGGCGTCGAGGTTACAGTCACAGCCGAAAAGCTCAAGCAGCCCGCCCGAGTTGGAAACTTCCGCATCCATGTGACCTGTCCCGTGTTTCTTACTCAGAGTGAGACAGAAGGGCTGATGCGCTCTGTCCACAATTGTCTGGTGCACAATACTCTGATGACGCCGCCGGACATCAGAATCGAGCTGTCGACAAAGGAGATAGCCGCCCTGCACGCCTGAATGCAAGAGTCGCTTCACCGCCCGTGCATCAGGTTGAAGTGGCGATTCTGTAGCCACCCACGTGGTAAACTGCGCATATGTCAGGTGTTTCCACTGCCCGGCCGCTCAGACGCAATCTACTTGCCGTATGCCTCTGCTTTCTGGCATTCGCTTTCGCGATCGAGGCAAAGTGGGCTTGGTATGGTCCGCAGGGTGGCCCTGTGAGCGATGTAAGCGCTGCAAAGGCCCGTCCGGCTGAGGTACCTGATGTTGTGGTGCACGGGGTTCCCGCGCCCGATCTCGTCAATCTTCAAATTCCATATGCCCTCCTGGCGACCTTTGCGGTTGCCTGCTTCCTGAGTGCGGATGTGTTGCTCCGACGGGACGTTGCCTACAATCACACGCGGGTTTCTGCCGCTCCATATTTTTCTGCTGACCACTTCTTCCGCCCCCCGCCCATTCGCTGACATCCCTGAAAACTTGTGTTGATGTGCACTGACCGTTTCTCGGCAGATGCGCGTCCCTACTCGCGGTTTCAGCTTCAGCGAGGTTATCTGACATGTCTTTGCCATCTCCGATCCGGTGGCTTCCGTTTGGCTCGTTGCTTGTGTTGACAGCATTCAACACCGGCTGCCATGAGTCTCAGTCGTCCGTTCAAACCAGTCTTCCAACTGCGCCGGTTGCAATAGTTGGGCGCTCGCCGATTTCCAATCGGCTTGAAGTGGCGGGAGAGTTCTTGCCATTTCAGGAAGTGGAGATTCACGCCAAGGTCACGGGATATGTCCGCAAGATATACGTAGATATTGGCGACCACGTGCACGCCGGACAACCGCTGGCCGACCTCGAGGTCCCCGAGATGACTGCGCAGGTTGAAGGCGCGCAGTCAGTTGTACAGCGCAGTCAGCAAGACATTCTCAGCGCCAAGAGTGCGGTGGCCCGAACAGAAGCCGACTATGCCGCGCTCCACGCTGCCTCGCAACGTCTCAAGCAGGCGTCTGATGCCCGGCCGGGATTGATGGCGCAGCAAGAGTTGGATGACGCGGCAGCCAAAGACTTGTCCGCAAAGGCGCAGGTTGAAGCCTCCAAGTCCCAACTCGCGGCCATGGAGCAATCTCTGGGCGCCGCGCAAGCTCAGCACCGGCAGTTCGCATCGCTCGCTGATTACTCGCATATCACGGCCCCTTTTGATGGCATCATTACGTGGCGCTATGCGGATACAGGTGCATTGCTTCAGGCGGGTACTTCCAACGCCGGCTCAATGCCGGTTGTCAAAATTGCGCAAGTCAACATCCTTCGGCTGCGTCTCCCGGTTCCTGAAGCCCTGGCTGGATTCGTCCACATTGGCGATTCAGCACGTATCCATGTTCAGGCCACCGGAGAAGAACTGATCGGCAAGGTCGTGCGCACAACGGGCGAACTGGATCTCGCCACGCGCTCTCTTCAGGTTGAGATCGACCTGGACAACAGCGACGGAAAGCTGACTCCGGGCATGTATGCCGACGTCATCCTCAACATTCAGCGCAGCGGGAATGGGCTGACCATCCCCGTTGAAGCTGTGGATCGCACCCAATCCAGCCCGTTCGTGCTGGTCGTGAACCCTCAAGGACGCATCGAGAAGCGAACGTTGCGCTTAGGAATGGAAACACCACACCTGATCGAAGCGATCGACGGACTGAAGGAAGGGGAGCGCGTAGTGGTCGCCAACCTTGCTTCTTTCCAACCAGGAGAAGCCGTTGACGCCAAGGAGGTCACTCTGTCCAGTGGCAAGAACGATGCCGGAAGCGGGGAGGAGTAGGCATGTCGAAATTTGCTCTTCGCTATCCCTTCTTCATCATCATGCTTTGCATGATCATCGCCGTCGTTGGCTCCGTGACAGTGGCGCGCATGCCGGTAGACCTTTTTCCGGAGATCAAGATTCCCGTTGTCGTTGTAGCCACGTTCTACAACGGAATGCCGCCGGAACAGATTGAAGCCAACATTACCAATCCCTTCGAACGCTTCTTTACCCTGGGCAGCGGGATCGATCATATCGAATCGCGATCGTTGACCGGAGTGAGCCTGATTCGCGTCTATTTTCAGCCAGGCACCGATGCCGACGCCGCTGTAACTACAATCTCCAATCTAGCCATGGCGCAGTTGCGCCGTTTGCCTCCCGGCACGTTGCCGCCTGTCGTACTCAAGTTTGATGCATCCAGCCTGCCGGTCTGCCTGATCACGCTCAAGGGCGAAGGACTGAATGAGACCCAGCTGCACGATCAGGGACAATTCAACGTGCGCAATCAGATTGCTGGTGTTCCGGGAGCTTCCGTGCCGCAGCCCTTTGGCGGTAAGTACCGACAGATTCAGGTCTATGTCGACCCAGTAAAACTTGAAGCGCACCAACTCAGTCCCATGGATGTAGTGCGCTCGGTGAATCAGGCCAATGCTATTCTTCCGGCCGGCGATGTGCGCATCGGCTCGCGCGACTTCAACATCTACACCAACTCGCAATTTCCCACCACCGAGCAGATCGATCGGTTGCCGCTCAAATCCGTTGGCAACGGGCAGCTTCTTGTTTCCGATATCGGCGAGGCAAAGGATGATGCCGCAATTCAGACCAACATCGTGCGCGTTGACGGGCAGAAATCCGTCTACCTCGCGATCCTGAAACAAGGTGGTGGGAGCAACACCATCTCCGTCGTCAATGGGATCCGGCAGGCCCTTGAGCATTTGCTCGATGTACCCAAGACCCTTGTGACCAAGGTGGTCTTCGATCAATCCGTCTTTGTCAAGACAGCCATCTCTAATCTTGGCAGTGAAGGCGGAATCGGCCTCGTGCTCACAGCGCTGATGATTCTCATCTTCCTTGGCAACGGGCGCGCGACCGTAGCCGTCATGTTATCGATTCCGCTCTCTGCCCTGGCCGCTTTTCTTATTCTCAACATGATGGGAGAAACCATCAACTCGATGGTGCTCGGCGGATTGGCGCTGGCCTTTTCCCGACTCATCGATAATTCGGTCGTCGTTCTCGAGAATATCTTTCGCCATCTCGAAATGGGCGAGTCCCCGGAAGAGGCGGCAGAAAAGGGCGGGCGCGAGGTCGCTCTTCCCGTACTTGCCGCGACGTTCACCACCGCCATTGTGTTCTTTCCGGTTGTCTTCCTTTACGGAGTAAGCCGCTTTCTCTTCACCGCGCTGGCACTCTCCGTCGTACTCTCGCTTTTCGCTTCCTATGCGGTAGCACTCACGGTGGTTCCGCTCTTCTGCGCGCGGTTTATCGGCAACATTCATAATCAGGCTGCTCATCACCCAGGGGGCAACTGGTTTCTGAGATTTGTGCGCTGGTTCAATCGCCGCTACGATCGCATGCTCTTGCACTACGACATCGCCGTTCGCAAGGGCCTGTTGAGGCCCATGGCCACCGTCTCCGGCATTCTGGGCATCTTTCTGTTGAGTCTCTGCCTCTTCCCCTTGATGGGACTGTCCTTCTTTCCCAGAACGGACCCTGGACAATTTGTCATCAACGTAAAGGCGCCAAGCGGCACACGGCTTGAAGTGACGGACCAGTACATCGACAGGGCCGAGCAGGAGATACGATCCGTCATTCCTTCAGGGGATCTGGGCATGATCGTCTCCAACATCGGCATTACTCCCGATTTCTCCGCGATCTACACCAGTAACTCAGGTCAACACACGGCATTTGTGCAGGTAAGTCTGAAGAAGGGCCATCGCAAGAGCAGCTACGCCTACATGGACCTGGTGCGCGGCAAGCTACAGAACGACATGCCTGAACTCTCCACGTATTTTCAAACTGGCGGTCTCGTCGATGCCGTCGTGAATCTTGGCCTTCCCGCTCCTATCGATATCCAGGTCGAAGGAAACAACATGAAAGAGGCCTACGCCACGGCGAGCAGCCTCGCCTCACAAATACGCAAGCTCAACGGCGTGAGCGACGTATTGATTCCCCAAGATTTGGACTATCCTGGCCTTCAACTCAACGTGAATCGCGAGATGGCGGGAAGGCTCGGTCTTGATTCGAGCGAAATCGTCGATAACGTCATTACCGCCTTGACCTCAAACGGCATGATTGCTCCAAGTTATTACGTCGATCCAAAGAATGGGAACAACTACCTGCTCACAGTCCAGTTCCCGATGGCCGACATTAAATCCATCACCGATCTCGAACAGATTCCGATTCGCGCCCGCAATGGCGCCATCTCAACAAACCTGGGCGCGGTCACAAGCATGCAGCAGATCAACACACCCACTGAGGTTGACCACTATCAAATTGAACGCGTCATCGATGTATATGTTTCCCCTTCAGGAGAAGACCTGGGAGGGTTCGCAAATCGGGTTGATCGCGTCATTGCCGGCACACCCATACCAACCGATTTGCGCGTCACCGTGCGCGGGTCAGTGGAAGGAATGAGGAAGTCCTTCGCCAGCTTTGGCATTGGCCTGATTCTGTCGGTGATCCTGGTCTATCTGATCTTGATGGCGCAGTTCGCCTCGTTCAAAGACCCGTTTATCATCCTGCTGGCCATTCCGCCCGGCATCATGGGAGTGATCCTCTTTCTCCTTGCCACAAACACCACGCTCAATGTGATGTCGCTCATGGGCGTGGTGATGATGACCGGAATCGTCGTCTCGAACTCGATTCTGATCGTCGAGTTCACCCGCAACCTGCGCGAGGAAGGAATGCCGCTGGAAGAGGCGGTCGCCATGGCCTGTCGTGTCCGGTTGCGACCGGTCCTCATGACATCTTTGGCTACCATCCTCGGAATGGTTCCAATGGCGCTTGCGCTCGAGGAGGGCAGCGAACTCTACGCTCCCCTGGCGCGCGCCGTCATCGGCGGACTTTCCGTATCGGTAGTGCTCACGGTCTTTGTCGTTCCGGCTGCGTATCTCATCGTGCATCGCCAAGGCGCAAGAAAATTGGAAGGAGAACAATCATGATCAAGTTCATCCGAACCTGTGCTTCAGGGATTGCCCTCGCGGCGGCCTGCGCCACAATGAGTGCACAGCAGGCGATGCCGGCCACAGCGCCGCCTGCGCCGCCGTTAACCGTTGCCAATGCAGAACATCTTTCCATCGAGCGCAATCCCCGCATCAGTATTGCCCGGCTGCTGCAACTCGCGCAAGCTCAGGTCACGCGAGAGGCTCGTTCAGCCGAACTGCCTACTGCAACCGGCAGCCTTACCGCAGTTGATTCCCACGCCGGAAGCCGCATTACGGCGGGCCTCCTCAACAATCCCAGCGTCTACAACCGTGCCGCGGGCGGTCTGACTGTCAGCCAGCTCATCACCGATTTCGGGCGCACGCACAACCTCATCCTCAGCGCGGAATCTCGCGACAAAGCCCAGAAGGATGCCCAACTGGCCAGCAGAGATGACGTGATCCTGGCGGTGGATCAAGCGTTCTATCTGGCACTAAGCAATCAGGCAGTGGTCAAGGTGGCGGAACAAACCGTTGCGGCGCGTCAGGCCACATCCGACAAGATCGGCGCCCTCGCTGCCTCAAAGCTCAGGTCCTCACTCGATCTCAGCTTCGCTAACGTCGAACTTTCCCAGGCAAACCTGCTTCTGCTCGACGCTCAAGACGCGGCTCAAGAAAGTATGGCAAACCTGAACGCCCTGCTCGGCTCTGAAACGGACGAGCAGCACACACTCGTTGATGAGACGCCCACCAATGCCGAACCGCCTCCTGACAATGTTGAGCCGCTGGTGCAGATAGCCTTCGCTTCACGCCCCGATCTGGCTGCGCTAAACGACAGCTACACTGCCTCCCGCCAATTCAGCGCTGCTCAACACGCACTCGGCAGGCCCGTGATCTCCGCGCTCGGGGCAGTGGGCGGCACTCCTGTGCGATCTGACCAGATCATCTCGTCATGGTATGGAGCCGTCGGAGCGAACGTGAACATTCCGATCTTCAACGGATTCTTGTTCTCGGCGCAGGCTCGCGAATCCGACCTCCGGGCAAGCGCAGCTCAAGAAGAGGTAAGAAATCTACGGGCGTTGATTGCCCGCGACGTTCGCACCTCTGCTCTCACCGCACAGGCCGCCTTTCACCGAATCGATGTCACCAGGCAACTGCGAGATCAGTCCAACCAGGCATTGGACCTTGCGCAGACCCGGTACCAGTTGGGACTGAGCGGCGTCGTCGAACTCATTCAGGCGCAATTGGCTCAAACCGAGGGAGAGATCTCTTATGCAAGCGCGCGCTTCGCATACCAGCAAGCCCTGGCAGCCCTGAGATTCCAGACTGGCCAATAACGAGTTGGAGGGTGCACAGTGCATTCCAAGGACAAGTTTGAACTGTATGTCGCCACCGATCGTGGTCAACCGCGCCCATCGGGCCCGATCACCCCTGGGGCGATATGCGCCTGAAAACCCTGCGCTTATTCCGGGATCCAACCTACGGTTCCTCGAGGGTAGACTTTGATGACAAGAAGCTCAATGAGGTGCTTGAAGACGAAACTCCAAAGCGCATCTTCATCCAGCGCCAATACTCGCGCAGTGTCTCCAGCAGCTTCGGGGTTAGCAGTACATCGCGGTCTCGGCTGCCCTTGCCTTGGTGGACGTGAATGACCATGCGTTCGCTGTCGACGTCGGAAACCTTCAGGTGACACAACTCGGCTCTTCGCAGGCCGGTTGCATACAGCGTCATCAGCATCGTGCGATGCATCAGGTTCCGAGCCGAATCAATCAGCCGCGCGACCTCTTCCGGACTGAGTACAGTCGGCAGCTTCCTGGGGCGCTTGGGAAAAGGAATCTCATCGAGCAGGTAGGGGCGCCGAAGGGTCTTGACGAAGAGAAACCGCAGAGCCGCACAACGGCTCTGGATAGTGCCAGGCGACAACTTCCGATCGCGAAACAGATGCACCTGGTACTCGCGAATATGGCTTGGGCCCAGGCGCTCAGGCGAGCGATGGAAGTACTTCGAAAAATCCTCCACCGCGTGGATGTAGCAGCGGACAGTGCTTGGGGAGTAGTTGCGACGCTGGAGTTCATCCAACATCAACTGCCGAAGATGGGTCACGGGAACCTCCTGTGACCAAACCTTACACCGGGCTAAAAACGCTCATGGACGAGCAACGCCGCAGCGTCCGCCGCGCCAGCGACTTAGTTCAAACGCCGTAGGGTTCGGCATTCGAAATTGGCAAGACGTCGGTTGCGTGTCGTTCCGAAAGTAGAAAAGACTCCCACCAACTGGAGCCTCCTCTTGCCTTCAAACTTGTTCTGCAGCCCGCCCGATCAGGGCTTGGAATTCCTTATTGGACCTTTGTTGTACCTTTGAATGTAGTTTGCCAAACACGACTAAGTCATTTGGCATGAATGGCTTGGACGACTGGGATCGAACCCGCGACCTCTGCCGTGACAGAGCAGAGGTCAAGAATCAATAACGAATCAGTAACGGGAAATCTGCACGGGAAATCGGCATGTGACAACGCTTCCTCGAGGTTTGGCATTGTTCCGGTCGGATCACCTGGATCCAGTCGCCACCAATATTCAACCATCGAGTTTTCCACCCCTATGCAAGAGAGTCAATCGCGTAATCCAATAAGAGACTTCTCCTGCGATCATCTCAGTGGTCGGCCTTAGGGTGACCTCCGGTCCGCTTTCGCTTCATTGTTCTTGCTCTGCCAATAAAATGCGAAGTGCCGTCAGAACCATGACAAATCGGAAGGCTTGTTCTTGGGCTGCTGGTCGACGACCGCAAGTTATCGACGCTAGCGAACTTCACAGATGTCATGATTAAGCGCCGGCTCCTATTTGATGTCGATTAACACTCCCTCCCCATTATCCTCAATCACGAAACCCATACTCTGAGGGTCCCTCTCTATCTGTGCTGAAATCTTCTTCGCATTCGCGTAGATCTCGCTATATATGGGCGTGAAGCCATAGATTTTGACATGCATTTGCTTCCACCATGCGGGATAGGATCCCTCATGCGAACTGATGTTGAGACGCATCCCCTCGGCGGTTTTCTGGCAACTGAACTTCATCCGAAGATAGATTCCGCGCTGAAAAGCATAGGTCTTTCCATCATCCTGATAGAGTTCACCCGAGCATTCATCTCCAAGATAGACTCGGAGAGTTAGCGGGCCTTGCGGAGTCTCGCTTGTGCTTTGAACTACAGGCGAGATGGGTAAGATTGAACCGGCACGCACAAAGACCGGAAGCTGAGACAGTTGAGGAGAGACGTGAACGAAGAACTGGCCGTCTCTTTCGGGGACAGCCAGAGGATTCGGAATGGCTGCGGGTGGGGAAACAGGCGAGGGGATTCTTTCCCCAGTCCAGTAGTTGTACCAGTTGGCGGAAGGAAGCTCAACTGCGTAGGCGTCCAGTTCATCGGGAAATGGTGGGGGCGCAATGAGCAAATCCGCACCGAGAAGGAACTCGCTCGAAGCCGGGACGTCTGTGTCGATGGGGTGGCCATCGGGAGTTGCATCCGGAAACTCCAGGAACAATGGTCGCAACATGGGAAGACCGGTGCGTGACGCCTCATCGGCCAGCGTATAGATATATGGCATGAGCTGGTACCGAGCCTCTATAAAGTGGCGGCGAATCGCCTCGTGATCCGGACCGCCAACCCATGGCTCTTGGTCACCGGTACCCTTCTCGGTGTGATCGCGATCGATGGGCTGAAACGCTGCTACTTCGAGCCATTTCGTCAATAGTTCCGGCGTTGGAGTTCCTGCGTAGCCGCCTACATCTGCGCCACTGAATGCAAAGCCGCTGAGGCCCAGGTTCTCCAGCATGGGCGTGGCAAGGCGGAGGTGATTCCAGCTGCTGCTGTTGTCTCCGGTCCATGTCGCGGCGTAGCGCTGTCCTCCCGCGTAAGTTGCCCTTGTCAGCACGAATGGGCGGAAGTCGGGATCAAGTTTCCTCAGGCCTTCAAAGGTAGCGCGCGAGTTCTCCATGCCGTAGATCGCATGGACCTCCGCGTGCGGGGCGGTGCGCATAGCGAAGCCTGGTTCATCGATCCGATGAACCACATTCTCCGGCATCGTAGCTGTGGGCGAATCAAAGACGGAAGGCTCATTCATGTCGTTCCAAAAGCCATCGACACCAATATGGCGGAGATCGCCATAGAGCGTGCCCCACCAGGCGCGCGTCTGCTGACGAGTAAAATCTGGAAAGACGCTGGGCCCTGGCCACACGCGGCCCGTGTAAACAGATCCATCCGGATTCTTGACAAACTGGTCGCCCGCAATGCCACTGTCGTATGGTTTGTAATTCTCTCCAGGGAGATTGGCGATATGAAGGTCGGTAATTGTTACCACGTGAAAGTTTTCAGCCGCGAGCTGCGCCACCATCCCCGGAAGATCGGGAAACGCTTTTCGGTCAACCGTGAATGGGCGATTCTTCTCTTGATAGTCGATGTCGAGATAGATGGCGTCGGCAGGAATCGAATCAGTCCTGAACCGCTTGGCAACTTCCAGGACGCGTGCCTGCGACATGTAGCTATAACGCGATTGCTGAAATCCAAAGGTCCAAAGGGGCGGCAGCGGAGGAGTTCCCGTAAGCCATGCATAAGTTTCCACAACCTGTTTCGGAGAGGGTCCATAGAACACGTAGTAATCGAGTGGGCCAGCCACCGAGCCGAAGGAGTACACCCCGGGCGACTCTTTCCCGAAATCGAAACTGGTACGCCATGTATTGTCGAACAGGACGCCGGCTGCATGACCCTCGCGAAACGTCATGAAATAGGGAATGCTCTTGTAGAGCGGGTCTGTTGATTCCTGAAATCGGTAAGCGTCGGTATTCCACATCGTAAATGCCTCGTTGCGCCTGTCCAGTGGACCAGTCTTGTCGCCGAGTCCGAAGTAGTGCTCGTTTAGCGGCATCGTTTTGTATACGCGAAATGAATCTCCGTCGAAGCGAATCGGGCGCGCATCCTGCTGAATGATTCTTCCCGCATCGTCGCGCACGGTCGTCTCGAGCGTCTGCTTGTCCACCTCAACAATCAATGCAGGAGTCTTGAATCCGAAATGGTCCCCGGTTGTTTCAATCTTCACGGCAACAGAACTGTGGCGGGCGCCGGGAAGCACTGCCCATGATGCATCCTCCAGCCATGAGCCGCCGCGAACAACGGAGATGCGCAGCACGTCATCGCGCAAAGCAATAACCTTCTCGCGCAGGTCACCCACCTGTACTTCAATCCCATTCGGGAGAGGCGTCGCGGTGGCCATGCGCACTTCATCTTGAACACTCGATTGCGCCTGGCTCGATTGCGCGAGAACTCCCACGCAACTCAGGCCCGGCAAGAGGAACAAGACGGACAATCTTTCAAACAAAGAGCGATCTAAGCGCATGATGACTCCCTGAACAAAACAATTCGCAAGTTGCGTTTATGAAAGAGGGATGGAGCAGGCTCACAGCACTAAGGTGTTGAGGCTTCGCCGGACGGTGACTCGAAAGCCGAAAGATCTGGATCTTCAACGGTTTTCACGCCCCGGTTGAGGCGTTGCTGCTTGATCGTCTTCATTCGATCCAGCGCTGCGGTTGCATTTTTGTCGTCGCCAATGCTTCTATAGAGACGGGCCAGCAGGTATTGAACGGAGCCATCCTCGTCGCTTGACGCTCCCAATTTAAGTTGGTCGATCGCCTCTCGGCTTCTGCCCGTCTCGGCATCAACTTTGCCGATGAGCGCGTGCACGCGAGGAAGCATCTGTGGCTTGGCGTGGAGGCTCTTCAGTAGATACGGTTCTGCCTGCTCATACTGGTGGCGCGAGAGTATTGCCTCTGCCATGATCAGGTTTAGTTCCGGATCTTCCGGGCTCCGGACCAAAGCAGACCGGGCGGTCTCTGTGGCCTTTTCGATGTTGTTATTGCTCAGATAGGCCGAGGCCAGACCCAGCATTGCGGCCGGATCGCCGGGCTCAAGAGTGAGCGCCTTCATGTATTCAGTCTGCGCATCGTCGTGCCTCTCCAATTGGTGGTAGATATCTCCAAGAAGAACGTGGCTTCTTGCGGAGTCTGGTTCCAGTTGCTGGAAATGAGCGAGCGATTGCAGCGCGAGACGCTCGTTGGCCTGAATCGACCAATAGAGCGCTTCAAGCGAATGAGGTTGCAGTGCTTCAAGAGCGGTTGCCGCGCGGGAAGCACGCTCGTTATCCCCGGCGAAAAATGCGCACGTGGCAAGCAACCGTAGCTTGTCTGCACGCCCCGCAACAGCTGCCGAGTCGAGCCGTAGCTCGCACTGCTGGAATTGTCCTGCTGCGTAAAGCTCCTCCGCAGTGCGGCTCGACCCTCCGGTCGATTCTGCAAGCTCCGTCGATTCAGGACCAGCCGTGCGATCGCTGGAATCCTTTCCGGATTGATTGAACGCAACCAGAAGTGCGTTGCGCAAATCCGCCGGGACCGTTGAGCTTTCCTGGGTCAAAAACCCTGCGACGGCTGAAACTCTTTCACTCGACAATCCTTCAAGAAGAATCCCCGCATTGGACTCGAAGAATCCGTGATCGCGGCCCCACAGCTCCTTCAGCAGCTCAACCGCACGGTCATTCTCTGCGTCGTCAAACGCAACGCGTGCCTGGCCGAGAAGTGCAAGCCCGCATTCGGGATGCGCCACCCGTTCGGCGGCGAGTGCAGATGTAGCTCCGCTCTCATCCAGTTCCCTGATGAGCGACATTCCCAATTCCGAGCGAATGCAGGGAGGTTGCGCCTTCGCATCCAGCAGGCTTTGGTACAGGGTTGCAGCCTCTCTGAATCTGGCTTGCTTCTCCAGCGACTCAGCGTAGAGCGCGCCTGCATACGGCGAATCCTTGCCTTCTGTCGACAGCTTGCGAGCGTCCTCTTCCACCTGGTCCAAACGAGCCATGCCCAGTGTGAACCAGGCGGGAGCCAGCTTCGGGTCAAGAGCGATTGCCCGGCCAAGTGACTGTGCAGCTGCGGAGAATTTTCCAGTGGAGATGTATGCGCGCCCCAGTGCAAGCGGCGCCTGCGGGTCGTTCTTATTTGTCTTCTCCGCATTAAGCAGAAATGGAATTGCCTGTGCTGCGTTGCCAATGCGCACATTGTCAATTCCAATGAAGAGGTTGGGAACATACAAAGACGGATTAAGATGATTGGCGTGAACGAGGCTTTGCAGCGCTTCCGGTATATCGCCGGCTTGCTGTTCCATGAGTCCGAGGTTGGCCCAAAGCTCCGCCATATTCGGCTCGATCCTTGTCGCTTCCTTGTATGCGTTTACAGCTGCTCCGTAATCGCGCGCGGCCTGGGCTTGTTGAGCTGCCGCCACAAGCGAGTCGAACTTCGACGCCGGCCCCTGCTGGCCGAACCCCGTGAGGGGCGCGGCCAGCAGGACCAACAACAGCAATTTGGTGCAATGGCTCAATGTGCTTTACCAGTAAAACTTTCCAGCCCATTGGACAATTCTGCCCGGGAAGCTGTTCGTGATTTGCCCAAAGCTGCTGCCGCAACTTGAGCTGGCATTCGGATCGCACCCGGAGTAACTTGTCGAACCTGCTCCCGGCGCATAGAAGTTCGGATGGTTAAATGTGTTGAAGGTTTCCAGGCGGAACTGGGCTCTCATTGAATCCTTGAAGGTCCAGTTCTTTTCCAGAACAGTATCCCAGTCCTGGTACCGGGGGCCACGAAGATCTGAGAAGTATCGGGGCGCGGTGCCAAATGTGCCAAACTGCGCATATTGGAAGGCTCCCGTGTTGAACCATTCGTGAAGTGTGGGATGCGAAAGTTTAGGATTCGCAATCACGTCCGGCCTTGGGTTGCCGCCATAGGATGCAATATCGTTGCCGAAGATGCCCAGTGGAATCCCCTGCTTGAAAGTTGCGATACCAGAAATCTCCCAGCCACCTAGCACAGCGTTAGCGACACGGCTCATGTCTGACCCGACTGCCTTGCCACGGCCGATGGGCAGTTGATAAGTGTAACTTGCCACCAGTGCTTGCGGGATATCGCCGCCGTCGACGCTCTTGTCAGCGGCCAGGTTGTAGTTGTTGGCAGGTGTCACGCCCCAGTTTGTGGGCCCGTTGTACGACCAGGCGTTGTTGCCCGCGACGTTGTCAAGGAATTTGGAGTAGGTGTAGGAGACCAGCGCGGTGAGTCCCTTGCTGACACGATGGTTGAAGGTGACTTGCACAGCGTTGTATAGCGACTGACCAACCGGTGCGTCTGTCTGGCTTACGGCGCCGTTGCAATACTGTGGATAGGGCGAAAGCAGTTGTGCGTTGGTCACGGTTGCGTTGTCGAGGTTGCAAGAGCTTGCAGCAACGCTTCCAGAGGCGGAGAGCGCTGTTAAAGGCGCACCCAGCGGATTTGGCGCCTGCGCATTGAGGAATGCCGCACCCAGGGCCAGGTTCTTCGGATCCAACTGGTTGTAATTATGGCCCCCAACCATGCGCACGCCGCGGTTTCCGATGTAGTCCACCTCGAGTTGGTCGCTTGGGGTTATGGCATACTGCACCCCCAGCAACCATTGTTGAACGTAAGGCGAGGGACGGCTTCTGAAGACGCTGCCGACTCCGTTTCCATCCTGTTGGTATCCACCGTTCGCGTTTCCTGTAATCTGCGCGTATTTTCCGCCCCAGGGATTGCTGGTGCTGATGTTCGGGTTGGGATTGATGCCGCCATTCAGGCTGGTGTTGGCGTAAGTTGCGGCAGAAAAACCATCCGCATCTCCTGGGAAGCAGCATGTAACCGATTCCGGATAAAAGATTCCGTAGCCGCCGTGAACTACGGCCCGTGCGATGGGTTCATAAGAGAAGCCGACTCGTGGCGCAAGGTTGTCATAGTTCAGGTTGTAAACATCTCTGTTTCCGGGTCCAAGGAACTGCAGGGCCCCAAGGTACGGCCTGCCCGCTGAGTAGCTGATCGGATTCAATGCGTTCGGATCGAAGATCGAGGCCACGTTGTGGCGATACGTGTCAGGCGTCTGAATCTCATAGCGGAAGCCGAGGTTCAGAGTGAGGTTGTGGGTTGGTTTCCAGTCGTCTTGAACATATTCACCCAGGAGATGGTTAGACACCAGCGGGTTGTACACTGTGCCCACATTGGCTGAATCCAGCGTTCCCAGCAGCATCTCTGCCACGCCGTTTCCGCTGGCGAATCCCGATCCATTCACTGGATCCGGTCCGGCTGTGAAGCCGCCGTTGAACTGCAGGGTTGTCTGATAGTAGTTATGCTGGCTGTCAACCTGCTCCACGCCCGTAAAACCAAAGTTCAGCGTGTTCTTTCCGGCGAGTTTGATGAAATCTGTCGAAACTGTGCCGATGGGGCCGTGGTTGGTGACCGCTTGCTGGTTATTGCCACCCGGGCCAAGCGCGGACACGCTGCCGACATCCACCATCGGGAACAACGGACTGTTGGCGCTGACATAGGCCGGCAACCCAAGAGTTCCTGATGGATCGAAGCCGAATGACTGGTTGTCCGATGTTTCATGCCAAATCTGAACGCCTGAAGCAATGTTCATCGTGAATGTGGGACTGAAGATCTCCGTGAGTCCCGCCCACATGCCCCAGCGGTTGTTCGGCCGGGCATTTCCTGGGCCTGCCGGATCGGATGCTCCCCAGTCGTCGGCAGCGCCGGTCTTGAACTCCTCCTTGTAGGAGTAGCGGAAGTAGGCGTTCGTTTTGTCAGAGATGTTGTGGTCGACTCGAATATTGTATTCATTCGAATGCGCGGGTGCCGCCCCGGAAACGATCAGGTTGTTTGCAAGCCCCGTGCCCGTCGCCTTGGGGTAATAACTCAGCAGCTTCGCGCCAACTGTATCCGCCTTGTAGCCGGGCAGGTTGGCCAGAATGTTGCCCGCGATGGGGTCGCGGATGACGCCCGTCTTGGTTGCCGTGAGTCCGGTCTTCGTATCCACCGCGCCCGCGGTAATGCTGCGTCCGCTGTGTGGGTCGTAGATCTGTCCGGCCAGAATCGGCCGGCCAAGTCCGTCGGTCTTGCCTGTTGCAGCGCCCAGAAGCTCAGAAAAATCGCCGCCGAGGAATTTCGTGTCCGGCACTGTATAAGTGGTCACCGATGGAGTCGAAACTGCAAAGTGCTCGTAGAGACCAAAGATGAATGTCTTGTCCCGCTGTTTATAGAGCCCGGGAATATAGAGTGGACCGCCCGCCGATGCGCCCGTCTGGTTGCGGCTCAGAGTCGTATTCGAGGTTGAGAAATAATTCAGAGCGTTGAGCTTGTTGTCGGCATAGAACTCGTACGCCGAGCCGTGGAACGAACGTGTCCCAGATTTTGTGACGACGTTCACCACGTTGCCCGTGCTCCACCCGTACTGGGCTGTGAACGAGTTGTTCTGAATCTTGAATTCCTGCACGGCGTCCACTGAAGGAACGAAGATCACCGCGCCCCATTCAGGGTCCGTATCCCACGAACCATCGAGCATAAACGCCGTCGTGCCGAAGAAGCCGCCAGCGAAGTTGAGGAAGGAGACGTCCTGATCCGCATTGTCGGTGCTGTTGCTTCCACCGCCAAGCAGCATCTGCCCTTCCGACGTGTTGCTGACTGAGGAGTTGAGAGTGGTAAGGCCGTAGACGTTGCGCACGTTCAAAGGAAGCTCAACGATCTCTTTGGCTTCGATGTTGTCCGCGACGTTGGAATTATCGGTATTAAGTTCCGATGCGTCGGCAGTCACCGTGATTGACTGCGTCTCCGACCCAACTGTCAAATTCACGTTTTGAGTTGCCGACTCGCCGGCGTTCAAGACGATGCCATTTTGTACGTACGATTCAAAACCCTTCGCCTTGATGGTCAGGCTGTAGGTAGCAGGGGGAAGCTGGTTGAATGAAAATCGACCCCCTGCGTCTGTTGTGAACGATCGATTGACGCCCTTCTCCGGGCTCGCTAGAGTCAGTAAAGCCTTGGGCATCACTGCGCCTGAGGGATCACTGACGACACCGGAAAGCGTTGCCGTCGTTGTTGCAATTTGCGCATTGACCCACGGGGCGCAGCTTGCTAGTAAAGCAAGCAGGACTACGTTTCCACCCCATCTCCAAAGAGACCATTGTCTCCTGCTCCTATATGTTTCCATTGTGAAGCCTCCGTCAGTGTCAGGTTGCCCCCCGCCTGTCCAGGGTTTCAGTGACATGCTGTAAATGCCTGGTGAAATCCTCTGTGAGCAGGGTTTGAAAAGCAGACCCTTTCTAGGCCCTTCGATGGAGAACTGTGAAGGTCCTTACGGCATGGAATGCAAGGGTCCTTACGGCAAAGAGCGCGCGTCTTATCAGGTAAATAGTTCGGTGATTCGCTTTATCTGCAAATACTTACAGATTTTCTGATCCGGGCAGAGTCCCGGAGTTTTTGAGGCTGTATAATCGCGTCAACCATACGGAGTCCTGCTATGCCGGCAGAATCGGAGGGACACGATCACTTAACTCTGAGCGAAGCAGAGAAAAATGCGATCCGTGGGCAATTGCGCCGGATCCTCGGGAATCCTTTTTTCAGCCACAGCAAACGGTTCCCGACTTTCCTGCAATTTGTGATTGAACAAACCCTGGCGGGAGAAGCAGACAACATCAAGGAGCGGACGCTAGGGATTGAAATCTTCGGCCGAGACGCCGACTACGATACCGCCTCCGATCCCATTGTGCGTGTCACTGCGGCGGAGATTCGCAAGCGGGTGGCCCAATATTACCAAGACCCCGCGCACGTGAACGAACTGCGCATCGCTCTGCCTTCCGGTTCGTATATCCCGCGATTTCACTGGCCCAAAGGCGTCAACGATCCTGTCCTCAAGGAATTGGATCTTGCGGCATCGGAAACTCCCGCCGCCTCCGAAACGCATCCGGTTTCTGCCCCGGAGCCCCCCCATCGCCATTCCCCGCTCGTGCTTGCAGTTACTTGCATCGTCGCAGGGCTCCTGTCAGTGGGATCGGTCTTCCTTTGGCAGGCAATGCACCGTTCCGTGCTTGATTTCTTCTGGCGGCCGGTATTGACCACAAAGGAACCTGTGCTGCTTTGCATCGCGGATCAGCTCCAGTATTCAAGCATCGCTCTGCGCGACGCAGCCCAGCCGACCCATCAAGTAGTGTTGACCGACAATCTAACTGCCATCGTCATGGATGACGTATATGCAATCGTCAAGGTTGCCGGTGTCCTTCAGTCGAACCGCACACAGTACTCCATCAAAGGCGAAGGCACAACCAATCTTGAAGACCTGCGGAATGGGCCAACCATTTTTATCGGAGCATTCGATAATGCATGGACGCTGCGGCTCACCAACACCCTGCGCTTCCATTTCGCCAACAATGCCGATATGTCGAAATACGAGATTGTCGATAGCACAAACCCCGACCAGACCACCTGGGTGGTGGACCGAACCGTGCAGTTGGCCAACCATGATTATCGTGACTATGCGATTGTGGCGCGATTCACGGATACGGATACAGGAAAGCCGACCGTCGTCATCGCGGGGATTGGTCGCGGCGGCACGATCGTTGCCGGAGAGTTTCTCACCGACTCTGGGGATCTTGCCCAGCTGCAGCGCGCGGCACAGGCGGCCGGCGACAAGAAGAATATGGAAATCGTCTTGAGCACGCAGATTATCGATGGGAAGCCCGGCTCCCCCAAGATGGAAGCCGCCTATTTCTGGTAGTTAGGCTGCAGCCAGATCGTAGCGATGATGCAGGGCACCGAGTTGAGACAGACCTTCTGTACTGCAGCCAGAATCGGACTTGCTTGCGGTTTCCCGACCAGGCGGTGACCTGCTCCCCAAAATCCGTCCAATTTGAAGCACGATTTGGAAGTGCGGACGAGGTGCTGAGGCCGGTGACAGTTGACGAAAACCATTCCGCAACCTGGGAGTGAGATGGGGACCTGCCCCTCTGAATCCGCCCAAATCGTATTCCAACTTGAACGAGCTAAGGTGAGCAGGTCAGAGCCCGCAAGTGCCTCTGAACTGACCTAAAAGCGTCTTCAGTGGGTTTTCTGACTCGTAATCGAATTGGTGCAGAATACTAGGGTACTTCGGCAGTCTACCGTTCGAGAAACTATCGTTCGAATGCGAATCCCCTCCCCACTCTGCAATGGGAGGGGGTAGTTTCAGGGGTAGTTCTGTGGGCTAAAGGCGTTATCTCTGCGTTGTGTATGGATCATTAAGGAAACTTCGAATCCCTCTCCATCCGCCAGCAAATTGCTATTTTCATCAAGATGCAGGAGCCGCCGAGTCTTTCATTATCGAGTCTCGAAGTGATACCATCCGGCGATGCGAACACGCGTGGTAGTACTGGGTGCCGGCTTCGGTGGCCTCGAACTGACAACCATCCTTTCCCACGCCTTCCGCGAGGAAATCGACATCGTGCTCATCGACAAAGGCGATGCATTCGTCTTTGGCTTCTCTAAGCTTGAAGTGATGTTCGGCCGGCAAGTGGCTGCCGAGGCCCGTCACCACTACCGCGACATTTTCAAACCGGGCGTACGGTTTCTGCAGACAACCGTTCGGTCCTTCGGCCCAGCCACCAAGAATGTGGTGGCAGATGCTGGCGCGTTCGAAGCGGACTTTCTGGTGGTAGCGCTTGGCGCCGATCTTGATCCAGCCGCAACACCGGGGCTCGTCGAAGGCGGCAACGAGTTCTACACAGTTCCGGGAGCATTCGCATTACGCGATGTTCTCGAGCAATTCGAGCGGGGCCCGGCAATCATCGGCGTGACGGGAAAATCATTCAAGTGCCCGCCTGCACCAAGTGAGACTGCACTGTTGCTGCACGACTATCTTGTAATCCGCGGACGCCGCGAGGCGACCGAAATTACGGTAGTGATGCCCTTCGGTGCGCCAATTCCGCCCTCTCCCGACACCTCGCAGGCGATTCTCGCCGCATTCGCAGAGCTTGGCATCCGGTTTGTGAAAGACAGCCTGGTGACCGCCCTCGACCCAAAGCGCAAAGTGGCCATGCTCAGTGACGGGACCGAATTGCCGTACGAATTGTTTCTTGGCGTGCCGGTGCATCGAGTGCCCGCCGTTGTGGTTGCGTCAGGGCTTGCCGCCGATGCTTTTGGCTGGGTGCCAGTAAACAAGCAGACACTGGAAACCCGCTTTCCGGGCGTTTACCCAGTCGGCGACGTAAACGGCGTGGGCACTCCAAAGGCTGGCATCTTCGCAGAGGGAGCGGCACGGGTGGTAGCAGCTTCAATCATTGCGCAAATTCGCGGAGGGCCGGCTCCGGAGCCCTACAGGGGAGTGGGTATGTGCTACATCGAGTTTGGTAGCGACCAGGTGGCACGCGTTGACGTGGAGTTCCTCGCCGGCCCCAAGCCGACTGGCACCTACCAGGAGCCATCCGAGGCGTTGAAAATCGAGAAGGCTCTCTTTGGTTCGAGTCGAGTGAAGAGATGGTTTCGGACCATCACCCGCTTTGTCTGCATGAGCCGAGGCTACGACCCCCGCTGCGGCGTCAATTTCAGTTTTGGGGGAGATTGCGTTCGCATGAACTAACCCTGCAGTTGGATTTCTGGCTCGTGCTGATTGAAGAGATGATCTCTGAGGGCCGCACCAGAGGCTTCAGGACCCGCAACCTAACTCGCGCAACAGAGATTCCCGTGCTCGTTGCAATTCCGTTTCAGATTCTCTTGCCATTCAAGCTTGCACTCAAGAAAAGGCACGTTGGGAAAATGAGAACCACGGCCTTCAGGCCTCTGAGGTTCAGGAAAGGAACCCATGAATAGGAGACAGTTTATCGCTGCCGGTGGCGCCGTCGGGCTGGTTGCCTCTCAAGGCGTCGCCCCTGGATCAGTAAGCGCAGCCTCGTCAGAAGAACCGGCCCGCATGAAGTTGGGTGACCAGACTGCACCCACCAACGAGGTTCACCTCAAGTACCTCGCCCGTTATGGTGTGCGCAATATCTGCGGATACCCCCACATTGAGGGCGACCGCCTTTACGCGACTGTGGATGAGCTTAAGCGCATGATCGATATGGCGGGAAAGTACGGCATCAGCATCGACTGCACTGCGCCGCCTTTTCTCGAATCCACCCACATCGACGTCGAGAAGCATCCGGCCGTGATGCTGGCCCAGAGTCCGCAGCGCGACCGGGACATTGAGTCCTTGCAGACGTTTATCAAGAACTGCGCGCAGGCCGGCATTCCCTCCATCAAATACAACATGAGCATTCTTGGTATCGTTCGTTCCGGATGGACACCGGGGCGCGGCGATGCGCAGTACCATACCTGGAAGCTGGCGCAGACGCATCCGGACCCGCCGCTCACCAGGGCTGGCCACGTGGACGCCGATGCTTTCTGGGAACGCATCACCTACTTTCTCGACCGCGTGATCCCGGTCGCCAACGAATACAAAATCCGCATGGCCTGCCACCCGCAGGATCCGGGGATGCCGCCCGAAGGCTATCAAGGTGTGGATCGCGTTCTGGGCACAATCGACGGGCTCAAGAGATTCATTACCATTCAGGAGAGTCCCTGGCACGGGCTCAACTTCTGTCAGGGGACCATCTCCGAAGATCTCCAGAATCCGAGTGTCGAGATTTTTGACGTCATCCGCTACTTCGGAACTCGCAAGAAGATCTTCAACGTGCACTTCCGCAACATTCGCGGGCATCGCGACGACTTTATGGAGGTCTTCCCGGACGAAGGCGATATCGATTTCGTAAAGGCGCTTAGGGTCTACAAGGAGGTGGGCTATTCCTACATGATGATGCCCGATCATGTGCCGCTGGCTGAGGCCGATCCGGACTCCCTTCAGTCCTTCGCATTCTGCTACGGTTACATTCGTGGCCTGATCCAGTCCCTCAACTCGGCTGGCTTGGCAGACCCGCGTGCGGCCCTGAGATTAATGGACAGATGAACCATGCCGGAAAACCGACAAACGCGAATTCGATACCTGATCATCACCATCCTGTTTGCGGTCAGCTGCTTCAGCTATGGCGACAGGGTGGCCCTGTCCATTGCGGGGGCAGCAATGGCCAAAGACATCTCCATGGACCCGCTAAAGCTGGGTTATCTTTTCTCAGGATTCAGTTGGGCCTATGTGTTGGGACAGTTGCCGTCGGGCGGGCTGCTTGACCGCTACGGATCAAAAAGGATCTACGGCTTCAGTATCGTCGCGTGGTCCATCTGCGCCTTCCTGACAGGCTTTGCCGGATACCTGGCTGCAAGCGCCGCATTCACCATGATCTTCGGTTTGCGGTTGCTGTCAGGTTTCGCGCAGGCTCCCGTCTTTCCCGGCAATGGACGCATCGTTGCGTCGTGGTTTCCCACCAGCGAGCGCGGTCTGGCTTCTGCGATCTTCAACTCTTCGCAGTACTTTGCCTTGCTGATCTTTGCGCCCATCTTCGGGTGGATCGTTCACGTCTCCGGTTGGCGGAGCTGTTTCTGGTTCATGGGCATGCTTGGCTTTGTCTTGACTCTCATCTGGTTCAAGAACATCTATGGCGTCAAACAGCATCCTGGCGTCTCAACTTCTGAGATCGAGTACATTGAAAGCGGCGGCGGCCTTGTAAATACAGACCAGGGGACGAACGCGAAGATGAAGGGCAGCCCGCTTACCTTGGCCGCGATCAGGATGTTGTTAAGCCATCGCATGCTGGTCGGTATCTACATCGGCCAATACTGCATTGTTACGCTGACCTGGTTCTTTCTCACATGGTTCCCGATCTATCTTGCACAGGCGCGTCACATGTCTATCCTGAAGGTGGGATTTGCTGCCGCGGTGCCCGGATTGTGCGGCGGGTTTGGCGGAATTCTCGGCGGTATGTTATCCGACAGGTTTCTTAAAAATGGCCACTCGCTCACGTTCGCGCGCAAGGCCCCGATCATGGCCGGGATGGCGCTTTCAATGACCATGATCGCCTGCAACTATGCGCATTCCCAGGCCCTCATGCTGCTGTTGATGTCGATCTCCTTCTTTGGCAAGGGGATCGGCGCATTGGGCTGGACCGTCATCTCCGATACTTCTCCAAAGGGCATGGTGGGGCTGAATGGAGCACTATTCAATCTGATCGGTAACATGGCTGGCATTACCACGCCCATTATCATCGGCTACATCGTGCAGAAGACCGGCTCATTCGATGACGCACTCATCTTCATCAGTTTTATGGCACTTTGCGCGATCGTAAGCTATGGCCCGATTGTCGGGGAGATCAAGCGCCTAGACCTTATCGCGCCCGCGCCTGCGGCGAGCAGTAACTGAGCAAGGCAATCATGGGGTGCGTTGACTACACTTCCAATCAACAGAGGAGATCGAAGTTATGCCAGATTGGCCGGGAACTTTGCCCCGCAATGCTTTCAAACAAGCGCTCTCAAATGGTGCGCGGCAGGTTGGACTCTGGAGCGGTTTGGCGAGTCCGATAGCCGCGGAGATCATTGCCGGCGCAGGCTTTGACTGGATCGTCATTGATGGTGAACATGCGCCGAACGATATCCCATCGCTGCTTGCCCAATTGCAGGCAATGCGTGGCGGCACCGCCGAGCCGGTATTCCGGCTTCCGTGGAATGACGCGGTGATGTTCAAGCGCGCTCTCGATGTCGGTGCTCGCTCGCTTCTCGTTCCATTCGTTCAAAACGCCGAAGAGGCGCGCAAGGCGGTCGCCGCCACTCGCTATCCTCCGCTTGGCATTCGCGGAGTCTCGGTAGTGCCGCGCGCCAACGACTACGGACGCATCAAGGGCTACCATCATAACGCACACCTTGATATTTGCGTCTTGGTGCAGTTGGAAAGCAGAGCGGCGCTTGCGGAAATCGAAACGATCGCAGCTGTTGAAGGTGTCAATGGCCTCTTCATCGGCCCCAGCGATCTTGCCGCGGATCTTGGCCATCTGGGCGATACCAGGCACCCCGAGGTGCAGGCGGCGATCAAGGATGCGGCCCGGCGCATCCGCGCGACAGGCAAATCCGCGGGGACACTCGCTGGGAATGCGGACGACGTCGAATCGCTTTTCGATATGGGGTTCAACTTTACAGCAACGGGCAGCGATGTGGGCCTGCTGGCGCGCAACGCAGAAAATGTCGCTGCACGATTCCGCAAGAGCTAGACTATCGATTTGATTTCCGCGCAAAGGAGAAGACAGATGGCAACAGTAGGGTTTGTCGGTCTCGGCATTATGGGCCGCCCAATGCTCAAGAACCTCCTGAAGAACGATCATACTGTGATTGCGTACGGCCGCAACCTGAAGAAGCTGGACGCAGGCGTTGCCGATGGGGCCGAACGCGGCGCGTCGAACAGCGATGTGGGCGCGCGCGCTTCCATCATCTTCACCATGTTGCCGGATGGACCCCAGGTGGAAGAAGTTGTGCTTGGCGACGGCGGAATCCTTGAAGGGTGCAAGCCGGGTTCGCTCATCGTTGACATGAGCTCGATCAATCCGCTGGTCTCACAGAAAATCGCCGCAGCCTGCGCTGCAAAAAGCGTCGATTTTCTGGATGCCCCGGTGAGCGGAGGCGAACCCAAGGCAATCGAGGGGATGCTCGCCATCATGGTCGGCGGCAGCGAAGATGCCTTCAACAAAGCGGAGCCATTCCTCAAATGCATGGGATCGAGCGTTACGCTGACTGGTGCTGTGGGCGCTGGAAACGTGACCAAGCTGGCCAATCAGATTATGGTTGCGTGCAATATTGCCGCAATGGGCGAGGCCCTTGCTCTTTCCACACGGTGCGGCCTGGATCCGGACATTGTCCTGAATGCGGTGAAAGGCGGCCTTGCCGGAAGCGCCGTTCTCAACGCCAAGGGTCCAATGCTCATCGCCAGAAACTTCAAGCCCGGATTCAAAATCCGGCTCCATCAGAAGGATCTGCGCAACGCGCTTCAGACCGCCGAAGCAAACCAGATGTTCCTTCCGCTGACCGCACTTGTTCAACAGATGCTGCTGTCCTTGATGGGAGACGGCAAAGGGGAACTCGATCATTCCGCAATTGCTACGTTCATCGAGAAGGCTTCGCACGTCGAGGTTAAGCGGCCTTCCAGCGCGGCATAACAGGGCCGCCGGCCACCTCACCTGCTACGTGATTGGAGACGGGTTGAACAGAACAAATTCGTTATGCAGACCCCAGTGATCTGTCCAGGTCTCTTTTCGCCCACTGGCCACATCAAGAATAAGCTTGAAAATCTGTTCGCCCACCTCCTGGATGGTCGCGTCGCCTGTAGCGATCACGCCTGCGTCTACATCGATCAGATCGGGCCACTTTTTGGCGAGTGGAGTGCGTGTCGCCACTTTGATTACTGGCACCATGGCCAGGCCATAGGGCGTTCCGCGCCCCGTCGTAAACACATGCATGTTCATTCCAGCAGCCAGTTGCAACGTGCCGCACACAAAATCGCTGGCCGGCGTAGCTGCAAAGATGAGTCCCTTCTTCGTGACGCGTTCGCCGGGACCGAACACTCCCGCAAGAGCGCTGGTGCCCGCTTTTGCAGTGGACCCAAGCGCCTTTTCAACGATGTTTGTCAGCCCGCCCTTCTTGTTCCCGGGAGTCGGATTCGCGCTCCGGTCCATTCCGCCCTTGCTCAGATACTTGTCGTACCAGTCCATCTGATCAATCAAGTGTTCCGCGACCTTCGCGTCCGCCGCGCGAGCGGTTAGAAGATTGATCGCATCTCGCACTTCTGTGACCTCAGAGAACATCACCGTCGCCCCTGCCCTGACCAGCAGATCGGCCGCATAGCCGAGAGCGGGATTGGCAGTCACTCCTGAAAAAGCATCGCTCCCGCCACACTGCAAACCAACCACCAGGTCTGCGGCAGGCCGCGTGACGCGCCTTCTTTCATTGAGAACGGCGAGGCGTTCTTCAGCCATGTGCATGATGGCCGCAACCATACTCTCAAAACCATGATGCTGCTCGTCCTGCAGCCGCACCACATACGGTTTGTGCGCCAGCATTGGGAAGGTACCGTTGGGCATGAGCCGTGACAACTCAAGTTTTTCGCATCCCAAGCTCACCACCAACGGCGCTCCGCCCAGATTTGGATTGAGGCTGATATTGCGAAGAGTGCGAATTGGGATCTCCGCTCCCGGAGCGTCGATCGCCACTCCGCAGCCGTAAGAGTGGTTGATCGCGATTACGTCGTCGACATGAGGGTAGCGTGGCAGCAGCTCAGTCTTGATCCGCTTCACCGCGTAATCCACCGTCGACGACACACACTGAACCGTTGTCGAAATGCCGAGAATGTTCTTGGTTCCGACCGAGCCGTCCTCGTTGACAAAACCTTCAAAGGTGTAACCAGTCAGCGCGGGCAACGGCTCCGGAATCGCGGTTGAAATCGGCAGACGATTCAGGTCGGGGGGGTCGGGGAGTCGCATTACGCCCTCATGCACCCACGATCCCTTCGGGATCGCTACCTCTGCATAACCAATCACGGAGCCGTACCTCACGATCGGGTCGCCGGGGCTCACATGCGCGAGAGCGACCTTATGCGCCTCTGGCACTCCGTCAACAAGGACAAGACCGCAATCGAAGGCCGTACCTACAGGCAGGCCGCCCTCATTCACAATGATGGCTACGTTGTCCGCTGGGTGAACCCGAATATAGAGAGGCCGAAGAAACCCTGTCCCGTCCATTGCCCATACTCCCGGCGGCTGACCTTCAGCCGATTGCTTGCTGCATACAATCTACCGGATCAGCGCAAATGCTGGTTGGTCCGTCAATGCCGGGCCCTCCAAAAGCTTGACCGCCGCAGCGCTGTAAGATTGAACAGGATTGAATCTGCTGTGCAGGTGATGTCTGTAAGGTTTGGCCCGTCTTGCTAACTGGTCAGGAGCTTTTGGGATGAAGAACTTGGGTTGGCATGCGGCCGGTTGGATGGTAACCGGTTTGAGCCTTTTGGTTGCAGGTTGCGGAGGAGGTGAAGCCGGCTCTACGACAACCACCCCCACTGGGCCCACAATCTCTTCCGTCTCCGTAATGCCCAATCCAGCTACCGCGATCATCGGAACCCAGCAGCAATTCACCCCTGTAGTTTCCGGCACGGGCAGCTTCAGCAGCGCTGTCACTTGGGTGGTGTCTTCGCCGCCGAACAGCATCTTGAGCCCCGGTACCATCACCTCGGGCGGTCTCTTCACCACACCTTATCCGGCGCCCCCCACGGTAACGGTTACGGCCACCAGTACCGAGGATCCGACCAAGTCGGGCAGCGTGACTGTAACCCTGAACTCCCCAGCCGCGACCGCGGGACCGTCGCTCACGGTCGATGCGGGGAACCAGACCCACGCCATCAGCCCGTATATCTACGGCATGAATGGGTATTTGCTTAACTCTGCCGTGGCTACCGCAACCAACATCACAATCGATCGCTGGGGTGGAGACAGCACTTCCCGCTACAACTACCAGTTGGACGTAACAAATTCCGCCAGCGACTGGTACTTTGAAAACCAGCCGGGGACCGGAGGGGACGGGGCCAACCCTGTAAGCGGCGTCTCGGCTTTCGACGCCCTCGTACAGGGTAATGCCTCCATCGGCGCCAAGACGCTGGGCACCGTGAATGTACTCGGCTGGGTGGCAAAGAACTCCACCTCCTGCAGCTTCCCAGTTTCCCAATATCCCGGTCAGTATTCTGTGGATGCCGGCCGCCAATGCGGCGACGGGGAGATGCCGAATGCATCCAATCCGACCGCCCCGACCACCATCAACGGCAACGACCCAACCGTCACCAGCACTGCGGTCGGCCCCTCATGGGCTAGCCAATGGGTCACTCACCTGGTGAGCAAGTTTGGCACCGCGGCAAGCGGCGGCGTAGCCTTCTACGACCTGGACAATGAACCAGCCTGGTGGGACGCTGTTCACCGCGACGTGCATCCCCAGCCGTCGACTTATGATGAGGTCACAGACAACGGAATTGCGACAGCACAAGCCATCAAAACCGCAGACCCAACCGCTGAGGTGAGCGGGCCCGTAGTGGACTACTGGTGGAATTATTTCTATTCCAAGAAGGACATTGAATCCGGATGGGGCTCAGGCCCCTGTTACTCGCCGTGGAGCCATCCGGCCGATCGGATCGCGCACAACGGTGTCCCATTCCTCGAATACTATCTGCAGCAATTCGCGGCCAATGAAGCCAAGAACAATGTCCGCCTGCTTGATTACCTTGACCTGCATACCTACTTTGCAGCCAGCTATCTTGGAAACTCTGTCGCCTTTACAACGGCAGGAGACACCGGTGCACAACAAGCGCGCTTGAACTCGACTCGCGTCCTCTGGGACCCCACGTATACCGATCCGAACTATCCGCAACCTAACTTCACGACCGACTCAAATTACACCACCAGTTGCTCGCCCCCTGCGCAAGCTCCGCAATTGATTCCCATGATGCACGCATGGATTGCGAAAGACTACCCGGGCACCAAGACCGCCATCACGGAATACAACTGGGGTGGGCTCGAAGCCGTCAACGGGGCGCTGGCGCAGGCTGACATCCTGGGCATCTTCGGGAGCTACGGCCTGGATTTGGGCACATTCTGGCCGACGACCAATCCCTCGGCGCAGGTCTCCGGCCTCATGGCTTTTGAGATGTACCGAAACTACGACGGAAACAACTCGGCATTCGGTGACATGGCACTGGCCTCCACCACGTCCAACCAAGGTGCACTCGCCGTCTATTCTGCCCTGCGCACCGCGGACAACGATGTGACGGTGATGGTGATCAACAAGACATACGGCGACCTCACCACGACGCTCTCCCTCCAAAACCTGGCCCCCAATGGAGCGGCCCGAGTCTTCCTCTACAGCAATGCCAACCTTGGCGCCATCGTCGCGCAGCCGAATCTGACGGTGACGCCGCCGGTTACTGGTAGCATCACCAGCACTCTGAGCACCACGTTCCCTGCCCAATCGATGACCCTCCTTGTTGTGCCCAAGATGTAAGCGTCTGCCGGATCCCTGCGCCTTGGGCCTGCGCTCTCCCTTTATACTGGGATGTTTGACCACAACAAACGCGCGGGCTGGGAAACGGCGCCGCAAAAGGAGCGGGAATTGGCTCAGGCGGAAATCGGCATCATTGGCGGCAGCGGGCTTTATTCGATGCCTGGATTCACAAACGTACATGAAGAGCGCGTGGAGACCCCCTTTGGCGACCCTTCTGACCCGTTCGTGCTGGGCGAACTGGAAGGCCGCAAGGTCGCCTTTCTGGCGCGCCATGGTCGCGGCCACCGCATTCTTCCCTCGGAGCTGAACTTTCGGGCCAATATCTATGCCTTCAAAAAGCTCGGCGTCGAGCGCATTCTCTCGGTTTCGGCTGTGGGCTCCCTGAAGGAAGAACACAAGCCCACCGACTTCGTCATGGCCGACCAGTTCATCGACCGCACCTTCCATCGCATCTCCACCTTCTTCGGCGAGGGCATTGTCGGTCACGTTGCCTTTGGCGATCCGGTCTGCGCCACCGTGGCCAAGGCTGCGGCAGAGGGATGCGCTGCGGCCGGCGTGGTGGGCAAGCTGGGTGGGACCTACGTGTGCATGGAAGGCCCGCAGTTCTCGACCAAGGCGGAGTCGCATCTCTACCGCAGTTGGGGTGCGGACGTGATCGGAATGACCAATCTGCAGGAAGCCAAATTAGCCCGCGAGGCCGAAATCTGCTACGCCACCGTGGCCATGGTTACCGATTACGACTGCTGGCGCGAAGGCCATGACTCGGTAACGATTGAGGAGATTGTCGCCGTGCTGCACAAGAATGCTGACAATGCCGCCAGGGTGGTAAAGGCAGCTGTAGCGGCCATGCCATGCGACCGCGCCTGCGCATGCGCCTCAGCTTCCAAGTACGCCGTGCTCACCCAGCCCGACGCAATTCCCGCAGCGGCAAAAGAAAAGCTGGGCCTGCTGTTTGGCAAATACATGGGTTGGTAAAAAAAACTGCAGGACAAAGTTAGAGAGGAAGAATAATGGCAATTACCGTAGTGGGCAGTGTTGCCTTCGATTCAATTGAGACACCGGCGGGACGGCGTGAGCGGTGCCTTGGCGGCGCAGCCACGCATTTTGCACTGGCCGCCAGCTTTTTTACCGATGTGCGCGTGATTGCCGTCGTGGGTGAAGATTTTGGCCCCGTGCAGGAGGCCGTCTTTCAAGCGCGCGGCATCGACACACGCGGCATTGAGCGCATCGCGGGCAAGAGCTTCTTTTGGGAAGGCTCGTATCTCGAGAATCTCAATGAGGCAAAAACACACGCGACGGAACTCAACGTCTTTGCAGCCTTTGAACCGAAGATCCCCGACGCTTATCGAGATTCCGAGTTTTTGTTCCTGGCCAATATCGATCCTGTGCTGCAGCGCCGGGTCCGCGAGGCGATGCCTGACGCACGCCTGGTGGCAGGCGACACCATGAACTACTGGATCAAGGATCATCGCCCCGCATTGCTCGAAGTATTGAAGGGGCTCGATATCCTGCTCATCAACGACACTGAGACCAAAATGCTGGCCGGCAACAACAACCTGGTGCAGGCAGCGCGTGCGGTCATGGCAATGGGACCGCAGACGCTTGTCGTCAAACACGGCGAGTTTGGAGCCACGCTTTTCCACGGCGCCAATTCAACCGGCGAAGAGCGCACGTTCAGAGCGCCGGCTCTGCCTCTGGAAGAGGTGGTGGACCCGACTGGCGCGGGCGACAGCTTTGCCGGCGGCTTCTTCGGCTACCTGGCCTCGCAGCCCGAGCTCAACCCGGCCTCCTTTCGCCGAGCCATGTTCTACGGCAGCGTGATGGGCTCGTTCGCAGTCGAGCGCTTCGGCACAGAGCGGCTGCAAGCCCTTTCGCGCCAGGAGATCGACGAACGATTCACTCTCTTCCGTGAGTTGACGCACCTTGACTGAAGCGTCCATCCCCGACAGGCCCATCTCGCGCAGGGAATCCCTGGCAGTGCTGACCTGCTGCGCGGCGGTATCAATGGCAGCGGTGGGTTGGAGCTGGCAGCACGGGGCGATGCTCAACTATGGCGACGCGGTTGCCCACCTGCACATCGCGCGACGCGTCTTTGATTCGCACCAGCCACGCTTTACGCAGTTGGGCTCGGTGTGGCTGCCGCTGCCTCATATTCTGCTGATTCCCTTCGTCCAGGTCTACAGCTGGTGGGCTACAGGGATTGCCGGCGTGATTCCATCAGCGCTCGCTTACCTGGCCGGATGTGCGGGGCTCTACAGGCTTGCCCGCCGCTGGCTCACGCCCACCTGCGCTGCGTTGGCGCTCGCCTTCTTTGCCATCAATCCTAACCTTCTCTACCTCCAAACAACGGCCATGACCGAGCCGCTGTTCCTCTGCGAAATGATCTGGATCGCACTCTGGCTGGTCGAGTGGCGCGAGAGCCTAGACGCACATCCGAAGCAGGCCCGCCACCTGCTTTGGTTCATCGCCGCCGCAGTCGTTTCGGCAGTTTTCACACGTTATGACGGCTGGGTGATGGCACCGCTGACCTGGGGGAGCATCGGCTTTATCCTGGCCCGTCGCGGCACACTCCGTTCAAGTGCTTTTTGGCTAGCAACAGCTTTGGTTGTTGCTGCACCGGTCGCATGGTTCATCTACAACGCCGCGGCCTTCGGCGATTGGCTTTACTTTCTGCGCGGCCCCTACTCTGCCAAGGCCATCGAGATGCGCACCTCGGTGCCTGGATTTCCGCCGCATCCGGGGTGGCACAATCCCTGGGTCGGCCTGATCTTTTTCTTGAAAGCCGCGGAGTTGGATGCATGTGCCGCTGCCTGGGGCAATATCCCTCTGGCTTTCAGCGTTCTTGGCACCGTGTACGCCTGGATCACCGCGCGCCGACGTGCCTTCGCATGGGCTTTGCTTCTGTGGCTTCCGGTCCCCTTCTATGCATATTCCATAGCCTATGGATCGGTACCCATCTTTCTTCCTGTCTGGTGGCCTTATTCCTGGTACAACTCACGCTACGGAATGGAGCTGCTCCCCGCCCTAGCGCTCGGACTGGGCTTTGCCGCTCAGATTATCCGCGCTATCCTGCACGAGTTCAAGCCTCGCAATTTAGGCGAACGTGACTCGCTCTTGATCAGTTGCGCCATGGCGTTTCTCTTCGGTCTCATCAACACGAATCTCTTGCAAATGATTCGTGAGCGCCCTCTGGTCTACTTGGAAAGCACAAAGAATATCCAGTCCCGCCGGTCGTACGAGAATCAGATTCCTCCAGCTTTGCACGAGCTCCTCACCCGGCAAGCCGGCATCGTGATTCTCATGGACACATCCACAGACCCCGAGCTTGTGGCCCTGACTGGAATTCCGCTGCGCCAGACCATCAACGAAAGCGACCTGGAGATCTATCAGGCTGCGTTGGACGCTCCCGCTGCCCATGCCGGCCTGGTGCTGGCCTTCGACGGCGACGAGATCGACCGCGCCGTCAAGGCCCATCCCGTCGGCCTGACCGTTCTGCGCCATTTCGCAGCCAGTGGCCAACCTTCCGCGACAGTTTACATGTCCGATACAGGTTTCCCTCAACAGGTTCCAACAACTCTCAACAAGCCCACCCGCTCGGTGGTAGCATCGGGCAAGGACGCTCAATGAGCACGGCCCTAGCACAATTCGCGCAACCCCTGAGCTTCGACTGGTTGGAGCAAGTCGTGGTCCTGAATGGCGCCATTGGCCGCCTGATTCTGGCCTGCTTGCTGGGCGGCGCCATTGGTTTGGATCGCGAGATTCACCGCAAGGCAGCCGGCGTCCGCACCAACCTCCTGATCTGCATGGGCAGTGCGTTCTTTACCCTGCTTTCCGCGGTGCTGGCCGGTGACAACAGCCCCAACAAGGGACAGGTTGCCTCCAACATCGTGCAGGGCATCGGCTTCCTGGGAGCGGGACTCATCCTCCACAATCGCAGCCGCATCAATGGGCTCACCAGCGCGGCCAGCATCTGGGTGGTGGCTTCCATCGGCATGGCCTGCGGCGCGGGCCTTTATGCCGCGGCAGCGGTTGCAGCCGTGATTGTCATCTTCGCGCTGGAGGTGGTCGGCTTCATGGAGCGGCGTGCCAACATCAAGGCCTATACCGTCACATATGAAGCTCGCGGTCAGGATCAGCCCCGCATGCTCCAGTCGATCATGGGCGCTATGGACAAGGCCGGCCAGCGGCTGACCGGCGTTGAGTCCGATGCTATCGGCGCACTGCAGCGCATCTGGTTTCCACTGACCGCTGTCACACGCGAGCATGAGCGCATGAAAAAGGAGCTAGCTGCCGAACCCGGCATCGACACGCTCGTCACCTTCCGCGATCCGGAGGAAGATTGATTCCCTTTACCAAGGCCCACGCCTGCGGCAACGACTTTCTGATCGTGACCGAAGAAGCGGCCGCTGACCACAACTGGGCGAGTCTCACACGCAGCCTGTGCGGGCGCAATACCGGCGTCGGCGCGGACGGCATCGAGTTCTTTGCCTGGACCGGACCCAGTTCCGGCCGCATTCGCCTGCACAATGCCGACGGCTCCATTGCAGAGATCAGCGGCAATGGCACACGATGCGTCGCCGCATGGATGGCCGCATCCCTCGGCTCGAAGCCGGGAGATACGCTGGAGATTGCAACCGACGCCGGTTTGCGCGTGTGCCATGTGAATGCCGTGAGCACGACCTCCGGTTTCACCGTGGACGTAACCACCGGGATGGGCGTTCCCACCTTTGCGCCGCGAACAGTCTCACTGGCAACTGGGCGCAGTATTGCAGGCGTCGAGGTCTCCACCGGCAATCCACATTTCGTCATCGTTGTCGACAATGCGGATTTTACGATCGACGGCCAATCGTGGGCTGCCATCGGCGCGGAGATCTATGTCCATCCCGATTTTCCAAACCAGACAAACGTGGAGTTCCTGCGAGTCGTGAACCCCAACGAAATCGAGATTCGAATCTTCGAGCGCGGTGTCGGCCCCACCACCTCCTCCGGCACAGGCAGCTCCGCCACTGCCACTGCGGCCCTCGCACTCCATGGCTGCGGTTCACCTCTAACTGTGGTGGCCCCGGGCGGCGCGCAAACCGTGGCATGGGACGGGCCCGGCACGGAACTCCGGCTCACTGGTCCGGCCGCTCTGATTGCGCGAGGAGAGGCATTTTACAAATGACGGCCCCGTTCGCTGCCAAACCGCTCTTGAACCTGGCCCCCGTTGTGCATGGCGCCGGCGTAAACGTGATCGCGCCCGCGGCCTCGGCCAAGCTGGATCGCGCGGAGCGAGGCATGAAGCGGTTGCGCGCGCTTGGCTTTTTGCCCAGCCTGGGGCACCACGCCTTTCAGAAAGGACCGCTCTATTTTGCGGGAACCACTGCCCAGCGGCTCGACGACCTGCATGAGGCCTTTGCTGACCCGGAGACGAGCATGATTGTCTGTCTCCGCGGAGGCTACGGCTCCAATTACCTGCTCGACCAGCTCAACCTCGACCTGATCCGCCAGCATCCCAAGCCCTTCTTCGCTTACAGCGATTTCACCGGCATTCAACTCCGCATGCTCGACCAGCTTGGCCTGCCTGCGTTCCATGGGCCCATGGTTGCCGCCGATTTCTATCTCGACGACGGCGTACACTTGCCCAGCTTGCAATCGGCGCTCGCCGGCGAGCCCTACAACCTTGGACCCGCGGAAGGCCTGCGCATCCTGAGGCACGGCAAAACGCAGAGCAACGCGAACGGCGTGCTGTATGGAGGCTGCCTCAGCATCCTGGTTTCGCTCCTCGGCACTCCTTTTGAACCGCAAACCGAAGGCAAGCTGCTGTTTCTTGAAGACACGGGCGCAAAGCCCTACCAGATCGACCGCATGTTGTGGCAACTGCGCCAGGCCGGCAAACTGGCCGGCGTGCGCGGCATCATCTTCGGCGAGATGCTCGATTGCGTGTCGCCTGGAGCGTCCCCAAATCTCCTTGAAGAAGTGATCCTGCGCGTGTTTGACGATTTCGATGGACCTATCGCAATCGGTCTCCGCAGCGGCCACGTTTCGCGCTCCAACGTGACCCTCACCTTTGGCGTGGAAGCTGAACTGACCGTTGCCAATGAGGCCACGCTCAACCTGCTGCAACCGGCGGTCGCTCGATGAGTCCACATTCCCGCCACATTCATCTCAGCGGCATCTGCGGCACGGCAATGGCCTCCCTGGCTGGCCTTTTGCAGTTGCACGGGCATCGCATCACCGGCTCTGACAAGGCAGCCTATCCGCCCATGAGGGATCTGCTCCACTCGCTCGGCATCCCGATTCTGGAGCCCTACGCCGCATCGAATCTCGACCCTGCCCCCGATCTTGTCGTCATTGGCAACGCGCTCTCCAGAGGCAACCCCGAAGTCGAGCGCGTGCTCGATCTGCGCATTCCCTTTACCTCGATGGCCGCCCTCTTGCACGAGGAGTTCCTAGTTGGCCGCGAGTCGCTCGTTGTCGCCGGCACCCATGGCAAAACAACCACCACTAGCATGCTGGCCTGGATCTACCAATTCGCATCAAGCGAAAATCCCGCGATCGAGCCCTCGTTCCTCATCGGCGGCGTGGCAGAGAACTTCTCCACCAGCTTTCAGCTTCGCCCCACACGCACCTTTATCCTTGAGGGCGATGAATACGATACCGCCTTCTTCGACAAGGGCCCAAAATTTCTGCACTACTTCCCCGATGGGTTGATCCTGACCTCGGTGGAGTTTGACCATGCAGACATCTACGTTGACCTTGACGCCGTAAAGACTGCATTCAAGCGGCTGGTGAATCTTGTTCCTGGCCGCGGCGTGATTGTGGCCTTCGACGGCAATCCCAACGTAACCGAATGCGTAGCTGGCGCGTTCTGCCGCGTAGAGCGCTACGGCTTTGCTGCCAGTTCAGACTGGCGCATCCAGAATCTTCGCCACGATGCAGGCCTTACTCGCTGGCAAGTCTGGCACAACGGGGCTCTGTGGTGTGAGCTGGAGATGCGCCTTGCCGGCGAGCACAACGCTCTGAATGCAACCGCCGCTGCCGCGCTTGCTGCAGATCAAGGTATCGGCAAGGAAGCAATCCAAGCGGCGCTCGCCAGCTTCAAGAGCGTCAAACGGCGGCTTGAAGTTCGAGCGGAAATCGGCGAGATCACGATCATCGACGACTTTGCGCATCACCCAACGGCCATCCGCGAAACGTTGCGCGCGCTACGCTCGGTGTACCCGCAATCGCGCTTGTGGGCCGTGCTTGAGCCGCGCTCAAATACCCTTCGCCGCAATGTGCTCGAAACCGAGCTTGTGGAAAGCTTGCGCCTCGCCGACCGCGTTGTCCTTGCCGGCGTTTATCAGCAGCAGCGCATTCCTGACGCCGAGCGGCTACACCCTGAAAATGTGGTCCGCGCGCTCAACTCTCTTGGGACTGAAGCTGAGCTCTGCCCCGACGCGGACTCGATCATCAATGCCATCGCGCCCCAACTCGAGTCCGGCGATGTGGTGGCGATCCTCTCCAATGGCGGATTTGACGGAATTTATGACAAGTTGCCCGCCCGCCTGAGAGAACGTTGTCCCGATTCTGCCCTTGAAAGTTCAGTATGATTTCGTCTCTGATTTTGATCACCACGATTGTCGTTCTCGGGATTCCCTCGGCATTGCTGTTCATTCCCTGGGCCATGATCACGGGCAATGCATTGCCCCTGTACAACGCCTCAATGACCATTGTGCGCGTCGGCTACCGGCTGGCGCGCATTCGCATCGTGACTGAAGGCCTTAACCGCGTGCCGCCCAACACGGCTTGTATCTTCATGGCCAACCACGTCTCCAATCTCGATCCGCCGGCGCTGCTGCCGAGTATTCCCGGCCGCACCTCCGCATTTCTGAAGCGCTCGCTGATGAAGATTCCCGCCCTGGGCTACGGCATGAAACTCGGGAAGTTCATCCCGGTAGACCGGGATGGGAGCGCCACAAGCGCAAAGGAGAGCGTGGCCGCGGCACGGCGGGTGCTCGATAAAGGCATCCACATCACGACTTTCGTTGAAGGCACCCGCTCCAAGGATGGCCGTATGCTTCCTTTCAAAAAAGGCCCGTTCTACCTGGCGATGGAAACCGGCGCGCCCTGCATCCCTGTCTCCCTCTACGGCACTGAGACCATGATGGCCAAAGGCAGCCTCCGCATCCGGCCCGGCACGGCGCACCTCATCTTCCATGATCCTGTTTACCCAGGCGACTTTACGAACCGTGAGGATCTGCTTGGAGCGGTACGAGCCGCCATTGCCTCTGGCCTGCCGGAGTGGATGCGCACTTAGAAGAATTCAGCCAGAAAACCCTTGTCTTGACGAGCTTGCGAATTGGAAACCAGACACAAGGTCTTCAATTTGCGCATTCATACCTGTGATGTGTTTCTGTGTAACTGCCAGAATAAAGTATTTATTTTGTTGGATTTAAATTGCCCAGCACAGCTTCACAGCTAAAAAATGCTGATTTCGTGGCTATGGGGAGGGGGTATAGAGGGTCATGAGCGTTAAGATAAGCAGAACTAACCCCTTTATTTTGTGCGGTATCTAATTTGATTACCCAACGAGTAGCGGTTTCAATTGGTAGAAAGTGCCCAGCAAAATCTTAACTTAGCGCCTATGGAATACGGGGGTAGGGGGGTATTAATTTTTTGGTAACTACCGGTCGCATCCCTGACAGATTGAATACGGGTGTGACCTCATCCGATCTGCCTCCCCATTTCAATTGTGCGCCATCGGGGGTTAATATTCTGCAAAAGAACGGCAATTATTTATGGCTGCACAATCGCGTTGTACCCATCGTCCAGCAGTTTGAGGCGCCATTTGTTGGCCTCGTCGCGGCTGTTGAACGGCCCAATCCACACGTGGATGAGGCCATCATCGGGTTTGCGCTGGGCGGTGATCGTGTAACCCCGCTTGCGCAAGGCATTGACCAGCACAGACGCGTCCTCGACGTGGGAGACCGCGGCAATCTGGACCATGAGCGGAACCGCCGGAGCCGCGGCCGACTGTGGCCTGGGTGGTGCGCTGGGCACTGTGGCAGACTGCACAGATTGCAGCGGCTTGGATGTGGGCAATAGGGCGGGCTGAACCTGAGCCGACCGCATTTGAGGCGGACTGGCCGCTGCCGTGGGATTACTCGCCGACGCTGCACTTTGTGAAGCCGGAGCAACGCTCGTATTGGTAGCCGCGGGTGCCGGCGAATCATTCGCCGCATCGGCGGGCTGATCGGGAGCCGCGCTCTGCGGCGCTGCCGCCACGCCAGCCTGGCCAGTCGCCGACGGCTTTGGTCGGGAACTGTCCTGCTGCGATGCGGCCTGCGCGCCCGATGGCGATTGCGCCGCTGCCACGGGCTCCTGTGAGCCGTGATGGCCCACGGTGTACCCCAAGCCGAAGCACAGCCCGCAGAGGAGCACCAAACCGGCAAAAAGCGCCAGAAGAGCCCCGGAGCCAAGCGTGAGTTCGGTGTCGCGCAGGAGCCCACGTGCTTCAGGCTCCCTGTCGTCGAACTCTCCCCTCATAACCCGTCCTCGAATTCAGGCACATAACGGCCCATTGATCTTCCCACAACTGGCGCTCGCCGACGCAGATGGCGAAGCCTCCACGAACAAACTACCGTCCGTGGAGGCCCTTGCGCGATGCACACTCAACATTCCCAGGGCGTGCTCCAAAAAATGGCCGCGGAATCTCAGTTGCAGTCCCTCAGGGGTTAAAACCTCTTCTTCTTCCGGCCCCATTCGGCACGACTGAAGTCGTTCCCTGACACAAAGTGGATTCTTGAAACATGCTCTAGGGCTTTTCCGGCGATCCGGGGCCTAGGCTGCCAATCTTGTTGAGCAGCGTCAGCAATTCCATCGGCAGCGGGAAGACGATGGTCGTATTCTTTTCAACGCCAATCTCGGTGAGGGTTTGCAGGTAGCGCAACTGCAGGGTCATGGGCTGTGTGGCAAGCAAAGCTGCCGCATCTACCAGCTTTTGCGCGGCGTTGAACTCGCCCTCGGCGTGGATGATCTTCGACCGCTTTTCGCGTTCTGCCTCGGCCTGCTTGGCCATGGCGCGCAGCATCTGCTCGGGCAGATCCACCTGCTTCACTTCGACTGAAATGACCTTCACCCCGAACGGCTCGGTCCGTTGGTCGATGATGGTCTGAATCTTCAGGTTCAGCTTGTCGCGGTGGCTCAGCAACTCGTCAAGCTCCACCTCGCCGAGCACTGAACGCAGCGTTGTCTGGGCAAACTGCGAGGTCTGATAGACATAGTTGGCCACCTTGATGGCCGCATCGTTGGGATTCACCACGTAGAGCGTGACCACCGCGTTCACCTTGAGGGTGACGTTGTCTCGCGTGATGATGTCCTGCGCCGGAACCTCCAACACGTCCTGCCGCAAGGAGATGCGCACCATCTGATCGAATGGCCGGAAGACCAGGATGATCCCGGGGCCCTTGGGCACAGGCAGCGCGCGGCCAAGCCGGAAGATGACTCCGCGCTCATACTCGCGCAGAATCTTGATTGAATTGATGAGATAAAGAAGAACGATAGCGACCACAACCAGAACAGGAGTAATCATTTTTTGCTTCCTTCGCTCAGCACGGATTGTACTCCTGCCAAGGCTCGATCCCTTGATCCACTCTATGCCGCGGACTGGGAGATCCGGGTTGGCGGAGCCGGCGCCACGTGCAGCAAATACTTCTCATTCCCTGTTACGCGCAGCTGGGCGCCTGCCGCAACCGGCTCGCTTGCCACCGCGAGCCAGATCTCTCCCTCGACCAGCACATGGCCCTCGGGCGTCAGCGCTTCCATGGCCGAAGCGCGGCTACCCACCAGGGCTTCAGCGCCCAGCCGGGTCTTCATCTTGCGGGCGCGCACTGCCAGCCGTACCAGAAAGACAGTAATCAGCCCGAATCCGGTGCTCACGGCGATCGCGACCGCTGGGCTGACGCCCATCTCCGGAACCGGCGCGGCAACCAGCGTAAGCGTCCCAAAGGTCAGGCAAATGAGTCCCGCGATGGCCAGCGCACCGTGGCCGCCAAACTTGGCCTCAAGAAGCAGCAAGGCCAGCGCCGCCACCAGGAGCAACACAGCCGTAAACCGGATCGGCAACAGGTCAAGCCCAAAAACCGCCAGTAGCACCATCAGCGTACCCAGCGCTCCGGGAACGATGGTACCGGGAGTGTTGAACTCCAGATAGATGAGCAAGGCACCGCAAACCAGCATCAGCAGGGCCACATTCGGATTGACGAGCCAACCCAGCAGACTATCGCGCAGCGTTGGCTTCAGCACTTCGACGCGCGCCCCGGCTAGATGAAGCACTAGCTTTGAGCCATCCATACGAGTGATTGTGCGCCCATCCAAAGTGGCCAGCAGGGCCGAGTCGCTGGTTGCGATGAGATCGATCAGGTGTTGATCCAGTGCTTCCGCAGCCGTGTAGGAGTGCGACGTGTGAACGGCCGCTTCGGCAGCTTCGGCGTTGCGGTTCCGCTGCGTCACAAAAGAGCGCAGAAAGGCCTCGGTGTCGTTCTCGATCTTCTGGCTCATGGTTGCGTCGGGCTGACCGCCGAATTCGAGCACCGGGTGAGCCGCTCCTGCGTTGGTTCCGGGAGCCATTGCTGCGACGTCCGCCGACTCCAGCAGAAAGAACCCCGCCGAGCCGGCGCGAGACCCTCCCGGAGACACATAGACAATCACTGGAACCCGGGAGCCCAGAATCGTGCCAACCATGGTGCGTGTGGAGTCGAGCATCCCGCCCGGCGTGTCCAACTGCACCAACAGCGCCTGCGCTCCGTCCGAATTGGCCTTCTCAATGGCCCGGTCCAATTGCCCGGCGCTCACCGGCTGGATGGTGTCTGACAGGACCAGTTTTTCAACCAGCGGCTGTTGACCGTAAACCGGAGCCGCAAGCCCCAAGGAAGCGAATCCAGCAGCCGCAATCAAACTGGGTGCGATCTGGACTACGAACCCGCGCACGCGCTCGAACATGGCTTGCTCCTTTACTGCCGGTTGCCCAACACTCGTACTTCCGGTTGCCCCACACTCGCCGACTGTGCGGCAGATTTTTTGCGGCCAGGAGGGAAAACCCACGAACCTATTGGATCCGGCCTCCCCTGGCCTCGATCTGACGCCGCAGTTCCTGGCCTGCGCGGCTCGCGGGCTCCAGTTTCAGGGCTTCTCCGGCTTCTTTGCCCGCCTCTTCCAGCTTTCCACCGGCAAGATCAAGCCGCCCAAGCACGCTGTATGCATCGGCCAAAGGCTTCAACGCCAGCGCCGCCCGCGCCTCTCTGCGAGCGCCCTCCGCATCGCCGGTCCGCTCATGAACCTCGGCCAGCCCTGCGTGCGCCGCGGCCACGTTGCCGTCGGCGTCCACAGCGGAATGATACAGCCGTTCGGCTTCAAGCAGCAGGCCACGATCAAGATAATCTTTCGCCTGGGCGGCTAGTTCCTGCGCCCGCTTGGCCGGGGTGAGAGCCGCCTGGCGCGCCGCACTCATCTCGTCCAGCATGAGCGCTGCCTGGCGAAAGGCAACCGCGTCGAAGCTGCGAGCAATCCGCTCCAGCGGATCGGCCTTGGCCTCCGCCGGCAGACTTGCATCGACCACGCCAGCCGGCTGCTTGGCCGGCACTTTCCATTCTTCTTCCAGCGCCAGCGCCTCGCTGTCGTTGGGCCGCAACCGCAAGCACTGCGCCAGCTCCGCCAACGCCTCTGCGGATTCTCCGTGGCGCTTGAGGCTCACCGCCAGATTGAAGTGATAATCGGCCGCATTCGGGTCGGCGGTCTCCGCCTGCCGAAACAGCCCAATGCCGTCGTGACCCTGCCGGCTCACCGCAACGGCCTCGTTGTTCAACACCTGGGCCAACGGCAAAATCCGCGCAACACTGGCCAACGCCTTTTCGGCCCTGGGGTAGTCGCCAGAAAACAAGAGCGAAAGCCCGCGGGAGAAGCCCGCCTCCAGCACGTCGGGATCGCCGCTCCCAACCTTCGCGAATGCCGACGCGGCCTCCTCGTACTGTTGACCGTTGTAATCCTCGCGCCCCAGCGCCATCCAGGCCTGCGCGTACTCGGGGTTGAGCACCACCGCCTGCTTCAGATGCCGAAGCCGCTCGGCCTGGTCCGGCTCCGTGATTCCCCTGATGTACTGCTCGAAAGCGTCCACCCGCAGCCCTGCTCCCGCGGCCACAAAGGTCTCCTCCGACCCGCTGAAGCCGGGGTCGAGCTGACGGGTCAGCTTCCAGGCCAGCGAGTCGAGTACGGAAATCAGATCGCGCATCTCGCCCCGCGCACTGACCGCCTGGCTCATGCGCAGGCGCGATACGTCCACAACCTGCGCCTGCATCGTAATACCGGTTCCGTCGGTTGCAAAGCTACCCACAACGATCGAATCCGCATCCAGCGTTTGCGCCAGCTTTAGAGCGGTGGCTCGCGAAGGGTGAAACCCCTGCGGCAGCCCCAGATGATCGAGTGCATAGAGCCGGTCTGCGCGGCTCATGGGCGCAAACCCCGCCGACGCGAACCTGCTGCCGAGAATTTCCGGCGCCGCCTCGCGAACCCACTCCAGGCTTGGCTGCCCGCTGCGGTTGTCAAAGGGCAAAACCAGCAGAATCTGGCCACGCCCCTGGGATGGCGCCGAGGTACCGGAGTCCGCCTGGCCAATGGCCGGCGCCGTACCAAGCTGACCCAGTGTCACAACGGCTATCGCAAGGCCCAATCCGGCACTTGCGGCGGCCAGCCCAACCATGCGCAATCGGAATAGAAAAGAGGTATGCACGACAGCCTGATTATAGGCGTTGCGGCCCTGAACCGTGGTCCCAGTGAATTGATGCCACCATGCAGGATTTCCATGGGTTGAAGACCCCGGTCCCACAGTGAATCCTATTGGCCAATGCTCGCGTCAATGCTCGCCGAGGGGCGGAATTTGCTTCCGCCCTGAACATTCGCATGCAGGCGCCGGTCAAACCGGATGAGCCCAACCCATTGCCCCTGGTCTTCGCCCTTCCATACCAGCGTTCCACCTAATTGCCTGGCAATCTCCTCTGGAGCCAGGTCGTGATGCTCACCAAAGAACCGCTCGTCCAGCGCTTCGCTTTGCCTGCCCAGGCTCAGCAGCTGCCACGGGGGATCGTACTTTGTCGAGAACACCAGCGCCGTTGTGTACTTTTCCGGCTCAGCTCCTGCGCGTGAAATCTGTCCGGAAGTAAAATCTTCCACGCGGTAAACATCGTAGGGCTTCTTCAGATAACCAAGCTCAGGCCGCGTCAACTCATCGGTCATGGGCCACGCAGACAGCACTGTGGCGCCGGGATAGCGCTTGTTCAGTTGGGCGATGCCGGCCAGGTGCAGCCGGACAACATGTGCATAGGCAAGGTTATCTTCAGGCGCGAACCCATACGGCGGATTGATAAACAACCCGAGGACAAACGCCGCTGCCGATAGCAGCGCCAGTGCATGCCACAGCGGAACTCGCCGGTAGAGCGTCGCCACAACCAGCAGCAGCACCAGCGGGTACATTGGCAGCAGGTAGCGGGTCAACAACGCGCCGCCAAGCACGCTGAAGAGGAGCGCATTCACCAGAAGCAGGAGGAAGATCCTTCGCAAGACGGCAGGGCTCATCGCGGCACGCTCGTTGCCCTCTGCATCCTTTCGCGGCTGCAACAGCAGCAATGCCGCCAGGGCGATCAACACAGGCACAAACAGGTTCATGTGCGCGGTCAGGTGCAAGATGCGATGGCCGAACGCCGCCAGGAACCGCAACGGATCGAGATTGGCTTGCGCGTTGTAGCGGAAGAACTCTGGATTCCCAAACACGAACCCAGTCTTGGCGTAATGCCAGCCATACCAGCAGGCCAGCGGCAGTACGCAGCTTGCCAGCAGCGCCGCCTCCCGCCAAAGCTTGAGCCGCGCAGACCTGGGCAACTGGCGAGCCCGCATGGCCTCCACCGCGCCCAACAGGGCGAGCGTGAGCGGAACGGCAATCGCCGTCTCCTTGCACAGGACGGCCGCGGCAAACCACAACGCGGCTGCCCAGGGCTTGCGATCGCGCTCAGGCAGCGCGTAAACCAGGCCCCACAGCGTGCACGCCGCCGCAAAGATATCCGCGTGGGCCAGCGTGCTTTGCGCAAACCAGATGGGGTATAGACCGGTTAGAGCCACAGTCCAGAAAGCCACGGCGCCGACGCCCACTAGCCGCATAGCCAGCCGCCAAACTGCCAGCAGCCCCAGCGCCGCTACCATCAGGACCGCCTGGCGCGTGGCCTCGGGGAAAAAGCCGAAAACCTTCCACCATAGCGCCAGGTAGATGCTGGCGAGTGGAGGATGGGCGTTGGTCATCGTCGTGATTGGAATCAGCAATCCCGTTCGAAACAAATCCCATGCCGCGGGAATGTAGTAGCCCGCTTCGTCCCAAAAATAGGGCAGGCGCAGCAGTGTAAAGTGGCTCGCGTAGAGCGCCGAGAATACCACTGGAAAGATCATCCAGATGGGCATGGGCGCGTCCCGCCGCGGCTGTAAAAATCCTCTCAAGCGCAAGCGATCGCTCCTGGGGCCGGCTGCAGGCTCCGGCCTTAGTTCACCGGCCCTTGCGGAAAGTTGTGGCCGTGCGGCTCCAGGTTCAGCACCCCGAAGGCCTGCTCGTACTGGGAGAGGTTCTGCCCCAGCACGTTCCACAGTGCCTTGGCCTGTTGCGGGCTCAGGAAGATCGCCTGGTGGTTGCGGATCGTCACCTGTTCCGGACTTTCGCTTGAAGCCAGGCCGAACACAAGCTGGAAATCCCAAACGCTTACGCGCACTTGCACGCTGTTGGCATAGGACTCTCGGTAGTCGGCAGTCTGGGCAAGGTTCAATTGGGGTTGTTGCGCGGATTGACTCATGGTGATTCCAGATTACTCTGGCCAATCGAAGGATGCTCGTTTCGAGCACCGGTCGCTCACAACAATTACATTATTGGAGTGAAGCCGTGAGTTTCTCCAGCCCTTCGGCCGATCGCACCGAAGACGGGACTCACACCATGAAATTAATCGCGCAAAAGCTTGCATGCGCCGTCCTCTTCATCGCCTCCATCGGCGACGCTCAGAGGTTCCTGCACGACGAACCGCTTGCTCCCCCCGGCGTCCGCATTGTTCTCGTGGGCGACTCCACCGTCAACAACGGGGGCGGATGGAGTCCCGGCTTTTGCGCTTTAATGACTCCCAACGTGGCATGCATCAACATGGCCCGCAACGGCCGCAGCTCAAAAAGCTATTACGACGAAGGCGTCTGGCAAGCTGCTCTGGCGCAACAAGGCAACTATGTACTCATCCAGTTCGGCCACAATGACATGCTCGGCAAAGGCCCCGCGCGAGAAACAGGCCCGGAAACCACCTATGCCGCCAACATGCGCCGCTACATTCAGCAGGCACGTGCTGCCGGGGCAAAGCCGGTGATTGTCACTTCCCTTTCCCGGCGCACCTATAAAGACGGCAAACTCGTTCAGGACCTGACGGCGTACGTAAACGCCGCAAAGCGAGTTGCGATTGAAGAAGATGTTCCAGTCATCGACCTGAATGCGGCCAGCACAGAGCTGCTTGAAACCATGACTCAAGAGGAGGCCGACAAGTTCGATGCAGAGACACATCCCGATGCCACCGCCAAAGGCCCCGACCGCACTCATCTGAACCCAACCGGCTCCGCAGTGTTTGGACGCATGGTCGCAGACGGCCTGGCACGAGCCTGCCCGGAACTGCGACCTGACATCAAGGGCGTGACTTTGCGTGTGGCCGTCGATGGATCCGGGGACTACACATCCGTTCAGAAGGCGATTGACGATGCCCCTCTCTCAGGCGGCGCGATGATCCTGGTCGCTGCCGGCGTTTATCGTGAAGTGCTCACCATCGATAAGCCGAACATTCAACTGCGCAGCGCCACTCTTGATCCGAGCAAAACAGTCGTGGTCTTTGACCGCAACGCGTCTCGCAACGGCGGCACTTCTCACACGGCAACAGTCGATGTTTCTGGCGATAATTTCCTGGCCGAGAACATGACCTTCCAGAACGATTTCAGAATCGCGCAAGATCCATATCCGGAAGGTTCGCAGGCTGTGGCGTTGCGGGTCACAGGAGATCGCGCAATCTTTCACAATGTTCGCCTGCTGGGCCACCAGGACACGCTCTACGCCGCCAGCAGGGGCTGCACCGGAACTGCAGAATCGCGCACTTGCCTTCTGGCGCGCCAGTACTTTTCCGATTGCTATGTCGAGGGGAATTTCGACTTCATCTTCGGCGACGGCAAGACCGTCTTCGATCATTGCGAGATTCACAGCGACCTGCTCACTGCGGGGTTCATCACGGCGCAGAGCAAGGTCTATCCGCAACAGGATTCCGGTTATGTCATCTACAAATCCAAGCTGACAGCCGACCCCGGCGCAACGAATGTCTACCTTGGAAGGCCATGGCGGCCCTTCTCGACGGTCACGTACATCGACACGGAGATGGGCGGCCATATTCAACCTGCAGGTTGGCGCGAATGGCTCCCGGGCCAAACGCATTCCATCGAGACGGCCACGTATTCCGAATATGGCTCAACCGGCCCCGGAGCGCATCCGGGCGAGCGCGATCCGCACACAAAGTTTTTGACCGCTGATGAGGCGGCCCAGTTCGCACCGGAAGTTTATCTCCGTGGAGATGACCACTGGAATCCGACCAAGCAGGAGATTCCGCCGCTGCAATAGCTGGTGTTACAACTCAGATGGAAAATATGCTTTGTACTGTCCCGCGTTGATTACTGAGCGCGGCCCGGCACCTGCGCGACAAGCCAGCGAATGAGTTCCTTGCCCGCGGCATAGTTGTCAAACGGCGCTGTCAACTTCCGCCCGTCGGTGTATTCGTTGTAGAGCCAGGGATCGACGGTTGCGAAAACAGTTCCTTTGCCGTACTTCGCCGTCGCCATCAGGATTCCCTCGTCATCCTGAAACACCGATATCGCCGGAGACTGCACTGAAATGTTGCACACATCTTTCATGAACAGAGTGTGCGGATCGTGGAAGATGGGACCGCCGCCTGGAACAATGAGCTTTCCCATCTCATGCGCATCCCCAATTACATGCTTGCGCTGCACGCTGTTGAAGTGAATGCCAAAGCGATCGGCGATCAGATTGAAATGCTCCAGGTCGGTGTTCGCCGGATCATTCGCCAATAGGAACAGCACCCCTCCGCCTTTGACCCATTCGGCAATCTGCGCGCCGTCTTCGGAGTTCACATAATGCGGATTGGGATTTTTCGCAAGCGTATCCGGCGATGCAATGATGTACACCTGAGACTGACCCAAGGCCGCGGCCGTAGGTTCCGTGTAGAGCGTCTTCGTCTTGGCGCCGAAGTTGTGGAGGATGTGGCCCAGCAATGAATAGCCGTCGTTGCTCTGGTCGTTCCACTTGTAGTGAAAGTAGTCTGACTGGCCAAACGCATCGAGCCTCTTTTGGCTGTTGAACCACGCGTCGACCAGAAACGTCTCGCCTCGGCCCAGCTTCGCAGTCTGTGAGTTCTCCATTTCCATACTGGCGAGGAGAAACGCTCCCACTCCCTTGGGATCGTCGGTCACCGTCTTCTCGCCAATGTAATAGGCGTAGCTCCCATCCCGGTAAGGATCGCCCCCGAGTCCCCCGACCTTCACTGTTCCTGTCAATGAAACTGAGTCTCCAGGTCCAGTTTGGATGAAGTGACTGAGAATGCCTTTGGAGCCGCGCTCGGCATTCGACAGATAAGTTTGCGGAAGGTAACCGAATCGAACTCCTTTTGCCAGCGCGTAGACAAACATGCAGGACGCAGAAGACTCAAGGTAGTTTCCCTTGGCGCCTGCTTTATCCATCACCTGATACCACAGCCCCGATTCGCCATCCTGATAGCGCGCCACAGCGGTGGCATCTCGAGCAAGCTCGGCCAACAACTCCTTCCGCCCCGGATCCTGCTCGGGGTAAAACGAGATGGTGTCAACGAGCGCCATCATGGTCCAGCCCATGGCCCTCGCCCAGAATTCAGAGGAGTCGCCGGTCTCCCTGTTAGCCCAGCGCTGCTGCCTCGATTCATCCCACCCATGGTAGAGCAAGCCTGTCTTCGCATCGCGCGTGTGCCCGTCGAGCAAAGCAAACTGGCGCGTGATGTCGCTGAAAGCCTCAGGATGATGAAATGTCGCCGCATATTCTGCGTAGAACGGCTCTGCCATGTACAGCCCGTCCTGCCACATCTGGTTTGGATATCTTTGCTTGTGCCAGAACCCTCCAGACGCAGTGCGCGGCTGATGCATCAGCTGCTGGTAGAGCAGAGTAGCGGCCTTTGCGTAACGTGGGTCCCTGGTGACGCCGTACAACAGCAAAAGCTGCCTGCCCATCAAAATGCTGTCGAGCTGATACTCTTCCACGTTGAAGGTAGGGATCGAGCCGTCCGCTCCGACAAACTGGTCGACTGAACTCTTGATGTATTTGTAATAGCGCGCATCGGCCGTATTGAACCACACAGCGTCCATGCCGCGCAGCAGCGTTCCAAGCTCGTAGTTCCACACCCAGCGCTGGTCGGCTGGAACAAATCGCCCATCGGGCCAGCGCTCGATGGCAGCATTTGCCGCGCGCTGTGACCAGGGCCGCTCTTGTCCATGTGCAACCGCAATGCTTCCGGCCGCTATTCCGGCGAACAGAACCAACCAAAGGCAACTACCTACCTTCTTCATTTTTGCTCCGGGTGCTCTTCCTTCCACTTTTCAAAGCGGTCGATGGCCCGCTGCGATTCCGGGCTGTACCAACTGTAGCCATTCCGGCGCTCCTTGGACAACTCATTTACATGATCGTGAAGAGATTTGTCTCGGTCCCCAAAGATTGGAATGTCCGTGCCTATCTGGTAATAGCGCGCCCAAATGGGCCCGGCGCCCGGAGTGGGTACAAGCTCTCGCCCCTCTGGTCCGCTTTGATAACTCTGGCCATAGATCGCTGTTTTCTTGAACCACGCTGCGGCCGCACGAATGGATCTCTGTTCCTCTGCAGTTGGGTGCGGTAGATCGTTCATCAGCAGCAGAAGCAAACTGGCGCTCTCGCCGGAGCACAGTGCAGGTGGCTCGTAGTTACGGCCTGATTCAGGCTTCAGCGTCAATGGATCATCCTGCTGCGGCCACACCGTCAGTGTTTCGTTGGCAAGAATCTGAGAAGCCAGGATGCAGCGAACGCCGTGCGCGAAGCTGGCCGCCGCGCGCTCCCCTACGTCTTTCGGCACGAAGGCAAATTCATCGTTTGCGTCCGCAGCGTGCATCATTAGGTCGACCACCTGGGTCATCGCGTCATCGTTGTAGGTGATGGCATCGTGATAACCGCCCTCAAGAGGCCAAACTTGCGGCCAGCCGCCGTTGGGATACTGCGCAGCGAAGAGATAATCCATCCCATGCAGAAAGGCCGCGCGATAAGCCGCCCCACCCGCCGGACTCGCGCCTGTAATGACCTTGGCTAAGAAGTTCATCTCCGTCGTCGTGGCGTCGTTGTCAATAGTTCCCACATAATTCCACTCCGGTTCCGACGGAGCGTCAAAATCTCCCTGCGTAAGAAACCTGGACAGGTTGTTGGGCGTGAATGCCTCTCCGGGAGTGCGCACATCCTTGCTCATATCCATGTTCTTTCCCCACCCGCCGGCAGGTGTCTGGAACGAGACAATCACATCTGCGATGTGCCGCGCTTCGACGCTTGCGTACCAGGCTGCTTCCCGGTCGAGGGGGATGCTGCGGGCAGAGAAGCCATGAGGCGGCTCGGTCGGCTTCTCCATTCCTGCGCGTTTCAGCTCGGCTTGAAGAGAGTCTTTGTCTGCCTGGCGTTGCCGCTTGGAGCGCTCCAGGTAGTCAAGCCAGGCGCTCCGATCTTTTGCCGGAAGCAGCCCTACTCGCTCTCGAGTCAGAGGCTCAACGGGAGGATTGGTTCCAATGGTTGAGGCAGTGGAGGCGGCGGCCCATGCGATCAAGACTGCAGCGACAATTCTCAATGACAATACGCGGTTCGAATACTTTTCCATGATTCCGATTCCTATTAAAGATGAGCGTACTTCAGTGCGTCGGACTCGCGGGTGGGGATGGATTTACAGCGAATCGGCATGCAGTTCAGCCGGTACTGTCGAGCTGAAAAAGAAGAGGCTGCCGTTTCACCGGCAGCCTCTTCAGCATAAGCAAGAGCAAGGTTAGAACTCGATGCGTGCCGAGAACTGCGCAGCCTTGCGGTTCGCGATTGCACTGGTGGTGACCTGTCCGAAGCTCGCATTGCCGACAGCCGCGCTGGCAACGCCGAACAAGGTGTGGTTGGTGACGTTGTACCACTCTGCCCGGAAGTCCAGCCTGGACGATTCCGTAATGTGCAGCGGGAAGCTGCGAACCATTCCGAGATCCAACTGGTAGTTGCCAGGCCCGAGCAGGTTGTACGGCGCGGTACGCGGCGAGTTGCCGAAGGTGTAGGAAGGAACCGTCGGCGTATTGAGCAGAGTCAACCCCTGTCCAGTTGGAGCTACAGGGTTGATGAACGGGCCGGTTGGAGCGGTGGTTGTGCTGCCGATGCTGGGAACGATAAACGTGCTGGAGGAAACAGGAGCCCCAAGCGCTGTCGCGTTGTAATTCTGATTGTTTACGCCCTTACCCCATTTGCCGTTCTGCCGCGCCGACCCCGAGAAGTTCGGGTTGAGAGTGGGCTCGCAGGTACTAGTCGAGGGATTGGTCTGGCAGGTCGATCCGGTAATTGCCAATGGCGAGCCAGAGAAGGCCTGGAAGACCCCTGAGAACTTGAAGCCTCCAAGGACCGCACGCTCCATGGTGTTTTCCGCGAGAATCGTCTTGCCGAGCGGCAAGCTCCAGACGCTGGTCGCGACGAAGTGTTGCGCCTGGTTTGACGTGGACACCGTCCTTTCGATTGCATCCGCCTTATAGGCCGCCTGAGGGAAATTGACAATCGTTCCGGTTGGAATGGCGTAGCCGGAGCGGAAGGTGCCACCGTCGTCAATGGCACGGGAGAAGGCATAGTTAACGTTGAACGTCAGCCCATGCCAAGCGCGCATGTTCGCCATGACTTGGAGAGCGTGGTAGTCGGCGTTGCCGACGTACCCGAAGGAGTCAGCGGGCGACTCGAAGGGGAAAGGCTTCAAGAAAGTGCTCAACGGCTGATTCACCGTTGAATTGGCGAATAGGGCCAGGGCCGCAGCGTTGCAACCCAGGGCATAGGTGGTGCAATCCGTGGAGACAGTTGCGCCTTTGTCGGACAGATGCGAACCCAGATACAGATACTTTGGATCGAGCTGGTTAGACTGGAATCCACGAGCATTCATGCTATCCAATTGCAGGAAGTGGCCCTCCGAGCCCACATAGGTAGCGCTGAGTGCCAACCCATTGGTAACCTGACGCTGGACGCCGAAGCTCCAGTTGATGTACTCCGGCGCGCGGCTGCCGAGGTAAGGGTCGTCATAGTTCGAGCCGGAAGGGGCTGCTGTATAAGCGGAGCCGAGAGCACTGGAGAAGGCGTAGCCGGTGCCGTATCCATTACCCGATGCGACGCCAGTCGCAGCCGTGTAGTTGGGCATCTGTCCATTGCCGGCGTTTGCTATTGCACTGCCGTTTGCGGCTAGAGCGTTTGCATTCAGCAACCCCGTCATGGTGGTGAAAGAGTTGGACGACGCGAAAGCAGGCGCGGCCGAGAAGCCCAGCGTTCCGAGAGTCGACGCGAGGCCGCCCACGGCGTCGCCATGCGTGAACATGACGCCGTAGCTGGAGCGGATCACAGTCTTGGTACCGAGCGCATAGGCGAGGCCAATCCTCGGGCCAAAGTTCTTGAGGTAGGTATGCGACGGCGTATCGCAGTTGCAGGTGCCTGCGCCGTGCCCAGTAAAGTTCAAGGCGCCATTCAGACCGGTCACCGGGTTGACAAGATTTGGATCGAAATAGCTTGCATCATCCTTCACTTCCGTCACGCTCGGGAAGAAGTCATAGCGCAAGCCGAGGTCGAGTGTCAGGTTCGGGGTCACCTTCCAGTTATCCTGGAAGTAGGGCGAGATGGCACGGAAGCGCGCACCGTAACCGGGATGCAAAGAATAATCAACATACTTTCCGCCGTCCCCGTCCATTTGGCCCAACAGGAAGCTGGCGTAGGACAGACCGGTGTTTCCCGTGACGGTAAAGGCGGTAGCCGAGGTTCCGGTGAGGCCCGCAGTCTCAGCGACAGCAGTGTTGAGTTCCAAGGGCGTTGTTCCTCCCGTAGCGCTGATGGTGTTGTACAGCATCCAGGCAACCTGTCCGCCGAAGGTGAGCGAGTGCTTGCCGACGGTCCACTGCAGGTTATCCAACCCAGTGTAGTTTTCCGCCAGAGTCACATTGGCGATTGTGCCACCCCATTGCGTCGGGGCATCCGTGCCGGCGAAGACGACGATGGGGAAGGTCTGTTGCGCTTGGCCCGCCGGCAGATTGGAGATGCCCATTTTTGTCGAGGCATACGCCGGCGCCTGGTTAGGATTAAATGTAGGCCCGTTATAGCGGGCATAGCCCCACTTAACCTGGTTGATAACGTGCGGCGAGAAGACGTGCGTCTCTTCAATGATGCCCACCGCAGTCTTAGGCGCGTAGGTCTGGCCATAGTTGAAGGGGACCGGCCCGACGTTGCGGCCTGCGGTGGTCTGGCCGACGGGATTCGAACTGGCCTGGCGACCAACGGTCGCAATCAACGTGAGCGTGTCCTTCGGATCGACGATGTAGTCAATGCGGTGTGTCATGGACCAATTGACCAGGCCCGTGGCGTTGGGAGCGACGTAGTTGTTTTGCAACGCCGTGCTGATGCCCGTCGTTGGCAGTAAGGCCTGCATATTCCTCGCAACCGCGGACATCTTGCTCAATGGGATCACATTGGCCGGGCCGATCGACACCGGAGCGCCGTTACCGTTAGGATCTGGGGTGCCGGCTGCCGGCGGACCGAAACCGAACTGATACCTGCAGGGATAACCGTGGAGTTGATGCGCGGCGCAGGAGGCCTGCGTAGAGGGGTCATAGATATTGATGCCCGTCGCGCTGAAGTCGCCCCCCTGCTGTGCAGTCGTTGGGAAGGTAATCGGCGTCGGGGTAGCGCTGGAATAGCGGAAGCCGTTGTAGTTGCCGTAGTAGAAGACCTTGTCCTTCCATGCGCCAACCGGGACTAGGGGACCGCTCAGATTGATGCCGTACTCGTTGCTGTGCTCGACCGGCTTTACCGGCAGCCCCGTCGCTGGATTTGGGATCTTGCCAAACCAACCCCAGGTATCCAGGGCCGTATTGCGGAAGAACTCATAGAGAGAAGCGTGGTACTTGGCGCCGCCCTGCTTGACGGTGTAGTTCATGACGCCCTGACCTTCATAGACGGCCGAGTAGCCATTGGTCTGCACCTGGAACTGGTCGATCGCGTCAACCGAAATAGCGGTCCAAACAAAGCGCGGGTCGCCGTTGCCGCCGGCGCGCACAAACACAACGCCGTCAACGTACACAGCAGAGGCGGCGCCCCTGCTGCCGGAACCGTTGACCACGCCGGTGTTGGTTGTAGCGTTGCCGTTGGTTTCATTGCCCTGGACACCAGGCATCAGGTACACGAAGTCAGTGGCGCGCCGCTGATCGGCGCTACCATAGGCACCCATCTCGACGGGTAACTCGGAGTACGTCTCTTGCTCCATGGTGGAGCCCAGCGTGGCGTTGCTGGTTTCCAACTGTGGGGGAGCCGCGGTCACTGTAATCTCCACGTCGGCGCCGCCTACCGTCAGGACAGGGTTATATACCTGGCTCTCCATCGCATTCACATGGATGTTTTCCTGAGCCAGCTTTTCAAAATTCTTGGCGGTCGTGACAATGGAGTAGACGCCAGGGTCAAGATTGGAGAAGGTAAAGTCACCCGATCCAGTTGATGTAGTCTTTGTCGTGATACCTGTGGCGACGTTCTTTGCCGCAATCTCGGCGTTTGGAATCACTGCCCCGGTCTTGTCTGTCACGAGGCCTGTAATCTCGCCTTTTCCACTTAGCTGTGCCATTGCGCCAAATGGCGCCATCAAGGCAATAAGCAACAGAACCAGGCAACTCAAACTCAGGCTACTCAGGAACGCGCGACGCGGTTCCATCGATGCCTTGCTCAGGCACAACTCTCTTTCAACTGCCAACTGCTTCATTGAAGCCTCCAAAGGTTTCCTCATTTGCTGCGATACCTGGTTCCTTACATCAAGATTCCACTAGGACGAAACGGCTGTGGTCCGACCACTATTCGATTCTAATTTAGTGTCCCGCACTACCTGGGCAAAGTCAAATGGGAATTGCGTGGTTTCATGCCTTTCAGGGAATTTCCTGCCGCAACGCTCATGTAACCGTTGCAGAATGTTTGCGTTACGGATCATGACTAAGGAGTATCCATAGGTAATCTCGCCCCGATTTTGGCGCAAAAAATCGCCTTCCAAAAATGACCGTTTTTGATCCAAATTTGAAGGATTATGTCGAGATTTTGCGCATTGTGCAAAAAACGGTCAAACCGGCATCAGCCCATGCCGTTGGGCGCGACAAGCCCGGCATTCCGAGAGCCCCCGGGCCAGCGTTGTGCTGACATTGTGAACGACCGCAGCCCTTTTGGGCTCACTTTTTGCCGGGGGTTCCAGCGAGCCCTGACCAGCTAAGGCGCGCGCTTGAGCGGTCAGCGCAATGAAACTTTTGCTCCCACTTTCTGCGCAATTGCCAGCCCCTCGACGGCTTGAATCACCACGCCTTCACCGGAGACTTCGGCATAGCCGATGGTTAGCCCTTGTTGAGCGTTGATCTTCACATTGCGCAGAACCACACCGGTGACCGGCGCTTCCGGCAGGCCCACGATCGCTCCCGCCATGGTGCTCCCGGTGGCCGTCACGTTTTCCAGGGTGATGTCGTGAAAGTGAGGCGTCAACCGTGTAACGGGCTGCGCCGCTTCCTCATCGGGAGGCAGAATCTTCGGATAGTACTCGCTGATGATGAGCGCGTTTTTCACGTCCTTCATATCGATGTCGAGGAAGACCAGGTGCCCCACATCGTTGCCGCGATCCCGGTTGGCTTTCACGCGAATGCCGTTGTCAGTGCCCTCGAAGTGAATCCGCTCGGCCCGAATATTTTGCGCGCCGCCCGCCACCTCACTGCCGATGGACAGGCCGTGGCCATGCAGAAATGTGCAATCGGTAATGGTTATGTCGCGGCTCGAATCATCCGGCCCGAGAGATCCGATCGCCCCCGACTTGATGGCTACGTCATCATCGCCCACATCCGCAAAAACGTGATCGATGACCACATGCGACGATGAAAAGGGATCGATTGCATCTGTATTTGGGGAACGCGCAGGAGCAAGCACTTTGACGTTTCGGATGATCACATCATCCGAGTAGTAAGGAACCACCTGCCACATAGGCGAGTTCTGGATCGTGACCCCCTCGATCCGCACATGCTTGCAATGGTCGAAGACCACAAGCCGCGGTCGCGGATGATCTGAGCCCATCACGCCAGCATTTTTGAAGCTCCGCGCCATCTGCCACCAGGTGTCCCCAGCGCCGTCGATGATGCCCTCGCCTGTGATGGCAACGTTAGTCGCGTTGGTCGCGCTCACCAGCGATTGCAGACCCGGCTCGCGGAATTCCGTTTTGGCAGGATAGTCCGCATGGTCAGTTGAACCAAGCAGCGTGGCTCCCTTATCGAGTTGCAACGTGATGTTGCTTTTCAGCACGATTGGGGAGCTTAAATAGGTTCCGGCAGTCAGTCGAACCGTGCCGCCGCCTTGCCCCTCGCACGCGTCGATCGCAGCCTGAATCGCGGCGGTGTCTTTCGATACGCCGTCTCCCTTGGCCCCATGCATGCTCGGATTGCAAGCGCCGGTTGGATCGAGCGCATTTGCTGCGGTTGCCACGAGACCAGCCCACAGGGCCAGCCCCAAAAACAGTTGCTTTATCCATCTTTTCAGTTGAATCACCGGTACTCCTCGCGGGCGTTTGACCTGCTTTGCAACCTGATCATACGCCTCAAATGTCCAGTGGTCATACCACGCGAGAGAGAAAAGAGAGGTGCCTGGTCTAGCCACGCAAAGCGGACGGCTGCCGCTCGCGGTGCGCGCCAGCAGCCACCCATTTTTGGGATAGGGCATGAGCTCTGGCTCTGCAAATTACCGGGAAGAGATTGGTGCGAAAGGGGGGACTCGAACCCCCATGGATTGCTCCGCCAGATCCTAAGTCTGGTGCGTCTGCCAATTCCGCCACTTTCGCTTGAACGACTCGCGGACGATCGGCATATCGTCCGGTGGCCATGAGTTGGCTGACATTGCGTACGTCAACTCCTGCCAACACAAGTCTAGAGGCGAAGGTGTGTCGGGTGCAATGCCAGATGTACCTTGAACACCCTACGCTCCCTGGTTAGCTAGCCAGGTCGCATCCCCGCCGCTCAGGACCGAAGCCACATATCAAAAACAGCACGGCGATCGTGACCATCTCAAAGACTGTGAACGCCCATGGATAGCCGAATCGGCCGCGAAGGGCAAACTCGATGCCAACCGAGGGAGCGCCGATGAGCATGCCCAGCTGGTACACCACGCCGGGAAATAAACTGCGCACGCTGGCGGGCGAAAGCTCGTTCAGGTGCGCGGGAATGACTCCAAAGACGCCCTGAACCCCAAACTGCATGATGAACGATCCCGCCGCAAGCGCAAGCAAAGAGGAGCCGAAGGCCCATGCAGGAATCGAAAGCAGAGAGATAGTCAGGGCCAGCATGATGCAGTAGCGTCGGCCAAACCTTTCGGAGATGTATCCAATGACCAGCGCTCCCAGGATAGCTCCGACGTTGTACAGGATGGCAATGTTCGCAATCACGGTGCCCGAGAAACCGTGCACGGACTTGAGAAAGTCCGGATAAAGATCCTGGGTCCCATGAGATAGGCAGGTAATTGCTGTCATCAGCAAGACCAGGTATGCAAAGTCCGCTTTGTGCCGCCCCAGGATCGTGAGAATCCCGCCAAAGCTCGCAAGCCTGTTCTTCTGCCATGCCTTCGATTCAGGCGACATCAACGTGAGAAACGCCACCAGGGCTGCGATCAACAGGCCGCCGAGAAATGCCCATTGCCAGCCGAAACGCGGCTGGATGATTGGGATTGCTGCTGCTGCCAGCAAGTAGCCCAGAGAGTAGCCTGCCTGCATGATTCCAGAAAACAGGCCGCGCCAGCGCGGAGGAGAACTTTCCATGACGAGCGATGCGCCAATCCCCCAATACCCTCCCATGCCGATCCCGTAAAGCGCGCGCAAGATCACGAAGACCGTGAAACTCGGCGCAAACGGGGTTAGCGCTGTGAAGATGGAGAAGAACAAGACGCAGGCTACCAGTGGCCGACGCCGTCCGTAACGATCGGCGAGCGCACCGAAGAGAATGGCGCCCACCGGCCGCAGCGCCAACGTGACGGTGATGGACCAAACAATCGCGCTCTTGTCTACTTTGAAGTTTCTGGCCAGGTCATCCACCAGAAAGATGAGGATGAAAAAGTTGAATGCATCGAGAATCCATCCAAGGATTCCCGATGAAACCGCAAACTCCCATCCCTGTTGCGGAGAATATGCGTTGCTTTGACTGCCTTGCGTCTCCGAACGGACTCGACCAGAGGTTGCCGCGGATTTTGATGATTTCAGCATGAGCTCCTTCCGCGGTGCTCGGCCTGCGCTAGAGACGGTCTACCGTCAGGCCGCCATCCACGAGCAGTACCGCACCGGTCGCGTAGGGCAACTCTCCACACGCCAGCAAGGACACGGCGCGCCCTACATCCTCCGGCGTTCCCCAACGCTTTTCCAACAGCAGGCCTGCCTCAATCAGGGCATCGTACTTGCCGCGCACACCTGCCGTCATGTCCGTGTCGATGATGCCGGGGCGCACCTCATACACGCCAATGCCATGCTCCGCGAGGCGCACCGCCCACAACCGTGTGGCCATTGCGACGCCAGCCTTCGAAATGCAATAGTCGCCCCGGTTCACACTCGCCACCGTGGCCGAGATGGAGCTGATGTTGATAATGGAGCGATGGAACGCGGGGTCTCTCGCCTGCTGATGGATCATCCATGCTGCAACCGCTTGCGTGAGGAAGTAGGGCCCTTTGAGATTCGTCGCAATCAACTCATCGAAGCTTTCTTCCTGCGCTTCAAGAATGTCGGCGCGCACGCGCGGAGCAATGCCCGCGTTGTTGACCAGGACGTCCAGCCTGCCGAATCTCTCCTTTAATACCTGCAGAAGTCGAGCACGGTCCGCGCCGCTGGATACATCCGCCTGAATGTAGATTGAATCGGCGCTGCGTTCTCTTATTCGGTCGAGTGCGGGCTTAACTTGCTCCAACGTCCGTCTTCCGGAGATCGCGAGTGTGAACCGCGCCTCTGCCAGCTTCAACGCTATGCCCAGACCAATGCCACGAGCGCCGCCGGTTACGAGTGCCACCTTGCCGTCGTGAGCCATCCTGAATCCTTTCTCGCCCGGTATCTACGCGCGCTAGAAGAAGGTGAAGTAGCTTGAATCGGCCATCCTCGACACCAGGAGCAGAACTTCCAGCAGATGATAATCCCCCCACATGCTCGACTCGCCGCAAGGTATCTTGGTCGTTGCGGGAATTGAGTCCCATCCATTGGGGCGATGATAAACGCTGTGCAACAGAATGCCTTCGTGCTCCGGCTTCAGTGAAATATAAGGCTCTTCAATCAAGTGCTCAACCACGGTCAAGCCGGCCTGCAGATAGTCGCGACCGGCATCGCCAAGTGCATGTCCCAGGCGAATCAGCCCCTGTGCGGCGATGGCGCTTGCTGAAGAGTCCACTGGCTCAAGATCGTTGTAGGGATCGGCTGCTTTGGCTCGCCAATCGCCAAGTCGATGCAGTTCCGGCGCCCCCGTGTCCCAATAGCAGATGCCGTCGAGCGCGCTCGCCTGAAGAATGTAGAAGTCGCACGTGGCGCGGGCCGCCCGCTCCAGCATCGCGCATGAATCCTGTTTGCTGGGTATGCCATCGCTGCCGAACTCGCTCTCGGGTAGCGACCGAATGTACTCAAGCTGTTCGGCGAAGCCCAGCATGGCCCACGCCAGCCCTCGCGTCCATGTTGTAAAGGGTGAATAGCCCTGTTGCGACGATGGGCATCGGAAGGCGCCGCTCGCCGGATTGAAGATCGCTTCATGCGCCGTGCGGCCGCTCAGCTCCGGCACGTCGTAGATGTCGCGCCCTTCGCCGTAATAGATGTTGTATTGCGACGCAGTCTTTGCGTGCGCCAGAAGACGGCCCAGCAGATTCACACGCTTGTCCTGTTCCCCGACAAGGGCTTGGCCGAGAAGATGAGAAACTCCACAGACGCGAAGGGTCCGAATAGTGTCGATGAACAGCGAGTGGCTGCCGTTGAAGGAGTGGATATAGCCGAGACCGCCCTTCAGTTCAGTCCACCGAGCAGCTTGCACGGCGCCGCTCACCTTCAGCGCCAACTCATAGAAGCGAAGCTCCCACTCATTGCTTTCGATGCGCCCGTTCAGCATCAACCGGCGCAAGTGCCCATAAGTTGAGATGTTGTTGAAGCCATGGTCGTGCACACCCGTGTGTGTCAGGTGCTCCGCCATATCCTCGACTACGTGGCGTCGCGCCGTGTTCAACAGATCCCGCTCGCCAGTCAGATCGAAGCACAGCAGCGCGTTGCCATACTGAAAGCCCTGCGTCCACTGCGTCCAACCGCGTGCCGTGTATCTACCGCCTGCTGTAAAGACGGGCGCCCCGTCAGCAGCTTTCCAGCGCCGATCGAGCCGCAGCGTCTTCCCGGATGCAAGCTGCAGCGCGCGGTCGATACGCGGCTTCAGACCTTGGGGAGTGACCGTGTCGCTTAGTTGCACCAGCACCCTCTCTTGCTAGACAAACTTTTCGAATCGTTCTACAACCTGGGCCAAAACAGAATCAGGGTCGGAATCCCAAAGCGCGCGATTGAATATCTCCACCTCGATGGGCTCGGTGTAACCAGCCTGTTCGACCAGCATGCGCAGTTTTCTGTTGTCGATCACACCGTCTCCCATCAGGCCGCGCCCCAACAGAACATCGGGCAACGGAACCAGCCAGTCGGAAACATGAAAGCCAAAGATTCTTCCCGCCGACCGCGCAATCAAATCCGCCACCTGCGGGTCCCACCAGATGTGGAAGGTGTCGAGAATGACTCCCACCTCGCGCGGATCGTAGATCGCCGCCATCTCAAGCGCTTGACCGATTGTGACAAGCACCGCGCGTTCGGCGCAATACATGGGATGGAGCGGCTCAAGCCCGATGCGAACTCGGCGTTCTCGTGCGTAGGGAACCAATTCCGCGACGCCGTCGACCACCATCTGCCGCGCATCTTCAAGGCCGACTCCGGCGCAGCCTCCCACAACCATGACCAGCGAATCTGCATGCAGTGCGGCTGCCTCGTCCACTGCGCGGAAATTGTCTTCAATATTCCTTCTTCGCTCTGGTTCGGTTGGCGCCGGAAACATTCCGCCTCGGCACACGCTGGAGACGTGCAGTTGGGCGTCCTTGACGTGCCGAACGCTCGACGCCAGTCCGGTCACTTTGATCTTGTGGCGCCAAAGAGCGATCGACGGAACACCATGCCGCACGCAGCCCTCCACGGCCTCGCCTACGCTCCATCGATCTGTCGTGATCTGGTTGAACGAGAGCCTTGACTTGTCGGCCATGCGGTTCTTTCCTCGGGAATGTCCAATGAGACTACGCTGGGTTCGAAGCGTCGAGTGCAATCTCCGGCACATCCACCCAGCGCCGCTCACGCCACGAGGTCTGCGCCAACTCAGCCAGTTGCACGCCGCGCGCTCCATCCAAAAACGTATGGGGGAACGGTGCGTTCGACGCAACATGCCTGAGGAACATCTCCCACTGCACCTTGAAGGCGTTGTCAAACTCCTCGTTATCGGGTACGACGGCCCATTGATCGCGAAACTGAAATGGATTGGGCAGGTCGGGGTTCCACGTGGGCCGCGGCGTGTTCACCCGGTGCTGCACCTTGCAGTCGCGCAGCCCGGCCACGGCGCTGCCCTCTGTTCCGTCCACCTGCAGACTGAAGAGTTCGTCGCGATACACGCGCGTTGCCCACGATGAATTGATCTGCGCAACGATGCCGCCTTCCAACTCGAACACCCCGTAGGCCGCGTCATCCGCGGTGCAAGTGTAGGGCTTGCCAGCCTCGTCAAAGCGCTGCGGGATGTGGGTGGCTCCCGTGCAGCTGACAGCTTGAACCGCGCCAAAAGTATGTTCCAGAACATACTGCCAGTGGCAAAACATATCCAGAATGATTCCGCCATCGTCTTCCTTCCGGTAGTTCCACGATGGTCGTTGCGCCGGTTGCCAGTCTCCCTCGAATACCCAATAGCCGAACTCTCCGCGCACCGACAGAATGCGCCCAAAGAAGCCCGCATCGATCAGCCGGTGAAGCTTGCGGATACCTGGCAGAAAAAGCTTGTCCTGGACCACCCCGTGCTTCACGCCGGCCTGCTCCGCCGCGATGGCAAGCCTCATTGCGCTCTGCAGGTTGGTCGAAAGCGGCTTCTCGCAGTATACGTGCTTCCCCGCCGCGATCGCACCCAGGACATTCTGCTCCCGTATCCCTGTCGATCCAGCGTCGAAGTAGACCGCGTCTTCCGGATTGGCAAGACAGCCCGCCAGGTCGGTGCTCCAGCGGGAGAGGCCATGCGCTTCGGCGATAGCCCTCAGCTTGTCTTCATTTCTGCCCACGAGAATCGGGTCCGGCATTACGACGCTGCCGTCGCTCATCGCAACCCCGCCTTGCCTGCGAATGGCCAGGATTGACCGGATCAAGTGTTGATTGAGCCCCATGCGCCCGGTGACGCCGTTCATGATAATTCCGACCCTGCATTCCCGCATGGCAGCTCCTGAAACAGATAGCGATGTATCGACGGAATCGTATCACCTGCGATCTCTGTCTTTCAGCATCGATTTCCTTTAGGTTCGCGGGCCCAAGGTTCCGTATCTAAGAATTCGCCCGGCTTGGGTTGAGGGACTATGCAACTCCGAGCCAATTTGAATCTGACCACGCAATCGAGCAACCCCGATCCTGGGCCTGGCTCGCGTAATCTATAGGAAGGAGTCACCCCTTGGCGCTTTCGGACCGTTGTGCGCCAGTTGAGGCCGATTCCGATGGCGACGCAGGATTCCAGAACCCGCCAGCCGCCTTCACGCATCTTCTTGACAGGACCAGATGAATCCGATCGTTCCAACCGACCAAGCCCGCCATAAAGCCTTTCAGCAAACGCTTGAGAGCGCCCGCCGCACTATGCAGCTCAGCGAGATCCTCAAGC
>OBLU010000156.1_pt1 | contig 64510 bp, 50 predicted proteins | sample 1518681 | NCBI WGS metagenome assembly OBLU01 (sample SAMEA3539304, study PRJEB22396) | soil metagenome | biome: tundra; feature: field; material: soil | place: USA | collected 2010-05 | depth 0.15 m | reverse complement strand
GCCTTCGGCGCGAATGATGCTGTGCATCGCCTCAGATCGCCGATGGCAAGATTCCGTTGCATTGGATGGCCGCTGCGGAAAGTACCCTCGATTCCCCGAACGCAATCCTAATGTTGCGCCTGGGAGTTGGCCGAAACCGAGTGAGCATTGGCCATCTCCGGATCTTTCAGGATCTTTTTGGCTTCCTTGCTGTGCTTGCTGTCGGGATCGTATTCCATCACCTTCAGATAGTTCGCCTTGGCGCTGGCAAGGTTGCCAAGGTGACGCTGCGCTTCGGCCAATCCCCAGTAAACATCCGGATTCTCGGGGTCCAGAACCATCGCCGACTCGAAACGCGACAGAGCACCTTTCCAGTTCTTTGACTGCAGATAGTAGCTGCCCACGTTCTCGTCTTCCTTCGGTCCCTCTTTCGGGGCGGCATCGGCCTGTTTCCCGTTTTGCTTGCGGGTATCCGGTGGAGGCTTGAGCACATCGTCCAGACCGGCAGAGCTGCTGCTGGACCCTGAATCCACGCCGCTTGAAGCATCTGCTGCCGGATCATCGGGACTGCGGACCGGGTCATTGGCGTCGCTAGGCAGAGGGACGTTCCCGTAGTCCGCATCTGAACCCGGCGCAGGCGCGGCCGCTGAATTCCCCGTCGGCATCACCGGCACTGAATTTGTGTCTTCGGGGAAAGGATTGGATGAGGAGCCAGCGGCAGGCTTGGGTGCATTCGGAGACGGCTTGGGAGCCGTCGTCGGCGCCTGCATGTCTTCCGATGACCCGGGCGTCTGACTGTTCGCAGGAGTTTGCGCCTGGAGACGGATTGAAGCCGCCCAGCAACATGCAAGAACCAGCGCAATTGAAAGGACTCGTCTCATTCTTGGTTCAACTCACCTCACGGGCCACTTCAATGGCCCCCCTTAATGGTACGATGCGGTGCATACCGCACTCAATCCAACTGGAGAAAAGCATCGAAATATCGCATGGGACTCATCATCCGCTCATCTGCCATTCACGCCGCCGGCTGTTACACCACCACCGCGATTCGCAAAGGCGCCCGTGTGGCCGAGTACGATGGGCCCCGCCTGCGTAAGGAAGAGGCTGACGCCTGCTACGAGGCGTCCCCCATCACATACCTTTTTGGACTGGGTGACGGCTCGATTGTCATCGACGGACATTGCATGGCCATGTTCATCAATCACAGTTGCAATCCCAACTGCGAAACTGAAGAGATAAAAGGGCGCGTATGGATCAAGGCCATCAAAAATATTGCCCCAGGCGAAGAAATTACCTACGATTATTGTCTCTATGACGGCGGCGACGACGAAGCCTCCTGCAATTGCGGTGCGAAAAAATGCCGGGGCACGATGTACTCCCCCGAAGAAGTTCGGCGCCGTAAGACCGTCGCAAAGAAGGCACTCAAGAAAGCGTTGAAGAAGCAACGCGGCAAGCGCAAAACGGTCAAACGGGTGAAGGCTCTGAAGAGCGGAACTGCATGACGCAAGAACCTGAATTGCCGGCTCTCACCGAAGCGCAACTGGATGTACTGCGGCGCTTCGCTTCCTTCGACATCGGCCTCGAAGAATTGCGTCAATCGCTGACCGGGGTATTCGAGTTCGACTTCGCCCCAAAGCAGCATGCCCCAGCCGGCCTATCCCAGCGCAGAACCGCAACCGGCCACTTTCGCATCCCCGAGCCCGGCATTGTCATTACCCGCGAACACATTGCCGATGCACTTGAACGAAAGCGCTTCGGGCTGATTACAGAACGCGATCTTGTCTACTGGGCCACAATTCTGCTGCTCAATGACGCCTATGTCTGGGATCCCGGCGACGAAGACCTCATTGCCGAATGGCTCAACGACATCAGCTTGAATCTCGACGCCAGTTGATTAGCCGGAGCCTCCGTGCGCTGGAGTTCATAGCTTCGCACCGCTGGACGAGTTCACCTTTTTGGGAAGTTTCTTTTCTTAGTTGAGATGATAAATCCTGAGGTCGCCGCAGTTTTGTTCTTGAACAAGCCATGACTGCAACGGCCTGGGAAGAGACAAGTCTGTCCCAGGTCGCGCAACAAGCCATCGTACGTGCCAGTTCATTGCAAGCGTGCGCAACATCTCCGGATCTTTGGTGGTAAACATCAGGTCGTTGTCGTAAGCAGAGATGCAAACCATGGCAGCGTGGTTTCTCCACGATCCAGGTATCCTTCAAGAAGCACTAGGTGCTCTGATAGCGCAGAGTAGCCATAAGAACGCTCTTTTCGCGTCGCAAAGCCTTCCACCGCCTGTTTGTTCGTTGAAAAGCGTTCGCCCGGTACTGCAAGTTCGCGAAGACGATGCAAGCCCTGAACTTCGCCAGCCGACAAAGTAATGTCCATCTTCATCCGCCCCAGGCCGAAATTGATCCAAGGCGTAATCCAAGCCAGGAAACCGATCATCAGCACGGCCATCAGCACGGCTGAACCGGCACTCCTGAAACGTTGGTTCCGCTTCATCAGAAGCGACGTAATTGCAAGAAGTCCGGCCAGAAGGAAAGAAAGGAACACCTTGAACCGAAAGTCTTCAATCCCGGTGTGACTTCTGGTCACCACATGGACGATCCCGAAGAGTGCCCCGGAGACGGAGAGAAGGACCATCCCCCACTTCGCTAGATCAAGCCAATCCGTGATCCATTGAGCGCGTTCGACTCCACGCCAGCACCCGGGGTTCAAACGCGAGAAGGCAAATAAGCTGAACATCGATTGCAGAAAATACAACCCGTAGCGCTCGTTCTCATCCCGGAGTTGAAGAAAGAGAGAAAAGGCCAACAGACCCACGGCACTCACCAGCACCAAGGCAGAGAGAGGGTCCTTTAAGGGCCGGGATATCCAACGAAACCCCGTGATTCGGAACCCCAAGCCCACCGCCTAACACCGTAATCGGCCACCACTGGAGTGCCAGGTGCCGCTTCATCATCATGCCGGACGCGTCCGTGGCATGGACATAGCCCATGATCTCCCAGGCTGCAACAAACAAACCCAGCATTAGAAAGAAGTGCAACCAATTCCGAAGTACACGAATGTTCCCCCAAAAAAGGAGAATCCCAGCGACGGCGACACAGTACACCGCAGCCACTGAGTTCACGGACACCGCGAGGGCTGGCAGCGCCAGCAAAACGAATTCCCGCCAATACAGTCTGGTTTCCCGCTCCATGTAAGCAAGGCATAGGCCTAAGATCGCCGTGATGGTGACGAGCCCGTGAAGTGCCGAATGCCCAAGAACAAGATGACTGAAAGGACCGCCATCAGCAAGCACGGTAATCCAAGGTATGTTGACGACAATGGCCCCGGTCACATGACTGGAGCTCACTCTTTCGTCCGTAAATAGTGAGAGTAACGAACCGTAGAAGAACAGGCCGGCAATGGACATGATTCCGCCGAACTCTGTGCCATTCGCCCTATGGGATAGGGGCCTCCCCGTACCGAAACTCGAAAGCACCAGTGCCCAAAGCCATGCAGCTCCCGTTACGCGCACGAGCGCATCGCCCAAGTCCAGTCCGTCAAGTCGAGAAATTGCCGCCGCCGATGCATAGGGTCCGAAGTGGTAAAGAAGTTCCGCGGTCGCCGTCCCAGGCGTCTTCGGTACTCCGTCGCTGCTTTTGATTGCCGCCGCAATAGCGTAGAAGTGTTGCGTATCGCCGTATATCCAATTGAAGCTCCCGTCATGTCGAAGCACGGCGTCATTGCGAGCTCCAGGAACGAAGTACACCATGCAAATCAGCGCTGAAAACAGAACCAGGTCTTGCCATAGGCAACGGTGCATTTTGCTAAGCGGGAGTGGTCGCTCCAGAGGCTCAACGCCCCGGCCCCTGCAAGACAGAGCCAAAGAATTGGAACCCCAATGAGCGGGAACCCCGACCTGAGCCAGAATGCGCTGAGAGCTGAAATCACCGTGATACCAAGAGCAGGAGTGAGAAGCACTGCCTCGGATCGAGTGTGCGCCGGCATGACCGTACTGACGATCCAATAGCCGCTCGCAAGAATCGCGATTGCGTACCCGACAAAATTGAGGGCGGCCCACCCACCACCCGTAAAAAGGACAACCACAATCCAGGGCAAGAACACCAGCGCCATAATGGCCGGCAGTCGGCCTTCAGCGTTCGGGATCGATTTGACCCTGAGTTTTGTCCCGCGGAGCCGTTCGGATTTACTTACACGAAGTTCAACGGTGGCAGTAGCGCTCATCGTCTGGCCTCATAAGCCATTGCGCTGGGAGACTTCGATGGGAAACGTAATGAGAATCCGACGGCGTCCGCGCCTGGTAAGACGCTCCGCAAACGCATGAACTGGTCCAATAAGATAGCGTTTTAGAATGCAATATCGACAATACGTTGCTCAGATAACGAACAAGCAGTGATGCAGGATACAGTCCGATGTGCTAACCCATCGGCCAGTCCCTTTTTCCTCGCTTTGAACAAGTTGAAGTGTTCATTTCAGCGCCGTATCCCGGAACGATACAATCCCATTTAGGCGGACTTCGATCCAGCTGGGCCGAAGGAGCGGGTGCACACATGGGTTACCAGGTTCTGGCGAGAAAATACCGTCCGCAGCGCTTCGCCGACGTCGCGGGCCAGGATCACGTCACGCGGACCCTGCTGAACGCGCTCGCTCAGAACCGCATCGCCCACGGCTACATTTTCAGCGGCCATCGCGGCATCGGCAAAACGACCATCGCCCGCATCGTAGCCATGGCCCTCAACTGCCGCACCGCGATTGGCAGCGAGGCCCGTCCCACCCCTGAGCCTTGCGGCGTCTGCGACTCCTGCATCGAAGTGCGCCAGGGCAATGCTGTTGATGTGATCGAGATTGACGCTGCCACCAACCGCGGCATCGACGAGATTCGCGAACTCCGCGACGCCGCCCGCTACTCCCCTGCCCGCGACCGTTACAAGATTTACATCCTCGACGAAGCGCACCAGATCACCGAGGCAGCCTTCAACGCGCTGCTCAAGACACTCGAAGAGCCGCCCGCTCACGTCATCTTCATGATGGCGACAACCGAACCTGAAAACATCCCACAGACCATCCGCTCGCGTTGCCAGCATTTCAGCTTTCACGCGGTCAAGTTCGACGACATTCTCGCGCAGTTGAAGATGATCGCAGCCCAGGAGCAGGTCGAAGCGGAGCAAGCCGCGTTGGCTCTGCTGGCTGAGGCCGGCGACGGCTCCATGCGCGATGCTCTCTCCATCATGGACCAGGCCATTGCGTCAGCACCTGTCGAGAATGGCCGTCCGGTGCTGGCCGCGGCGCAGATTCGCGAGTTGATGGGCTCCGTGCCCAACGCAGTCTTCGAGCGCCTGCTTGAAGCCGTGGCCCAGGGCCAGAGCGCCGAGCTGATGGAGCAGCTAAACGTACTGGTCAACGCCGGTCACAGCCCCTCATCCTTGGCGCGCCAGATGGTGCGCTACCTGCGCAACGCGCTGATGGCCAAGCTGGGCGGCGAGCAAACGGAACTGCTGCAGATCTCCGGCGATGAGCGCGCGCGAGCGGTGCGCACAGCCCTTCTCTTTACCGAAGAAGAGTTGACGCGCAATTTGCAAATCGTCCTCAGGACTTTCGACGACTTGAACTACCGCCAGGAGCAGCGCTTCCACCTGGAGTTGGGCCTGCTGAAGTTAATTCACGCCCAGCGCCTGCTTCCGCTTGAGGAGTTGCTCAGCGGCGTGGCCGGCGGCTCAGGCGTACGCGGCACCGCCGCCCCCGCATCCACTCCCCGCCTAACCCCGAATCCCGTCAGGCATTCGTCATCCGCCTCCGCGCCTGCTTCCGCATCTTCGACGCCGCCGGCTGCCCCTCCTGAGTCGCATTCGCCTTTTGGTCCAGTAAGTGCTGGCCGGAACGCCGCTCCGAGAATGGACTCGGCCCCGAAGCCAATCGCGTCCGCCGCAGCCGTCGCCGACATGGAGCGTCCGCCGCACGCGCCCGAACCCGCCTCCGCGCCTTCCCCGATTCGAGAAGCGACTCCCTTCGCACCGTTAGCCAGCCCAACGCAAGGCTTCGTGGAATCGTTCACCGAGGGCTCGCTAGCTAAAGCTCCCCAATCCGCGGCACCGCCTGCGGTGGATGCGTTGCGCCAAGCAGTCAAAATCGCCCTCGCGGCAGGTGGCCATGCCTCGGCCGCGCAGTTGCTCGGCGCAGCGTCTTGGACTCAGGATGGCTCCAGCCTGCGCATTGAGGCCTCCGGCATGGGCAAGAAGATGCTGAGCCTGACCGTCAATGCCGCTGCAGAGAAGATCATTCGCCAGGAATTGCAAAGATTAGGAGCACCTGCCCGATTCCTGGTCGTTCCGGGAGAAGGAGCGGGGCCGGACGCAACAAAGTCAGCGCCCGTCTCCGGGAGCGTGGAAGAAGCTGCACTTGCGCACCCTTTGGTGCAGCGCGCCAAGGAAATCTTCAACGCAGAGGTTCGCAGTGTGGTGAACCTTCGCGTCAAATAACAAGACGAACTGGCGAGTCGGGCACAGGAAAGTTCAGCTCAGGGGGGAAACAGCCATGATCAATCCGCTCAAGATGGGGGAAATGCTTTCCCAGGCTAACCAGATGCAGGAAGAGGTCCAGCGCAAGCTGGCCCAGACCGTGGTTGAGGGCTCGAGCGGCGGCGGTGCGGTCACCGTCTCGATGAACGGGAAAAAGCAACTCCTCAAGATTCACATCGATCCCGCCGCGGTGACCAGCCTTAGCGGCAGCCAGGCTGATGTGGAGATGCTTGAGGATCTGGTGGTGGCTGCCGTGAACGACGCGGGCCGCAAGGCGGATGAGGCGATTCAGGCCAGTGTGCAGGGGATGCTTGGTGGACTCAAGCTCCCGGGGTTTGGTTGATCAGTTGCGTCGGGCGCAACGCTGACCGGCGAATGAGCCGAGGGCAAAAAGCAGGTTCAGGAGGATCGCGGTGCCACGTTATGCCGAGCCAATGGCCCGGCTCATTGAGGAACTGAAGAAGCTGCCTGGAGTGGGAACCAAGACCGCCCAGCGGTTTGCCTTCCACATTCTGCGCTCGACCGACGAGGATGCTTCCGCCCTCGCCGAGGCCGTACATGGGCTCAAGGCGAGCCTGCGTTTGTGTTCCATCTGCAACAACGTCACCGACATCGACCCCTGCGTCTATTGCGCCAATTCCTCCCGCAACCAGCGCCTCGTATGTGTGGTCGAGGAGCCAACCAACATTGATTCAGTTGAGCGGACACGCAGCTTCAATGGCGTGTATCACGTGCTGCACGGTACCCTTTCACCGCTTCATGGCGTAGGCCCCGAGCAGCTTCGCGCCGGCACGCTTCTCTCGCGAGTCGAACGCGGTGAGGTGGATGAGGTGATTATGGCAACGAGTCCCACGCTGGAAGGTGAAGCAACGGCCAACTGGCTGGCTGGGACGCTGCGCGCCTTTCCGGTGAGGATCACACGCATCGCCACGGGCGTACCTGCCGGAAGCGACATTGAGTACGCCGACGAAGTCACCATGACGCGCGCCCTCGAAGGACGGCACGAATTGCGGTCCTGAAGCTTCAAGGTTCCAGAAAAATTATCCCCGCAGCTTGCTGAGCAGGTCCTGAGGATGGACTGGCTTGGACAGAATCTCGAACTCATAACCTTGGGCCCGTGCCTTTTCAAGCAGATCGGCGGTAGCCGCCTGGCCTGAGAAAAGCAAAATCTTGATTTCCGGCAGCATAGCGCGAATCTTGATGGCCGCGTCAATGCCATTCAGGTCGGCCATGATGACGTCGGTGATCAGCATGTCCGGCGAATAGGTTACGGCCAACTCGAGCGCTTTTTCACCGGAATAAACAGCGCGGGCTTGAAATCCGCTCTGGTTGAGGATCATCGCTAGCGTGTCAGCTATAATCCGTTCGTCGTCGACTACCAGGACCTTGGGCTTAAGGTGATTCTCGGACATACTCTCCTAAGCGCCTCATCGGACAGCGCAAATCCAGTTCAGTTCGAAGTTCGGCGAAGCGAGATTAGTGCGTTCATCGGGGCCCGCGTCTTTCGCGATACGCTTTCTTAACATGATACGCTCTGCCCAGGCAATTCGACGATACCGTAGGAGCAGGAACGAGGGTCTCTTTTTTGACGGATTAGGGGAACCTGCTATCCCAAGGAAGAGACCCGGCAACTACCTTCAATTCATCTGAAATCCATTTAGAAGTCATACACTTGCAAGACAAGTGGCCGTCCCCAAACCGGCAGCCCGCAACCGGAGAACCATTCATGCACGAAGCCGCAATCCAGAACGGCGCCCAGAAGCCGCCCGCAGACGCGATCATTCGCGCCGAAAAGATTGAGAAGTACTATGCCCAGCCCAGCGAAAACCGCATCCAGGTGATTTCGGCTACCGATCTGAGCATTGTGCCGGGCGAGATTGTCGCGCTCCTTGGACCTTCGGGTTCGGGTAAATCCACCATGCTGCGCATGCTCACCGGCCTGTCGCGACCCACGGCGGGACAGGTCTACTGGCACGAAAAACCCATCGCCGATGCAGACATCAACGTCTCAATCGTGTTTCAAAGCTTTGCGCTCTTTCCCTGGCTTACGGTGCTCCAAAATGTGGAAGCTCCGCTTCAAGCCCGCGGGGTCCCCCCAGCCGCACGCCACGACCGCAGCATGAAGATGCTGGATACAGTGGGCCTCGACGGATTTGAGTCGGCCTATCCCAAAGAGCTTTCCGGCGGTATGAAGCAGCGTGTGGGCTTTGCGCGTGCGCTGGTGGTTGAGCCGGAAGTGCTCTTTATGGACGAACCCTTCTCTGCGCTCGATGTCCTCACGGCCGAGAACCTGCGCAGTGAACTCCTGGAGCTATGGGCAAAAAAGACCATGCCCACACAAGCCGTGTTTATCGTGACGCATAACATCGAGGAAGCCGTTCTTCTGGCCGATCGCATCATCGTCCTCGGCCGTAATCCGGGGCATATTCGAACCGACTTCAAGGTGCAACTGCCGCAACCGCGCGACCGCAAGTCCGAAGCATTCACTCAACTTGTCGACTACATCTACAAGGTGCTTACTCGGCCAGACGTGGTCCCTGCCGAAGCGCCCGATCAGCACGCCGGACCCCGCATTCGCGACCAGCGCCAGATGCGCTACCAGATGCTGCCCCACGCGCGTCCCGGCGGTATCGCCGGACTGCTCGAACTCCTCATCGACAAGGGTGGACGCGACGATATCTACCGGCTGGCCGACGACCTGGCCCTCGAAATCGATGACCTGCTCCCCATCGTCGACGCGGCGCAATTGCTCGGCTTCCTCAAAATCGAGGAAGGCGATGCAGCCATCACCGAGACCGGCAACGAGTTCGCCAACTCCGAGATTCTTCGCCAGAAAGAGTTGTTCCGCGACGCTGCTGTGGAACATGTGCTCTTGCTTCGCCAGATTCGCCGCGCCCTCGAAGCCAAGAGCGACCACACCGTCCCCGAAGAGTTCTTCCTCGACATGCTCGATGAGCAATTCAGCGACGACGAGTCGCAGCGCCAGATCGAGACCGCGGTCAATTGGGGCCGCTACGCCGAGCTGTTTGACTTCGACGCCGGTCGCCGCCGCTTCGTCATGCCCGACGCGCTGGAAGAGATCGCCGCCAACGAGGAAGCCGAGTGAAACTCCACCCCCTTGCGCGTTCGCTGGTCACCGCCCGCACCTGGCCATTCCTCATCGACCTGGGAGTGGCCGCGTGCGCCCTGGCGCTCTTCATCGCCTTGGTCAGCACGGGTGCTTACTGGCTGGGGAAGCCTGTCCCGGTGGTGCCCATTTCGCATTCGCTTGGCGCACTACCCGCCTACGCCCTGTTCTCCATGGTGCGCATCGGCATCGCCTATCTGCTCAGCCTCACTTTCGCCATCACCTACGGGTACATCGCCGCGTACAATCCACGCGTCGAGGCGTGGATGATTGCCGTCCTCGATATTCTTCAATCCATTCCTGTGCTCAGCTTCCTGCCCCCTGTTGTGTTAGCGATGGTCGCACTCATTCCCGGCCATCAGATGGGCATCGAGTTGGGCGTCATCCTGCTCATCTTCACCGGCCAGGTTTGGAATCTCGCCTTCAGCTTCTACTCCTCGCTCAAGAGCATTCCCCGCGAAATGATCGAGGCTTCGCGCATCTATCGTTACTCCGCGTGGCAACGCTTCTGGCAGCTTGAAATGCCTTACTCCACCATCGGCCTGGTGTGGAACTCCATCGTCTCCGTGGCCGGCGGATGGTTTGCCCTGATGGCCTGCGAAATGTTCACCATGGGCACCCGTAACTTCCAGTTGCCGGGTCTCGGCAGCTATTTGCAGACGGCGGCGGAATCCGGCGACGTGCGCGCCCTGGTTGCCGGATTCGCTGTCGTGATTTTCATCGTCGTCGCCACCGATCAGTTGGTGTGGCGTCCGCTCATCGCGTGGAGCGACAAGTTCAAATTTGAGCAAGTGGAATCCGCCGATCGCGTCACGTCTCCAGTCCTTGAATTGCTGCGGCGATCTTCTCTACTGACCGAAATGCCGGGGCGCGTTCTTGCTCGTTGTGAAGAGCCCATCTACCGCCGCCTGGCTGCATCAGAGGAATGCCGGATCGTCCATCCCATCGACGAAGGGCCCGCGCGCCGCGGAATACCCCCGGCACTCTGGGCCTTGGCCGTGCCGGTCATCGCCGCCGTAGCTTGGGGTGCCCTGCAGGCCGCTTTCCTGCTCAGTACCGTGACCAGGCCGGAACTGCTGGAGCTTCTCAAGGGCGCCGGTGCAACCTTTCTCCGCGTCAATGCTGCCCTGCTCATCTCCGCCGCCTGGACCATCCCCGTTGGCGTCGCCATCGGATTCAACCCCAAGTTCGCCCGCTTCGTTCAACCGGTCGCACAGGTTCTCGCCTCTGTTCCCGCCACGGCTTTCTTCCCCATTCTCCTCATCGGATTGGTTAAAATCGGCGGCGGCCTCGGCGTTGGCTCCATCGTGTTAATGCTTCTCGGCACTCAGTGGTACATCCTCTTCAACGTCATCGCCGGCGCCATGTCCATCCCCTCCGACCTGCGCGAAGTCGCGTCACTCTACCGCTTCACGCGCTGGCAGCGTTGGACCCGGCTCGTCCTCCCCGGCATCTTTCCCTACCTCATCACCGGTATGGTCACGGCCTCCGGTGGTGCATGGAACGCCTCTGTATTTGCCGAATACACTCACATGCCGGGCCGCACCTTGCAGACCATCGGCCTCGGCGCTGAGATCAGTTCCGCCACCGACAGCGGCCGCTTCCCTATCCTCCTCCTCGCCACCATATTCATCTCGCTCATGGTCGTCACCATGAACAGGTTGGTCTGGCGCCGTCTCTACCACCTGGCAGAAACCCGGTATAAACTTGAGGGCTGATTTAACCCGAAGTGAAGCAAAGGATTGCGAACGATATGGGGGAGGAGTCAAGGCAACCGACAACGGCCCTGATTTGCGTCCAAATCCTCGACGGAAGACTACGGCTATTCCGACACGATACGAACACCTATTTCACTTCGATCAAACTGAGAGAGCGGGGCTGCATATCAACATCGATCACGCAGGGGAGTTGCACCTTGCGCTCGCTTTGATCGCCGTCGATATACAGAGCCAGTGTCTTGTTTCCTTGTCCTCGCAGTTCCAGGCGCGGGGACTCGCCCTGATCGGCACAGTTTGCCAGCACAACGCCTATTCGGCCATCGGCGGCTTGCCACGTCGCAGACTGCACCAACGGTTCCTTGCCCCACCCGAAATCGCGTCTTGTTACATTGCTGACCGTCCAGGGTGGCAGCATGCGCCCATAGACGAGATAATCCCGCGCGATTCCTGCGCGGAAATGGTTCGTTCTCTTCGCCCAGTCAAGAATCGCGCCCTGATCCGGGAAGGCTCGTGTCCATGCCTGATCCCAGTCGTACTCGATCAGCCCCTTATCACGCAGTGTGAAGTTCAGCATGTAGCCTGCGACGATTGCCCTGCCGACAGAAAGACGCAGAGCTTCATCACTTACACGATTTGAAAAGAAGCCTTCATGGCCGTTGCAATACTCGTGGTAGAGGAACGAGAAAAGCGGAGAGGTCCTCATGCGGCCATCCCAAATCTGAAAATCCTTGAGATAGATTTCGGGCGGAGCTCCTTCGCAAGACATGGCGACCGCAGGATTCACCGACCGTGCCGTTTCGGCATCAGCTTTCAGCAGGCTCTTGAAGCCCTCAGTCATCCACGGCCCGGGGACGGGTGGATGACCATGGTCCGTGGCATAGCACGCAACTGCGCCAGGGCCCTGGTCAAACTGTTGGACGACGCTGGGCCCGAACTCGGCCATCTTCCGCGTCATGTCCAGAATCATCTGGCGTCCCTTTTCGGTTCCAACGCACACCCAATAGTTCTTTCTCCACGGCCACACATCTTCAACAAAGGTTCCATCTGGCCTGCGAGCCACCGCGGCCTCTCCCCCGTGGGAGCGGAAATACGGCATTCCGTCATAGCCGGTATTCCCCTGCCAGGTCACCCAGCAAAGGCTGTCTCCATAGAGGAAGGGCGACCACCCTTTCTCTTTTGCCTTGGCCATGAACTCGCGCATCGACGCCTCTCCGCCGAGCGGCGGGAACGCATCCGGCTGAACCCACGGGCCGGGACGCTCCCAGTTGTAAACGAACGGCATGAGAGGGCTCTCAAGCGCAGCGGCGAGTTTTTCCAGAAAAGGAAGCGCATTGGTGGCGGGGGTATATTCAGGGTTCACTGCTGAAGGAGCGTCCCAATCTCCCATGCCACGCATCGGAAACGCGAACCCCACAGCCGAATCGGTAATCCACTTTGGGCAGTCTTTTCGATCAGCCAGCTTACGGCCGCAGAAAGACTGCTTTGTCGCCCAGTCCCGGTAGATTTCTGCCGCCCGATACCAGTCGCCGTGGAAAGTGCCAATCACCACATTGTACGGCAGCTTGGTTTCGTCAGGCCCACGCGTGCCGGGATAGTGCGCCATTCCCAGCGTGACACCATCTTCCTCCATGACCCGATCGATGAACTTCGGCAGCCCGTTTGCATCATCGCATGCCATATACAGGCCACCCGCGGAGTTGTAATAGGCCATCAACTGTGTCGAAGCCCATTGACCGGGGTAATTGGGCGAGCGCCAGATATCAGGAACATTTTGCTGCCTTCCTGACCAGATATCTTCCAGCCAAAGATCAGGCGTAATGCTTCCTATTCCTCCCCACTGGCGCTCAAGCGGAGTATGACGGGTCCATCCCGGCCGCTGATACACCGCGGGCTCAACCGGCCCCGCCAGCGACCCATCCAGCGAGGACGAGAGGATGTGGCTCGGGTCCGCCTCCATTGGTTGGTCGAATGGCACATCAATCACCGGGAACTGCACGTGCCCAATCCATGACTTCGTGCCGTTTTTCAACACCAGGTTCCAATAAGTAAGCGCCTCGTGCGCCGGGCAGCGGATCGTCACGATCGCATCGACCGGCAGTTCACCGATCTCCTTGTATTCGATGGTGATGATCTGTTCATTCTCATTCTGGTCTTTGTGTACGGTGATCTTCTTCGCATCAGAAGAACTAACCAGCTTGAACTCTGCGCGATCATTCATGAACTCGACGATGAAGAGCGGCAGGCGAACGTGATCTCGAATCAGCAATTCGCGGTCGACGCCATAGGTGGACTGAAGCGACGCGATAGCTCCCCTCACCGAATCGATCAGCAATCGATATCCTGAATTAACGATGATCACGGGTGGCGCAGATGGGGCTTCGCGCGACACGGTGACGCTGGTGTTCTGGGCAGCAAGTGCGGGTGAGGAGTCGCCCGCTAGAATCGCTGCCCCGCTGATAGGCAGGCACGAGGTCGCAGCCGTCGACGCGACGCCCGAGAGGAATCGCCTGCGCGAAAATCGATTGGAATCAGGCACAGTTTGTCTCTTTTCTGTTGGCGCAAACTTGTCTATCGTGCCCGCACAGCCGCCACACGGTCAAGGGCTATCAGGGTGAGTTGAAAATTAGCTTTCTCCTGACGTTTCGAATTCACTTATCCTCACATCCTCCCGGTTCTCTGGAGGATTCGAGTCGCTCCCGCGAGCACTCACAACCCTCTTGAACTTCGGTTCATCGTTGGCGTGCTGGAGCCTTCTGGCGATTTGGCTCAACACCTGTGTAAACTTGAGGGCTAATCGAGCGCTGCGGCTGAGGCGCCAGACCTAGGGAGAGACAGATGATTCGCGTCGGCTTGGTGGGATTTGGCATGGGAGCGCGCGTCTTCCATGCGCCCCTGATTTCCTCAGTAGACGGGCTCGAGCTGACAGCCGTAGTTGAGCGGAACTCCGATCAGGCCGCCCAGCGTTATCCCGGCATCACCACTTACCGCTCCCTCGAAGAACTCCTCGGCGATGCCAACATTGACCTCATCGTTGTGGCAACGCCCAGCGGCACCCACTTTCAGGTGGCGCAGCAGGCGCTGGAGGCCGGCAAGAGCGTCGTCGTCGACAAGCCCGTCGCCGTCACCTCGGCCGAGATCGCGCAATTGATGCATCTCGCATCTTCCCGCAACGTGCTCCTGATTCCATTTCATAACCGCCGCTGGGACAGCGAGTTTCAGACAATAACTCATCTTTTACATGATGACTCGCTGGGTCGTCTGGTTCATCTGCAATCCTGCTTGGACCGCTGGAGCCCTGGAGCCGCGAGAAAACCCTGGAAGGACGATCCGGGACAAGGCGGGGGCACCCTGCTCGACCTCGGAACCCACATCGCCGACCAAGCCCTCGCGCTCTTCGGCAAGCCGGAGTCCGTGGGCGCCGAAGTGCTCCGTGAGCGCGATGGCGAAGGGTCCAACGACTCGTTTACCGTGCGCCTGCACTATCCGCGGTTTACGGTGGAGCTGGGAGCCAACTGCCTCTCATCCCTGGCCAGACCCCGCTTTCACCTGCGCGGAACGAAGGGCAATTACTGGAAGTTGGGTGGCGATCCGCAGGAAGCCGCACTCAACAAGGTCACGCGCATCACCGATCCGCATTGGGGCGAGGAACCACCCTCCGCCTGGGGCACGCTGGCCGTGGATGTGGACCACTGCATGGTCACCCGTCCCATCGCGCCGATTCCCGGCGATTACCGGCTCTTCTACGCTGGTGTCCGCGATGCGCTGTTGGGCAAAGCGAAGCCCCCGGTCAAGCCGATCGCCGCATGGCGCGTAGCCCGCCTGCTCGAGTGGGCGGTTGAAAGCTCAGATGTGCACAGAGACATCGTCTGCGATTGGAGCGGCGAGCCGGAATAGTTGTCCCATCACATCGCACTCTTTGCCCGGCCCGGTTCCTTCTCCACCAGCGGTACCCAAAAACGAAAGCTGGTTCCCTGTCCCGGCGTGCTCGCAACCTCAATCGATCCTCCATGAGCACTGAGAATCGCCCGCACGACGGCCAATCCCATGCCGGTGCCTTTGCCGCTGGCAATTCCCTTCTTGCCGCGATAAAACTTCTCGAAAATCAAGGGAAGATCCACGTCATCAATGCCGGGACCATCGTCTTCCACAACAAACTCCAGCCGCTCCCCGGCGCGCCGGCTGCGCAATTGAACCCTGCTGCCCGGCGGCGAGTACCGCGCCGCATTCTCCAGCAAGTGCCGAAGCACGCGGCCAAGCAAATGCGGATCGAACCACGCGGGCGCATCCGGCTCCTCCGCATGAATTAGCACTCGATGTTGCGCAAGCGCTGCTTGTGAACGTTCCACGGCATCTTCGAGCAGCGCGCGAGTATGTCGCTGTTGCAGATTGACTTGCACGACGTTGGCGTCGATTTCGGCCATCTCCACGGCCTCGCCGATCAGTTTGTCGAGCCGCGAAGCCTCCTCGTCGACAACCGAGGCCAGGTCAAGCCTGCTTGCATCATCGAGTCCCTCGCCTTGCATCAGCGTGGTAGCCGCGGCCCGGATGGATGTGAGCGGAGTGCGCAGCTCATGCGTGAGGGAGTCGATGAGCGCAGTGCGCAGCCGCTCACCTTCGCGGGCAGCTTCAAGTCGGGCCGAGGCCTCAATAGCCAGGGCGCGCGTGAGTGCGATCGCAACCTGCGCGCCGATCGCGGTAGCCACTTCGCGGGAGAGAATGTCAGGGCGCCAACCCAAAGCTCCTATTGACCGCATTCCTACCATCAGTGCCATCCCCGTGATATCTTCGGGCACCACCGTCGTCGGCCCTTGCGCTTGCGTCAATGCCGCCAGACTGGCCTGAATACTCATGGGCAACTCCGAACTTGAGGCATAGAGCTTATCCGGCTCGCGGACGTACACCAGAACGGCATCCAGCGCAAATATCCGGTGGATCATGCGTGGCAGTTCGCGGACAAGGACGGCAGCTTCCTCATGCAACATCATCTCCTGGCTCAACGTGTAAAGCCGCTCCATATCCTCCCGCCGCTGCTCCGCCTGGGCCGCCTGTCGGCGCGCGCGCTCTGCCAGCCGCCCTGCAACCACGCAACTGGCCAGAAACGAGATCATCGCCACCCACTGTTGAATCCCGGTAATACGAATCGTGTGCAGCGGAAGCAGAAAAAAGTAATCGAATGCCACGGCGCACAGAACCGCAACATACAGCGAGGGCCATATCCCGGCTTGCGCCGCAGACCACACCACAAGCACAAGGAAAACCATGCCGGCGGTAGTCGCGTTGGCCCCGGTCCACACCAGCAGAACCGTTAAGCCCACCGCTGTGAGCGTGGCCATTGTCCAGTGAAAGATCCGACGTGAATCAGACAGCGCTTTCATCTTCCTCACCACCCGGAATCATACCCGCCCGGCCCGATGATGTAATCTTCCGATGAAAGAAGACGACGATGCCCGGCAGAATTCTGGTGATTGACGATGAGCCGCAGATCACACGCGTACTACGTGCAGCCCTCACCGCGCAAGGCTTTGACGCTCGCACCGCAAACGATCCCGAAGAAGGTGTTCGTCTTTTTCGCGAGTGGCAGCCCGATCTCGTGATTACTGATCTGATGATGCCCGGCATGACCGGAGTGGAGGTTTGCCGCGCCATCCGCGCAACCTCCTCTACGCCCGTTGTGGTGCTCTCGGTCCGCGAACACGAACGCTCCAAGGTTGAGGCGCTGGACGCAGGCGCGGACGATTATGTAACCAAGCCTTTCGGCATTCAGGAGCTGCTTGCGCGCGTACGCGCCCACCTCCGGCGCGCTCCGGAACGGGCCACCGCGGCCATCGAAGAGGGCGATTTCATCATCGACGAGTCGGCTCACACCGTCACCGTACAGGGCAAACCTGTCCGCATGACCCCCAAAGAGTTCGATTTGCTCTTGCACCTTGCCCGCCACTCTGGCAAGGTCATGACCCATCGCACCCTCTTGACCGCCGTATGGGGCGCGCAGTCAGCCCACCAACCGGAGTATCTCCGTGTTTTTGTGGGCCAGTTGCGCAAAAAGCTTGAAAGCGAGACCGGCAAGCATTACATCCAGACCGAACCGTGGGTCGGCTACCGGTTTGTTCCCGAGGGTTGGACTGGAAACGAAGAATAACCGGAGAAGAACCAGGCGGTTCTCCCCGATGCCCGCCATCTTTATCTTTTCTTTACAAATCCCTTCGCGCAACCTAACAACGCACAAGCCAGAATCATTTCAAGCATGGGAACAGGGCTCGCACGCTAAGCCCCATTACGTTGTTCCTCGGATTGAAAGGACTGCAATGCAGGATGTGGTGATGTTACTGTTCACGGCAATTTTCTTCGCCCTGGCGTTTCTCTACGTCATGGCGTGCCAGAAGTTGAGGTAGCCCATGGATCTCGTCTCACTTGCCGCTCTCATTGTTTCCATTCTGTTGCTGGGCTATCTAACCCTTACTCTGCTCTTCCCGGAGAAATTCTGATATGTCCGCCAATGGTTGGTTGCAGTTTGCCTTCTACTCATTGGTCCTTCTGGCGACCGTGCGTCCGGTAGGAGTCTACATGACGCGTGTCCTCGAAGGGCAACGCACCTGGCTCGACCCCGTGTTCCGCCCGTTCGAGAGGCTCATCTACAAGCTCTGCGGGGTCAACTCCGAAAAGGAAATGAACTGGCGCGAATACGCCTATGCCATGCTGGGCCTCTCCGCGGTCAGTTTGTTGCTGACCTACGGTATCGAGCGCCTGCAGGCGTACTTCCCTTTCAATCCCCAGAAAATTGCCGCCGTCGGTCCTGACCTGGCCTGGAACACCGCTGCCAGCTTTACCACCAACACCAACTGGCAGTCGTACACGCCCGAGACCACCATGAGCTATCTCACTCAGATGGCTGCTCTGGCGACGCACAACTTCTGGTCGGCGGCAATTGGAATCGTCGTGGCCGTTGCTCTCATCCGCGGCATCAAGCGCACCACGTGCGCCACCATCGGCAATTTCTGGGTCGACATGACCCGCACGCTGCTCTACATTCTGCTGCCTGCATCCTTCATCTCCGCTTTGCTGCTCGTGGCCCAGGGCGTCCCGCAAAATCTGCACGCTTACACCGCGGCTCATCCGGTTGAACAGCCAACCCAGGTCCAGACCATTGCGCTAGGCCCCGTAGCCTCGCAGGAAGCCATCAAGATGCTGGGCACAAACGGCGGCGGCTTCTTCAACGCCAACAGCGCGCATCCGTACGAAAACCCCACGCCGTTTTCAAACTTCCTGCAAATCCTCTCCATCTTCATCATTCCCGCCGGCCTCACCTACACGCTGGGCCGCATGACCGGCTCGCCGGGTCACGGCTGGGCTGTACTGGCCGCCATGTTCATCCTTTTCGCCGCTGGGTTCACCGCAGTCTACTGGGCCGAGTCGCAGCCCCATCCGCTTATTCATGGCGCAGAGCAGGCCCGCACCGCCACCGCGCCGGGCGGCAACATGGAGGGCAAGGAAGTCCGCAACGGCATCGCCGAAAGCTCCCTGTTCGCCACCATCACCACCGACGCCAGTTGCGGAGCCGTTAACGGTGTCCACGACAGCTTCACCCCGCTCGGCGGCATGGTCGTACTCACTAACATCATGCTCGGCGAACTGGTCTTCGGCGGAGTCGGTTCCGGCTTGTACGCCATCGTGATCTTCGTAGTGCTCTCCGTATTCATCGCCGGCCTCATGGTTGGCCGAACGCCTGAGTACCTGGGCAAGAAAATCGAGTCTTATGACGTGAAAATGTCGATGCTCTATATCCTCATTTTTCCCCTCATCATTCTCTCCCTCACTGCCGTCTTCGTGCTCCTTCCCAACGTCGGGCTGTCGGCACTCACCAACGGCGGCCCGCACGGCCTCACCGAAATTCTCTACGCCTTCACCTCCGGCGCGGGCAACAACGGCTCGGCCTTCGCGGGTCTCAGCGCCAACACCTGGTGGTACAACGTATCGCTGGGTTGGGACATGCTGTGCGGGCGCATCCTCATGATGATTCCGGTGCTTGCCCTGGCCGGCAACCTGGCCATGAAGAAAAGCATTCCACCGTCGCCAGGAACCTTCCCGGTGAACACGTCACTCTTTACCGTGCTGCTCACCGGCGTGATTCTAATCGTCGGCGCACTCACGTTTTTCCCGGTACTCAGCCTGGGACCAATTTTGGAACATCTGCTGCTGCATTCAGGACAGGTTTTCTAGGGAGCTTCCTAAAACAAGGTTTTGCGCGGCTTGAGCCGCACCATCAACGAGCAAAGAACGCACGGGGCGTCGGCCCCTGAGGGAACAGCAAACTGTCATGGTCGAAAAAACGAGTCTCTGGAATACGCAAATCATGGCCCAGGCGCTGATCGATTCGGTGCGCAAGCTGGACCCGCGCGTCATGGTCAAGAACCCGGTGATGTTTGTCGTGGAAGTGGGCAGCGTGCTCACCTCGGGCCTGCTCATTGACAACATCGTCCATCACCGCGCCGGATTCGGCTTCAACCTGCAGATCACGCTGTGGCTCTGGTTCACGGTGCTGTTCGCCAACTTTGCCGAAGCCATGGCGGAGGGTCGCGGCAAGGCCCAGGCCGACACCTTGCGCAAGGCCAAGGGCGAGACCATCGCCATGCGCTATACCGCCAGCGGCGCCCTTGAAGAGACGGCCAGCGGCCTGCTCCGCGCTGGCGACGTCATCTACGTCAAAGCCGGCCATTACATTGCCGGTGACGGCGAAGTGATTGAAGGCGTGGCCTCAGTCGACGAGTCGGCCATCACGGGCGAATCGGCTCCCGTGATCCGCGAAGCCGGCGGCGACCGTTCAGCCGTCACCGGCGGAACAAAAGTTCTCTCCGACTGGATCAAAGTGCGCATTACCTCGAACCCCGGCGAAACCTTCCTCGATCGCATGATCGCGCTGGTCGAAGGCGCGACGCGGCAGAAGACACCCAACGAAATCGCGCTGAGCATCTTGCTATCCGGCCTCACCATCATCTTTCTCCTCGCCGTCGTCACGCTGCAGCCCTTTGCCATGTACTCCAAGGCGCCGCAGACGGTGTTTGTCCTTGTGTCACTGCTCGTCTGCCTCATCCCCACCACCATCGGCGGGCTGCTTTCGGCCATTGGTATCGCCGGCATGGACCGTCTCGTGCAGTACAACGTCCTCGCTATGAGCGGCCGTGCGGTAGAAGCCGCTGGCGACGTGAATACGCTGCTGCTCGACAAGACCGGCACCATCACCCTCGGCAACCGCCAGGCAACGGAATTCATGACCGCCCCCGACGTCACTCCCGAGCGACTGGCCGATGCGGCGCAACTTTCCTCGCTCTCCGATGAAACTCCCGAGGGCCGCTCCATCGTCGTGCTGGCCAAGGAGAAATACAACCTGCGCGGGCGCGATCTGGCGGGAATCCATGCCGAGTTCGTGCCCTTTACCGCGCAGACCCGCATGAGCGGCGTCAATCTGCCCGGCGTGCGCATTCGCAAGGGTTCAGTCGATGCCATCTCGCGATTCCTTGAAGAACAGGGTTCGTCGCTGCCTAAAAAAGTGCGCGACAACGTTGAAGAAATTGCCCGTGCTGGCGGAACTCCACTCGTCGTCGCGGAAAACTCAACCGCCCTCGGCGTGATTCACCTCAAGGACATCGTGAAGGGCGGACTGAAAGATCGCCTCGCCCGCCTGCGCGCCATGGGCATTCGTACCATCATGATCACCGGCGACAACCCGCTCACCGCTGCCGTCATCGCACGTGAAGCCGGCGTCGACGACTTCCTCGCCGAAGCCAAGCCCAAAGACAAGATGGACCTCATCAAGCGCGAACAGGGTAAGGGAAAGCTGGTCGCTATGACTGGCGATGGCACCAACGACGCGCCTGCGCTGGCGCAAGCCGACGTCGGCGTGGCCATGAACTCCGGCACACAAGCCGCCAAGGAAGCGGGCAACATGGTGGACCTGGATTCCAATCCCACCAAGCTCATCGAGATTGTCGAAATCGGTAAGCAGCTCCTCATGACCCGTGGCGCGCTCACTACCTTCTCCATCGCCAACGACGTGGCGAAATATTTTGCCATCATTCCCGCCATGTTTGCCGGCGTCTTCCCCGTGCTGGGCGTGCTCAACATCATGTTCCTGCACTCGCCCGAGTCAGCCATTCTCTCCGCGGTCATTTTTAACGCGCTGATTATTGTGGCGCTCATCCCGCTGGCTCTCAAAGGTGTGAAATACGAACCCAAGGCGGCAGATATTCTGCTGCGCAACAACCTGCTCATCTACGGCGTCGGCGGCATTGTCATACCTTTCATCGGCATCAAGGCCATCGACATGCTGTTGGTCGCCATGCACCTTGCGTAAATGAACGGTCTTTGAACTTTACCGGCGTCAATGGGATTTAGCCCCTGAGGAACACAAAAATGCACTCCACATCGAGTCTTTTAACCCCGGCAGTCGCGCAAACCGCTTCCACCACGCATTCGGTTTGGGGCACCTCAATCCGCTTCACTCTCGTGACCGCCATCCTGCTGGGCATCGGCTACCCGCTCGTAGTCACGGGCATTGCCGGCCTGATGTTTCCCCACAAGGCCGCAGGCAGCCTGATCCTCAAGGACGGCCAGGTCATCGGCTCAGAGTTACTGGCGCAGAGCTTCACCTCGGATCGCTATTTCCATCCCCGGCCCTCTGCGGCAGGCAACGGATACGACGCAACCTCGTCCGGCGGATCGAACCTTGCCCAATCGAACGCCAAACTGGTTACCCGCATCCAGGGCGACATCGACAAGCTCGCCGCTGCAAACCCAGGCAAGCCTGTTCCCATTGACATGGTGACTGCGTCCGGTTCCGGCCTCGATCCAGACATCACTCCCGACAACGCCGACTACCAGGCCCCTCGTATCGCCAAAGCCCGCGGACTCAGCGAAGATCGCTTGCGCGAACTGATCCAGCAGCACACCACCGGACGCACTTTCGGCTTACTCGGTGAGCCGCGGATTAACGTCCTCGAGTTAAACCTCGATCTGGACAATCTCTCCAAATAGATCCAGCGGCTTCTCTTGGATGCGAGACATTGGGAAGGGCAGAGCGAAGCTGCTGACTCTGGAAGTTGGTTGCCGGCTGCTCTGCGCTCAGGTCGATGGCCAGGAAGAGGAGCAAGGCGACGAACAAGCGGCGCCGCATCTTCGGCGTCTTCATAGTGTGCGCGTTGCTTGCCTCAATCGTCGCCGAATTTGCGTGTTCGCTGCTGAATCGAAAAGACATTCTCTTTGCGCCCGTGCGGCTACAGCGGTTCCACAATTGCTGTGCCCCGGAGCCGCCGCCTTCAAGTGGCATTTTCCTCAAGAAAATGCCACCTTGGACGATCCCAGAAAGGGCACGTGAATTGTGGAACCGCTCTAGATGGCGCGGCGGTCTTCATTGGAAAGGGGTGACTCCGAGACGCAAACGGCTGGCGACCGGGTGGCCGTCTTTTAGCGCGGGAACAAACTTCCATTCCGCGGAGGCGTCAATCAAGTCCTTTTTGGGTTCCCCTACTGTTTTGATCGACCAAACCTTTCCCGCCGAATCAATCACCATATCAACCACGGCCTCCCTATTCAAAGAGGCGGCCGGTACATCGTCAGGCGGCGGGGCACGGATGAGCAGGATTGGCTGTGGTCGAGCATCGATCATGAATTCCTTCTCGTCGGTCTGACCAACCGCCGCCGGAAGAATTTGGGCTTTTCCGATATTCTCGGTCAAATTGTCGTATATCATGACTCGCTTTCTGCGGCGAGCCGGCGCAGCTCCGCTGGAAACGCCCTCAACTTCGGCACGGATGCCGCGTGCCCTGGCATCCAGGATACCTGTGCGGATTCGATCGAAATCGCTTGAGGGCCACATGTCGGCGAGTGAGCGCCATGCCTCTTGTTCGCGTCCACTGTACAGGTAACTCCACACAATCTCAAGCACCTCGACTTTGGTGCTCATCAAGCTGTGTTGCTCGCTGTGTAGCTCGTTCCAGGAGAGATGGGACAGGGAGGACAGTTTGCCGTCGCTGTTCTTGAATTTGTTCATATCGTTGGAATCGAGCTGGGCTCGCACCGTCGCAATCTGGCTATCGAAATGGGATGGGAATTCGGAGCTCACGTCAATCAGCCGCTGTTGCTCAAACCGCAGCGCTATCGCCGGGGGAAAATCGAAAGCGCTCAGGGGTATGCCCTCGAACCCGTTTACGGCGCCGGCATCGTGGGTCCAGATTTCGATTTGGCCGTCCAGATTGGTATCCGCAGCCCTGAAGAAGTCTCCGCCGGTGATGGTTCGCAGCTTGCGCGGCGGCTTGGCCAGGGAGTAGATCTCGTAGCGCATCAGCGGATCGACGTCCGCCTGCTTTATTTGCAGCGCGACCACGGGCGTTCGGAATCCCAGATCCGCCTCCATCAGATCCACGTCCACCAGCCATGCCTCCGGCACAAGCAGCAGGTCCCGGTTGTCCCAACTCAACTTTGCCTGACAAGTCCGTTGCGCGAGTCCGGTTTGCTTGATCGCGCCCACCGACAAGGCCACACCGGTAGTCGAGCTCGCGTCGAAGCTCCCGAACCCGGCACTGCACACCACGTCCTGACCTTTGCATAGAATGGGAAGAGCGGATAGGAATGGGAAAAACAGAAACACCCTGAGGAGGCGGCCATTGAGCGGAAGCGCCATGCGTTGCCTCCAGTTGAACGTGTAGGATAGCACCGAAATCAGCTCTCGCAGAGAACGGGAGAGCTTTCGAGGTTCCAATTAGGGGACTCTATTTCACCGGCAACACGATCGCATGATCGAGCGTGATCTTGCCCTCCAGCTGCGGGTCTGCAGACGAGCGGCTCACATGAACCGTAAATGTCCCTGCATCCGCGTGCCACGCAGCCGCATTGGTGTCATACCAGGTGAACGATCTCGCTTCGAGCGGCACAGTCACGCGGCGCGTCTCGCCGGGATTGAGCGCCACGCGCGCAAACCCCTTCAGCTCCTGAGGAGGCCGAGCCACGCTCGGATGGTCCTCGCTCACATACACCTGCGCCACGTCCGCCCCAGCGCGACTCCCCGTGTTGCTCACGTCAAAGCTCACGTCGTAAGCTCCGGTTCCGCCCGCCGGATGAATCTCGAGATTCCCATACTTGAAACTGGTATACGAGAGTCCGTAACCAAACGGGAATAGCGTCTTGACCCCGTTATGCTCGTAGCCGCGATAGCCGACAAAAATATCATCCTTATAAGGGATCTTCAGCGTCCCTGCCGTGGGGTAGTAGTAATCAATCGACGGATTGTCCTTCAGGCTGCGTTCCCAGCTGATGGGCAAACGTCCCGATGGGTCCACATCGCCAACCAGCACTTCTGCAAGGGCCGTACCGCCCTCTTGACCGGGATACCAAGTCTCGAGCAGCGCTACCACATGCTCGATCCACGGCGCCGCATCCACGCTGCCCCCAGAAGTGACGGTAACGATGGTGTTAGGATTGGCCGCGGCAATCTTCTCGATCAGTTCATCCTGCCCCGGTGGCAGCCGAAACTCACGATCCGCTCCCTCGGTCTCGATGTCCTGGTTGTAGCCCACGGCCAAAATCACCGCGTCTGCCTTCTTTGCCAGATCGATGGCCGACTGGTTCACAAACGTCCCTTCCTGCACGATGCCGATCTTCACTTGTTCCGCGCCGAACTGCGGGGGGCTGAGGATCTCGAACGCCACCTTGTGCGGCCCGGGCGTGAGAGCCATCTTCGTCTGTGCAAGAGCAGATTTTGGAATGTCAGAGTGGTCAATCGCCAGCTTGTCGTCGACCATCAGCCGATACTTGCTCTGGTTATCTACGAAAAAAACAAAATTCCCCGATGTCCGGGCAGTGTAGTAGCCGGTCCAGCGCGAATAGTGCGCCGATCCGCCGCCCATAAACGTCATGATCTGGTCGGCTGTCACGCTGCTGATCATCTCCGCCATATCCGGATTGTCCAGCGTGTTCTGGCCGCTATTCGACGTCATCTCGGTGCGGCTAGCAATCGGCTTCCCGGTAAAGTTAGGGTTGTCAAACGTATCCACCGTGAGCCCCGGCGAAGACTTCTCCGGGCTCAGGCTGAATCCCGAGCGCATTGCCATGACCGAAAGCTTTGAAATTCCCTGATCGTAAAGAACGGTGGAATTTATCCCAAGCCGGTCACTGATGCCCTTCAGAGCGCTTACGTCGTAGAACGTCGGCACCTGGCCGCTGCCCCCGGCCGTAGGAATTCCCGGAAAAGCGTCAGGCCCGATCACTGCAATGGTCTTTACCTTGGCCGGGTCCAGCGGCAGCAGGTCGTGATCATTCTTCAGCAGCACCACGCCTTCGCGCGCTCCTTCAAGCGCCGCCTGCCGGCCTTCCTGGTTGTAGCGCGGGATGTTTTCGTCGAGCGGGTCCTGCTCCATCCAGCCAAAGCGGTAACCCTCGCGCAGGATACGGCGAATCTTGTCGTCAATCACCGACTCCTTGACCTTGCCGTCCTTTACCGCCGGCAGCAGCGTCTTCTCGTTCATGTAAATTCCGAAGGGCATCTCCAGATCAAGTCCCGCGTTGGCGGCAGCTATACCGTCATGGGTCGCCGTCCAATCCGACATCATCACCCCGTCGAAACCCCATTGCTGCTTAGCGATTTCCACATTCAGGTGGTAGTTCTGCGTCGCATGCTCGCCGTTCAAAAAGTTATACGAGTCCATAATGGAGCCCACGTGAGCCTTGCGTACTGCCACTTCAAAAGCGGGCAAATAGATCTCCCGCAGTGCCCGCTCGCTCACAACCGAATCGGACGTAAACCGAAAGTATTCGCTGTTGTTGGCGGCATAGTGCTTGATGGTCGCGCTTACCCCCTGCGACTGCACCCCGTCGATATACCCCACCGCGATTTCACCGGCAAGAAACGGGTCTTCGCCAAAGTATTCGAAGTTGCGCCCGTTCAACGGCGCACGGTAGATGTTCACGCCGGGCCCCAGCACAAAAGCCGCTCCCCGCGAGCGCGCATCCCGCCCGATCTGTGTACCGACCCGGTTCGCCAGGTCCCGATCCCAGCTGGCAGCCAACCCGATTCCAGCCGCATAAGCCGTCGAAGGCGGCGGAATGTGAGCCCCCATCGGCCCGTCGCTCATCCGGAAACCGGGAATCCCCAGCCGCTCAACTCCTGCCGAAGACATCATGCTCGCCCCAGAGAGCATGTGAATCTTCTCTTCCAGCGTCATTTTTGAGATAAGGTCGTCAATCTTCTTTTCGTCGGCCGGGCTCTGCCCGCGAGCCACGGTTCCCGCGAGGACTACGGAAATTGAAAGTACTGCGGATGCAAAGGCGTACGTTCTCCCATGCCACCTGCTTTGAATAGGTCGCTGCATGATGTCTCCCTTGAAAAGCAACGGCTCATTCTATGGCAACAAAAGCTCGGTTGGCCGTTTTTTCAATCGTTTTAATCCCGAAATCAGCCGGAAGCAGCCGCGGCCCTTCCTTTAGGCCAAAAGATAACTCGATTGCAATAGACAATTCGTGTCTCTATCGAATACCATACCTTTTCGAGTCGCTCTACCAAAATGGTGCAAGGTATGCGCGCATCGCTGTTTATTACCTGCTATAACGACACTTTTTTCCCCGAGACCGGCCGGGCTGTGGTGCGGCTGCTTGAGCGATTGGGTGTCGATCTTGATTTCCACCCCCAACAGACTTGCTGCGGACAGATGCATGCCAACACAGGCTTCCGTGCCGAGGCGTTCTCGCAGGCTAAGCGTTTCGTTCAAATCTATAAAGACACTGAAACCATCGTCATTCCTTCCTCTTCCTGCGTCGCGATGATGCGCGATCAGTATCCACAGCTCTTTGAGGAACTCGGAAACGAAGAGCTACGCAAGCAATTCAATGCGCTCCTGCCCAGGGTATACGAGCTAAGCGAGTTCCTTATCGACCGCCTCGGCGTTGAAGATGTCGGCTCCTACTTCCCGCATCGCGTCACCTACCACGCAAGCTGCCATGGGCTGCGCGCACTGCACCTGGGCGACCGGCCGTTCAGGCTGCTGGCCAATGTGCGGAGACTTGAATTAGCGCCACTTGAGAATCTTGACCGCTGCTGCGGTTTCGGCGGCACTTTTTCCATCAAGAATTCCGAGGTTTCCTCGGCCATGATGGCTGCCAAGCTGCGCGACGTGCTTTCCACGCGCGCCGAATATTGCACCGCTCTCGATAACAGTTGCCTTATGCATCTTGGCGGTGCGATGCATCGTCAATATGCAGGGGTGCGTACCATTCATCTCGCGCAGATTCTCGCCGCCACTGAGAGCGCTCCGGCAGAGGAGGCAGCATGAGCCATGCAGCCGCCACCCGTCCGGTCCTCGATCCGCATCTTGCTCCTTCGTTCCCTAAAGCAGCATTGCCCATTTTGCGCAATGCACAACTGCGCAAAAATGTGGCCCACGCCACCGATGTAATCCAGGCAAAGCGCGCCCGTCTGGTCGCCGAGAAGACTGACTGGCAGGAACTGCGGTCAGCCGGATCGGCCATTCGAGCCCATGTGCTTGAAAATCTGGACACCTACCTCGAAGAATTTGAGACGCGCTGCACCGCTGCCGGGGGCATCGTTCACTGGGCATGGGACGCAGCCGAGGCCCGCCAGATCATCATCGACATTCTGCGTGAAGAAAAAGCAGCCGAGGTCATCAAGATCAAGACCATGACCTCCGCCGAGATTGACCTGAACCCCGCGCTTGAATCCGCCGGTATCGGAGTCTTCGAGACGGATCTGGCCGAAATCATCCTGCAACTCGGCGAAGACGAGCCCTCGCACATCGTTGTGCCCGCCCTGCATGTGAGCCGGAGCCAGGTGCGCGAAATTTTTGCCCGGCGCATGGGACTGCCCCACCTGAGCGACGATCCACAGGCCCTCACCGCCGCGGCGCGCACCTATTTGCGGCAAAAGTTCCTCAATGTTCCCACGGCCATCAGCGGAGCCAATTTCCTCGTTGCAGAAACCGGCGCCGTCTCCGTCGTCGAGTCGGAAGGCAACGGCCGCATGTGCCTCACCCTGCCCCGCGCCATGATTACCCTGGCCGGCATCGAGAAGGTGCTGCCCCGCTTCAAGGATCTCGAAGTCATGTTGCAGGTGCTGGCGCGCTCAGCAACCGGCGAGCGCATGAACCCCTACACCTCACTGTGGACCGGTGTAACTCCCGGCGACGGCCCGCAGCGCTTCCATGTCGTTCTGCTCGACAACGGCCGGTCCTCGATCCTGGCTCACCCCCGGGAGCGGCAGACGCTCAAGTGCATCCGCTGTGCTGCCTGCCTCAATACCTGCCCGGTTTACCGACAGACCGGTGGTCATGCCTACGGATCGGTTTACGCCGGCCCCATCGGCGCTATTCTGACTCCGCAATTGATGCACATGGAGCACGCGCAGTCCTTGCCGTACGCCTCGTCGCTATGCGGCGCCTGTTACGAGGTGTGCCCCGTCAAGATCAACATTCCCGAAGTGCTGATTGACCTGCGTGCCCAGGTGGTGAATCTTGAGCGCAAGGAGTCCGTACGCGTCTTCGACCTCATGTATCTCGGCATGAGAATCGCGAACCTCCTTTTTGCTCGCGCCTGGCGTTTCCGCGTAGCCCAGCGCCTCGGTCGCATCGGATTACGGTTTCTCACCGGCAAAGATGGCTGGATCCACTGGCTGCCCAGCCTTGGCGCGCGCTGGACCGTTACCCGCGATCTGCGCGGACTGCCCGACCAGACCTTCCGCGAGTGGTGGGCGGCGCGGGGCAAGGGGGAACAAGCGACCGCAATCCCCGCAGCGGCCCCCGCCATCGCGGCTCCGCCAGCCCCTCCGTCTCCTGCAGATAACCTTCAGGAGGATCGGGCAAGTGGCGACAAGCACGTTTCTGAACAGGAATCGGATTCCTTGGTGTTGACGAAGGAGGGTCGATGAGCGCCTCCACCCCAACCCGGAATCTGATTCTGGATCGGATTCGTACTGCGACCAAGGGTACCGCAAAGACCGCCTATGCCGACCTGCAGCGCTCATACATTCAGCGCGGCGCACTCGGCGGTGTGGCAAAGGCACAGCTGATGGTTGAGCGCCTCCGCGAATACGAAGCCGACGTCGTTGAATGCACGCCGGATCACCTGCCCGCTGCCATTGCGGCGAGCCTCGCGTCCAGTGGCAGAACCAGGTTTGTTGCCCCGGAGGGACTGCCCGCGCCGTGGCTCGCCGCAGGCTTTGATTGGAAGGTTGATCGCGAACTTGAACATGCCGAAATCGAGCTCTGCGAGGGAGTGGTGACCGCGTCCTTCGCCGGCATTGCCGACTCGGGAACCATCGTGTTGCATCACTCCGGCAGCGAAGGCAGGCGCGTAATTACCCTGCTCCCCGACTGGCACCTCTGCATCCTCCGCGCGAGCCAGATTGTCGAAACGCTGCCTGAGTATTTCGCGCGATGCCCGCAGCCCCCGGCGCTCGCCACCTATATTTCCGGACCAAGTGCCACCGCAGACATTGAAATGACACGCATCAAAGGCGTACACGGACCCCGTTTTCTCAACGTGATCCTGGTGCGCGATGAAATCGAGACAGCGACCGGGTCAGAACAGCCCGGCGCAAGCCAGGCAGGTAACCATGGATCACTCTGAATCCGCGATTTTCGATCAGGCAGTTCAGGCTCTGGACTCGTTCCAGATTGAGATTCCCTCCTGGGGATTCGCCAACACCGGCACTCGCTTCGGCAAGTTTGTTCAAGCTGGCGCCGCAACCACATTGGAAGAGAAATTCGCAGACGCTGCCGAGGTCAAACGTCTCACCGGCGCAACGCCCACTCTGGCTCTACACGTCCTTTGGGATTTGCCCGACGGCATCCGCGACGTGCCCGAAGTCCAGAACCTCGAGCGCCAGTTTGGCATCCGTGCCGGCTCTATCAATCCCAATCTCTTTCAGGACCAGGAGTACAAGTACGGCTCCCTCTGCAATCCGTCAGAAGAGGTACGCGCCCTTGCCGTTGCGCACATGCTCGATTCCATCGAGATCGCCAAGCGGCTGAAGTCGCGCGACGTGTCTCTCTGGCTGCCCGATGGATCCAACTATCCCGGCACGCAAAGCATCCGTAAGCGCATTGCGTGGCTTGAGTCGGCGCTCCGCACTGCTCACGACCACCTTGCCCCGGATCAGATTTTGCTCATCGAGTACAAGCCTTTCGAGCCCGCTTTCTATCACACTGACATCGCGGACTGGGGCATGTCGTCCCATCTGGCCCGTGAGGCAGGCTCACAGGCTCGCGTGCTGGTCGATACCGGTCACCACTACTCCACACAAAACATCGAGCAGATTGTAGCGTGGCTCCTGCACACCGGCATGCTGGGCGGCTTCCACTTTAACGATCGACGCTATGCCGACGACGATCTCACCCTCGGCTCCATCGATCCCTATCAGATCTTCCGCATCTTCCATGAGCTTCACAGCGCTCTTTCCGAAGGTCTGCCCCATGCCGTGGCCTTCATGATCGACCAGAGCCACAACTTGAAAGGCAAGATCGAAGCCACCGTCCAGACCGTCGTCACCGCCCAGGAACTCTGGCTCAAGGCGGCGCTCGTCGATCGCGAAGAGCTAGCCCGGCTTCAGGACTCCTGTGACCTTGTCGCGGCTGAGGAGCTTTTCCGCGGCGCCTTCTGGCGCGATGTGCGCCCGCTGTGCGCCGAATGGCGCAAAGCTCGCGGACTCCCCGTCTCACCCCTCGAGGCCCTTCGCGAAGGCGGTTATGTGGAGCGCATCAGTCTGCAGCGCGGTGGACGCGCCTCCACCGTCAACAGCTATGCCTGAAAAAGGGTATGCTTGAATGCAGCGTTTCGCTATTGAAACCGCGGCAGGAGAAACCAACGGTTGCCCAAGACGAAGATCAAACGCCTGTACCTGATCCCTATTCTGTCCAAAGCGCTCGACGTGATCGAATTGCTTGAGCAGAACAACGCCCCGGTCGCCCTGGAAGACGTCTTCCAAAAGACCCACATCTCCAAAACCAGCGTCTACCGCATCCTCAAGACGCTGGTGCACAGGGGATACGTCGCCCAGTCTCAAAGCGGCCAATATCGGCTGGTTTCGCGGCCCCGCCGGCTGCGATTTGGGTTTGCAGCCCAGAGTGGCGAGATGCCGTTTTCCGTTGCCGTCGCAGAGAGCGTAGCGGCCGCCGCCGCCGCTGCCGGTGTCGAGTTGATTGCCCTCGATAATCGCCAGGATGCCGAGGTTGCTATCCGCAACGCCACGGAATTCGTAAACAAGCACGTCGACCTTGTGCTCGAATTCCAAGTGGAGGAAGAAGCGGCGCCCCGCGTGGCCCACATCTTCAAGAGGGCAGAAATCCCCATGGTCGCGATCGACGTGCCCCACCCCAGCTCCACCTACTTTGGCGTCGACAACTTCGAGGTAGGCTTTGAAGCCGGCTCCCTGCTCGGCCAGTACGCACTCCGCAAGTGGAAAGGAAAGCCCGACTGGGTCTTGGGCGTAGGATTCTCTGAGGCCGGCAGCTTCGTGCAAAGTCGCATTACGGGTGCGTTCGAAGGCATCCGAGAGCGGATCAAAGATCTCCCACCCGACCGCTGCGTTCGTGTCGAAGGCCGCGGCATGCGCGAGCCCAGCCGTCTGGCTACGATTGAGTTTCTCCGCACACATCGCAAGGGCCAGCGCATCCTTGTGGCCGCCGCCACTGACTCCAGTGCCCTCGGCGTCCTCGATGCGATTCGCCAAACTGGTCGTGAAGAAGATGTTGCCATCGCCGGTCAGGATTGCATCCCCGAAGTACTCGAAGAGTTGAGAACCGGCAAAAGTCCCATCATCGGATCCGTTTCCCACGAAGTGGAAAGTTACGGACCACGGCTCATCCAGTTGGGCATCGCGCTGCTGCGCGGCTACACCGTGCCGCCGTACAACTACGTGCGCCACCGCGTAGTGACTCCGGAAACCCTCGATGGCGGCTCCGCCGAAGCGACCGATGACTCGAGAGAAATACTGGTTCAGGCCGAGCCAGGGGCTTGAAACTCTCCCAAATCCGTGGATGAATCAGCTATCCGATCGCCGCGCAAACCAGTAGCTGTTAATGATGTTTTTTCGAATACGAAATACTTTTCCTATTGATTGGCATGTGATATCGTTTCCTGAGTCCTGAAATTCCCCTCTAGATGGTGTCAATGACTTCGACCGCTACGATTGCTTCCCCGATGCTTAAATATCTTGAGGACCGCTGGGATTCCCGGCTTGCTGCTTCCCTCGATGAGCCAGAACTCCTGCGTTACCGCTCCAATCTCCTCGGATCCGACCTTCGCATCACAAACTTTGCCGGAGGCAACACCAGTTCGAAGATCATGCAAGCCGACCCGCTCACTGGCGAGCAAGTCGAAGTGCTGTGGGTTAAAGGCTCCGGCGGCGATTTGGGCAGCATCAAGCGCGCCGGCTTCGCCACACTTTATCAAGTCAAGCTGCTTGCTTCCGAGCGCAGCTACAAGGGCGTTGACACCGAAGATGACATGGTGGCGATGTACCCTCTCTGCACCTTCCGCAACAATCCGGTCGCGGCATCCATCGACACGCCCCTGCACGGCTTTCTTCCCTTCCCGCACGTCGATCACCTGCACCCGGACTGGGGTATCGCCTTGGCGGCCTCAGCAAACGGCAAGTCCAAAATGGAAGAATTCAATAGCGAATTCGGCCATTCGCTCGTCTGGATTCCCTGGCAGCGCCCCGGCTTTGAGCTCGGCCTGATGATGCGCAAAGCGGTCGAAGAGAACCCCGGCTGCGACGGCATCGTGCTCGGCGGTCATGGTCTTTTCACATGGGGCCTAACGCAGCGCGAGTGCTACACGAACACGCTCACCGTGATCGATCAGATTGGCCAGTTCATCCAAGCCCACGCCAAAAGCTCCGTCCGCTTCGGTGGCGAAGCCGTCCCCGAGCGTTCAAACCGCAATGAGCTCGCCATTCAGATTGCGCCCTACCTCCGCGGTCGCGTCAGTGCGCAGAACCGGTGGATTGCGAACTTCTCTGACTCTCCCGATGTCCTCCAATTCGTCAACTCCACCAACGCCAAAGAGCTCGCTTTTCTGGGCACCAGTTGCCCCGATCACTTTATTCGTACAAAGATCAGGCCCTTGTTTGTGCCGTGGGCCGCGGATGCCGGCCTCGATACCCTGAAGACGCAGATCCAGGCGTCCCTCGACGAATATCGCGAGCAATACCGCGCCTACTATCAATCCTTCGCCACCCCCGACTCGCCTGCCATCCGCGATGCCAGCCCCACCGTAGTGCTGATTCCCGGCATCGGCATGTTCAGCTTCGGCAAGAACAAGACCGAGGCGCGCATTACCGGCGAGTTCTACACCAACGCCATTCATGTCATGGAGGGAGCCTCGCTATTATCCGAAGGCGAAGTCGCCGGAACCCTCCCGCAATGCGGCGAAGGTATGGACCCCAAAAGTTTCAAAGTCCACAGCAATTACGTCGCTCTGCCGACCCTCGAAGCTTTTCGTATCGAATACTGGGCCATGGAAGAAGCCAAAATCCGCCGTCAGCCGCCTGAGAAGGAACTGAGCCGGCGCATCGTCCTGGTCGTCGGTGGCGGCAGCGGCGTGGGCCGCGAAGTGGCTCTCGAAGCCGCCGAGCGCGGTGCGCACGTCATGCTCGCCGATCGGGATAAAGACGCCGTGGCGCGCGTTGCCGACGAGCTCAACGCTCTCACGTCTCCAGAGTTCATCGCTTCCTCTGCGGTGGATATTCGCCACCGCGATACAATCCGCAAGACCATGGGCGACACCGTGTCGGCCTTTGGCGGCATCGACATTCTCATCAACACCGCGGCCTTGTTCCCGTCCTCGCCCGACGGCACCATCTCCGATGCCATGTGGGCTGCCACCCTTGAAGTCAATATCACCGCCAACTACCTGCTCGCCGACGAAGTTGCTGAAATCTTTGCCGAGCAAGGGCTCGATGGCTCCATCGTCTTTACCAGTTCGGCCAACGCCGTCGTACCAAAACGCGGCAGCGAAGCCTACGACGTAAGCAAGGCGGCGCTCTCTCATCTAGTGCGCGAATTCGCCGTAGGCCTGGCGCCCAAGGTGCGCGTCAATGGCGTCAGCCCGGCAACCGTCGTCAAAGGTTCCAACATGTTCCCGCGCGATCGCGTCCGCGCTTCGCTCACCAAGTACCACATACCTTTCGACGAGTCGCTCAGCGATGAGGAGATGCGCTGCCTCCTCGCGGACTTCTACGCCACCCGCGCACTCACCCAGCAGACCGTCGACCCAGCCGATTGCGCTGAGGCTATTCTCTTCCTGGCCGGGCCAAAGTCTCATTGCACAACCGGTCATCTCATCCCCGTCGATGGCGGACTGACTGAGGCATTTCTCCGGTGAGTCCGCGCAGCGATCGGCCTGCCGATCAACATGCGAGGGTCGCGATCGACCTGGGTGGAGAGAGTTGTCGCGTTTCGCTGCTTCGCTGGACCAGCGGCAAGCCGTGTTTCGAGTTAATTCATCGTTTCCCAAACGGCCCAGTGCATCGCGGCAATTCGATGCATTGGCCATTGGGCGCCATTCTTGCCGGCCTTGAAGAAGGATTGCGCCAAGCGGCCAAAGCTGCCCCTGAGGGCATTGCCTCTATCGCCGTCGACGGCTGGGCAGTCGATTATGTTCGCCTCACCGCCGATGGTAAGCCGCTCGGCGATCCCTTCTGCTATCGCGATGAGCGCAGCATCGCCACCAAGGAAAAAGTCGAACTCATCACGCCTCCGTTGGAACTCTTTCGTCGCACTGGCGCCCAGCCGCTACGGCTCAACACCCTGTACCAGCTTCTTGCCGATTCCGCGTCCGGCATTGATGTAGGGGCACCCTGGGTCTGCTTTCCGGAGTACGTCCTTTACTGGCTAGGCGGCCGCCGCGTGGCCGAATACACCAACGCCACCCACACCGGGCTTGTCGATCTCCAGGCCGGCGACTGGGCGCCTGATCTTTTTGAATTGTTCGGCATTCCGTTCAGCGCCGCTCCGCCCATCGTCCCCGCCGGAACCGTCGTCGGTCGCGTGCAGGGACCTCTCGCCGCTCTCGATGCCTTCCGTGAAACGGAGCTCATCGTGCCCGCATGCCATGACACGGCATCGGCGATTGCCGGCATTCCGTCGAACCTCGATTCCACTGCCTACATTTGCAGCGGTACGTGGTCCCTGGTAGGCACTCTTTCACCATCCCCAATCACGCGCCCTGAAGCGATGCACGCGCGTTACACCAATCAGGGTGCTGCGTCGGGCGGCTTCTGCTTCCACACCAATGTCAACGGCATGTGGCTCATCAAGCAATGCATGGACAGTTGGGCCGAGCAAGGCCGCACCTGGAACATCGAGGACCTGGTCCAAAGCGCTGCTGCTTGCAAGACCCCGGCGATCATCGACGTGGACGCCGAACCGCTGCTGCTCGACGGCAATATGCCTGAGCGCATCAACCAGGAATTGAAGCTCCGCGGGCTCGATCCGATTCCGGATGTCGCCGGCAACGAGCCCCTTTTTGCGCGCCTGATCTTTGAGAGTCTCGCCGGTCGCTATGCGACAGCGCTCACTCATCTTGAAGAGATGCTGGACCGCAAGCTCGATCGCATCCACGTGCTCGGCGGAGGCAGCCGTAACAAGCTGCTGCTCGCGCTCACGTCCGACCGCACCGGCCTTCCCGTTGAAGCTGGAGAACCGGAGAGTTCCACCATCGGCAACTTCGCTGTTCAATTCGCAGCCGACGAATGCCGCGGCAAACCGCTCACCACCGAAGCCGTCCGCCATTGGGCGGGTCAACTCTGCCAAAATTAGACATCCCCGCAAGCCGCGGGGTCGTTCAGCATGACACCTGAACACGAAGCAGGGCCGCCAAAGATTTCAGCAACCAGAAATTCATCTTGGCCGTGCATACTGGAAGTCATGATCCCCGCTCCTCTTGAGAGGTTGTCCGCCTTTTGTGTTGCGCTCTTGGCCGTCGCCCCACTCGCCGCCCAAATGAGCGTGACCGCCGTACTGCCGAATGGCCGCGAGATTCACCCAGCGGGCAACTGGATTCCCTTAGCTCCCTACCCTTTCGCGTTGGCCGTGCGCCCGGACGGTGCTCAAATCGCGGTGCCCTCCATCGGCTTTCCTTTCGCACTGAACGTGATTGACCAGCCCGCCAACTCCAAACCGACAGTGCGGCGCATGCCCGCCGGTGAAACCAATGATCCGGCAATCGAGGTGCATGCTGGCGTCGCCTATTCGCCGGACGGCACTTTGCTCTACGAAGCCACCGGTGACTCTGGCAAGATCCGCGCCTACCGAACCGATTACTGGGGGCTCGCTGGCGAAGTCTCCCTGGACGGCCCTCTTGCAGGCGAGGACGTCAACGGCAGCTTTGCCGCTACGCTCGCGGTTTCTAACGACGGCAAAACGCTCTATGCTCTCGACCAGGGCAACTGGCGCATTGTGATTCTGGATGCGCCTACGCTGAGGCTCATCGCATCAATCCCAACCGGCTCCTATCCTTTCGGCCTCGTTCTTTCGCCCAACGGCACACGCCTCTACGTCACCAACACCGGCCTTTTCGAATACTCGACCGTTCCCGGCGCTGACGACAAAGACCCCATTCACACCGGACTGCATTTCCCTCCTTTCGCCTACCCATCCAAGGCTGCGCGCGAGGGTGCGATTGTTGAAGGCAAGCAGATTCCGGGGCTGGGCGACGAAAACTCTGTCCGCGGCAGTTCCTTGTGGACCTACGACGTAAGCGACCGCGAGCATCCAGAGGTGACCGCCAAGTTGCGGCTGGGCGCAAAAATCACCGAAGCGCGAGGCCAGACCGTAGGCGGCGCGGCTCCCACCGGGATCGCCGCCGAGTCCGACGCCGTCTACGTCTCCCTGGCCCACGACGATGCCATTGCAAAAGTGAGTACGGACGGCACCCGGGTGCTCGCTCAATCCACCCTTTCTCCTTTCACCGGGCCACGATTCCAGGACGCCGAAGGCCGCCCATTGCGCGGTGTTATGCCAAGCGGCCTGGCAGTCCGCGATGGTCGCATATACGTCGCGGAATCGGGCATCGATGCAGTCGGCGTGCTCAATGCCGCCACTCTCCAGCTCATCGAACACATTCCCGTGGGCTGGAATCCTTCCGCCGTCGCCTTCTCGCCCGACGGCAAAACCCTCTATGTCGTCAACACCAAGGGCAAAGGCGCCGGACCCAATGCGGGCAAGGGCCACGATCCCAGGATGCCCATCTACATCGGTTCTCTCGAGTTGGGCAGCCTCAGCGCCATCTCCCTTGAAACCCTCCCGTCCGCTGAAGCCCTCACGCAGACCGTCATTGGGAGCAATACCGCGGCTAGTGCCAACCATCCTCCGCTGCCCCGGCTGAAACATTGTTTTCTGGTCGTGCGCGAAAACCGCACCTACGACGAAGTCCTTGGCGATGTCGCCGGTGCCAACGGCGATCCCTCACTGGCCCGTTACGGAATGGACGGCTGGGCCGCTGAAGACCAGTCTGCAACCCATCTCAAAGTCACACCCAATCTCCACGCTCTTGTCGGCCAATACGCCATGAGCGACAACTTCTATGTCGACTCGGACGTCTCGGCCGACGGCCACCGTTGGGTTGTCGGCATCAATCCCACGCCATTCTTCAACACGGCTTGGACCTCCGGATACGGCGGCCGGCGGCGTGACTTTCCAACGTCGGCGCAACTTGGCCGGCGCGCCCTCTTTGGCGGAGCAGACGCACCGATGCCTGAAGATGAGCCCCAGTTCGGCTCGCTCTGGGAGCACATAGCCGCCAGCGGCAAAGGGCTGTTCAACTATGGCGAGGGCCTTGAAATCGAGGGCAATGCGGAAATCCCCGGCACCGAGCCCGAGGGCCAGCGGCTGTTCCTCAACGCTCCGTTGCTGCGCCCCATCTTCGAGGCCAGCGACCGCCGTTATCCAACCTTCAATCTCGGCATTCCCGACCAGTTCCGCGTGGTCGAGTTCGAGCGCGATTTCAAGCTGAAGCTGGCCGCCGGCAAAGTGCCCGCGCTCATCGTCATTCGCCTGCCCAACGACCACACCGCCGATCCGCGCCCCGCCGATGGCTACCCCTATCGCGCTTCTTACGTGGCCGACAACGATCTCGCACTAGGCCGCATCGTTGCCTTTCTGTCGAAGACCCCCATCTGGAAGGATTCAGCCTTCTTCGTCACTGAAGACGACGCCCAGAATGGCGTGGACCACGTGGACGCACACCGCAGCATCCTGTTCGTTGCAAGCCCCTGGGTCAAGCCCGGCTCCGTCTCCCACCAGCACGCCAGCATGGGTTCCATTACCCGCACCATTGATGAACTCCTTGGTCTCGGGCCCTTGAATCTTGAGGATGCTCTGGCTGGCGATATAACCGGTATCTTCGATACCCAACCGCATCTTCAGCCTTTTACTGCTCGCCCTTCCGATCCGCGCGTCTTTGCCCCTGCTAAAGCCCGCCTTGCCCGGCCCAAAACAAAGGAAGAGGCAGCGGAATTGCTCGATGTCGACGACGCCGACGCGATTCGAAAAGAGATGGAAAAGTCCGCCGGAAAGCTGCGCAAGCCTACGAACGACGAATAGCTGCAAATTTGGCCAGGAAGAAAGAACAACCGCATCGATGCCGGCAAGATTGCCAACTGCCTGCGATGCGACGTTTTGCCCGAGTGCCGCATGGCCCTGACCGAGATCCCGACCGGCGATTCTCGGCATATTGCTGAAAAATGCGCTGGACTTGGCGCAGTGATTCCCGTAACGTACTTGTCAATTCAGCTTTTTCCCCGAAATCGTGCCCCCGATTTTTAAGAAGATGTAACCTGTACCGCCTCGATTTGTAACAACAAGTTAGTAGCCTGAACATGTCGCATCACTCAAAGAATCAGCAAGAAACCTCGTGAATCGAGGGCGGATTTGTCTCCCGGTCGTGGAGGCATTTGATCTGCCAATTGCCCCCAGAGGCATCCACCCGGCTGAATCAGCTTTTCTCTGCCGGCTTCCGCATTGAATTTCGCTTGCGTTCCTGCTTTTCCTGCAATTGGGTAACTTCAGCCCTTTCTCTTTGCCAATTTTCCGCTCAACTCAACCATGCTTCACCATGCTGCACCTTGAGGAGACAGTGATCTATGTTATGCACCCGTAATTCCCTGAAGCGTTCTCATCGCGGACCCTTCGCAGTCCTCGGTCTGCTCCTGATGCTCGCGCTGCCCCTTGTGCAGGGTCGTGCGCAATCAACTCAAGGAGCCGTGGGCGGGTCCGTTAAGGATCCAGGTGGCGCGGTCGTCCCCGGCGCAACCGTAACGCTTACCAATACCGCTGAAGGCACTATGCGCGTCGCCAAATCGAACGCCGTCGGCGACTACCGTTTTCTGGATGTGAAAGCGGGCAACTATTCCGTCGATGTCGTTGCCTCCGGCTTTGAAAAGTGGTCAGCCTCCGGTGTCACGCTTGAAGTCCGCCAGGAGCTCCGCCTCGACGTCCAGCTCTCCGTTGGAACCGTCCAGCAGTCAGTGCGGGTCACAGGTGATTCAGTTAGCGCTATCGAGACCGACTCACCCACCATAAGCGGCACGTTTACCGCAGACGACGCCACCAATCTTCCCGTGAATACGCGCGCCAGCTTCTCCGGTACCAGTGCTTCGGCCATTCTCGGCACGCTACCCGGTGTGCAGGACGACAGCTCGGGCATCTCGGTGCAGGGCGCTTTGCCGTATCAGACCGAGGTGACTGTAGATGGCGTCACGCTCAAGAACGCCTCGGGAGGAAGCTTTATCGGCGATGCATTTCCCTCCACCGAGTCCATCGCAGAAATTCGTGCTGACGGCGTGCTGGCCAATGCCGAGTTCGGCGACCCGGCGCAAGTGGTTGTAACGACCAAGGGGGGAAGCAACAGCCTGCACGGTTCCGGCTTCTGGTACTACCAGGACTCTGCATTCGACGCGATTCCTTACACCTACCCCACCACGACCACCAAACCCAGCATTCACGGTGACACTTTCGGTGGCAGTGTAGGCGGCCCGGTCATCTTCCCTCACCTCTATAACGGTCACAACAAGACATTCTTTTATGGAGCCTATGAGGGCTGGCGCCATCCCGCGCAGACCACCCTCTTTGAAAAGGTTCCCAGCACCTTGATGAAGCAGGGCGACTTCTCCAAGTACACCTCCGTCGGATTCACAGGCTTGACCAACCCTTCAACCGGGGGCAGCTACGGCACGACCATCCCCAGCAACTCCATCAGCCAGATTGCCCTCAACACCCTTAAGCAGTTCTATCCCGATCCGAACGTGGGCGACCCCACGGCTTATACCGACAACAACGTGGCCAACTACCAAGCCAACGTAAATGACAGCGGACACTCGGATCAGTTCGACGCGCGCGGCGACCAATACTTCGGCTCGAACCAGAAATTTCTCGTTTGGGGGCGCTTCACCTGGAAAAACTTCCCCATCAGCAGTCCCGAAATTCTTCTCGTTCCCTCCGGATTGAACACCAGCCAGAGCCGCGTCCTGAAGGTCGATACAAACTGGAGTATCAAGCCAACCCTTATCAACGAGGCCGGCTTCGGGTTCACCCGCTACACCTCCGGAAGCAGCAACGGCTTCAACGGCCTCGCCTGGACCACGGCGCAGGGCTGGAACGGATTGCAGAACCTCTTCTACAACGGCATCCCGGAGATGGACTTCAACAACATCCAGAGCCTCAACGCCGATCGCTTGACCGGCCTCAACAAGTCATTCACCTACGACTACAGTGACACGCTGATCTGGACGAAGGGCAATCACACCCTCAAGTTTGGTGGTGATATTCAGTCACTCGAAGCCATCACTCCGCTGGGCTTCAACGGTTCCGACAATTACGGCACATACCAGTTCAACACCAGCGGCAGCACAGGCATGTTTACTGGCGTGGACTTCGCTGATTTTCTGCTCGGCCTGCCCAACCAGACGTTCTATGACGTGGTCAAGCAGGACAACGACGGAATCTCTCACCACTTTGCGTTTTATGGTCAGGACGAGTGGCGCCTCAACCCGCGTTTGACACTCTCCTACGGCCTCCGCTACGAATTGCATCCCGGCTATTACGACAAGTACGGCGACATCGGCAACTTCGATCCCAGCGTAGCCAAGGCCGGGCGCGTCATCTATCCGCAAGGCAAGCAGAGTCTGCTAGCGCAAGGCTTCCTCGCCAGCGCCAACGCCTGCGATGCTGACGGCGTCACTGCGAGCAATTCCGCCACCGTCAACGGCGCGCCTTGCATGCAAGTCCAGGGCAACAGCACCGCCGGATACCCGACCGGGCTCAAGAAGTATCCCCACCTGCGCTTCATGCCGCGCGTCGGTTTCGCCTATCGCCCGTTCGGTAACGACAAGTGGGCAATTCGGGGCGGCGCCGGCATGTATAACATCAACATGCTCGGCTCGAGCTTCTATTCGCTCACCGGCACGGTACAGGCCTATACTCAACAGTTCTCCAACACCTACAACGCCGCCACCCATGCCATTGGATACCAGTGGCCGCAGATTGACCCCGGTTCCGGAGGCGCTGGCTGCACCAACTGCTATGGCACCGACTACTTTGGCACGGCCAACAGCACCAATTGGAAAGACCCCTATACGGAGCAGTGGTCCCTCAGCGTAGATCACGACTTCGGTTCCGGATATGCAGCGCGGGCCACCTACATCGGTTCCGAAACGCATCAGTTGGTCTGGGCTCCGGATGAGAATGCACTTCCTTACTCCACCACCGTTTCCGCCTTTAATGCGCCCATCAGTTCACGGCTCTTCCCCAACTGGGGCCGCATCAACACTCGTGCAACCGGCGCGAACGACAGTTACAACTCGTTGCAGGTTGAAGGCAGCCACCGTCTGCAACAGGGGCTCGAATTCCACTCCGGCTTCACCTGGGCCAAAAATCTTGCCGACAATGAAGGACCCTACGGAACGGGATTTGCCGGCGAGGGAGGCGGCAATCGCTCGTCCTCTATCCTCGACCGTCACATCGATTTCGGCAACGTCTACGGTTCCCGCAGGCTGCGCTGGAACACAACGGCACTCTATGATCTGCCTTTCGGCCGTGGCAAGATGTTCGGCACTTCCATGTCGCGCATCGCCGATGAGATCGTGGGCGGTTGGCGGCTCTCGTCCATCCTTACGGTCCAAACCGGCCCCTACGAAACACCCTACTTCCCCAGCGGACAGGGCGATCCTTCTGGAACCGGCTCGGGCTTGAACGGCTCCTATGGCGATGGGACCGGCAGCTTTGATGGTGGACACCGCAACCAGCACGCCGACATTGTGCCAGGAATAAGCGTCAATCCCGCAGGGAAAAACCGCTTCAACTGGACCAACGCCGCTGCGTTTGCCTGCCCCGGCGATCCAACATGGTCCGCTGGCAACCCCTGCACCACCGGCGCGGGCTTTAACCCCTTGACCCTCGCCCCGCTCAGCCCGAGTCCGTTGCCGATTGGCCGCTTTGGCAACAGCCAGGTAGGCTCCGTCGAAGGTCCTGACCTCGTCAATCTTTCAGCCGGAATGAGCAAAGCCTTCTCCATTACAGAACGAATCAAGTTCAAAATGGAAGGCTCGTTTACAAACGTCCTGAACCATACCAATCTGGGCGATCCGAATATGAACCTCAGCTCGCCCAGCTTCGGTCTCGTCACGGGAGTCATTGGAACCCAGAATGGATCGTCGAATGGGCCGCCGGGAGATTTCGGCGGCGCCCGAACTGGCCAGGTTTCGGCGCGAATCGAGTTCTAGCCCAAGATAGATTCCCCTATCAATCGGCGTGGACCTTCGGGTCCACGCCGATTCTTTGCAGCTCGCTTTCCTGACTTCCCGACGAATCAAAATACTTCTCAGCAAATGTCGGCGGACGCCGGCGAAGGATTCTTTCCGAGGCATCATTGGCAACGAGCATGGGCGCGCCAGGTCGGGATTCTCAGACTCGGGAAAGCACGAACACAATTCTGCGGTCGTCGCGTTCTTCTTGAGTTCACTGATCAAGGCACAGCTACTCGCCGCCCGAGCAGAGAGTCCGCCCTCTATTGCGGGCTGCGATAGCAGATGCTCTCGCCATCCAGCCGGTACTCGGCCGAGCAGGCTTCGCCGCCGCAAATCATCGTGTCTCCAGCGCAAAGCTGGCGGCGCGTGATCAGCCCCATCGTTCCGCAGCGTGGGCACGACATCACTGCCACGTACGGATTCTGTGCATGACCCAGCTTCGACTGGTTCTCCAGGACGAAAACCGTGCCGGGATCCATTCTTTCGGGAATCCATTCTTCCAGAAACTGCAAATCGGTTGACATCCTGCCCTCCTGAGGGTCGAGGTCACCGAGCAGCGTTCCATCGTTCCCGCCGCTCCGTGGTGCAACAAAGCGCAGCTGCGAATGGCTCGCCAGAGACAACTCTCTCCGGTTCAGATGTAGTGTTTCTGGGGATGAGTTGGCCCGTCAATCGGAATCGGAAGCAAGCAGTATCGAATGGGGTACATTCTCTGCATAGAAAGTAATCGCAGTCACCGCGCGGCGGTTTCTTTTCCCCGCGAAGCCGCAACCGCGTCGATGGCCTTATAGGTCTCCACGTTCCGCAAAATTGCCTGCACGTATTCCCGCGTTTGCGTGAAGGGTATCGACTCAACAAACTCATCCATCCCGTGATAAGGTCCGGCACCTTCCCAATCCGTTACCCGGCTGTCCCCTGCGTTATACGCTGCCAGCGCATATTCCGACACGCCGCCAAATCTGTCCAGCACCTGCCGCAGGTACCGTGTCCCCAGGCGAATATTGATCTCGGGATTCAGCAGTTGAAAAGTCTCAAAATGGCTGATCCCCTCCTCACGTGCCATCGCCTTGCCCACTGCAGGTAGCAATTGCATCAGCCCATACGCATTCGCGTAAGAAATAGCCGAAGGATTGAACTCCGACTCCTGCCGGATCAGTGACGCTACAAGGTACGGGTCCAGGTTGTTCTTTGCCGACTCGGCTTTGATCGTATCCCAATATGGTTCCGGGAAAAGAATTCGCCAATACACCAGCGGAATCGCATCCACCGAAGCAGTCGCAGCGTAGGGCAAAGCCCTTTTCAACGCCCGCATGGCTCGAAACGTGTCGCCGTCCGATGCGTAAATCTGCGCCTCAGCCAGCGCGCTCCACGAACCCGAATCCGGGTCCGCGGCAATCTCTTGCGGGATATAGTCGTTCAGCCCTGCATTGGCCAGGAGTTTCGCCTTCGCAAGGTGCTCGCTGTCATCCGGAAAGCTGTCGTCAAGCACAGGTACAATGGGCGCCTTGAAACGGTCAAGATCCGGGTCTTCCTCCGCCGGGATTGTCGTCCCCATCGCCGCCAGCCGTTCCCGAGCCATCTGCCCGTAAAAATAATGCTGATACGCCCGCACAATGGTCCGGTAGTTGGCCGCCGCCAGCCCAGGCTTTTTGTCCTGCAGCTCATACAGACGTGCCCGCCAGTAGAGCGCCGCCGCCGTCTCCGTTGCGTCCGGATAAAGGTGAATCTGCTCGTCAAACAGGTGCGCCGCATCGGCATAAAGCCCTTGCCGGTAGCTCAGCCAGCCTGCGCGCCAGTGCGCCGCCGCGGCCTGTTTGTCCTGCGGAAAATGCGCGGCCAGATAGCTGTAGTACTCTACCGCCTTCGGATAATCGCGGCTCAGCAGATACATATTTCCGCTGGAAAAGAGCGTCTCCGCAAGCCACTGGCTTTGAGGAAACCGCGTTTCCATCAGTGCCACAATGCGCTGCTGGTCCACCGTGTCGTTACGATCCCGCGCCAGTTCCATCAGCAGGTAAAGCCGCCTTGCGCCGTTGTCATCGTCCGTGTCGGGAAGCCCCTGCACCTGCGCCGGTGTCAGCACCTTTAATCTCAGATCACAGTCTGCCGCCGCCACGGTGAAGGCGGCGCGGCTCTGTGCATCCAGACCCGCTCGTCGCGCCAGCGCATGGTATTGTTCACTGGCTTCCGCGTAGCGGTGTGCCTTGTAATAGGCGTCTCCCAGGATCCGCAATTCCGCTGTCGTCAATGCCACCTCGGCGCCCTCCGCCATCAGGCGCGTGCGGGCGGTCTCCGCCTCCGAGGTCAGGGGATGCTCAAGCAGAACCTGCTTGAAAATCGTATCCGCTTCGTCAGGCTTCCCCAGCGCCACAGCGACCTGCGCCCGCGCCAGCTGATAGCCGGTACGGTCAGCCGCCGGCCCGTCCGCCGCTGCGGCCAGCGCACGTCGCGCGCCGGTTGCGTCATTCATCGCCAACAGGACACCCGCCTCCAGCTCTGGCGCCTGCGCGTCAAAAATGCTGTCCGGATGCCGCTCCACAAACCCGTGCAGTAGCGCCTCGGCTGCCGCTTCATTTCCAGCTTCGTGGTTGGCCTTCGCTTCCAGAAAATCCGCATAATCGGCCAGCACGTCCCCGTTCTTCTTCGCCTCGCGCAGACTCGCCGCCGACTCCGGAAAACGCCTGTCCAGCATGTATGCATGACCCAGCGCCAGGTACGCCGTAGCCGCCGCCTCGCCCGTGTTCCGGTGCGCATACGCTGTGACGCCCGCATACGCCGCCGGTGTACGCATCGTGGCAAGCTGCTGTGCCATGGGACGGAGTTCGGTCGACGCCACAAACGCCAGCTTGATCCGACGTGCTCGCGCCGATGGCCGCCTATGTCTCCGAAGGGCTGTCTTGCTCCGCGCCTTTCCCGATTTCGTCGATCGGGCCGCCGTGGCTCTCCTGCCGCTCTTGTGAGAGGTAGAAACTGAAGCCTTATGCGAAGCAGATGTCGCCTTATGCGTCGTTGAAGGAGGCGGGGGCGTTGTATCGTCTGCGGACCACCCCAACACAGGCGCTGCAACCAACAGCCCGATCAGCACGCACGTCGCAAGCCGGCCTGCAGTAAGAATGGGCTGGATCGTGATCCTCATAGATTCAATGTAAGCTGGTTTCTCCGTGCTGGACAGCCCGGAATCAGTTTCGATACGTTACTCGTGTGTCCACAGGGACAGACGCCTGCTTCGGCCATTTCGTTAGCTACCCCGGCTTGGCCCACGCCCCGCAATCCTTTACACTCATAGCTGAGGAACCCGGCGAATTCGCTTTCCCGGTCCGCCACAAATCGAGACATCCCGGTTGGCGTAACCAGCAAGAGCGGCAACCTCCTCAAAACCAGGAAAGATGCTGTAGGCCTGGAAATGCCGTACGCTCGCCCGAACCCTAACGAATTCCCGCAACCAACTCTAATGTCGACCATCCAACCTATAGCAGGCGAAAACGAGCAGCAGCACCCCGACGTCGCCCTCGTCGAAAGGACCCGCGGTGGTGATGTATCGGCCTACGACGAACTCGTCCGCAAGTATGACCGACAGGTCTTCCGGATTGCGCAGCACATCACGCAGAACCGTGAAGATGCAGAAGATGTCATGCAGGACGCGTTCCTCAAAGCGTACGAAAAGCTTGATCAATTTCAAGGGAATTCGAAGTTTTACACATGGTTGGTGCGGATCGCGGTAAACGAGAGTCTGATGCGCTTGCGCAAGCGGCGTACCGGCAAGATGGTTTCGATCGACGAGGATATCGAGACAGAGGAGGGCAGCGTCCCGCGCGACCTCGCCGACTGGGCGCCAGATCCCGAGCAGAACTATTCCCAGTCAGAACTCGCCGAAATTCTGCGCAAGACCATCCAGGGGCTTCCCCCGGGATTTCGTATCGTCTTTGTTCTACGCGACGTGGAAGGTCTTTCCACCGAGGAGACTGCGGAAACGCTCGGCTTGAGCGTACCGGCCGTCAAGTCGCGCCTCCTGCGCGCCCGGTTGCAACTGCGCGAACGACTCAGCCGTTACTTTCGCAGGAAAAAGGGAGTTGAAAAGTGACCTGCACTGAGTTTCTCGCTTTGCTCGATGATCTGATCGACGATTCGGTATCCACCGAAATGCGCGCTGACCTGCAGGAACATCTGCGCGGTTGCGAGCACTGCGAGGTCACCCTCAGCACCACCCGCAAAACCATCCAAATCTATCGTTCCCACGAAATCTACGACCTGCCCACCGACCTCCGCGAGCGCCTCCACGCCGCCATCATGGCCCGCTGCAAAAAAGGCTGCTAAGCCCAAGCCGGCAGCAATTCAGCCGCACCATACCCCTACTCCTTCCGCCTCGTCCACTTCCTCTCAAAATTGTCATCCTGAGCGACCGAAGCGCAGCGCAGCGAGTCGAAGGACCTGCGTCTACTTTTTTCCGGGAGTCTCCCTCTCCCACTACATTCTTGCGAAAGGCAGGAACCGTCGGCCCTCGACCGCCCGTAATCCACACCGCCTAACCAGAACCAATCGCATTACGTCCGAGTCGTGAACTGGACAAATGCGCGGCGCGTTACCACAACTTTCCCCCTAAAATGGCGTCTGCCCCTACAAGCAGCCCTGCCGCGAGCACTTCCCCGGCATCCTTCGTTTCAGGAGAGCCACCGATGCAGTTCATTCAGGCGCCGATCACCGCCCTCCTCTGCCTCAGCCTCCTCAACTCATCCGTCCCCGACATCGCGCAGGCGCCTTCCGCGGCCTCGGCAGATCCTTCCTCCCGCCCCAAAGCCCGCTCCGAATACCGACCTACCCAGTTACGCGGCGATGATCGCATCCTCCACGCTCTCAACCGCTTCACCTTCGGCCCGCGCCCTGGCGACCTCGAATCCCTTCGCGCCATCGGCCTCGATAAATGGTTCGACCAGCAACTTCACCCCAACACCATGGATGAGTCCGTCCTCGACGCGCGCCTCGCCCAATACCCTGCGATGCAACTCAGCCCTCAGGACCTGCTCTTCCGCCTGCCCAGCAACGCAGTCATCCGCCAGGCTATCAACGGCCGCGGACCCGTACCCGAGCGCGGCTTCCTCCATGCCGTCTATCAGAACCAGATTGACCGCGTCACGGCCCGTCAGCAGGAGCAGCAACTCAAGAAGGCAGCCGATCAGAGCACCCAGCAAATCGCCAAAACCCCAGCAATGGCAGGCGAAACCACCATGGACACCACTGACGGCGAAAAGGCCGAGACTCCCACGCCGATGGCCAAAGAGCCCGTCGCCGCCGGAGAATCCCAGCTCAGCCAAATGGCCATGCCGGCCGCCAACCCCGTCCCCGCCGAGCCCCCAGCCGACGAAGCCCTCATAAGGGACGTGCTTGCCCTTCCGCCCCAGCAGCGCCTTGCCCGGCTCGCCGAGATGCGCCAGCCTGAACTCGATGCCTTCCTCAAATCCCTCAGGCCCGGGCAGCGCGCTCAACTCGCCGCCGGCCTCGAGCCCGCTCAAAAAGAACAGATCGAAGCCCTCGCCGGCCCCGAGCGCCTCCTTGTTGAAGAACTCATCGCCCAGCGCCTCACTCGCGACATCTATTCCAACGCTCAGCTACAGGAAGTGATGACCGATTTCTGGCTCAATCACTTCAACGTCTACCTGCGCAAGAACGAAGCCACCCCCTACTACCTCGTCAGCTATGAGCGCGACGTGATTCGCCCCCTCGCTCTCGGCAAATTCGAAGACCTCCTCGAAGCCACAGCCCACAGCCCCGCCATGCTGCTCTATCTCGACAACGCCGAAAGCATGGGCCCCGACTCTGTCGCCGCTGAGCGCGCAAAGGAAAATGCCTGGCGCCGCCCTAACGCAAAGAAGCAGGCCTCCGAGGGCCTCAACGAGAACTATGCGCGTGAGCTGATGGAACTGCACACCCTCGGCGTCAACGGCGGGTACACCCAGGCCGACGTCACGCAGGTCGCGCGCATCCTCACCGGATGGACCATCGACCGCCCCGAGCGCGGCGGCAGCTTCCAATTCAATCCCAATCGCCACGAGCCCGGCACCAAGAAAGTCATGGGCCAAAAATTCAAAGACAAGGGCGAAGAGGAAGGCCGCGAGCTGCTCCACTTCCTTGCCACGCGTCCAGCCACCGCGCGCTTCATCTCCCGCGAGCTCGCCATCCGCTTGGTCAGCGACGATCCTCCGCAAGCCCTCGTCGATCACATGGCCCGCACCTACATGACTTCCGGCGGCGACATCCCCGCGGTCCTCAAAACCCTATTCCACTCTCCTGAGTTCTGGTCTGCCAGCGCCTACCGCGCCAAGGTCAAGACGCCTCTTGAATTCGTGATCTCCGCCGTGCGCGCCGGCAACGCGAACATCGACAATCTGCGCCCCGTTGCCAACGCGCTGCGCGAGATGGGCATGCCGGTCTACGGCTGTGTGCCTCCCACCGGATATAGCTGGCAGTCTTCCACGTGGGTCAGCACCGGCGCACTCGTCGACCGCATGAACTTCGCGCTCGCCCTCGCCGCCAACCGCCTCCCCGACATCACAGTCACGTGAAATGCAACGCCAAATTCAAGCAGCGACCCAGCGGTTTCGCCGATCAGTCTGACGACTCCTTACCCGCAGTCCGAAGAACATCGTCTTGAGTCTCTCCTCGTTTCGGGCCGAGTCAGCGACTCCACACGCTCCGCAGTCCTGCAACAATTCCAGCAGCAAAGCGCGCAAGACTTGAATGCAATCGCCGCCCAGCCTCTTGCAACGCGACCCAGGCAGAAGCTCCGCGCTCAAGATGTCTCAGCTCTTGAAAAACAAGATCAAATCCTGGCCGGCCTGTTACTAGGTTCCCCGGAATTTCAGCGCCGATGAAGGAGACACCGATGCACACATCACGCCGCTTCTTCCTCCACAAAGGTGCTCTCGCCCTCGCCGGCACCACGGCCATCCCCAGCTTCCTGGTCCGCTCCGTCCTCGCGCAAACCGCCGCCGCGCCTAATCGCCGCCTCGTCGTCATCTTTCAGCGCGGAGCCGCCGACGGCCTCAACATCGTCGTCCCCTATCGCGAAAAAAACTACTACGCCATGCGGCCCAGCATCTCTATTCCCCAAAACCAGGTCCTTGACCTCGATGGATTCTTCGGCCTCCATCCATCTCTCGCACTCTTCAAGCCGCTTTATGACCAGGGCCATCTTGCCGTTGTCCACGCCGCCGGCTCGCCCGACATGTCCCGCTCCCACTTCGACGCGCAGGACTACATGGAATCCGGCACTCCCGGTCTCAAGGCTACTCAGGATGGATGGCTCAACCGCGCCCTGCAAGCCGAAGACCTTCGCCACCGCGATCCGCACACCGCCTTCCGCGCCCTCGCCCTCAGTTCTGAAGTGCCTCTTACTCTCGCCGGCAAAATTCCCGCCATCGCGCTCAACAACGTCAATGGTTTCGCCGTAGGCGGACGCGGCCCGGCCCCGTCGCCCGCTGCCAACGCCTTTGAAGCTATGTATGGAGACAGTGGCGACCGCATCTTCCACGCCGCCGGCGACGAAACTTTCGAGGCCGTCAAGATGCTCCGCGCCGCCAATCCTGCGCAATACACACCCGGCCCCGGCGTCGAATATCCGTCGTCGGACTTCGGCAACAACATGCGCCAGATCGCCCAGCTTCTCAAGGCCAACCTCGGCGTTGAAGCCGCCTTCACCGACGTCCAGGGCTGGGACACGCATCACAATCAAGGAGGCGCCGAAGGCCAGCTCTCCAACCGTCTCCGCGACTTCTCCGCAGCCATCGCTGGCTTCTGGCGCGACCTTGGCGACAACGCGGAAAACGTCACCCTCGTGACCATGTCGGAGTTCGGCCGCACCGCTCGCGAAAACGGCACCGGCGGCACCGACCATGGTCACGCCAACGCCATGTTCGTCCTCGGCGGCAACGTGAAAGGCGGCAAAGTCTACGGCCGCTGGCCCGGCCTCGACGATCATCAGCTCAACGAAGGCCGCGACCTCGCCCTCACCACCGACTACCGCCAGGTCCTCGGCGAAGTCGTCAACAAAACCCTCGGCGCTAATAACTACGAGTTAGTCTTCCCCGGCGCCCATCTCGCCGCCAACAACTTCCTCCACCTCGTCTAGGAAGAGGAATTATGAACTGGGTGCACCGCCAGAAGTTGGAGTGGGTGCCCCACCCTCGGCACGTCTTTGTTCCTGTGCCTAAGGGTGGGTTCGCGAGAACTATCCCCCATACTGCTCGTCGCTCACCTGCTCCATCCAGTCGACGGTTTTGCCATCCAGCTTTTCCTGAATCGCAAAATGGGTCATCGCCATCGTCGGCGCCGCCCCGTGCCAATGTTTCTCTCCCGGCGCAAACCAGATCACATCCCCGGGCCGAATCTCCTCAATTGAGCCGCCCCAGCATTGCGCCCGTCCACAGCCAGATGTGACGATCAGTGTTTGACCGAGCGGATGCGTATGCCACGCGGTACGTGCCCTGGGTTCGAAGGTAACGCTTGCCCCAACCACACGCGCAGGATCGGGCGCCGTAAACAGTGGGTCCACGCGCACCGTGCCTGTGAACCAGTCTGAAGGGCCCTTGCCCGAAGGCTGAGAACCGACTCGCTTGATCTCCATTGTCTCTTCTCTCCTATGAAAGTGGACGGCACCTGATGACCATCAGAGGCCTGTCATTTTCTCAATGTGTTCCGGATACCGCGCGCCCTGCACCTTGATCTCTGCAGCCGCTGTTTCGATCTGCTGAAGATCGTTTGCTGAAAGCTCGATGGCAACCGCCCCAATGTTCTCTTCCAGGCGACGGAGCTTCGTTGTCCCCGGAATAGGAACAATCCACGGCTTCTGCGCAAGCAGCCACGCCAGCGCAATCTGCGCCGGTGTTGCGTTCTTGCTCTTCCCGATTTCGCCGAGCAAATCAACCAGTGCCTGGTTCGCCTTGCGGGCCTCCGGGGTAAACCGCGGGATGGAGCTGCGGATGTCCGTCTTGTCGAACGTCCTGCTCTCGTCAATCTTCCCGGTTAAAAATCCTTTGCCCAGCGGACTGAAAGGCACAAAACCAATGCCGAGTTCTTCGAGCGTGGGCATGATCTCCTCTTCCGGCGTCCGATACCAGAGCGAGTACTCGCTCTGCAATGCGGCCACAGGCTGCACGGCGTGGGCGCGGCGGATGGTCTTGGCACCGGCTTCCGACAGGCCGAAGTGCTTGACCTTGCCCTCGACGATCAGTTCCTTAACAGCACCGGCGACATCTTCAATTGGAACTTTGGGGTCGACGCGATGCTGATAGAACAGATCGATCGCGTCGATCTTGAGGCGCTTGAGCGAGCCTTCTGCAGCCTGCCTGATGCGCGCCGGGCTGCTGTCCGTGCCCTTCGGGCCATGGCTTCCATCCGGATTGATATCGAATCCAAACTTCGTCGCAATGGTGACCTTTCCGCGAAAAGGTGCGAGGCCCTCGCCCACCAGTTCTTCATTGTTGAAAGGTCCATAGACCTCGGCGGTATCAAAGAAGGTGACGCCTTGCTCCACCGCCGCGCGAAGAAGAGCGATGGATTCGTGCTTTTCCGGGAATGGCTTGTACGAAAACGTCATTCCCATGCAACCCAACCCGAGGGCCGAAACTTCCAAATTGCTTTTTCCCAACTTCCGCTTCTGCATTGCAATTTCTCCTTGGGTGCATCCGCACCAATTTAGAAACCCCATGTTACAGATCAAATAAACGCGGTAGAACGTTCCGCCCCTCCTGATCGAAGGGTCAGGCACTCGCTCCGCGCGGCATGACCCTGACGGTTGCGGAGCGGGCGCGTTTGCCGATCATTGGGCTCAGGTAGGGACTGTTCTTGTATTTCGCTCTATAGGCGGTGTCGACCTCGTCATTGATCGCGCCCTCCACCGGCTCAAAGGTCACTTCCTTTATCATCCCTGCGGTAATAATTCGCCCGGCCTTTTGACGCAAGGCCGCCTGGTACCAGCGGGAACTCTGCCCGTTGTAGCCGCGAACGTAAAGCATCCCATCGACGACGACCGACCAGATCCACGTCGGTGTTCCGTACGTCTTCCCGTCTTCACGGAACGGTGCAATGTGCAGGTCATCGGCCTTCGCGATCTTGCTTAATTCATCCTGTGCCCATGCGGCCATTTGGTTCTACCTCCTTCTTCTCGAGGGTCTCGGTGCTGCGCTCTCACGAAGAATGCGCGTCGCCCAGGGTGCTGGATTCGATTCCGTTCCCGGTCTTTCTCGTCTCCGTCGTCTAGCGCATGACGTAGCCACCGTCGACGGAAATCGACTGCCCAGTAATGTAACTGGCGGCTGAACTGCAGAGCCATAAGACAGCGTCGGCGATTTCTTCGGGTCGCCCCATCCGCCCCATCGGCACCAACAACTTCAACATCGCGTTCAACTCTTCTCCCTGACCTTCAGCAATCATCTTGTCGACCATGGGCGTTTGAATCATGCCTGGGCATACGTCGTTCACACGAATGCCACGAGTTGCATATTCGAGAGCAGCGCTCTTAGTGAAACCAATCACTCCATGCTTGGCGGCATGGTACGTCCCGCGTTGATTGCCGCCGATAAGCCCTCCAAGCGAGGAGCAATTGACGATAGCGCCGCTTCCTTGCTTGCGCATTTGTTGCAGTTCAAACTTCATGCAACTCCACACACCGCGGAGATTGATCGCCATCACCCGGTCGTAATCATCGCGGGGCGAATCGGCAGTTTCCGCCAACACATTCTGAATACCGGCATTGTTGTAGGCAGCATCGAGCCTTCCGAAGGTGTCGACAGTCTGCTTCACCATTGCTTCTACCTGCGCGTCGTCTGAAACGTCGCAGCGGATGGCGATGGTTTTGTGACCCTTACTCGCCAGCTCCTTGGCTGCGGATTGCGCGGCTTCCTCATTCCAGTCAGCTAACACCACTGAAGCGCCTGATTCAGCAAAGGCCTTCGCGGTCGCAAGGCCTAATCCTGACGCAGCACCTGTAACGAGCGCCACTTTGTTTTCAAACGATATGTTCATCGCGGGTGTTGTTCCTCAATCTTCGAATGGGTTGTATCCCGGCTTCTTGTAGACTTTGTCCCACTTATTCTGAATGTCCGGCTTGTAGACCGTTTCCGTCCAGTCCTGCGGCTCCACTTCCTCGAATGCCACAGAAATCAACTTTTCATCGGAGCTCAAAATAGACACCACATCTTTGGTGATCTCCTCGGCGAGGTGCTTCTTTTGCTCTTCTGATTTTCCCGGTACCAATTTCACGACAATATGAGGCATGGCTTGCTCCTTGAAAACCGAATGTCGATTCCGCTAGCGATTGGTCATGCGCTCCAGTGCCTCCGGATATCGTTCCCCGTGCACTGGGATATTTGCCGTGATGCTGTCAATCTCGCGCAGATCTTCGGGCGTCAGTTCCAGCGCAACTGCCCCCATGTTCTCCTCCAACCGCGACAGTTTAGTGGTGCCGGGGATAGGGACGATCCAGGGCTTCTGCGCGAGCAGCCACGCCAGCGCGATCTGGGCGGTTGTCGCGTTCCTTTTCGCTGCAAACTCTGCCAACACGTCCACCAAAGCACGGTTCGCTTTGCGGGCCTCGGGGAAGAACCGCGGGTAGCTGCCGCGGTTATCGCCCTCCGGGAATTGCGTGTCTTCCGTGATCGACCCGGCGAGAAAACCCCTGCCCAGCGGGCTGTACGGAACAAAGCCAATCCCTAGCTCCTCGAGCGCTGGCAGCACTTCCTCCTCCGGGCGTTTCCACCAGATCGAATACTCGCTTTGCACCGCAGTCACCGGCTGAATGGCGTGCGCCCTGCGGATGGTCTTTGCTCCTGCCTCAGACAAGCCGAAGTGTTTTACCTTGCCTTCCTGAATCAGGTCTTTCACCGCTCCGGCAACCTCTTCGATGGGCACCTCGGGGTCGACGCGGTGCTGATAGAGCAGATCGATGGTCTCGACGCGAAGCCGCTTCAGCGAGCCCTCCACGCTCTCCTTGATGTACTGCGGACGACTATCAAGACCAGGGGAAGGCCTGCCATGGGCATTTAGAGCGAACCCGAACTTCGTCGCGATCACAACCTGGTCACGCACAGGAGCGAGCCCTTCGCCGACGACCTCTTCATTCACGAATGGTCCATAAACCTGCGCTGTATCGAAGAAGGAGATGCCTCGTTCGACCGCGCCCCGCATGACCGCAATCATTTCTTCCCTGGTTCCCGACACCGGGCCGTGCCCAGCGCTCATCCTCATGCAGCCCAGTCCAATGGCCGACACTTCAAGCCCGCTCTTTCCAAGTTTCCGCTTCTGCATTGTTCTTGTCCTTTACTCCGATTCCAGCGAAGCCATGTCGATCGAGAAGCGGTACTTCACATCCGCCCTGAGCAGCCTCTCATAAGCTTCATCGACCTTCTGGATGGGGATGACCTCGACGTCAGCCGTAATGTTGTGCTTGCCGCAGAAGTCGAGCATCTCCTGGGTCTCAGCGATGCCGCCGATTGGCGAACCGGAAAGGCTGCGGCGCCGCATGATGAGCCCGAAGACCGAGACGGGCAGCGGCTTTTCTGGCGCGCCCACCATGGTTAGGTTGCCATCGCGACGCAGCAGGTTAATGTACGCGTCGATGTCGTGTTGGGCGGCAACCGCGTCCAGAATGAAATCGAAACTTCCGATGTGTTTGGCCATCTCATCCGCGTTGCGTGAAATGACGACCTCATCCGCGCCGAGCCGGCGTGCGTCGTCCTTCTTGCTCGGAGAGGTGGTAAATACAACGACGTGTGCACCGAGTGCATGCGCAAATTTGACACCCATATGGCCCAATCCACCCAGTCCCACGATGCCAACCTTTTGGCCCTTGCTCACACCCCAGTGCCGCATCGGTGAGTAGGTAGTGATCCCGGCGCACAGCAGGGGCGCGGCGCCCGCATGATCGAGGTTAGCTGGAACGCGGAGCACAAAGCGCTCAGTGACGACAATGCTGTCGGAGTAACCACCATATGTGACGCCCCCGGTGTGCTTGTCCGGGAAGTTGTACGTGAGCGTCATATTCGGGCAGAACTGCTCGAGCCCCGCCTTGCACTCTGGGCATGTGCCGTCCGAGTCCACCATGCAGCCCACCGCGGCAATATCACCGGGTTTGAACTTGGTAACAGCAGGACCGACCTTCGTGACCCGGCCAACAATTTCATGGCCCGGCACCAGGGGATAGACCGTGGGCATAACTTCCTTCCACTCATTGCGGGCCTGGTGCAGATCGGAGTGGCAGATGCCGCAGAAAAGAATTTCGATCTGAACATCGTGTTCAGTGGGATCGCGCCGCGCGATCGTAGTGGGAGCAAACGGCGATGTTGCGCTGACAACGGAATAGGCTTTTGACTTGTACATGGGTTCCTCAACTTTGTCGGTATACGGCGAGCGAATCGCTCCGAATTCAGACTACGAAAGAGTGCCCTTCCGGCGGTATCCTGATCCTGCCGATCTATTGCCTATTCCTGTCGATGCATGCATTTTTGTGCACAGTATCCTCAATTCGGCGTTAACTTGTTCTTAAAGGAGCAAACGGGGTGAAAGCGGCGAAACAGAAGGGCGCGAGCGTAGGTGAAAGCGTGGTAAAAATGCGGGCAGAACTGGCCCGCAAGGTTGCCGCTCGGGCCGTCGCCGAAGGTGATACCCTCACTGAGATTCCTGGTCTGCGCCTCTATCGCCGTTCCTTGACAACCGCTTGCACCTCGGCTGCATACGAGCCCAGTCTGGTCGTCTTCCTCCAGGGACAGAAGCGAATCAACGTAGGCAAGACAACTTACGTATGCGACGGTTCAAACTTCCTCCTGACCTCGGTCGATCTCCCCGTTGTTAGCCAGGTAATCGCGGCAACTGAAAAAGAGCCGATACTCGGTTTACTTCTCAAACTCGAAATGCCGGCGGTCCGTGAGATTCTCTCCCAGCAGGAGTTTCATCTGCGCGAGGAATCGGCCGACGCCCGCGGAATGGCTGTCGGCGTCACGTCACTCGAACTCCTGGACGCATGCTCCCGGCTCGTCGACCTTCTTGACACGCCACAGGACATCCCATTTCTCAGCGGCTTGATCCAGCGTGAGATTGTCTTCCGCTTGCTTCGCAGTCCGCAGGGAAAGCATCTCCGCGCCATCGCCACGCTCGGCGAGCAAAGTCACCGGACTGCAAAGGCAGTCGAATGGCTCAGGACGAACTACAGTAAGCCCCTCCGTGTTGAGGAACTCGCGACCATGGCGCGGATGGGCGTATCGACCTTGCACCATCAATTCCGCTCTCTTACCGCGATGAGCCCCTTGCAATACCAGAAGCAGCTTCGGCTCCATGTAGCCAGAGAACGCATGCTCAATCAAGGTCTGGATGCCGCAAGCGCTGCCTTCGAAGTGGGCTATGAAAGTGCCAGCCAATTCAACCGGGAATACAGCCGATTCTTCGGCCAGCCGCCGATACGCGATATCAAAGCGCGTCGATTCATCGATACCACAACAGCCCACGACTGAGCGAAAATCAGAATGCCCACCCTCGGCGCGTCTTTGTCCTTGCGCCCAGGGTGGGATTCCCCCGAACACCACCCGCCGCAACATCAAACCCCATCCCTCGCGCTCTAACTCCCCGTGTGCGCCTTGATCAGCTCGTCCAGATAATCCGGTTTTCCTTCCTGGCGCACCAGGTGCGGATACTGCTCGCCCCCGTGATAGTCAATGTTGAATGTGCGAATGTAGTCATCAACCACTACCATCAGGGATATCGGCTGAGAGCTATCCTTCGCAGCCTTGATCGCGTCCACCAGGAATTCGTGGGTATACATGCGGCCGTTCACGCCAATCACCTTCATCCCTGAAGAGATCCCGGCCTTGAACGCCGGACCGCCCACAATCGCGTCGTTAATCGTTCCATCGCTTCCCACGTTCAGGCCGATCGAGTATGCATCCCCGGGACTCTCGCGCCGTTCCACAAACTTTGAGGGCTCGCCGTTGAACATCACCTTCCAGCCGCCATTTTCGATGCCTCCCACTGGCGCATCCGGCGACGTCGAATCCAGCCTCGTGTGGAAATAGCCCGTCCAGTCGTATGGCGCAATTGCATTCAGCGTGCTGACCAACTCCTCAAAGGTGTAATTCTTCACTTCCGGACCATTGTTGGGGCCGCCGTGAAACAACTGGCAGAAGTCATCAATCGATTTCGCGCCGTGGCTCTCACGGCGGATGATGGTAGCCACTTCAAGCCACATCAGGTCGCCTTCATCGTAGTAGTCCGTCCCGCGCCGCCAATCTAGCCATCCGCCTCTGCCGAACCCCAAGCCCGGCTCTCCGACCGCTGTGTCGAGCAACGGTCGCCACGTGCGCCCCGGCCGCCCGGGTCCCAGCATGGCCGCGATGCTGGCCATATGTTCGTGATACTGTTCCGGCGTCCACAACCCGCTGCGCGCGGCGAGCATCGGCCCCAGGTAATCCGTCAGGCCCTCATACCCCCACAGCAGATCGGTCTCCATCGGCTTCTCGTAGTCCGGAGTCGTCAAATCGGCAGGCCGGCGAAACTTGCCATTCCATGAGTGGACAAATTCATGCGCCAGCAGCCCGCCCAGCGCGAGGCCTGATTCAGGTCCGATTAATTCGCGCTCCGGCAATCGGCTGTCGTTGCACTCGTGATGTTCCAGGCCAAAATGCGCCACGTGGTCGCTCAGCGCAAACAGAAAACGATAGCTGCGATAGTGCCGCGCCCCAAAAAGCTTCCCCGACTCCGTAACCAGCCTGATCATCTCCTTCTGGTTCTCGGGGCTCATGTTCAGCGCTGCTGCACTGTCGGCTGCCATGTCCAGTTCATGGTGGATCGGTTCGCCCGGCGGCGTAATGTCAATCGCCCGGTAATACTCGCCGCTGATAATCGGCGAATCGACAAGTGTCTCCAGTGAAACCGCCTTGAACGTAATTCCGTCTCCGCTTTGATTCTCAATTTCCAGCGGCGTACCAAACTTCCAGCTATTCGGCAGCGTAATTTTCGCTTCATACGTCAGCTTGTCCACTGGAGTCCCCGCCGGATAAAGCACAACGTCATTCCATTCCAGAACCATTAGCTTGTCTGTGGCCGAGTAGCCTGCCGGCTCAATATAGTCGTACCGCGCCTCCAGCCGGCTGACGCCCGCAGGAATATCCAAATGAAATGTGAACACATCCAGCAGATCCCGCTTCCACGGAATCGTCTTCCCATCCGCTTCGAACTTCAGACCCGTCATGCTCGTGATCGGCCCATCCGGTCCGTGCTCGCCGGGAATCCATTTCGGATAGTAGAGCGTCAGCGGTCCGGGCTCCACCGGAATAACCTCGCTGACGCGGAGAAACTTCTGCTGCGTTCCCGTCGCATCCACGGTGAGCGAAATCGTTTCTCCAGCCAGCGCAGCAGGCGCGACCACAGCCAGCACAACAGCGACACACATCGATGCTCGAAACGGGAACGGCTCCATGCAGATGCTCCTCGTAAGAATGGGAACAGCACAATCCCTATCCGAGCATCATACCTTCACTATGCGCTCATCCCCCTCAGTAGTCCCTTCCGCATTGCCGCTGATGCACCCAGAACAGAAGTTATTGTTGTCCTCTTGAGCGAGTCCGCCGTGGCGGACGATTCGAAACCCTGCCCGCCGCGCAGGTATCTGCGGTTGTCTTCGCCACAGGGTCATCACTCCGCCCTGAGTGCATCCGTCGGATTCACCGAAGCTGCTCGATGCGCCGGCAAAAAGCTCGCTGCAAGCGAAGCCGATCCCAGCACTACCGCAACCCCCGCCAACGTCGGCACATCCCATGCTTGCACGCCAAACAGTATCTTCCGCATCAGCATCGAAGCGCCTACCGAACAAACCAGCCCAATGCCGATACCCGCCACCGTAAGCCATCCCGCCTGGCGCATCACCAGTTTGTACACCGCGCTCCGCTGCGCCCCCAGTGCCATGCGCACGCCAATCTCACGCGTCCGCCGGCTCACCGAATACGCAATCACGCCATAGAGTCCCACCACTCCCAGCACCAGCGCCATCGCCGCAAACCCGCCCACCAGCCAAGTTGAAAAGCGGTGGAGCAGCGCCGTCTGCGAGGCCTCGATCTGATCCGTCATTGTGATCTCGCCGTACACTCCCAGGTTCGGATCGATCTGGCGCAAGGTGCTCACCATCATCGGCAACGCAGCCTTCTCATCCTGCGCCGTGCGCACCGCAACAGCAAAATTGTTTTGCGGATCCTGGTTGATGTCCTCATACTCCGCTGGCCAGATGTCGGAATCCAGCGTCCCTTCGCGCAAATCCGCCACAACGCCGATAATCTCGCGGATCGACTTCGGCGCGAGGTCGCCATTCCCCACTTTTTTCCCGATGGGATCCTCGCCCGGGAAATATTTCCGCGCCAGCATCTGGTTGATGAGGATTACGTTCGGCTTCGATGCATCCTCATCGTCCCGAAACAGCCTTCCCCGCACCAGTCTTACCTTCAGTGTCGTCAAATAATCCGCGCTCACACTGCGCTCATTCACTTCGTTGTGCTCTCCGTGGAAGGGCTTGCCCACGATCCGTATCCAGTCTGTATCGCAGTTGCACTGTTCGGGCAGGTCGCTGGTCAGTCCAACGGATTGAACGCCCGGCAAGCTCGAGAAACGGCGCTCAATCTCTCCATACAAAGCCACCCTCTGCGCATCCTTCGCATAGATCTTGTCGGGCGCCATCACCTGCACGGTCGCCAGGTGCGTCGTGTCGAACCCGTTCTCCACGTGCAGCAGGCGATAAAAGCTCTGCCCCAGCAGCCCCGCGCCCACCAGCAGCACCATGGCGATGGCTAATTCCACCACCACCAGGTTCGCTCCCATGCGACGCCACAGTCTTCCTGCCGCGGCACGATCCCCGTCAGTTAATCCGTCGCGAATATCCTGGAACGAAAGCCGCAGCACAGGCGTTGCAGCCAGCAGAAATGCCGCAAGCACCGCAATCCCGACCGCAAACAGACCGGTATGCCTGTTCAGACCAACCAGCCGCAGAAACGGCACAAACGCCGTCACATTCTGGGGAATCATGCGCGACATCAGCGTCATCACCCATGCCCCGACGCAAAGCCCCGCCAAGCATCCCCCGGTGGCCAGCAGCAAACCCTCCGTCACAAACTGCCGCGCCAGCCGCACCCGAGTCGCTCCCAGCGCGCCCCTCACCGCAATCTCGCGCCTGCGGCTTTCGGACCGAACCAGCAACAGGCTCGCCACATTCACGCACGCAATCAGCAGCAGCAAACCCGCACCGCTGAGCAATGTCAGCAGAATAGGCCGCACGTTTCCCACGATCAGCTCCGACAGCGGAATGACGGATGCTCCCTGCCCCTGGTTCGAGCCGGGATACTGCCGCGCCAGTTGTGTCGCAATCGCCTCAAGGTCCGCCTGCGCCGCCTGCATTGTCACCCCATCCCGCAACCTGCCGATGCCGTCAAGATTGTGGCAACTCCGGCGCTGTTCGCACCCGTTCTTGTCCAGCAGCGGCGTCCAGAACTCTGCATTCCCTCGCGGCCCAAACGCAAACTCGCGTGGCAGCACCCCAACAATTGTGTACGAATCCCCGCTCAGGCTCACCGATTGCCCAACCACATCGCGCCGCGCGCCAAAGCGCTTCACCCATGTCCCATAGGTCAGCATCGCGATCTTCTGCTTTCCCGGCCGATCTTCTCCCAGCAAGAAGTCGCGCCCCAGCATCGGCTTCACGCCCAGGGTGCGAAAGAATCCATCGCTCACACGCGCCGCCGGCACCGGCTCCGTGGTCGCTCCCATGCGCAGTAAATATCCCGTTCCCCCGTAGACTTCAAGCGAACTGAATGATCGATTCAGCCGCTTCCAATCCTCGTAGTCGTCTCGCGATAGATTGGAATGCGGAAAATTCGCGCTTCTTTCGTCAACCGACATCACCCGCGTCGGATTCGCAAACGGCAGCGGCTCCAGCAGCGCCGCATCCACAAACCCGAAGATGGCCACGCTCACGCCCATCCCCAGCGCCAGAATCACAATCGCCGTCACTGCAAATCCGGGATTCTTGCGCATCTGCCGCAGCGCAAAATGCAAATCCTGCACCACCGACTCCGCTCGAAAGGCCACCACGCGATGGCTTTCCTCCCTCAGCCGCGTCGTATTGCCCAACCGCCGCATCGCGGCATACCGCGCTGCCTCCGGCGTCATTCCCTCAGTCGCAAATTCCTTTTCCACTTCGGCTCGATGAAACGCCATCTCTTCGTCTAACTCATTGCGGAACCGCTTGCGTCCAAACAGAAGTGCGAGCCTCTTCATGAACCGGGGAAAATTCATTTCAAGCCTCCTGCGTATCGCTCAATACGCGGCCAATCGCCGCAATCATCTGCTCGAATTGCGAGAGCTCCAGCCCCAACTGTTTGCGCCCCGCCGCCGTGAGCGTATAAAAGCGCGCCCGCCGATTCGTCTCCGTCATCTTCCACTCGGCCTTGACCCATCCCTGCAACAGCAGCCTCTGCAGCGCCGGATACAACGACCCTTCTTCCACCGTCAGCACATCGTCGGAGAGCCGTTTGATTGACAGCGCGATCCCATAGCCGTGCAGCGGCGCACGCGTCAGCGTCTTCAGGATCAGCATGTCAAGGGTGCCGGGAAGCAGATCGGGTTTCTTCGCCATGGATGTACATATAGGCTATCTATGGATAGAAAGTCAATGGCGATGTTGCGGTTACCCGCATTGAGGGGGGAGGGCGAGAATTTGCTCGAAATTGGTGGGTCATTAAGGGTGGTTTTGATGCCATTTGCTCGCATTTGCCTGCCACATTTTCTGTGTTCCTGTGGAGTGGCTGCGCGCAGATGACTGATATTGCGGTGGTTCGCCTTGGGGTTACAGTTTCACAGCTTCACAACCGGGTTTTTTCGGCAAATGGGGCGGGCGGGGCGCCGGGGGCGGGGTTGGCGGCGAGGGTCTGAGGGGTTGATGCGGGTGCATGCCGGGCGGGAAAAGCGCGTGCGGCGCGGGGGATGCCGGGGAGGGTTTCGAGGAAATAGGCGACCACGGCGGAGATGGATGTGTCGCGCTCGGCGGCCCAGACGCGGGCCTGGCGGTAGGTTTCCTCGGGGACGGTTACGGTGATGTTCTTCGTCATGCGGCGGCTCTCCGGGACAGGAGTGATTCAAGCGAACCAGAGTTCACTCTGGTTTCGCTATGGCCGGGCGGAAACGCCGGCCCATTGTGCGCCGGAGAGGAAAAATGATCTGCAAATCGGAGCGGGATTATTTCGTGCGGCAGGTGGATGATTCTGGGCGGGTTGATGGCGAGGGCGGGTCGGTGCGTGGCGCGGGCGGCTATTGACAGATGAGCCCGCGCTAGCGACATCGGCCTTTACCGGTACTAATCCTCGGAGATGCAACAAGGACAGCGTATTGGCTCGTGCGGGCCTAACTTGTTAGCTCCGGAACTCCCGCCTTGGTGGGTGTCGACCGTCCAAAACTATGCCATCCACGATCTGCGGCGAAATCACATACTGGGGAGCCATTTCAGCGATAATGTGCCGGAGATCATCCAGTTCCACCTCCCTAAATGTCACCCGATCCGCATCGAACGGCTGCGTCCGACCGACTAGAGCCGCTTGCCAGCAGAGTGGAAACCAAACTTCGCTCCCGGCATCGGTAAGGATCTGCATCGTCATTGCCCGCTCCGAATTGGTCTTCACTCCCTTCACGAAGAGTGGCGCTTCCGATGTCGTTACTGGATTCCGCGGATCGGATGTGGTCCGAATCTGCCAATGGAAGTCTGTCATCCATGTGGCGCCCTTTTTGAACTCCTCGCGCATCTTGGTCAATGTGAAATCGTGAACCTCAGTCTCCGTTAGATGTCGTACGTTGTCGTACGTGATTTTGTTTTCCGCATGGTCAACGCTCGTGATCGTCGCTACCGTTGCCTCCGTCAACTCTTGGCCCTGCTCGACGAAGAATTGTGGAGAGCGCACTCGGATCATCTGCATATAGACGAGAAGAAAATCAAGATGCTTCTTCCACTCAACAAAATCCGCCACCTTTAATGCCGAAAGAATCGCTGGAAACTGGTCCTCCATCTTCTTAAACGTGACATCGGCGTGTTCCGCTTCAATTGCATCGTTGGCGAAGTCGTACATACCGATGGCATGGCAAATCTGTTTGGGCGCCTTTCGTTCCCATTGATTGCGCGATTTATTGAGACACCATAACGGCCGATCGTTTTTTGCACGAGCTGAGTCAATGAACCCGCGCAGGTATCCTTGCGGCACATAGTGGTCCTTGCGGTTGCGCTGGGAATTGGGCACATCAAAATTCTAGGACAAACACGGGAGTTTCCTGCCGCGGAATTTGGTCAGACCTTCCTGACCCTACGGCGTTT
>OBLU010000154.1_pt1 | contig 64548 bp, 49 predicted proteins | sample 1518681 | NCBI WGS metagenome assembly OBLU01 (sample SAMEA3539304, study PRJEB22396) | soil metagenome | biome: tundra; feature: field; material: soil | place: USA | collected 2010-05 | depth 0.15 m | reverse complement strand
CCGACGCCTATCTCCGCTTTGTGCTGCAGGTCCAGGCCCATCTCGGGGAGACCGGTCAAGCTCCGGCGGTCGGGTAAGGATTCCATGCCCAATCAAAATGGCAGTGTCTACGGACTTACCATTCTCTCGCCGATCATCGACGACGCCAACGCAACCCCGTCGCACGATCTGCAGATTCGCGCCTACCTGGCGCAACTGTCCACGCGCGAGGACAGCCCATTTGCAACTGCTCCGGGTACGCATCTCGCGCGTCTGGTGGTCATGGACGATGTCATTTACGTGGGCATGCCGTCCTGCGAAGAGCACCTCAAGTCCAAGTACCTTGTCTTCGAGTCAAACTGCGACGGCGATCTCGACGGTTATCTCGCAGGGCTGGCAGACAGCATTCCCAGCCACCTGGATGCGATCTGGAGTCATTGCGTGGGCTATCCAAAGCGGGGCGCGGCAGACCGCCAGGCCTTCATCGCATACATGAAATCGTGCCAGCTCGAAACCACCTTCTACTTTGCTGCGGTGAACGACAAGTCGGTTCCAGACACGCTGCGTGCGCTGCAGACTCAGACCGCAGTTGCCGACTTTATCGCCGCCCACCAGGGAGCGGACCCTGCCACGCTGCAGCGCGATTTCCTTGCCTTCGCGGCCACGCTCAAGTCCCATCCGGCGCCGCGCCGAGGATCGATGGGACCGCATCGCGCGATTAAGACAGGCGGTCACAATGAGTAAACTCAATGCCACCGACATCCAGGGTTTCGTCCTGCGCGGTTACAACCTGCCCGTGGCGCGCTATCTTTTTCTGCGGCTGGAAGACCCCAGGCGAGCCCGTGATCTTATTCGCCGGCTGCTCAGCCAGATCACCACAGGCCAACGCTGGGACGGAGGCAAGCCTACGAGCACCCTGAATATCGGGTTTACATTCCGCGGCCTCCAGCGTCTTGAACTCCCCTTGGCGACGCTGATTACGTTCCCCGTTGAATTTCAACAAGGCATGCGGCAGCGGGCGGAGCTTCTGGGCGATACCGGGGTCAACGCGCCCGACCGTTGGGATGCCGTTTGGCGCGAAGATCATGTCCACATATGGCTGGGCATCAACGGCCAGACCGTCGAGGCGATTGACGCCTGCCAGGCCGCTGTTCAAGCCACTCTGGACGAGACCGGCGGCGCAACGTTGCTCGGAGCCCAGAATGCCGCAGCCGAGGTTGTTAATGGCAAGCCCACGACGAGCGAGCACTTTGGCTTCACTGACGGCTTTGGCAATCCTGAATACCTCGGCGTCGAGCGCAGCTCGCAACCAGGGCAGGGAAAGCTCCTCGACGACGGGAAGACCTGGGCGCCGCTTGCAGCCGGCGAACTCCTGCTCGGCTATGCGGACGAGGCGGGCGAACTCCCCGTCGCTCCTGTGCCGCATCTCCTTGCGGCCAACGGGACGTTCATGGTCTACCGCAAGTTGCATCAGAATCTGGCGACGTTCCGCGCGTGGCTCGATCACCAGTCAACCATGTACGGTGGCGGCAAGGAGAAGCTCGCCGCAAAACTCATCGGACGTTGGCGCGACGGGACCCCCATCGAACTCTCCCCTGACAACCCGGATCCCTCCATTGCACAGGATCCCAACCGCAGCACCAACTTCACCTACGGAGCCGATGCGGCAGGCACGCGTTGCCCCATCGGCGCGCACATTCGCCGCGTCCATCCGCGCGACGCCTTCGGTTTCAATGGCCGGCTCATCAATCGCCGCCGCATCACGCGCCGCGGCTTGCCTTATGGGCCCTTCGCCGCAGAAGATCAGCCCGTCGCAGACACAGACGATCGTGGCGTAATTTTCATGGCACTCAACGCCAGCCTCTCGCGCCAGTTCGAGTTCGTACAGCAGCAATGGGTCCAGTACGGCAACGACTCCCACCTTGGCAACGACAAGGACGTCCTCATGGGCAACCACGGAGGTCACGGCCGCTTCGTCGCTCAAGGCGACACCACGCCCGGCAACCCGCCTTTCGTCTGCAGCAACCTGCCCGATTTCGTCGAGCTGCGCGGAGGCGACTACTTTTTCCTGCCCAGCATCACCGCCCTCGGCATGATCGCCCTCGGTCTCGTCGACCCTCGCTGACCATCTATGACCAACGATGCGCCACAATCCGAACCCCGCGTGAAACGAGCCTGGACGGTGTTGCTGGCTTGGATTGGCGGCATCTCTGCCGTGCTCGCGTTCATCGGGACGGTCACAGGATTCTTCGGCAATATCCAGGGCCACTTCCATCACAACGCGCAGCTCGATTCGCAGATGGCCGTCGCACAATCGCAATCCCGCCAGGGAGATTACCAGGCTTCCGTACAGAGCTACGCCGACGTCCTGAAGGCAGATCCCCTCTATCGTCCAGCGCTCGATCAGCAGCTTCAGACCACCATGCTGTGGGTCGAAAACTACAGCGTGTACGTGAAAGAAGGTGAGGATCCAGGTGCAGCCGCCGCATCTCAGTTGGACCAGATCATCGCCATTCTTGATGCCGCTCTCGCCCGCACCAAGGGCACTGCAGCGGCCGATGTGCAGGCGCACCTTGGCTGGGCCCACTGGCTGAATCAGCATGTCGCGGAACGCGAGTTCCCTCCCAACGCCGCGGCCGAGCGGAACTTCCGCGCCGCCCTGGCTACCGACCCCTCCAACGTTTACGCCAACGCCATGCTGGGAAACTGGCTGACCATGAATGGGGGAAGTCTCGCCGAAGCGGTCCGACACTTCAACAGCGCCATCGCAACCGGGAAGGCGCGTGCTTTTGTCAGAAGCTTGCAACTAGCCGGTCTCAAGAATCTTGATGAGCCGGGCGCCAGGGCGGCCCTGATGAAAGCCCTGAACGACATGCGCAAAAACGGCGAGCCTCTCGATCCAGAGGAAAAGCGCCGAATCCTGGGCTTCTGCTGCGATCCCGGAGTGACCAACCACGCAGAACTCACCGAATCGCTCTCCGCCGTCTCCGCAGACGACGCATGGCAGACCTATCTGTGGCTCGACAATCAGCAGGACACAGGAAAAGATGCAAAATACCAACACATCATCCACGACTTCATCGCGGCCAACATCACGGAAATATCCGGCGATAAGCAGAAGTCGCTAAGTGAGTATCGGGCTTTGCAAGACCAGCTCAAGAATCAGGGAAGCACCTTGAGGGATTCGGTGGACCAGGCCATCGCGAGACTATCGCACGGCTAGCGTGGCGACCAGGCTTCGAATCTCAGATCGCGATAAAAGGGAGGCGAATCATGAGCAAGAAGATCATCCTATGCGCGGATGGCACATGGAATACACCGCACGGTCCTGCTGCCCAGCCCAACGACACCAACGTCCGCAAGATCTACGAACTGGTGCTGGACGACCCATCCCAGTTGAAGTACTACGACAGTGGAGTTGGAACCGACGGCACGCCCTTCGAGCATTTCTTTGGCGGAAGCATGGGGGCTGGACTGTTCCAGAAGATCCAGGATGGCTACGAGTTTCTTTCCTACGTATGGGATCCCGGCGACGAGATCTATATTTTCGGCTTCAGCCGCGGCGCCTATACGGCGCGAAGCCTGGGCGGAATGATCGCGTCTTTCGGTGTGCCCAATAAAAACCTGGACAACCAGACAGTGAAGCGCATCTTCGATGCCTATCGCATTACCGACCGCACCCAACGCCGCGCTGCGAAGAATACCCTGAACGCGGACTACGGCCTGGCCGATGTCACCATCCGCATGGTCGGCGTCTGGGATACCGTGGGCTCGCTCGGCATCCCAGGCCATCTCTTCGACGAGTTCGATCAGGACAAGTACGGGTTCCTCGATACGACCCTCAATCCATGTATTGACAAGGCGTTTCACGCCGTCGCCATCGATGAGAGGCGCGCGTCGTTCCTCCCCACGTTGTGGTCGAATCCGGACGGAACTCCACGAGCCAACGACGATAAGGTGCAACAGGTATGGTTCCCCGGTGTGCATTGCGATGTCGGAGGAAGTTATGCCGAAACGCAGCTCTCCAATGTCACCCTGCGCTGGATGATCGACAGTGCCAAGGCGCAAGGCCTGCTCTTCGACGAGGCAGCAGTCGACGCTTGCCTCAGCCCCAGGCCGTTTGATCCGATGGGTCCCACCCATGACGAATGGAAGATTATTCCATGGGGCTTGCCGAAGCGGCGCACGGTCCCGGCAAACGCCGTCCTCTCCAACACAGTCAAGATTCGGATGGATAGAGATCCGACATACAGGCCCGAGAACCTGCTGAATAACTCGGCGGATAGTTATGCCTCAGTGACCGTCATACCCGAGTCGGAGCTCTAGTGTTCTGTTTCAGAAGTTGCTGTTATAAAAGCTGTCATCCTGAGCGAGCGCAGCGAGTCGAAGAGCCTGCCCTGAGCTTGCCGAAGGGACCCCGACGATCTACGCCAACCCACAACATTCCAAACCTTTCTCCCCAATGACCCCCAGCTTTTGTTCTTGCATCAGTTCTTAGCAGGGATTGAGTTACGTCAACAATTCCTGGGACAGGACACTAGCTAGCAAACGCGAGCCGCGAGTTCCAGGCAAGTCCGCCCGCTACCGCCGTGCCCTCCAAGTTTGTTCTCGCGAACCCGGCCGGCAAAGTTCCCTGGACACAACGAAAGTCCCGCCAAGGCGAGTCCCAGGCTGGATAGCCAAGCTGGCGCATTCGTCATAAATTTTGATAGCAAAACTATATGTGGAACCGACTGTTTGGAGCTGTCCAGGTTGAGAGCGGGCGCGCTCCTCGATTCTCTCTCATCTCTCCCGCGAATACTGCAAAATATAGCACATAGCATGGGTTAAACCAGCAATCCGGTCGGCGATTAAGGCGTCGTGCCCAGCCCGTTGGAAGCGGATGAGGTCAGCGTCGATGGGTTCGTACCTCCGGACCCAAAATTGTGGTAATAATTTTGGACTCGACGAAATGGCCTCACTTGTAGTGGAATAGGTGCGTTTGGGAAGCGGTGCGATCTTGCGCTCCCAAAACCATCTTCCTCCTGAGGCCGTGCTTTGTCTGTCCATTCTTGTCTTCGGCTCGCTCCCGCCGCTCTCTTGCTATCCGTTTCCTTCGCCGCGCTCGGGCAGGCCCCCGCCCAGCCCGGCCCTGGCCCTGGAGGATTTACGCCGCCACCGCCGCACGTGAACGCTCCCTTGGGCGACATCCCGCGAATGACGGGCAATGGCGAGGGTGCCTACGCGACGCATCACTACCGGGACGTGTTTGCCGAGCAGGGACATACTGCCGCAGAAAGTCGCGCAAAGATCGATAAGGCATTCCAGCAGCTCTTTCATGGGGACGGACAGGAGGAGAGGGTCTATTTCGAGACGGGCGCTAACCAGAATGGACCGCTCGCCTACATCACCGATTGGGCCAACAACGATGCTCGCACCGAAGGCATGAGTTACGGCATGATGATCGCGGTCGAGATGAACAAGAAGCGTGAGTTCGACGCTCTTTGGAACTGGGCCAACACCTATATGTTGATCACCGATCCGAAGAACCCGTCCGTCGGTTATTTTGCATGGTCGATGGGCACGGATGGCTCGCCACGCTCGACCGGACCGGCGCCCGACGGTGAGGAGTACTTCACCATGGCCCTCTACTTCGCGGCGAACCGCTGGGGTAACGGGAAGGGCATTTACAACTACAAGGCACAGGCGGACAGAATTCTGCACGAGATACGACATCATCCGGTGCTCACAGAGACAGGCCCATTCCGCATCCACCCGGACGATCCGCCTTTTGCCTCTCAATACCGCCCGTGGCCGAGTCCAAACAATACGGATCGCGAGCGAGCGGCCGCGGCGGCCAATGGAGGCACCGCCCCGTCGCGTCCGGCATTCGCAATGAACCGTGGTCCGCGTACGCCGCGGCCCGAGTCGGTGGGCCCAATGGTGGATGAGTCGCACTTTATGATTCGTTTCGTCCCCGACGTGGGCGACGGAAATACCGATGCGTCGTACCATCTGCCGGCGTTCTATGAGCTGTGGGCGCGATGGGGTCCGGTGGAGGACCGCGAATTCTGGGCCAGGGCGGCGGATGTAAGTCGCGACATGTTTCCCAAGGTGACGGGGCCGGAGACGGGACTGGCTCCCGACCGCAACAACTTCGACGAGACCGAGATCGTCGGCCGCAACGGGGAGCCAACGCCGTTCGGCTACGATTCGTGGCGCACCGTCAGCAACTGGTCAGTGGATTACTCTTGGTGGCACAAGGACCCGAAAGAAACCGTGCTCAGCGACCGGATTCAAAAATTCCTCGAAGGGCAAGGCATCAACACGTTTGACGACCGCTATTCGCTGAGCGGCAAACCGCTCTCTACGCGGCACTCGACGGGAATGGTGGCGACCAGTGCGGTCGGCAGTCTGGCTGCGACTACTGGGCCGACCTCGAAGGCGTTCATTCAGGCGCTGTGGGATGCGCCGGTGCCGTCGGGCGAGCAGCGCTACTACGACGGCATGCTCTACCTGATGAGTATGCTGCACTGCAGCGGAAACTTCCAGATCATCGAGCCTCAGGGAGTGAAGGAGACGAAGGCTGCGAAGTAATTGTGCGGGGCGTTGCAGGTTGGTCATGGCATCGGAGTGTTTCCGCGGCACGAATTTCGGTGGAGAGAAAGCATCATGCGTTGGATTCTGAGATCGATCGCTGTCGCGGGCATGTTGGCGATCCTGCCATCGTCGCTCGCAAAGGAAAGCTCGATCTGGGTGGGCTCGTGGGCCTGCTCCCCGCAACTGGTCGAGCCGCAAAACCGGCCTCCTGATCCGGGCCTGGCTGGCAACACGCTGCGCCAGGTTGTGCACGTCACTTTGGCGGGCGCAGAGATCCGGCTGCGATTCTCGAACGAGTTCGGCAGAACTCCGCTCACGCTGGACTCGGTGCACGTCGCACTTCCCGCCGCACCCGGGTCCATCCGGCCAGAGACGGACCATGCGCTGACGTTCAGCGGCAAGGCTTCCGTCACAATTCCGGGAGGCGCTCTGATCTTCTCGGATCCAATCGCTTTCCCGGTCGCCGCGCTCTCCGATCTCGTCGTCACCTTCAAGGCCGGCAATGTCCCCGAAGGGATTACGGGCCATCCCGGTTCGAGGGAGACCTCCTATCTGGCCGCGGGAGAGGACGTGTCTGCGGCCACGTTCGCCGGTGCCGCGACGACCGATCATTGGTACGTTCTCGACGGCGTGGACGTAAAGGCGACTACGGATGCAGGGGCCGTCGTCACGCTGGGTGATTCGATCACCGATGGGCGCGGCTCCATTACCAACCAGAACACCCGCTGGCCGGATGACCTTGCGCGCGCCCTTACCGCGGACAAGAAGTACGCCGCCGTGGCCGTGCTGAACCAGGGCATTGGCGGCAATAGCATTTTGCACGGCGGACTCGGTCCAACCGCTTTAGCCCGCTTCGACCGGGATGTGATCGCGCAATCGGGCGCACGCTGGGTGCTCGTGTTTGAAGGCGTCAACGACATCGGCGGCACCAAAGCCGCTACAGACAACGGACAAACATCTGACATCGCGGACCAGGTGATCGAGGCTTACCAACAATTCATCGTGCGTGCTCACACTCACGGCCTGCGAATCTACGGAGCGACGATTACGCCCTTTGGAAAATCCTTCTACTTCAACGCTTCAACTGAGGCGGCCCGCCAGAAGATCAACGCCTGGATCCGAACCAGCGGAGAGTTCGATGCTGTCGTCGATTTCGACAAAGCGGCGCGCGACCCAAACGAACCCGACCAACTGGCCGCCGACCTGGACAGCGGAGACCACCTGCACCTGAACAGCGACGGATATAAAAGGATGGCCGCCGCCATTGATCTGAAGCTTTTCTCCAAGGAAGCGCACTTGAATTAGTTCCACGATCTTCGACCACATTCAGCGATAGAGACAACAGGAGGAATTGTTCCATGCAAACTAAGGTCCGGAACCTATGCTTCGCCGCCGCCAGTCTGATCTTTGCTTCGAGCGCCGCTTCGCTTTCGGCGCAATTTGCGCCGGAGCCGCAGAAGCAATTGCCGCCACCGGCCGTGAACTGGACCGCCGATCAGGACCATCAGAACATGATGGACCAACTCGGCATCAAGGCGCTTCGCCCCGGCCCGAGCGGCAACGAGAGCGATCCCAACCACGCCAACTACGACGAAAAGACCGCGAATCCCTACCCCGATTTGCCAGACGTGATGACGTTGAAGAACGGCAAGAAGGTGACGACCGCGGACGAGTGGTGGAAACAGCGCCGCCCCGAAATCGAGCACGACATGCAGGAATACGTCTACGGTTTTGTTCCGAAGAACGCTCCCAAGGTGACGTGGACGGTGAAGGTCGTCGACCACGAGTTCGTCGGGCGGACCCCGGTGATTGCAAAGCAACTGGTCGGACATGTCGACAACTCCTCGTACCCGCTGATCGACGTGAATATCGACATGGTTCTGGTGACTCCGGCAAATGCTAAGGGACCGGTTCCGGTGTTGATGATGTTCGGCCGGCCGACTCTGCCGGCTCCGGCGCAACCGAACCCCGATGCTCTGGCGAAGATCAACGCAGCACTGCGAGAGATGCTGGCCAAGAGCGATCCGTCGCTCCAGGCAATCCTCGATCAGTACCCCGCGTATGAGCCGATCGCCCCTGCCGCGGCGGCCTCACCGTTCGGCGGCTTGGGCCCAGCGCGCCCGGCGGCAGCGGCCGCGCCGGGAGCGCGTCCCGCCGGCGATCCCCCCACAACGCAACAACTCCTCGCCGATGGCTGGGGTTATGCAACGATCAATCCCGCCAGCATTCAAGCGGACAATGGAGCGGGGATTACCCGCGGAGTGATTGGTCTGATGAATAAAGGACAGCCGCGCCATCCCGACGACTGGGGTGCGCTCCGTGCCTGGGCGTGGGGCGCCGGCCGTGGGCTGGACTATCTGGAGACGGATTCTGCCGTCGACGCCAAACATGTCGGTATCGAGGGCGTATCCCGATACGGCAAAGCTGCGCTGGTTACCGAGGCCTTCGATCAGCGTTTCTACATGGGCCTGATCGGATCCTCTGGCGAGGGCGGCGCCAAGCTCAACCGGCGCAACTGGGGCGAGGCCGTGGAGAGCCTGACAGGCGGCGAGTACTACTGGATGGCGGGCAACTTCATGAAGTACGGGGCTTCAGACGCAACCTTCGGCAGCAAGAATGCCGGCGATATTCCGGTTGACTCGCACGAACTCATTGCGATGTGCGCTCCACGTCTCACCTTCGTCAGCTATGGAGTGCCGGAGATGGGCGACGCGAAATGGCTAGATCATCAAGGCAGCTATATGGCGACGGTAGCCGCGCAACCCGTCTTCCAACTACTGGGAGCGAAGACCCTTGGCGTCTCGAACGACTACCACACCGAGAAGATGCCCGCGGTCAATGTGGGCCTGCTGGATGGCCAGCTCGCCTGGCGGCAGCATGATGGCGGTCACACCGACGCTCCGAATGTGAAGTATTTCATCCAGTGGGCCGACAAGTTGATGGGACGTCAGCCGCCCGCCGCGGCAGGTCCGCAGAGAGGCCAATAGGCTTAGCTCATCCGCGGTTGGCCCTGCCCATAGGAGGATCGTGCAACCTTGTTTCATGCGGACGGCACCTGCTTATGCGTACGAACACGTCGGCTGGATTGAACCCAGAGGTGATTACGCCGATGATCGTCAACGAACCAGATGGCGCGGATATTCAATAGCCACCTGCCCGGACGCATGCCGGTGGGCAGTTCAAGCTGGATCGTGCCCTCACGCGTCCTCCGCAGCAAGCTGCTTCATGATATGACGTCAAGAGACGAATAGGTGGGTGCGACATGGACGAGAGTACTTCGAAGTTTGACCGCAGAAACTTCCTCGCCGGCAGTCTGGCGGCCGTCCTGGCCTCTGCAGCAGATGCCGCCTCATTTGGCCAGGCACCTGTGCCTGCAGCAAAAGCGCCCGGCGGCCCTTTGAAGATCGACGCCGTCGAACTGATGGAATTGCATGGCCGATACACCGAACCAGCCGGCGTGGATGGCCAATGGCAGGTTAACCCGCTGGATGTATACGACGACCTTCGCCCGCAGCCGTACAAGGATCAACCATCTGGAGCGAGGCAGGTACAGACGAGTGCAATCTATCTTCGAATTAGAACGGCCGCTGGATTGGACGGACTCTATGGCCCCATCGAGAAGAGCGCTGCCATCGTGGTCCAGACGGACTTGCGACCTTTTCTGATGGGAAAAGACGCCCTTGCCGGCGAAGCGCTCTGGGACCAGATGTATCGCTCCAATCGCCATTCGCGCGACGGCCTGTTTATGATGGCGATCAGCGCGGTGGACAACACGCTCTGGGATATCCGGGGGAAGTATTACGGAGTTCCTGTCTACCGGCTGCTGGGAGGTCCAACCCGGCCCTCGGTCGAGATGTATGCGAGTTGCCTCGGATTTTCTCTCGAGCCCGAGAAGGTCCGCACGCGGGCTCTTTCGTTGCAGAGTGAGGGATACCGCTATCAGAAATGGTTCATGGGATACGGGCCGGGCTCCGGCCCTGAGGGAATGAGAAAGAATGTCGAACTGGTTCGCATTCTCAGGGAGACGCTGGGCGACGATACGGAACTCATGTTCGATGCATACAGCGGCTGGGATCAGGATTACGCGCTGGAGTGGGCTCAGCAGGTGGAGCGGTATCGGCCTCACTGGATCGAAGAGGCCACCCATCCCGAAAAGATCGACAGCTTTGCTGCCATCCGCCGCAGTACTTCCATTCCTGTCGCTTCAGGGGAACACTTCTATGGCCGATGGGAAGTGGAGCGATATCTGCAAGCGGGGGCTCTCTCTGTGGTTCAGGCTGACCCGGAGTGGTGCGGAGGCACCTCGGAACTGCTGCGCATCGGAACCGTAGCCAGTTTGCACGATGTTCCTGTGATCCCGCACGGGCATAGCCTGCGAGCGGCGATTCACATCATTGCCAGCCAATCGCCGATGACTTTCCCGCTGGGCGAGTACCTGGTCAACAAGATGCGGCATTACTATCACTTCGAGCGCGATCCGCTCACGCCTGAAAAGGCTCACATCGCACTCCCCACCGGCGTTGGGTTCAACGTTCAGCTCGATCCCGCCCGGATCGAATCGCAGACCATGCTCAAGGTCGAGTAGCGAATCTCACTCCATCTTTCCTGCGGTTGGGTTTTGCGGCGACCGAACCGCTTGCTCCAGGAGCAGCCGCGCGGGATTTGCGTGCGCGCACGGCTTTTGCTTTGCGCTCGTCGGTCATGGAACGCTTTGCGCCGGAGTGTCGCTGCAGCACCAGTGCAGCCGCGCCCCGTAGACGGGCCAATTCAACATCGGCCGTCACCTCAATCCGTGGAGGGGTGGTTCCCAACATCGACTCGGCCAGTTCGGCCTCCACCAGGGGGCCAAATCGGGACCACGACGAAGTCAGCCCGCCGGTCAGCAAGATCACCTCGGGCGAGAGCGCGGTGGTGATCATTCGAAGCCCCTTTCCCAGGAAAGATGCTTGCCGGTTCAGTGCCGTGATGGCATCGGCGTCCTCGTTCTCGGCGAGGTTGATAAGCTCAAAGATGGTGAGACGCGCGTCAGATGGGCGTAACTCCGCAAAGTATTTGAGTGCCGCACGAGACGAAGCGTAAACCTCCCAGCACCCGGAACGGCCACAACTGCACTTCGGCCCCGACGGATCCAGAGGGATGTGTCCAAACTCACCCGCCAGCCCCGCCCGGCCTGTCACCAGTAGGCCATTGGCGAGGATCGCAGTGCCGACCCCCTCTGAAATAGTGACCAGCGCAGCGTCTCGTATCCCGTTCATGCGGCCAAACCAGAGTTCCGAAAGCAGACAGGCATTTGCCGCGTTGTCCATCTCTACCTGGAGCGCAATCTCTTTTTCGATGGCTCCCTTGATGTCATACCCGGACCATGGAAGGTTAGGGGAAAGAATCAGAGTCTGCTTCATCGGATCGACTCGACCCGGAAGACTCAGCCCGATACCCTCAACCGATCGTTCCGCATGGTTCGCCAGCATACGCTTCATGCAGTCGATCAGAACCTGAACTCCGCGCTCGGGGTCAGCGACCAAAGGCAGCGTCTGGCGTTCGAGAAAACGTCCATTCAAATCGATTACGGCTGCTATGGCCTGGTTCGGTCGGATGTCAGCGACCAGGATCACCATATTGCCATTCAGCGAGAGTAGGGTCGGACGTCTCCCTCTTGGTCGCTTCGCGGCGGCTCCTTCCGTGACCCACTTCTCCTCAATCAGCTGCTCGGCGATGGCGGAGACGGTGCTCGGCTGTAAGCCGGAGATTCGGGCCAGGTCCGCTCGCGAAACCGGTTGTCTCGTGCGAATCAGTTCTAGAACGACATCCCTGTTGATGTCACGAGCAACATGGCTGGAAGCCAGCTTTGCATAGGCGAGATCAATGCGCTGAATGCCCGTTGATCTTCGGTTGCTCTTGATTGGTTTCATTGACATTAAATCCTAGCTTGTAAACGAATTGACTGCAAAACATCGTTCCTACTTAAGCCAGTCGTCATCAACCGGACAGCAGTCTATAGGCCCGATCTATTGGTCCCAGAGCGATTCTCATCGCAGGAAAGACCTTCGTGATGGCTCCTGGTGCTCTCGTCTTAACTGAACCGGATATCCTTGTCGTCCAAAAATAAATCTGCTGGGCAATCGGATTTCTGTAAAACAGGGCGACGTTTGGCAAATTAGCTTCCGGGATTCGTTGAAGAGGCCCGCGAACTCTCCGTGCCTTGCATCTGGCTCAATCCTTTGAGTCAGCCCCGTCTTTCCCACCGACCCAGCCCTTGACACGCACGATAAGATTAAAGAATGGAGCAAAGTAGGTCGTGCGCCGTTGCGCAGGACCTTCCTCCGACCCGGATCCAGATCCAGCCAGCCGGTCTTTGATATCCAGCCGCACCACAGTTGGTATATACTAAGGGTATATACCAACTTGTAACTTCATTGTCTACTATATTTTGACCATTTAGGTGGGGGGAGGGGTACTCATCCCGATCCGAAGTTGAAACGGACTTAATGCGGCAGTTCCTGTCTTCCAACAATCATGAAGCTGGAACTCTGAATGGAGTCCGGAGTGAGCGCATTCTTGGGCTGCGAGCTGCCGACCGAGATCGTATAACTGCCAGACTGGACCGCGCGCGTGCCGCTGGCATCTACTTCGGAGAGTTCACGCGGGTCCAGCTTGAAAGTCACGTGCTCCGTCTGCCCGGGTGCCAGGTGGATGCGCTGAAAGCCTTCGAGCTGCACGTTCGGAGAGAGGCCTCCGTTGCCGTCTTTCGGCGGCACCAGGTAAAGCTCGGCAACCTCATCGCCTGCCACTTTGCCCGTGTTGCGCACATCGGCTTCGGCCGTCAGCGTGTCGCCCGCACGCAACGTCGCGGCCGACAGTTTCAAATGCGAGTAACTGAATCTGGTGTAGCTCAGACCGTAGCCGAAGTCATACAGCGCCTTGCCTTTGAAATAACGATAGGTGCGATTGTTCATGGAGTAATCGGTGAACGGAGGAAGGTCGTCGAGCGAGTTGTAGAAGGTGACCGGAAGACGGCCACCAGGATTATTCTTGCCGGTCAATGTGTCGGCGATTGCCTTTCCTCCAGCCTCGCCCGGATACCACGCCTCGAGGATCGCGTTGGCATGCTCCTGCGCCCAGTTGACGGCCAACGCAGAGCCGTTGAGCAGAACCACCACCATCGGTTTGCCGGTCGCGGCCACCTGCTTCAGCAGCTCTTCCTGGGGCTGAGGAAGCTTGATGTCGGTACGGTCTCCCCCCGAGAAGCCTGCGACATGAATGGGCATCTCCTCGCCCTCAAGCTGCGGCGAGAGTCCCACCATGGCCACGACAAGATCGGCGCCCTTGGCCGCGTCCACGGCTTGTTTCAGTAGCACGTCGGCGGGCGGTTGCCAGTCCAGCGAGACCCCGGCGCCCTGCAAGGCGGAGGACCGGGTCATCTCGATGGTGATAGGCAGCGGGCGGGAAGCTGCGAAGTCGATGGTGAAACGCGGCGGCGCCGAATTGCGGGGATCCTGAGGCAAGCCAGTTGTCCCATTAATCAGAGTGGATCCCATGCCCGAAGCAGGTGGGGAGCTTCCGACCACGGCGACTTGCTTGCCGTCGATGTTCACGGAGAAGTGATCCTCTCCGCCGCAGAGACGGCAGCGGCCGATCCGCAATGTGAACTCGTATTTGCCCGGGGCAGGGGGTACGAGGACACCGGTCCAACGCACGCCAAAACCTGTGGTCGAGTTGCCGGGCAAAGGGCTGGTCGAAGTCCAGTCAAAGTCGATTTGGGGGTCGACGCGGGAGATGACGGGTTTGCCATCCATGCTGGTGCCCGCGAAGTACTCGGCTTTCAAACCTTCTTCCGTGGAGCCAGCCGAGGGACGAAACAGCGTCCGCGGCGCCGGAACTACGATGCCGTCGACATAAGGTGCACCCTGTTGATAGACGATATGGGCATTAGGAAACGCGTTGCGCAGGCCGTCGACGGGCATCAGCGGGTCGCGGGGCACGCCGTTGTAGTTCCCTTCGAGCGCGGCGAGCGAGGCAGCGTTGGGCCCGACAACCGCTATGGTTTTGTATTTAGCCGGGTCGAGCGGAAGGATCCCATCGTTCTTGAGCAGCACCATCGACTTATCCGCAACCTCAAGAGCGACAGCCCGATGAGCGGCGGAATCAACGTCGCTGAAAGGAATCGAGGTATAGGGCACCATGCTGGGAGGATCGAATAGGCCGAGCTTCATGCGCGCAACGAAGAGACGGCGCAGCGAGACGTCGACATCAGGTTCGGTGATCAGGCCGGCTTTCACCGCATCGGTGAGCGTCCTGTAGGTCTGGCCGCACTCGTTGTCGGTGCCGTGGAGCAGGGCATCGGCGGCAGCGTGCGCGCTGTCCGGCGACGTATGATGCGCATTCTGTTGAAAGAAGTCAGTGACGGCGCCGCAGTCGGAGGTTACGTAGCCCTGGAAGTTCCAGTAGCCGCGCAGAATGGTTTGCATAAGCAGATCTGAGCCGCAGGCTGGCTGTCCCTCGATCGCGTTGTAGGCGCACATGATGGAGTCGGCCTTGGCGTCGACGATGGTGGCGCGGAACGCGGGCAGATAAGTGTCCCAAAGATCATGGGGCGAGGGTTGCACATCGAAACGGTGACGCTCGCTCTCGGGTCCGGAATGCACCGCGAAGTGCTTTGGAGTAGCGATCGCACGGTAATAGTTCGGGTTGTCGCCCTGCATTCCTTCAACGAAGTTGACGCCTAGCTGCGCGGTCAGAAATGGATCCTCTCCATAAGTCTCCTGTCCGCGGCCCCAACGGGGATCGCGAAAAATGTTGATGTTCGGCGACCAGAAAGTGAGCCCGTAGTAGATGGAGTGATTGCCGTGGCGGAGAGCTTCATTGTTCTTCGCACGCGCCTCGGTTGAGATGACGGTCGCAAGCTGCTTGAAAAGCGGAGCGTCCCAGGTTGCCGCCATCCCGATCGCCTGGGGGAACATGGTCGCGTATCCAGAACGTGCCACTCCGTGCAAGCCCTCGTTCCACCAATCAAAGGAGGGAATGTCCAGTCGCGGAATCGCGGCCGAACTGTTCGTCATCTCGGAGACCTTCTCCGCGAGGGTCATCCGGGAGACCAGGTCGGCGGCTCGCTGTTCGACCGGCAGTCTGGGATCCTGGTAGGGCAGCCGCTCAGCTGATTGAGCGATGGCAAGGCTCGCTCCTGCCGGAGAAAGTGACAGCAGCAAAGCTATCAGCGTGAGCGGGTTGGAGCGCATAAAGACCTCCGACGATGCGACCGGTTAGAGGGTCGCTAGTCACATGGCGATGTGCAGGTTAACATTCAATTCCTACGCAACCCGAAACTATCCCACGAAATAGGTTTGTGTCAAAAACAATTGGCAAACAGCAAACCCCGCGCTAAATCCCCCCGAAAGCTATTCCTGGAAAAGACGTTGTTGCAGTCCGCGCAGGGGCGATCTATTCTTGAGCCACCTTTCAACCGCCGCGTTTCTTCCATCAATTTTTCTCGGCTCTGCCAAGGGTTTTCCGCACACTGGAGGTTCGGGCCATGCATTACCCGAGAATCCCCATCCTTATCGGGAGCATTTGCCTCGCGGTGATCGCAGCATCAGCGTCCTTCTCGGGCACCTCGTCGCTCGCGCAACCAACGAAGCAGACCCCATTGCCTGTGCCGGGCTCCAGCATACCCGAAGCCACGCAGACGGTTCTGGACCAATTGCAGGCGATGTTGAATAAAGCGGAAGCGGATGGAGATGGCATCCGCGAAGCAACCGCTCTGATCGCAATTGGAGAGACGTACCTGAGGACCGGGGATAGTCAAACCGCGATGGAGAAGTTCACCCGCGCGTTGCCCATCGTGCGGGCACTGAATCTCAAGCAGGGTGAGGCTCTGGTCCTCCAGGACATGGGCGGCGCATTCCGCGAAGCAGCCAGGGAACTGAACGCCTTGGAATACGACAATCAGGCGCTGGCAATCTTCAGGCAGTTGGGCAATCGCGCAGGCGAGTCGAATGTGCTGAACAATCTGGCCATTGTCTACTACGACCTTGGCGAGAATCAGAAGGCGATCGATTTGTTTGGCCAGGCACTCGTGATATTTCAAGAAAGGCAGGATCATGTCAACACGGCAATGGTGTTGAACAATCTGGGCCGTGCCTACCACGACATCGGCGACGAGAACAAAGCGGCGGAGTTATTCAATCGCGCAATCCCGCTGATGCAGCAGACCGGTGCCCGCCAGATGGAGGGTCGCGCCGAGAAGAATCTGGGCAACGTGTACCGCGACCGAGGCGATAGGGAGAAGGCGCTTGAAGCATACGCCAAGGCGCTCACGATCATGAACGAGTTGGGCGATCGTTCCGGGCAGGCAATGACCCTGGATGATATGGGTTCTCTGCACGCACGACGCGGCGAGGCACAAGAGGCGCGTGACGCGTACAAGCAGGCGCTCGCGATTGCCGTGGCAACTTCGGAGCCACTGCAGGCTGCCCTGGTTTACAGCGACTTGATGCACCTGGAAAAGAACTCTGCACCGGCACTCGCGACCTACTACGGTAAACAGGCAGTGAATCTGTTGCAACAAGTCCGCGGCGACATCCGCACCATGGACAAGGAACTGCAGAAGAGCTTTCTGACTTCGAAGGCAGACTATTACCACGACCTCGCCGATCTGCTGATCGAACAGGGACGCCTGCCCGAAGCACAGCAGGTCCTCGATCTGCTGAAGCAGGAGGAATACCGGGAGTATGTGCGCGGCGATACGACCGATGCGCTGAGTCCACTCTCGCTGACGCCTTCGGAGCAGAAGGCCGAAGACGCGTATCAGCAGTCCAATGTGCAAATCATCGCAACCGAGCAGCGGTGGACGGAGTTGAAAAAGACGTCTCCTCGCAGCCCTGAGCAGGAGAGCGAATTCCAAGGACTCTCGAACCAGCTCAACACAGCGAGTCTGGGCTTGAACGAGTATTACGGCCGGCTCTACGAGCTCTTCGGTTCCGGAAAAGGTAACAACCAGGTCACCGACGTCAAAGGCAATACTGCAATTCTGAATCAGGTCATCGCGGGAATGCCTCGGACAGTAGCTCTCTACACGGTGCTGGCAAGAGATCGTTACAGCGTCATTGTGATCAGCGGAGTGGGTCCCGCGATCGGCCGGAAATACGACATATCCGAGAAGGATCTGAATCAGAAGATTGCCGCGTTCCAGCGCGCCTTGCGCACGCCATCAGGCGATCCCAGGCCTCAAGCCGAGGAACTCTACAGGATTCTGATTGGCCCGATCCAGGCCGACCTCGACCAGGCGCATGCGCAGACGCTGGTGTGGTCTTTGGATGGAGCCCTGCGCTATATACCGATTGCGGCGCTCTACGACGGCAAGCACTACATCGTCGAGAACTACGACATCGTCGCGTTCACCCCCGCCAGCGTTCCCTATCTGCGAAGCAAGCCGGATTTGGGGAGTCTCAGCGTGGTTGCGATGGGGATATCGCGCAAGTATCAGGACGGACTCAACCCGCTGCCTACGGTCGTCAGCGAGTTGGATGACATCGTCAAGGACCCTGCTGTACCAGGCGCCAGCGGCGTACTGCCGGGCACGATCCTGCTGAACGGGCAGTTCACAGAGAAGGCGATGGAAAATCAAATGGGTGGCCAGCACACGGTCGTGCATATCGCCAGCCATTTTGTGCTGCAGCCGGGTGACGATAGCCAATCGTATCTTCTACTCGCCGGTAAGGATATTGAAGGTACCGGGTATCATCTCACCGTTGCCGACTTTCGCGACAATCAGAATCTGAGCCTCACCGATACGGAGTTGCTGACACTCTCAGCCTGTGAGACGGGCGTCAGCAGCCTCGCGAGCAATGGACGCGAGGTCGATGGGCTCGCAACCACCGCACAACTGAAGGGTGCCAAAGCAGTGCTTTCCACCCTGTGGCCCGTCAACGACAGCAGCACCGGCGCACTCATGGCAGACTTCTACCAGCGATGGGCAGGAGGCGGAGGCAGGGTGACCAAGGTGGAAGCACTTCGTCAGGCACAGCTCGACTTACTGCGCGGCAAATCGACCTCAACTTCCGCAGCGACGGACAGAGGGCTCAGCTCCGAAGATTCGGACAAGCCGGCTTCTCCCGGCGGCTTCTCCCATCCGTTTTACTGGGCACCATTCATCCTTGTGGGCAACTGGAGATAGTCAAGGCCTTGCCCCATTCGAGCGGAGTCTGGCTACCTGGTGCCGCCGCAGATCGCGACTGTTTCGGATTTCTCTTGAAAATGGTGAGGAGTGCGCGATTCGAGGCCGACCTACCTCAGATGAAAGCCCGTGACCATCCACGGCCCGAATCCAAGGGTTGTTCCACCGTGTTACATTAGCTGCTCGACCGGTCTGCCAGACCGATTCTGGAGTCGACCGGAATCCAGCAGTCCACGTCTCATCCGCGACAGGTTCGGTTCGTCCACCAACGGCGGAGGCCAGCAGCACCGCCCAGGGGGCAGAGAGCGTTCCAACGCGCAAAGTAAACCCGATGCCAACCCTCCCGCAGATCTTACTCAGTGACGAAGCAGGCAATACCCGACACAAGATAATCGGCATCTACGTCATTTTGTTGGTGTTCAATCTGGGTGCCTGGCTCTGGGCATTCGTCGCGTTTCACCCGTATCCGTTGCTTCTCGGAACAGCGCTCCTCGCATACAGTCTTGGTCTTCGCCACGCAGTCGACGCCGACCACATCGCCGCCATCGACAACGTCACCCGCAAACTCATGCAGGAGGGAAAGCGCCCGGTCACCGTGGGGTTCATGTTCTCTCTCGGTCATTCCACCATCGTTGTGGTGGGGTCTGCTGCAATCGCCGCCACTGCGCTCGCCCTGCACCACCGCATCGATGCTGTCCGGGACATAGGCGGCGTCATCGGCGCGCTCGTCTCGACCCTCTTTCTCTTCAGCATTGCGATTGTCAATCTCGTCGTTCTCCGGTCGGTCTATAGTGCGTTCGTGCGCGTCCGGCGCGGAGAGCCTTACGTCGAGGAGGATTTTGACCTGCTCCTCGGCAATCGCGGGCTGCTGGCTCGCCTCTTCCGCCCCATGTTCAACATGATCACGCGCAGTTGGCACATGTATCCCCTGGGCATCCTCTTCGGCCTTGGATTCGACACCGCGACGGAGATTGGCGTTCTGGGCATTTCCGCCGCCGAAGCGTCCAAGGGCATCTCGCTGTGGTCGATTCTCGTTTTCCCCGTGCTCTTCGCCGCCGGTATGTCGCTGATCGACACCACCGACAGCATTCTCATGCTGGGCGCCTACGGTTGGGCCTTTGTGAAACCTATTCGCAAGCTCTACTACAACATCACCATCACCTTCGTATCGGTCGTCGTCGCCTTGGCGGTCGGCAGCATCGAGGCACTTGGGCTGCTGGCCACACAGTTCCACCTGACCGGAAAATTCTGGACTCTCGTCGTCAGGCTAAACGAAAACTTCGGCACGCTCGGCTACCTCATCATCGGACTTTTTGTCCTCAGTTGGGTCGTCTCGGTCGCAATCTACAAGTGGCGGCGATTGGATCATTTCGAATTGAACGCCTGAGGCCCGCTTCGCGTTCCCCATCTGGAGAAGAGGGTCGTAGCCGTCGCTTCTATAGACCATTCGCATGAACAAAGTTCAACCCTATCTGGATGCTCCGCCGCAGGCAGTCGCTGTTCGAGGGTTCCTGCACACCCCGGCCGCTCAGGGTGACGATTGCCTCATCCTCACGCACGGTGCGGGAGCGAATTGCAACTCGACGCTTCTGGTGGCCTTGGCGGACGCGTTCTGCGCCTCCGGCCTCACCGTCCTACGCTGCGATCTGCCCTTTCGCCAACTCCGGCCACACGGCCCGCCCCAGCGTGGCAGCGCGGAACTCGACCAGCAGGGATTGAAGGCGGCCGTCGCCTCTATGCGGCGGCAGACCTCTGACCGCATCTTCCTGGGAGGCCATTCGTACGGAGGAAGGCAGTCATCCATACTCGCCGCCGCGGAACCAGGACTCGTCGAGCGGCTCCTCCTGCTCTCTTACCCGCTCCACCCGCCACAACGACCTGCCGAGCTACGCACGGGCCACTTCCCAAGCCTGGAAACCCCCGCGCTATTTGTCCACGGCGTGCGCGATGGCTTCGGTTCCATCGACGAGATGACCGCCGCCTTGCAGCTTATCCCGGCACCAACGGAACTGCTTCCGATCGTCAGCGCCGGACACGAATTGATAACGAAGCGCAACCGGGACGAGTTGCCAGCGATGATTGTGGAGGCATTCCGGCGGCTCGCCTACTAGGTCAGCTCCAACTCGACCTTCTGCGCCTCGCGATCGAGCTTCGCAATCCGGAAGCTGCGAATCTGCCCCACGCCAAGCGGCTCCGGCTTGCTCCCGGTTGCCACCGCGCCGCCCTTCCAGCGAGCGCTCAGCATCGAGGTCAACGAGGACAAGTCCACCGCGCCGCCGCCCGTGCCGCCTGCTGCCGCCGGAGCATTCGCCGCCAACCGGCAGATCGCGCGAATCCCTTCACCCAATTCAACCGTGGCCAACTCGGGAGTCTGCTCCACCACACGGCCGGAGACCACGTCACCCTCATTGTGCTCTTCCAGATACTCGCCCAGGCTGGTCGGCACCAGTTGCTTCATGCTCAACTTGATCTGCCGCTTCTCCGGGTCGACCGCGAGCACCTGCGCCTTCACCATCTGGCCCACGTGCAGCACATCCTGAGGATGGTTCAGATGCCGGTCCGCAACAATCTCGCTGACGTGAACCAGTCCCTCAACGCCCTCGGCCAGTTGCACAAACGCCCCAAACTTCATGATCCGTGTCACCGCACCCTCGATCGCTGAGCCGGCGGGAAACTTCTGCGGCGCCTCCGTCCAGGGATCGCCAAGCGCCTGCTTCAGCCCCAGAGAAATTCGGCGTTCGCCCGCGCTCACGGACAACACCACTGCCTCCACCGTATCCCCCTGCTTCAGAATGTCGCTGGGCTTGTGAACCTTCTTCACCCACGACATCTCCGAAACATGGATCAGACCCTCGATCCCAGGCTCCAACTCAACGAAAGCCCCGAAGTCCATCAGGCGCGTGACTGTCCCGGTAATCCGCTGGCCTACCTTATATTTCTCCGCCGCGGAATCCCACGGCTCCGGCTGAAGTTGCTTCAACCCCAGCGAGATGCGCTTGCTCTCCGCATCGACCTTCAGCACCTTCAGTTCGAGTTGCTGGCCCACCGTCAGGACATCCTCGGGAGTCGTCACCCGGCTATGAGCGATGTCGCTGATGTGCAGCAGGCCATCGATGCCGCCAAGATCGATAAACGCGCCATACGCCGCAAGACTGCGCACCTGGCCGCTGACAATGTCGCCTTCCTTCATCTCGGAGTAGCGGCCCTGCTCCAGCAAACGCGCCTGCTCCTCCGCGATCACACGCCGGTCGACGACAACATCCTCGTCCGTTACATCCAGCTTCGTGATCCGGCAGGTAATCTCCTGGCCAACCAGCTTCTCCATCTCCGCCGCATCGCGGACGCCACTGCGGGACGCCGGCATAAACGCGCGCACGCCGACATCCACCGTCAGGCCGCCCTTCACCACCGCGGTCACCATCCCCACCACCGGAGTCTTCTGCGCAAACGCCTCTTCCAGCGAAGCCCAGTCCACGGGCTGGATGACCTTGTGGCGAGAAAGCTCGTAGTAGCGCTCCGCATTGCGCCCCTTCACCGACACCCGAAACGTGTCGCCGGCGGCTACCCCTTCAGCGTTGTTCTCGAAGGCGCTTCGTGGCAGAATCCCCTCGGACTTGTACCCGATATCCAGGTACACAAAATCCGCGTCGAGCGAAACAACGGTGCCTTCCAGTTGCTTCGTGCCGTCGTCCGCTTTGTGAGAGTGTGCGTGTTCAAACTCCGCAAGCAACTCGCCAAACGGCACGTCGGCGGATTCAGGTGCGGTTTCAACTGGGAGGGAGGTTTCCGGAATGATCTCGTTTGCCATGATGGTTCACCTACCATTCTGTCACGAATCCGCCGCTCACCCGTCTCAGCATTCTGAGGTACTCTTCCAGACCTCTGCACGCATGCACGTTTCGGAGGATGAATCCGCAGCAGGGCGTCGGCCGCAACTTCGTCCCGTGAACGTGTCCGATTACCCTCGAGTGCGAAGCAGAACCAAAGCAGGACACCAACTTCGTCCGCATCAACAAAACCCCGCGTCTAGCCCACCAGCCGCTTTACTTCTCCACCCAGGCGCCGCGCCGTGCTTTCGCCGAGGCCGGCGGCGCTCCCATCGCCTCGGAGATCTCCCGGCTCGCGGCGCGCATCACCTTCACCACTTCCGGGATGCCGATCGTGTCCTCAATCCGCTTCACGTAGGGAATCGTCAGTCCAGCAACGGCGTTCCCACTCGCACCCAGTACCGGGAAGCTGACGTTCACCACCCCAGTCACCTGGTAGCTCGCGCGTCTCTCATAACCGCGCCGGTGAATCTTAGCCAGGTGCGCGTCCAGGTCCGCCGGCTTCTTCCGCTGCGTCTCCCGCGTCCACTCTTCCAGCGCCCGCATGCGTGCATCCTCAGTCTGGTAGGCAAGGATCACATGCCCGGTCGCCGCGTGCATCAGCTCCACCTTCGACCCCATCTTCACGTAAAAGCCAATCGGCTCCGGCGCATCCACCTGCGCGATGATCACCACATGTCCGCCGTCGATTACGCCCAGGTGACACGACTGCCGCAGCGCATGCGCCACGCCGTGCATCACCGGCAGCGCCTCCGTCACCAGCCGCTTGGTCGGAGGATGTTCCTGCGCCAGCCGGAACAGCCGCAGCGTCAGTTGATACCGCTCGCGGTTCTCCGACTGCGATAGATATCCGCGCTGCTCCAGGCACAGCAGCATCCGGAAGATCTCGGACACCGTCCGGTTCAACTTGCGCGCCACCTCGCTGACGGTCAGCCCGTCCGGAGTGCTCGCAAACAGCTCTAAAATATCCAGCCCCTTCTCCAGGGCCGGTGTAGGATAGCCCCGCTTCGGCCCGGACTTCGCAGCTGTCTTTGTCTTCAATTTCATAACCAGACTGAGTGTAACAAGGGTCCGTCCTGATCAGCAGGGTTGCGGTAAACCCCTGTGCTCGTGCCTTTCGGAGTAGCAGCGGGCTTTATAGAGGCTGCGAAAAAGTCTCTTCGGAGTAGCGTGGGGTTTCAACCCCACGAATAAAGGCCAATAAATCACAAGGGCTTTAGCCCCCGGACCTTCTCCTCTTCGCGAACGATTCAGGTTTCCCGCAAACGCCTTAGGCCACGTTGCGCAGCAGGTCCATCGCCCTTGAGCGCAGCAGCGTCTTCTTCTCCACCAGCGAGAGCGCGTGCTCGTGTGGCCCCGCCAGCGCTACGATGCCCAGCCGTTCCGAAGTCTGATTGTTCCAGATCAGCCAGCGATCGACGTCCGCCAGGTCCGGGCGATGGTCGGCCCGATACGGCTCAAACGACTCCACCACCGATTGAATCGCACTCGTAAGCTCATCGGTCAGGTCAATCGTCGGATAGTTCATGGCTCACGCTCCTGCAACTAGGTTAGATGTCAGGGCCCCACTTCACCACGATTTTGCACGCAAACTGTGTTGCCGGTCTTGGCACTCCCATTAATGATTCCATTAACATCCATCGGCTGTCTTCAAACGCCCGCAGTCAACCGAGTCAAGCCGTCCCTTGCGATAACCTCTTCTTATGTACACCCGCCTCGACCGAGCCCACAGAGCCTTACCCGTCCTCCTCGGAGTCATCACGCTCGCAGGGGTCGCCGCACTCCTGCTCTGGGACGTCGCCCCATCGCTCTTTCCCGCCCGCGCTCACGACCTCCTCGGTGCCTTCCCGCTCGCCATGATCGCCATCGCCTACCTCGTCTACCAGAGCGTCCATCTGCCCTCGCCCAAAGAGTGGCTCAAAGCGATCCTGCTCGCCATCGCATTTCTCTTCTGGGCGCTCAATCAGTGCTGGCGAGACCCGCACCAGGCCACCATCTTCAACGACATCGCCATAGCTCTCTTCGTCTTGGATGTTTTCCTGGTGATGATAGGTTGGCCCGCAGCCTCCCCCGACGAGTCCTTCGCTGAAACCTACGCCCAGTCCCCTCACCGCGATCCCACCGCATGAGCCGTGTCCCCCCGTAAACTTACCCGACGCTCTCGCCGATCCACGCCAAATACTCCCGCGATCCACCCGCAATCGGCATCCGCACAATCTCCGGCGTCTCGTACGAGTGATTGGCCCGAATGTACGCTTCCAACTCCGCATACCGGCCATCGGTCGTCTTGATCGCCAGCAGCCACTCCGGTTCTGCGCACAGCTTTTCTTTCCACCGATACACGCTCTGCACCGATTGAATCTGCACGCAGGCCGCCAGTCGTGCCTCCACAATCGACCGCGCCAGATTGTGCGCGAACTGCTTCGTCCCCACCGTCGTCAGCACCACAAGGTAGCTCTCATCCATGGCGTTTCGCCTCACCCCAACATACCCCAGACGCAAATCAGCCCGCCCCCAATCTCGTCACAAATCAGGAAAGGCCGCAAGCCGACGAATGTCTTGCCGGGCAAGCGGCCTCTTCGAGTTCTTGGACCAATCCAGGGGAGCTAGTGCTTGTCGCCTTTACCGCCGCTTACATTCCCACGCCCATCGCGCTCTTCGTTGCCCTTGAAGGCTTGTGCCTTGGCTGGCGTTTCTGCCTTGTCGCCGGCGTTCGGCATTTTTCCCTTGTACCCATGCTGCGGGTCGTAGCGGTTGTTCACCGTTCCATGGAACTCGTTCGCGCCTTTGAACCATGGGCCAACGCCCACGAAAACTCCGCCGTTGAAGTACTGCGGTCCGTAGTAGCCGTTCGGGCTGCAGCGGTACGGCGCGTAGTCATAGTAGCCATAGGGACACGAGGGCTCGGCGCCAATGCTGATGCTGATCTGGGCCTGTGACACGAGGGGCATCGCCGTCATCGCAATCCCCGCAACCGCAGCCAACGCAAAAGAAGTGATAGTACGCATAAAATTAGTACCTCTAAAGAGGTTAGATGCTGTTGAATTAAAAGGAGTTGTACCGAAGTATTGCTCGCCCCGAAACGCCTCCGCACAAGCACAAAAAAGCCCGCCGCAAGAGGGGCTTCTCGCGGCGGGCAGATCGATCCAATTTCGGCTGACGGGATTGAGGTTACGCGGCTTCCTCAGGTGCTGGAGCGTCGCCCGGGGTCTGCTCCTCCAACTGCTTTGCCATCTCCTCGCGCTTCTTCGCGCGGGCTTCCTCACGCTTCTGCCGCTTCTCATCCAGCTCATGCTCCGCGCCCAGCAGTTCGATGTACGCCATCTCCGCCGCATCGCCCTTGCGAGCCCCGCTGCGCGTAATCCGCGTGTAGCCGCCCTTGCGGTCGCTGTAACGCGGTGCCACCACGCCAAACAGTCGGTCCACCGACTCCGGAGTCATCATGAACGCCAGTGCCTGCCGGCGAGCATGAACCGTCCCGCGCTTGCCCAGCGTAATCATCTTCTCGACCAGCGGCTGGGTGGCCTTGCACTTGGTAACGGTTGTCTCCACGCGATCCATCAGAATGATTGACGTGACCAGGTTGCGCAGAAGTGCGCGGCGGTGGCTGGGGTTGCGGCCTAACTTGAATCCTGCATTGCGATGACGCATGGTGAGTCTCCTTCGACCCGGCTTCTGCCGTCGGTCGGTACTACGGTTGTTCGCTTTTGAGCGAGTGAAATCTGCACAATCCGCCGATCACCCTCCCCGGAGCCACGCCGAAATCCAGCGCGCGTCCGGCCGTGGACTAACTTCAACTAGCCCATTCTCTTTTCAAAGGATTGGCATTGCCGGCGATGAAAAGCAGAGGTACTGGCGTGGCGGCCCGGGCCAACGAAAGCGCCCCGGTTCCACTCTTACTATTCTAGCGTGCCGTGGCCGCAGAGTGTCAAGCCGGGGAACACCCGCTAGTTGTATGGACGCTCGCCCAAGGTGCACTGCTAAACTTAGTCGTTCCTTCGTGGTAGAGCCCGTATGCCCATCGTTGAGCTTAAACATGTTCGCAAGGTCTACGACACCAAAGTAGCCGTCGCCGACCTGTCGCTCAGCATCGAGCCCGGAACCATGTTCGGTCTGCTCGGCCCCAATGGCTCGGGCAAAACCAGCACCATCCGCATGATCATCGGCATCACCGTGCCCGACTCAGGCACCGTCTCCCTCTTCGGCAAGCCCTTCGTCCGCAGCATCCTCGGCCGCGTCGGATACCTCCCCGAGGAGCGCGGCCTCTACAAGAAGATGAACGTCCTCGACCAGCTCATCTTCATGGGCCGCCTCCACTACCTCAGCGCCTCCCTGGCCGAGCACCGCGCCCGCTCCTGGGCCGAGCGGCTCCTCATCACCGAAGCCCTCCCCAAGAAGACCGAAGACCTCTCCAAGGGCATGCAGCAGAAGATCCAGTTCATCGCCACCCTGCTCCACGACCCCGACCTCATCATCATGGACGAGCCCTTCAGCGGCCTCGACCCCGTCAACGCATCCCTGCTCATGGATACGCTGCTCGAGCTTCGCCGCGAAGGCAAAGCCGTCATGTTCTCCACCCACCGCATGGACCAGGTGGAAAAGCTCTGCGACCAGATCGCCCTCATCCATCGCGGCCACCTCATCCTCTCCGGCTCCATGAGCGAGATCAAGTCCAGCTACCCCCGCAACCGCGTCCACATCACCTTCGAGGGCGGCGACGGCTTCCTCCGCAACCCCGCCATCGAGAGCCTCAAGCAGTTCCCCGGCATGGCCGAGATCAAGCTGCGCCCCTCCCCCAACCTCGCCGACGACGCACAATCCCTCCTCGCCAACGCCCTGCAGTACGCCCGCGTCACGCGCTTCGAGGTCACCGAACCTACCCTCGAGGAGATCTTCATCGAAAACGTGCAGGGGACCTCGCCCGACAAGGTCAGCCTCGAGCTCGCCGGCGATCCGCTCCCGGAACCCGAAGGGAGCTTCCTCGATGCCTAGAATGGGATCCGTCTCCATGCGCAATGTCTGGATCATTGCGCACCGCGAGTACATCGAGCGCGTCCGCACCCGCGGCTTCCTCATCACCACCATCATGATCCCCCTCATCATAGGAAGTTTTGCCTTCGGCAGCATCTTCCTCGGCTCCAAGGCAAGCCCCGACATCCACATCGCTGTCGTCTCTTCCGACACCCAACTCGCTCTCGATCTCCAAACCGAACTGCAGCGCGAGCAACAGCAGAAAATCGACGCCGCCGCCGAAGCCGACACCAGCCCCACCAGCCCGCGCCCCGAAAAGGCCCCGTCCCACATCATCGTCGACGCCATCGACCCCGGCCCCAACACCCGCGCCCAACTCGATCAGGACCTCGGCTCCGGAGATATCGACGGCTACCTCTGGATCACGCCCGCCCCGGCCCCCGGCGCCCGCCCCACCTTCACCTTCACCCCCAGGTCCTCCAGCGAACGCTCGGTCAGGCCCCTGCTCGCCAGCGCAATGCACGCCGTCCTCATCCGCGAGCAACTCACCCATCGCGGCATCGTGGCCTCCGACGCGGAGACCATGATGCAGCCCGTTGAAATCAACGCCTCCAGCGCCTCCACCCACGACGACCACACCTCCGCCGAGATCAGCGTCTCCGTCCTCTTCTTCGTCATGTACCTGGTCATCATGCTCTACGGCATGAATGTGGCGCGCTCCATTATCGAAGAGAAGACCTCGCGCATCTTCGAGGTCATGCTCGCCACCATCCGCCCCGAAGCCATGATGGCCGGAAAGATCCTCGGCGTCGGCGCCGTCGGCCTCACCCAGGTCGGCATCTGGCTCGCGGCCGCATTGACTCTCGCCGGAGCTTCCGTCGCCGTGCACCTCGGCGGAGACACCTTCCACATCTCCCTCACCCTGGCCCAGGTCTTCTTCTTCTTCGTCTACTTCATCCTCGGATACCTCTTCTACGCCTCCATCGCCGCCGCCCTCGGCGCCATGACCAACTCCGAGCAGGAACTCCAGCAGCTCAACATGTTCCTGGTGCTTCCTCTCCTCTTCTGCTTCGTCATGCTCGGCACGCTCATCAGCAATCCCGACGGCACACTCTCCCGCGTCCTGGCGCTCGTCCCGCCGTTCACCCCGCTCATGATGTACTTCCGCGTCTCGCTCGGCCAACCCAAAGCCTGGGAAATTATCCTCTCCCTGGTCCTCACCTCAGCCAGCATCATCGGTATTGTCTGGGTCACCAGCCGCATCTACCGCATCGGCGTCCTCATGTACGGCAAGCGCCCCAGCATCCCCGAAGTCCTCCGCTGGCTCAAATACAGCTAATTGGACCCCTCCCCCCCGTATCGAATTTCTGCATAATCTTCCAAATAAACCACTTAGCAACCATTCAATTTTTCAAGATCTTGAAAACAAAGGAGATAATTTGCAAGATCTTCAAAACGCAGGAGTTATGGTTTCTTTGGAGCTTTAGGAGACACAAGCCTGGGGCTGGTGGATTCTGTCTCGACCTAATTATATCGGCCGGCGGTAACCGGGGATGTGACGGCGGACACGTCACGCGGGCGGTGCGAGGCGCGTGTCTTTGGCCGGCCAATTGTCTCGCCCACTCCTGAGATTCTGCACGTCGCGCAGAATGACGGCCTTTGGGGGAGGAGGATCCGGTGGGTCTTGGTAGGGTGGTGGGGAAGTGGATTGGCCGGGAATGGGTAGGTTTGACCGGCTCAGGACTACGGATTAAGTGACTTCGAGACAAGCGGTAAAATGCGCCCATGCAGCTCGGGCGCTTTGAGAGGGAGAGAGAAAAGATGCAAGAACCCGAATTCGCGTTAGACCTCTTCCCCGGTGGTGTGCCCCCTTTCGAGATACTGAAGATGAACCTCGAAAGCATCGCGGAACTGCTCCAGGTTCCGATGGCCAGCGATGATCATACGGTTCAGGAATTGGCGTACATCGGAGTGGTCTGTTATTCGGAGGCGTTCTTCAAAGACCATTTTGCATCCGTCCTGAATATCTTTCCCCAAAAGACGGTCGGGTTGAGAGATTGCGGGAGAGATGTTTCAGTTGACCTGACAGACCTCTTGGAGCTAGACAATCCGTTGCACAACAAGTTTGGTTTCCTTCTAAGCGAGCGGTTTAACTTTGGCTCACCGAAATCAATAAATGCTCTGTACAAGGACCTTCTCCTAATTACGCCGTTTTCCAAGGAAAACGCGCTTGCCTTTGACAGAATACTGGCCACTCGGAATCTCCTCGTCCATCACGGTGGCATACTGACATCGCAATTCAATCGCGGTATTTCAGCAGCAACCCGAGAGAGGACATACTTTGACTCAGTCTCAGTTACGAAGAAGAGCATTGGAGAGGCTGCATTGCTAGCCCTCGACGTAATCAAGGGAACCGCGAAGGCGACCGTCTCGAATCTGTGCAAGGAGATCGCGGGTCTCGCCGATTCTGATGTCCTCCATAAGGCCGTGACTTTCTTGGGATTTGAAGCAGGATCAGATGCAGGCTTAGCCAAATCCCTTAGCATGCTGATCTCTGGAGAGTCCCCCTTCGGGAATTCAGGAGGTATTACAGATGAAGATGTGCCGTTCTAGCGAAACGTAGTCCACCATATGTCCCTCAGCGGTTTGTCGACGCACGCGCAAATCACTGTCGAGAATCCGGATTGGTACCGCGAAGTCTTAGTGCAAGTCGGCTTCTAGTGATTGACTTGAGATAGATGGTGTCTTGAGCTCTTAGGCGTTCCGGTGCAGAGTGTCCGGACATTTCGCCTTAGAGATATGTGGGGTATCCCAGCGGGCCAGGACCGGAATGAAGCAGAGCGAGGGTAATCAGCAGACACGCACCACATCAATCCCAAGCAGCTTACCCAGTTTCTCCAGCTTGTCGCCGACATGCCCAGTCCCACAGCGCAGTGATGAGCCGGAGCCTGCTCGTTCCACCGCTGGATAAACCCGCGCGCCCCGATACGACGCCTCGTTCTGCCGAACCGTCGCGACAGGATCCTACTCTGCACGCCGCCACCCGCCGGGTCAGCTAGAATTCGGATGTAACTAAAAAAGGAGCAGCACAGTGAGTGTAGTAGCAGGAGTCGACTTCGGCACGCTGAGCGTGCGTATCTCCATCTTCGACAAGGACCGTGGCAAACTCGGTTCCGCGACCGCCGAATATCCCCTCCATAGCTCGCCAACCGACCCGCACCTCAAGACCCAGAGCCACGACGATCAGATGGATGCGCTGGTCCGTGCCATGCAGGAAGCGGTCAAGGTCAGCGGCATCGACGGCAAGCAGATCAAGTCCATCGCCCTCGACACCACCGGCTCCAGCGTCATCCCGGTTGGCGAGGGCCTGGTCCCGCTCGGCGAGTACTACCTCTGGTGCGATCACCGCGCCGCCGGCGAAGCCGCCGAGATCACCCGTGCCGCGCACGCCTTCCACGGCGGCACCGGCTTCGAGGGAATCAACTGGTGCGGCGGCGTCTACTCCTCGGAGTGGGGCTGGTCGAAGCTTCTCCACTGGCTCCGCCACAACCCCGAGCTGCGCCCGAAGTTCGTCACCGCGCTCGAGCATTGCGACATGGTCGCTGCCACCCTCTGCGGAGTCACCGACCCCAACCAGATTCCGCGCAGCATCTGCGCCATGGGCCACAAATGGATGTGGAACCCGCTCTGGGGAGGGCTCCCGCCGGAAGAGTTTCTCACCTCCGTCGACCCGCTCCTCGCCGGCGTCCGCGACAAAATCACCGGCCACTACAACACTTCGGACAAGATCGCCGGTCATCTGTCTGAAAAATGGGCAAACGCCATGGGCTTGTCCGCGGGCATCCCCATCCCGGTTGGCGCGTTCGATGCCCATTGGGACGCGATCGGCGCCAACATCCGCCTCGGCGACGTCGTCAACGTCATCGGCACCTCAACCTGCATCATCGGTCTCAGCGACCAGCAGACGCTGGTCCCCGGAGTCTGCGGCGTAGTCCCCGGCTCGGTCGACCCGAAGCAGGTCGGCATCGAGGCCGGAATGTCCGCGGTCGGCGACGTCTTCGCCGCCATCGCGGCGCGAGCCGGCACCACGGTCGCCGCGCTCTCGGAGGCAGGCGCGCACCTCAAAGCCGGCCAGACCGGCCTGCTCCGCCTCACCTGGGACAACGGCGACCGCACCGTGCTGGTCAATCCCGCGCTGGGCGGAGTCACCTTCGGCTGGAACCTGCATCACACCGCCGCGGACGAACTCCACGCCGCAGTCGAGGGCTCCGCCCTGCACACTCGAATCATCTTCAACCGCATGGAAGAGAACGGCGCACCCATCCACCGCGTCATCAATGGTGGAGGCATCCCCAAGCGCAACGCCAAGCTGAACCAGATCTACGCCAACGTCCTGCGCAAGCCGGTCCTTGTGCCTGAAGGCGACGTCACGTCCCTGGGCTCGGTCATCATTGCGTTCCTCGCCGCCGGAGACTTCAAGTCCATCGAAGAGGCCCAGAACGCACTCTGCCCGCCGTTCCAAACATTTACGCCCGAACGCGCCGAAGCCGCCCGCTACGACCGCCTCTTCAAGCTCTTCCGCGACGCCTACTTCGCCCTGGGCACCGCCGACGCAAAACCCGCATCGCTCGGCCACATCCTTCCCGAGCTCCAGGCGATCCGCCGCGACGCCGTGGAATCGCAATAGCCTGGGCGGTGAGATCGTGCAGTCGGCGAGTCCACCGTGAGCACCTTAGAAACCGCAGGACAGCTCGAAAGGGAAGAACGAAAGCGTCCCATCGGACCGCTGGTATTTGAGCGTCAGATGGGTTCCGTTCACGGTCGCTGCAACCGCCGTGCCCGTGCCGTCTCGTTTCGAACAGCCCACATGGAACGAGGTGATCGGTCCCTTCCAGTCGCTCTCGGTGGTAAAGTCCTCGGTGAATCGCTCCAGCGGATAATCCTTGTACTTATCCGCATGCTGCTGCCAATCCGGATCGTTATAGAACAGACCGTATGCTTTCGAATAATCCCCGGCCTGGAGCGTCGATAGGAACACACTCACCTTGTGTTCCACCGGCAAGTTGATGAAGAGCCATCCGTGTCCCAGCAGAAACCCCGCAACCGAAAGCAGCACGAGCACTGCCACCAGAATGCCCGATCCCACCAACAGGGTGCTCTTCCGCTTTTCCTTTTGCTCGTCAAAAGCCGGTGCATTCAGCAGCGTCATTGCCCGTATCCTCCGTCCCGCTAGTCCTCTTTATTAGACACCGAAGACGCTCCCGAAGTGCCCCCAGCGGAAAGACTTCATCGCCACCCGAACGCTCCCTCAAAGAACTCGAACTCAGTTGCACCGCCGAGCAGATACACCGCGATGATGTCGAAGCGCACCGGGATCGCTCTCCGCCTCTTCTCCGGAAACGCCTGCAGGTACACTCTAGCCAAGCCGCGCACCACCCTGCGCTTGTGCTCGTCGACCTCAGCCTCCGCAGGATTCATATCGCGGGCGGTCCGCGTCTTCACCTCGATAAAACACAGACAGTCGCCATCCCATCCAACCAGGTCGAGATCGCCGCGCACCCTGGAGCTAGTCCAGCGCCGAGCGACCACCACGATGCCGCGTCTGCCCAACTCGAACAGTGCCGCCCGTTCGCCGCGCAGGCCGGTAACCAGGTGGGGAGCCGCCGGAACGCGTCCCTTCCGCACGGGCAGACGGTCCATTTGCCGCAGCGCCCATTCCTGCGCGTCGATCCAGAGCCTTCCAAGTTTTCCTACAGCTTGCATGCATGAGGATGATAAACCCTTCCGGCACATAAGCCTTCCTCCAGAGGTACTTTGATCGGCTGATTTGCATCTTAGAGTTCTGGATTTTCGGGAAAGCGAATGGCATCAGTCCGAATACGACCTGGGTTCTGGAAAATCGCGGCCCAATTACGCGCGCGGGTGAGACGCCGAAGTCAGTTCCGCGACAATTTGCTCAACGGCTACTTCGGCGGCGGCCGCGATCTCAGGGGAGAGTTCCAGTGAGATCGGTTGCTGCGGGTCGATCGTAATGGCGTAGAGCGTCACCTCGCGCCCGCCGTCCAGCATGTAGAACAGGTCGAGCAAGTCCTTGATACCGACATCGTGCGCAGTCAGCGTGGGTGGATAGTCGCGCGAGAAGCGAGGCACGGTGCGGGTGACGGTACCGATCGGATTCCCGTCCGCCGCCGCATCGATCATCACGACGCGGCCGGCCTGCTGCATCGGCTCCAGCAGGATGAAGCCGCCGGTGCCGCCATCCAGGCACTCGACGTCGGGCGGAAGTTCGCGGCGCTGAAGCGCGCGGAGCACATGCACGCCAACGCCCTCGTCGCTCATCAGGATATTGCCGAGACCGAGAACCAGTGTCTTGTTTTCGCTAGTTGTCACGCTTCTCTCGCTCAAACTTCCATCCCCCTACGATAGACGAGATGGTGCCGCGTCCCTCAATGTAGTCGTGATAAAAGGCGAGATAGACGTGGATGATGATGAACGTGACGAAGAACCACAGGAACAGGTGATGCCAGAAACGGACCTGGAATTCGCCGCCCATCAGCGGCACAACCCAGGTAAACATCTGCGGCAGCCGCGAGTTGCTCATGCTGGAGTACAGGGCAAAGCCGGTGATGGTTTGAAACAGGAATGCCAGGAAGGTGAAGAAATAAATGAGGCCTGCGAGCGCATTGTGGCCAGTCGAAATAGGCCCATGCAACTTGGTCTCGAGTACATCCGCCTTGATCACATCGACAATCTCCTGCCGCTGCGACTTCTTCAGCGGGAAGAACGAAGCCCAACTCGCGTATCTGTTGCCCACGAATCCCCAGTAAATGCGCGCGGCAAAGTTGAACACCCAGATGAAGGCGCACAAAAAGTGGATGAATCGCACCCAGCCGAACCAATACTGCTGGTAGGCCTCGGGTGCATACATCGCCCGCATGGGCGCGCCGATCAAGTATCCCGTGACACAGAGCCCGACCAGGCTGACCGCGTTGATCCCGTGATAGAGGCGCACCGGCAGTTGCCAAACGTAGATGCGCCGATACTCGACCGGCTGATTGACTGCCGCCGGTGTCACACTGCCTGCGCCGATTCCGATATCTGGAGCGCTCATGGGATCACTCGAACGAGACTTGGTGAAGGTGCCGTCCCTGCGGGTCGTACAGATGCACGGCGCAGGCCAGGCACGGGTCAAAGGAATGGATGGTGCGGAGAATCTCGACCGGCTCGTCGAGCTTCGCCACGGGTGTGCCAATCAGCGCCTGCTCGAAGGAAGAGCGCTGTTCTTTGGCGTCGCGCGGCGAGCCGTTCCAGGTAGTCGGGACGACGAGCTGATAGTTCGCAATCTTCATATCGTGGATCTTGATGTAATGCGCGAGTGCTCCACGGGGAGCCTCGGTCAGGCCAACGCCCTCTGCATCCGCCGGCCACGATTTCGGCTCCCACAACTCACCGTTGAATGTCGAGACCTCGTTGATCTTCACGCGGTCCATCAGTTCGCCAAAGAACTCCTTCAGCCAACCCATCGCCAGCGCCGCGTCCAACGCTCGCGCTGCAACCCGTCCGAGAGTGGAGTACAGCGCGCCGACGGGCACGCCGAGTTTGCCCAGCGTGTCGCCCACCAGCCCCTTCACGTCGTCGTGGCCAGCCGCGTAGGAGACGATCAGCCGCGCCAGCGGACCGACCTCCATGGCCTGTTCCTTCCAGCGCGGAGTCTTCAGGAAGGAGTACTTCTCGAAGCCCTCCAGCGTCTCGAAGGGCGGCTTGGGACCTGTGTAGTTCAGATTCGTTTCGCCGGCCCACGGGTGGATTCCCACCTTGTCGCCGCCATCGTAGCTGTACCAGGAGTGCGCGATATATTCCTTGATCTCCTCGGTATCCTTTGCATTCACCGGATGCACGGTACTCAGGTCGCGACCGAGAACAACGCCGCGCGCATACTTGAACGCGTCCGGCTGGCCGTACCCCTTGGTGGGGAACTCGCCGTAGCTGAGGTAGTTGCTCAAGCCGCCGCCGTGACCGGCCCAGTCCTTATAGAACGAGGCGACCGCCAGCACGTCGGGGATGTAGACCTCGTTGACAAACTCGTCCGCCTGATCGATGAGGCGCTTCACCAGGTTCAGCCGCTCGGAGTTGATGGCGGCAACTTCGTTCATGTTGATGGAGCAGGGAACCCCGCCGACCAGGTAGTTCGGATGCGGATTCTTGCCGCCGAAGACCGCGTGGATCTTGACGATCTCCTTCTGCCACTCCAACGCGTCAATGTAATGGGCCACGGCGATCAGGTTGACCTCGGGCGGCAGCTTATACGCCGGATGGCCCCAATAGCCGTTGGCGAAGATGCCCAGCCCGTTCGCAGCGAAGGACTTGACCTTGTTCTGTATCTCGGTGAAGTACGCCGGCGTGTTCTTGTCCCACTTGGAGAACGACTGCGCCAGCTCCGCGGCCTTTTTCGGATCGGCCTTCAACGCATTGACAATGTCCACCCAGTCCAGTGCATGCAGGTGATAGAAGTGAATCACGTGGTCCTGCACGTACTGCGTGGTCATCATGATATTGCGGATCAACTCCGCGGTGGGCGGAATCGCAATGCCCAGCGCGCTCTCGACAGCGCGCACGCTGGTCAGCGCATGCACGGTGGTGCAGACACCGCAGACGCGTTCGGTGATGGCCCAGGCATCCCTCGGATCGCGGCCAATCAGGATCTTCTCCAGCCCGCGCACCATGGTGCCTGCGCTGAATGCGTCCGTGATGACGCCGTTCTCCACCACTGCCTCAATACGCAGGTGGCCTTCAATGCGAGTTACCGGATCGACGACGACACGTGCCATGGCTTACGACTCCTGTTGATCTTCTGCGTGCACTTCCGCGATCACGCTGCGCTTGCGTACGTTGGTCACTACCGCGTGGGCCGCAACTCCGGCCAGCGTGACGAGGCCCACCGCAGCTCCCACGGTGTCGGCCGTGCTCTCGATGCCGAACCCCGGGAACGAAGGCAGATGCTGATAGAACGGCCCGTTGTCCCAGAAGCCTTCCTCGCTGCAGCCGATGCAGCCGTGGCCGGACTGGATGGGATAGCTGGTACCCTCGTTCCACTTCACCACGGAGCAGGCGTTGTAGGTCACTGGCCCCTTGCAGCCCATCTTGTAAAGACAATAGCCCTTGCGCGCGTTCTCGTCGTCCCACGCCTCGACGAACAGGCCCGCATCGTAGTTCGGGCGGCGATAGCAGGTGTCGTGCACGCGGCGGCCGTAGAACTCTTTGGGTCGGCCTTGGCTGTCCAGCTCGGGAACCTGTCCCAACACCAGCAGGTGGGTCACGACGCTCATCATCACGTCGGCGATCGGCGGGCAGCCGGGTACGTTGATCACAGGCTTGTCCACCAGCTTGTGGATCGGTGTGGCGCCGGTCGGATTCGGCTTGGCCGCCTGCACGCATCCGTTGGAGGCGCAGCTTCCCCACGCCACCACCGCCGCGGCATCCTTAGCTACGGTCTGCAGGATCGATTCCGCGGTCTTGCCGCCGATCATGCAGTAGACGCCGTCCGCGCCCATTGGCACCGCGCCTTCGACCAGCACGATGTACTTGCCCTTGTGGTCGCGAACGGTGTCGTACAAACATTTCTCCGCCTGAAACCCTGCCGCCGCCTGCAAGGTCTCGCTGTAGTTCAGCGAGAGCACATCCAGCAGCACATCGAGAACGATGGGGTGCGAAGCTCGCAGGAACGACTCACTGCAGCAGGTGCACTCCTGAAAGTGCAGCCACACCACCGCTGGCTTTTCCTGCTTCTCGAAGGCCGCGGCTACCTGGGCCGCGCCCGTGCGACCCAGTCCGGCTACGGTTGCGGCCGCAGCGCAAAACTGCAGGAAGTCCCTGCGGCTGTAGCCCTTTTGTTCCATTGATTGCCAAATCGATTGACCCATGCCGACCTCGCTCGTGCAGGCATCGGTGAAAGGGAGCGCAAAAGAAACAGCCCAAGAGCGTCCCGTGCGATTCACCGGTGATAATTTGCGAAGGTACGCCGCGGATTCAACGACTGGATGTGTCCGCTGTCACAGTAGCGCAGGAAATTCGTCACGAGCGGTCGGGTCAGAAGTGCATAGGCGTCGGTCGGGGTATCTGGGGTTGGCTTTACGGCACAAATTGCAACGAATATGAGGTGGTTGGGTCCAGCGGCCCATGCAGAATGCCGCGCGCCTTGAGCTCCTCGTAGCTGGCCTGCCAGCGCGCTGCGGTCATGTGTCCAGTCGTAGGCTTCTCCACTGCGCTAGTCGAGATGGCGCATTTTTTTGGGGTGGGATCGGCGGGCAATGGGATCAATCATGCGTCGAGTGCCGGTGCTTTGGCTTGCGTTTGCAGCGGGGGGGGCTGTGCGCGGCGGGGCGTGGGAGGCGGTGACTGCGATGCTGTTGTGGTGGGGCGTGGCGCAGCTGGGACGGGCTTCTGAAGCTGCCGGCCAGGGCACTCAATGCGGCGAAGAGGAGGAGGCGCTCCGGATGATTGCGATGGTGGGGCTGGTGCTGCTGATGATGGTGCTGCAGCCGGACGCGGAGGGGCGGCCGTGAAGGCGATTTTGGGGGTCGCTATATGCAACTATTGGGTCAATTGGGGCGTTTCCGCGGGGCTTGGCGCACATTCCCGTTGACTTTTGATTTTTTGTTCCAGTAGAGTCTGTTCGAGGACGACTATGAATGAGAAATTGATTTTCTTGTGTTCCGCGGCTCTCCTTTTTATTGCTTTGCCGCTTCACGCCCAGACCGGATGCACCGATTCTCCGGAGAATCCTACGGTTGTTCTTGCTCTTGTCGGGTCGGCGGGTGCTTTGTTTTCCACGCTTCGCACCCGGTTGAAGGCTGGCCGCAAGCCCTGATTGCGATGGGGCCGATTGCAGGCCGCTATTATGATTCGATGAGTTCCCTCCCATTCCGATTTGCGGGATGGGAAGTTTGCGTGGGGTTGTCACATTCCAGGAAAACCAGGTAGTCTTTTCCGCCCTGAGCCACTCGGGAGGGCGGTTGCTGCGCGTCTGCGGTCCGCCGGGGACTTGCGAGTCTCTCGTGGCTCTGTCAGACTTGGGGCTCTGACCCGCGAGCACTCTGACTCTTCCATGCGTCTTCCATTCTCCAGGTTTCTTGCCCGGTTTGCCGCCTCGATCTTGACAGCGGCGCTGGTGTGCGGGATGACCGGCTGCGGGAGCTCGGGCGGTATGGTCCAGGATATTCAAACGCCTGGGACGTACAGCGGGGTGAGCTTCAGCGGCAACGCGATGGCGGGGAAGCAGCCTCTGATTGGGGCAGCGGTGCAGGTGTATGTGGCGGGGACGAGCGGGAATGGCTCGAGCGGGACCGCACTTCTCTCCAGCGCGCTGACGACCGACGCGAATGGAGCGTTTAGCGTGCCGGCGGGTTATACCTGTCCGCTGGCGTCGTCGCAGATCTACGCTGTGGCGCACGGTGGCAAGGCAGGGGCCGCGGGGACCACCAACAGCGCCGTGGCGCTGCTGACGGCTTTGGGGGCGTGCAACCAGGTGGTGGCGTCGAGCCAGATTGTGGTGAACGAGGTGACGACGGTTGCGGCGACGTATGCGTTGTCGCAGTTTCTTTCCGCGGGCGGGAATGTGGGCGCGAGTGCGACCAACCTGGTTGGGCTGACGAATGCGGCGGCGACGGCTCTGGCGCTGGCGGATATTAGCGCGGGTACGAGTCCCGGGCCTTCGTTTGCGGCGAACGGCGCGTCTCCGGCGGCGAAGATCGATTCGGTTGCGAACCTGCTGGATGCGTGCGTAGCTTCGACGGCCGGCGGGAATGCCTGCAGCGCGCTATTCTCGGCGACGACTCCGGCGGGCGGCAGTGCGCCGGCCAACACGCTGGATGCGGCGCTCAACCTGGTGCGCAATCCGGCAGCGAATGTGGCGGCCCTTTACACGCTGTCGAGTGGGGGCACAGCGTTTGCACCTGTGCTGGCGGCAGCTCCTGGGGACTGGGCGCTCTTCGTCAACTACACGGGCGGTGGGATGAATGCGCCGTCGGGTCTCGGGATCGACAGCGCTGGGAACGTGTGGGTCGCGAGTTATTTCGACGTGGCGTCCGTGTTTAGTCCGCTGGGCAAGCCGCTGCTGCCGCAGGGGATCACCGGATTCGGGTTGAGCGCGTCGTACGGGCTGGCGGTGGATGCGAAGAACAATGCGTGGATTCCGAATGAGCCGAACACGGGAGTTGCTGGCAATAGCGTGAGCGTGCTGACTTCGAGCGGGCAGTCGGTGGCGGGGAGCGGCGGGTTCACCGCGGGCGGGCTCGATTATCCGGTCTCGGTGGCGATCGACACGGACGGCAGTGCGTGGGTGGTGGACTACGGGAACTCACACCTGACGCATCTGTCCGGCTCGGGGCAGGCGCTCTCCGGCGCGAGCGGGTATACGTCGGCGCTGTTTGCGTTTCCGGTTGCGGCGGCGGTGGATGCCAGTCATAACGTATGGGTGGTGAATCAGAGCGGAGGCAGCGTGACCAGGATGTCGCCGGATGGGTTGCAGTTTACGAACTACAGTTGCTGCAATGGGCCGTCCAACCTGGCCTTCGACCGGCAGGGTAACGTGTGGGTGACGAATTATTACGGCGACAGCATCAGCGAGATCTCGAGCACAGGGACGGTGGTGTCCACCGGCTATACCGGCGGGGGTCTCAACCATCCGCAGGGGGTTGCGATCGACGGGGCGGGGAACGTGTGGATCGCGAATTTCCGGAGCCCTTTCGCCAACTCAAGCACAGGCCGCCTCACCGAACTGGCGGGCGCGGGAGCCCAGGTGCCGGGGGTGGCGTTGTCTCCCGCGGGCGGACTGGGTGCGGACGCGGCGCTGCTGGAGGCGTATGCGATCGCCGTGGATGCGAGTGGGAATCTGTGGATCAGCAACTTTGGCAGCAATACGCTGACCGAGTTTGTGGGCATGGCGTCGCCGGTGAAGACGCCGCTGATTGGGTTGCCGGCGGCCCCGTAAGACTCGCCGGTGTTCCGAGGCTTTGGCGCCGGTCAGGGCCGGCTGGCGACGGTGTTGTTCTTGACGCCGACCGCGAGCGGCGTGACGACCGGTGTGGCCGCGCCGATGAGTTCGGTCATGGTGCTGTCGTAGAGGTTCGCGATCCAGACGTTTCCGGAGCCGTCGACGGCGACCGCATTGGGTGAATTGATATTGCCGCCGACGTAGCCATTGGCCCCGGTGATGGGGGTGCCCGAGTTGGAGAACTCGCTGACGCTGTTGCCGAGACTGTTGGCGAGCCAGGCATTGCCGGAGCCATCCATGGCGATGGAGTCAGGTAGGTTCAAGCCGGCGCCGATGTAGCCGTTGGCGCCTCCGATGACGGCACCCGAGTTGGAGAACTCGCTGACGCTGTTGCCGTAGACATTATTGCCGTTGTAGTTCGCGATCCATACGTCGCCGGACCCATCCATGGCGATGGAGTAGGGCGTATCCAGTCCACCGCCGGTGAAGGGCGCATTGATATTCGGGGTGCCGGAGTTGGAGAACTCCGTGATGGAGTTATTGTTCTTGTTGATGATCCATGCGTTGCCGGTGCCGTCGATGGCGATGCTGTAGGGAACCGCGAGGCCGCCGCCGGCATATGCGGCGGACGAGAGAGTTCCGCCCGGGAAGGAGATCTTGACGACGTTATAGGGGGTGGAGAAGCTGGTGACCCAGATACTGTCCGAACCGTCGATCGCGATGCCGTAGGGATGGTGCAGGCCGGTAGTGGCGTAGCCGAGGGTGCCGGACAGGATGGTGCCTGAGTTGGAGAGCTCGGTGACTGTGTTGCCGTAGTAGTTGGGGATCCAGGCGTTGCCGGAACTGTCGATGGCGATGCCGCCGAAGAGGCCGTTGAGGCCGCCGCCGGTGTAGCCGCCGGCTGGCGAGATGGGGGTTCCGTTGGCGGCGAGCTGGGTGACGCTGCTGTTGCCGTTGTTAATGACCCAGGAATTGCCGACGCCGTCGATGGCGATGCTGTAGGGATCGTTGAGGCCGCCGCCGGAGAATTCGATGCCGAGGGTCAAGTCATTCGGCTGGGTTGCCACGGCTGGGTAGAATGGCGCCGATGCGGCGGAGAGCCCGAACAGCGTCGCAACATTGGCGCCGGGGTTGTGCGCGATGTTGATGGCAGCGGAGGCGGTGTCGGACGGTATGGTGCCGGTGGAAGCTCCGTTGGAAGTAGCAGTGTTGAAGAGCGTGTAGCAGGCCGTGGGGTTGGTTGGACCGGTGACCGCGCCATTGGAGTTGACGCAACTGGAGAGGACATTGCCCAGCATGTGGATGGTGGACTGTGGCGCTGTGCCGTTGGTGCTGGGAGTCGTGGTCAGGCCTAGGCCGGTGGAGATGTTGATGAGATTGGCGGCGTTGGCGAAGGCGTTCTTGATGCCGATCGTAGCGAGTGCTGAGCCGGAACTGGAGACGTGGGTGGCGTCCGTGGCATAGCCGGAGAAGGCGTAGGCTGCTGCGATGGTCGAAACTTCGTTGATGACGATGTAAGGAGTCGCGGTCTGGAAGTTTCCAGTGCTGGGGCAGCTGCCTAGAGCGGTCATCAGGCCGGAGACAGCATTCGCACCTGTACCGAGACCGGGGTTTCCGCCCAGCGCGTAGAGGTAGACCTGGGTGCTGGGGGTGCAGCTATAGTCGCCCGAGATGGAGAAGTTGCCGGAGGAGTCGGTGAGGACATAGGAGCCGATGGAGTCGCTATTGCCTGTCCCGCTGAGCAGCGAGAGGGACTTGTTGCTGCTGGAGGCCGCGATGCCTGGTCCTGCATTGCCGGTGGTGTTGGCCGCGAGCAGATAGACGCGCGCTCCGGTGATGGCCTGCTGGCCGCCGCGGACGGCGCCTTGAACGGCCAGGCCGGCGTCGGCCGAGGGCGCCGCGGTGGGGCCGAAAGAGCAGCCGGTAAGGATGAGAGGAAGACAGAAGGCTAAGGCTAGGGGAGCTCGCATATTGTCACCCGGGTGCGGTCCAGAAAGCAGGAACACGAAATGGTCCAGGAGTTCTCGGCACTGGACTCTGGGGTAGAGTCTATGGGGCGCAATAGGGATTTTCAATGAATATCAAGCTCTGATTCGGTTCAGGAATCCGCATGGACAATGAGGTGGATTCATCGCAAACAGGCCCGTCAATATTGGATGTTTGCGATTATCCCGCCTGCAGATTGAGAAGATAGGGTGACCCAAAAGTTGTATCATTGCGCGTCGTTGCGCGGACGATTTCGGTCGCTGGGTGACGTTCCATTTGTGCAACCGAACTAGTTACAATCTTTCTGCCGCGAGACGCAACGTGGCCACACCGGCGGCGAAATCGAGGCTGGCGTCTGCCGCGGGCAACGCAGCTTCCGCCGGAATAACGCGCGCAGCCGGCTCAGCACGTTTGATCTGACGGGGTCCGCAATCACCGGCTCGGGCTACGCGGGTGGAGAGATGGGGGCGATTGCGGGCGCGCTGGGATTCGCGTTCGACTCGGCGGGGGACGTTTGGGTTGCGAGGGGGAAACGGCAGGTTGAGTCTCGTGCTGCGCTGATGGGAGCCGAGCCGCCGCGGGCCTGCGCCAATTGCGGTCTGCGCTGGAGTTTGTAGCCGGCGAAGTTAAGAGTTGCGGCGTGTTACTGGCCGCGCGGAGGGTTCAGCAGGGCTTGCGTGTCCGCCATGGTCTGGCGAAAGGGAGCGAGCAGGCCAGGCTTCTTGATCGCGTCCCAGAGTTGCATCGCTTTGGTCGCAGATTGCCGGGCCTGATCCGTCATCCCGGCTTTCGATTGCGTGACGCCGAGTGTAGACCAGGCCTTGGCCAGCATCAGTGTTTGCGCGTCGGTGCGTGGGGCCTGATCGCTGAACTTCTCCGCGTCGCTCAGCGAACGGTTTGCGAGATCCAGTGCCGTTGCGGTGTCTCCGTTCGATGCATCGAGCAGGGCGAGGCTCTGTTCGCTGGCCAGGTACTGGCTGAGAACCGTAGCGTTCCGCGCATCGAGAAAGGCCTGGATGACTGCCATGGATTTCTGATAGGTCGCTGCGGCCTCCGCTTTGCGCCCCAGCGATTCCAGCCGATGCCCCTGGTATTCGAGGACGAGGGCGAGTTGGCTCGCGGGCTCAGCAGCCTTCAAATTTGCCGCGACGATAGGCTCGAGCAGGCTGCGCGATTCCTCCAGTTGAGCCAGGGAATCCGCAACGCCGTCTGGGCCGGGATCGATGGTGCCGAGCCGGCTCAGGCTCATCCCCAGGTCGTGCCGGGCGGTGACATCGTCCGGGTCTGCCGCGGCGATGTCCCGGGCGAGCGCCACGCATTTTGCGGCGTAGATGCGAGCTTCCGCGGGGCGGCCCAGGTTGGGTGTCCACGGGATGCCGAGCAGTGCGGCGTAGTTGCCGTAGTTGATCATCAGACTGCGGCGGACCAGCGTATCGCTGGGATCCTTGCGCAGCAACTCTTCGCGGGCCGCGATGGATTCGCGATAGTCGGCTGCGGATTTCTCCAGGTTGCCCAGCATCCGGTAGGCCCCGGCGCCGCCCGCCATCAGGGAGCCTAGTCCCTGGATCAGAATCGGCTCGTCGGGATGCTGCGCGAGCAAGGCACGCTCGAGGGCGATACCGCGATTCGCGTGGTCCAACGCACGCGCTGGGTCGACCCCCATCAGTTCGTAGGTGAGGCTGTTCTCAATCACGGGCTCCTGGGTCTTGCATTCCAGCGAGCAATCCTTGGCGAGCGAAAGAGAGAGCCTGTGGGCGACCGGCAGCAGGTTGACGTAAGTCGCGATCCCCTCGTCGCGACGGCCAGAGCGATACCTCAACTCCGCCAGGCTGGCCCGAGTTTCGATCAGACGCAGCATCAACGAGGGATCGTTCGGGTTGCGATGGTAGGCGGGCATCAGCAGGGCCTGCCCTTTGAGCAGGCTGGTCTCGGCCGCCTGAAAGTCTTGCAGACTTGCGCCCTGCGGATCCCCCTGGATCATCGCGATTTTGTAGTAGGCGGCGCACAGCGCCTGGCGCATGGAATCATCCATCCCGACCTGCTTCTCGAGACCTTCCAGGTATTGCAGCGCCGTCTTCACAATCGTGCGTCTCGCCGCAAGGGAGCCAGGCAGCTTCGCAATTGCGTCGTGGACATCGAACAGAGCGCTGCCCGCCAGGTCGAGTATCTGCTTGACGCGTTGTTCGGCGATCGCCTTCTGCTGCTCGGCCTGGTCGCGCTGGTCGCTGGCCAGGATGCGCTGCTGGTCGGCCACCATTTTCTGCTGCAGTTCCGAGCGGCCGGCGGCCTCTGCGCGTGAGCTTTGTTGCAGCGCAATCACACGTTCGGCTTCGGCGTTGGCCCTGGCGGTTTCGGCGCGATGGGTTTGAACTAGCGAGATGCCCAGGCCGGCGACCATGGAGAGTGCGACGATGGAGGTTGCCGCCACCTCCAGCCAGTTGCGCACGATGAACTTGGTGGCTCGATAACGGACGGAGTCCTGGCGCGCAATCACCGGCCTGCCGTCGAGATGGCGACGCAGATCCTCGGCAAACTGGACGGCCGACTGGTAGCGGCGCTCGGGTTGCTTGCGCATGGCCATCAGCACGATGTTGTCGAGATCGGAGGGGAGGCCGCGGGCCTGCAGGCTGGGCCGCGGGACCTCCGTTTCGCAGACGATCCGCTCAATCTCCGATGGAGTGTTGCTCTCGATGGGCTGGGCCGGTTTGCCGATCAGCAATTCGTACAGGATCGCGCCGAGGGAGTAGATGTCGGTCGAAGTGGTGATGGGCAGGCCGCGCACCTGTTCCGGACTGGCGTATCCCGGGGTGAACGGGCGCAGGTTCGGGGTCAAGGTGCGGTCGTCCAGGTCGCCGCTGAGCAGCTTGGCCACGCCGAAGTCGAGCAGCTTGGGCGTGCCGTCGGCGGTGATGAGAATGTTCGCCGGCTTCAGGTCGCGGTGGACCACCAAACTGCGATGCGCGTAGGCGACCGCCTCCAGAACGCGGATGAAGAGTTCGCAGCGGGCGCGCAAATCGAGCGCGTTCTCGCGGCAGAAGACGCTCACCGGCTTGCCCTCGATGTACTCCATGACGAAGAAGGGAACGCCGTCCGCGGTACTGCCGCCGTCGAAGAGCCGCGCGATGTAGGGGTGCTCCAGGTTGGCGAGAATTTGGCGCTCGTAGCGGAAGCGCTCGAGCACTTCTGCCGTATCCATGCCGCGCTTAACGATCTTGAGGGCGACTTCCTTGTGGTACTCCTGGTCGTCCCGCAGTGCGAGGTAGACCGAGCCCATGCCGCCGCGGCCGATCTCGCGCACGATGCGGTAGATGCCCAGGCGTTCGCCGATGAGCACGTGGCTGTCGAACAGGCTCACCGCCTCATCCTGGACGGCCATCTCGATCGACTCGCCGCTGTCCATGTCGGCCTCCAGCAGAGACGCGATGTCGCCAAGCAACTCCGGATTGTCCGCGCAGCAGCGTTCCAGGAAACCGGCGCGCTCCTCCGGAGGGAGGTCGACCGCTTCGAGGAAGAGCTGCTGCACGCGTTGCCAATCGCTCATGGGGTTCGCCGAAGGAACGGAGAGTACGGGACTGCCACGCCGGGGCCGAAAATGTCTGTCACAAGGGAAATGCGGAAATCGGGGAACTTTCTTGCGACCTAGCCTGGATTTCCGTCGCGGATTCGAGGCTCGGCGCGGTTGTCCAGTTCCCGCTTCAGCCAAGCCTGGGCGATCCTCAACTCGGCGCGGATCTTCTGGACGGGCAGGCTGAGCGCCTCAGCCGACTCCTCCGCCGTCATCCCGGCGAAGAAGCGCATTTCGATGAGCTGGGCCTTGCGCGGGTCGTGGATCTCGAGCGCCTGCAGGGCGTCGTCGACCTGGATCAGGGCAGAGGGGCGCTCGAGGGGCGCGTCCATGCACTCGTCGATCGAGAAAACCGCCTGGCCGCCGCCGCGCTTGGCGGCATTGCGGGTGCGGGCGTGGTCGATCAGGATCTGCCGCATGGCGTGCGCGGCAACGCCGAGGAAGTGCGAACGGTTCTGATATTCGGGCTGGGCCTGGCCGACCAGGCGGAAATACGCCTCGTGCACCAGAGCCGTTGGCTGCAGCGTATGTTCCTTGCGCTCGTGGCGCAGATAGTAGCCTGCAAGATTGCGCAGCTCCGCGTAGACCATGGGCATGACTTTGTCGAACGCCGCGGCGTCACCCTTTGCGAGATCCTGCAGCGCGAGCGTAATGGGTTCGGAGGCCTGCATACGAGGAGGAAACGAATCCGACACTGGGCCCAATGTTGTGCAACGTCGACAGGATCATGCTAGCAAAACCAGAACTGGAATCCCCGGGAAAGTGATTGTCGATCGTCGGGCTGGACAACCACTGACAAAATAAATTTGCGCTCCACTGCAAATTTCCCATTCCAGTTGCGCCTTACCAGATGAGGAATGCCTGCTCTTCATGGATCAAGGACGACACAAGCAGTTGGCTTGGCGCGCTTCGATCGCACGAAAGAGTGTGACGAAGATGTCAATCGCGTTGACTTTGTGTTGGATGACCGGTTGGCGCAGGTTTTTGTGGTTGCGTCTTGCGCTGTGCAAGGCGATTGGAATCGTCCTGTCGCCGGCGACGGCCATACAAACAAGTTTTTCGGCTAAACTCCCCGCAAATTTGCGGGCGAACCTGCCGAGCTATGCCCAGGCCCCGGAACTGCTCCCTGGGCATAGATGTTTTCTGTAAAGCAGGCACCAGTGTCCTGTTTCAGAAGTTCCTGTTATAAAAGCTGTCATCCTGAGCGAGCGCAGCGAGTCGAAGGATCCCGACGATCTACGCCAACCCACAACATTCCAAACCTTTCTCCCCAATTGATCCCCCGCTTTTGTCCTTGCATCGGTTCTTAGCAAGGATTGAGTTACGTCAATAGTTTCTGGGACCCCACACCAGACGGCGGAGGCGGGCGTGACGTGCGGTCACCCGGCCACGCCGTTGCTTCGCGCACAGGAATCGTCCTTTACCTCGGCGCGAAATAGTCAGGCAAGCCACTCGGGACATCGTTCCGGAAAGTGGAACGATGCCCCTCTGGCCCGCGACGTTTCTTTGCAATCCAGGGCTTGCCTTAATTGTCATAAAATCATAGACTTGCAACTCTGTTGGTCGCGGAACATCCTTTTCAGAGCAAGCGCTACCGCAGGATTCGGCTTGAATCAGGCCGCCGAGTGGTGGGATAAGCCGCATCCAGGCATGTGTTGCAAGCGTCAAGGAACGCGTCCAACCCAGCGTTTTGCCGCCGTGTCTGAAGTTTGTCATTTGTTTGTCATCGAATGCCGGCAAGTCGGCCGAGAGGTAATACTGCAACTTGCAGCCGCGCGTGGATTTTTTGCGGAGCACTGGAGTAGAGTGTTTTGACCGGGGTACCCGAGCGCCAAACTCTTCTTCAGAAAACCCCGGCAGTCGTCAGGTACGGCATCAGTAAGCTTTGATGTGGCACGTATACAAAGGCTGAAATCCAATTGCATGTGCGTGGCTTAGAAGCAAGGGTAGCGCCGAATTGCATCAATGGTAATCGGTTTCACGAAAAGACCTCGTTCGTAGATGCGGGCCCTCCAGTCTGTATCGCCAGCCGAATTAACTAGAACTGCCGAAGTTATCTAGAACCCTGAAGAGGTGTTCAGCGATGATGTCTTCTCTTCGTCCGTTTGCTTCCGTTGCAGGGGCTATTCTAGGCCTCTCGGTGTGCGCCTGCATTTATTCCGGCGACTCGGTTCACGCAGCTTCATCGGCAGGGAGACCGGACACCACGGCTCCCGGAGTCTCGTTGCCCGCCACGCGAGCCGGCAGCCGAGTCATCATTCCCGGGCCTCTGCGATCGTTTCTGCGCATGGCCGGCATCAGTCAGGAAGTTGCGCCGGAGGATGTGCTGCCTCTGCTGGCGCGCAACAGCTATCTGCTGGGCTACAACGAGAGCACCCAGACCGAGTTCCTGCGACTGTTGAACCGCTATCTGCACCAGGCCAGGGAACTGCAGGTACTCGCCGGGCAAACCGGCACGATTCACGTTACCGATTGTAAAGACGCGGAAACCTTGCTTCGAGTGCTGGGGTACCGGGCGCGCGATGGGTGCGGCCAGACCCCCCTGGTTCTGGAGACGACCAACGCCACGCGCGCCTTTCTTACAATCGATTCCGGCTTCCCGCTGACCGAGCTCGAAGAGTCGCTCCAGAAAGGGGTGCCCTTCACTTACGCATACCCGGCCACTTCCGTACCGCTGCTCTTCAACGAGAGCGATTGGCTCTCGCTGAACCCCGAATCGCGAGGAAACTACGGGAGCGTACTGGATGTCCTGGCCAACGATCCGCTGACCGCACGGCTGTATTGGGCCTTGGTCAAGAGCGATTCGGAGACGGTCGCAGCCTTGCAGCAGGCTCCCGGGCTCAGGAAACTGCTTCCCTACGCAGCGACGTTGGATTTCTACGGCAGCCAGATCTGCATTCGCTCGGGACACGTGGTGGTGCCAGGAAAAGACACGCAAGCGGCGTGGAAGGAACTCGTAGGAGCGAGCCCAGACCAGCCGGCGGAGTTCGTCATTCATCTGTTGGCGAGGGATAACGGTTGGCTGGCTGCGTACTATGACGCGATGGCACGCACCAGCCAGAGCGAGCAGGATCATCTCGCTCAAGGCTCCCGGCTGCAACATTTGTACGAGGCGTTTCGATCGTCTGGCTTGGACTCGCCCGCGGCCAGAGGTGTCTTTCCGAAGGCGCCTGACTTGGCCGTGCTGTTGACGCGCGCGGCGTGGGAGCCTTCGGGTGAAATACGCGTTCCCGGCGGCCTGGATGTCTGGAAAGATATTGTGCGCGAAAAGGCGAGCTCTCGCTCGGACCGCAATCTGGCTAAGCGCGCGCGTGAGTGGGACCATCCTGAGCAATTACTGGAAGCGATGACGGCCCTTTCTCGCGAGGAAACCGACATTGGGCCGGTCCAGATCTACCTTTTGCTAAGTGAACTGGATGGCGTGCGGTCCCCGCAGAAACACATCTCCGCCGAAACGATCCATCTGATGGCGAGCCATTTCACTCAACTCAGTAGCTGGTACCTCATCTTCACCGAGTTTCCGGAACTGAGCGATGAGTCCATCTCCCGCTTTGTGACCGCGGCCGATGCAGTGGACAAGATCTCCGATCAGGCACTTCGCGGCAACGCGATGGGAGATTTCCAGGCCAGCATCGGACTGTGGCAAATCATGGCCCGCCAGGGACAGATTGCCAGCGCCCAACAGGATGCGTCCTGGCAGAACTTGATCCAACCCTTCGCGAGGATCACGTCGCCAACTCAGCTTTTTGATGCGACCCGGACTTCGCTGGGCGCGCTGATGTTGGCGGCAACCGGCAAGACGAATCTCTCGCAGGATGAGATCATCACGGCGCTCGCGGGTCCCGCCCAGGAGACTGCCGACGGCCAGCAGGTCCATGCATTGCTGGCGGGCAGAATTCGAGCGGTATTGAACGACCAACGCCTGGTCTCGCTCGATACGCTTTTCGCACTCAGCGATGGCCTCAATGGGATGGAAAACGGCCACCCCGCGAGCGATCGGCTGCTCTCCCTGGCCGAAGAGCTGCGCGACTTCGAACTGCCCCGTCAGATCTTCAGCAAGAGTGAGAAGGTCGACTGGGCGCCACGTATGAATACTGGCCATCATGCCGAGTTGCAGGCGAAGACAGACCTGACCAAAGTGATCAAGTCTCCGGCGACGCGCGCGCAACTGGAGGCGGCCCGAGGCCAGCTATCGCCTCTCCTCAGGGATGCTCTGGTGGGGCTCAACTATGCGTATTACGAGCCGCCCGGCGCCCAGATTCTCCATATCAATCCACTGTTCGTGCGCTCCCACGACTTCCTCGGCATCACGGTTACCGGATCCGAACGGTTGTGGCAGACTCCTATGTTGATGGGCGCGGGCGTGTCCGCCGGTGGCGGCGCGTATCTGATGGGCTCGCTGGCCGACCTGCCGTACTCCCTCGCCACTGCCGAGCAGGACATGATTACTCCAGAGAATGTCCAGGCTCTCATCTGGAAGGAACTGGTTCCTGAACTTCTCGCCGACGCCGTCCTCACCCGGTGGTGGAACGTCACCCCGAACGAACTGCATGCGGTCGCTCTCTATCAGCGGCTCGGGGAAGAGTTGATGACCGAATCGGCAAAGAGTCCGGAGCTTCGCGACATGGTGCTCGGCATTCTCTCCGATCGCATGGAGCCGCAACGCTTGAAGCGGGTGGAGCTATCCTTGCAGCGCCCGGAAGATGTTCCGGGAATCCTGCACCAGATGTTGCCGGTGAACACCTTCTATCTGGGCGAGGAGTTTCTGAAGCGATTTCCTGCGAAGGCCACTTCCATCGGCAAGTCGGGCGGACAGTTGCAGGAGCTAGCGAGTCGCTATCCAACCGAGGTCAGTTGGGAGCGTCTCTCGAGAGACTTCGGTGTTCCCCATCCCACGCTGGCGCGCACCTACGCCCGCGAGCTGCTGAATGTGAAGCCTTTCCCGTTCTACGGAGCCTATTCCAGCCGCCTGTTTGGCGAACGCTGGGAGTCGGGCAATCTGTACTGGGCGCGGTTAGCCGACGACATGGGCTACTCGCCGGTGATGCTGAACCGGCTTATTCCGGAACTCACTCGCCACATGGTTGCCAAAATCTTCGCCACCGATCTTGAAGATTGGCCCGCCGTCCTGCGCGCCATGCAGGAGACCGGAGATGCCTACAGACAAGGTAAGATCGTTCTGCTGCCAGGAGTGGTCCCCAACACTGCAGTAGCGCGGACGGCGACAGAGGGTAACTCTAAATAGGAGAATTATGAAGAAGAGGATCTTTCTATTTCTCTGTTTGTTGGCAGCCCCTCTTACCAGGAGTGGTGGCGGTGCCGTGGCGCAGGACGAAGCAGCATCCCCCATTCATGTGAACGTCGTCCTGGTGCAGTTGAGCGTTGCGGTAACCGACCGCAAGGGGAATTACATCAGCGGACTTCATCCCGAGGACTTCTCCATCCTTGAGGACAACATACCGGAAAAGACGGCGACCTTTGAGGAAGGAAACGAACCGATCCGCACGCTGAGCAAAGGTCCACGCAGCGATGACAGCCCCTTCAGCACCGCCGCATCATCAGGTCCCGCGGAGGACAAGGGCGACGGGCCGCACGTGGCTGGCGCGAACGTCTTCATCCTGTTCGACACCAGCAACTACATGTACCCCGGATTTGTATTTGCCCAGGATGCAATTGCGGATTTCATCCGTTCGCTGGAAGGCGTCAACAAGGTTGCCCTCTACTCCTATAGCCGAAACCTCTCCAAGGTGGCTGGCCTTACGCCAGACCGCTCCGAGGTTTTGCGCGGCGTTCGCAGCACCGTCGCCGGAGACGACGCAGCGCTCTACAACAGCCTGCTGCTGACGGTGAAGGATGCCGCGCCGCTGATCGGGCGCAAAGCGATCGTGGTCTTCTCCAACGGCCCGGACAACGCGAGCCTGGTGCCGCCGGAGGACGTGGCGGAGTTGGCCCAGTCCACCGGGACCATCATTTATATGATCAGCACGCGGCAGGCGCAGTCCGAGCCCATCTCTACAGCGGTCTTCGAGCGCATGAGCAAAGCTACCGGCGGCAAGGCGTACTTCTCGAAGGACTGGAAGGATGAGAAGCAGGCGTTTGCCGACATCCGGGAGGACCTCGCGCACCTCTACGCCCTCAGCTACTATCCGCAGATCAATCCCAACCATGGCTGGCGTTCGATCACGGTCAAGCTGGCGGGCAAGGACCTCCAGCAGTACCGGATCCGCACCCGGACTGGGTATCGGCTCATCCAGACCCAGGCGGCCGCGCAAGGATTCTCATCGGCGGACACAGGAGCGGGTGCGAAATGAGCCTGGGAGCCTGATCTCTGTGACCGCTTTCAGGCGGCGGCTAGCGAAGACGCTCCCGCGTCTCCTGGCGCACCAGGTAGAGAAAAAACATCAGCCCGAACAGTCCCTGCACCAGGAAGAACCCGACGTGCACCTTCGAGAAGTAGTAGAAGTAGCCGGTCGCAAACAGCAGGCAGCCGGCGGAAACCAGCGCCCAGCCCCATTTACGCAGGCGCAGCAGGCCGAAGATGCCCGCGGCCAGCAGCGTGCACAGCGTCAGAATGCCGTACTTTGCCACGCCGCCGCCATAGACGCCCGTCAATCCGGCGTAGACGTTCACCAGCGTCATCACCATCATGAACATGCAGATGCCGGCGATCCCCGGGAGCATTTGCCCCTTCACGCCGATGTTGCCCCTGTCCTCCGCCAATCCTCACTCCTCGATTTCCAACAACAACTAACAACTAACAACTGAGAACAGACAACTCCGTCATAGCGTATGCAGGTAGGCCAGCAGATCCACACGCTCATCCGGAGTCATCGAGCGTCCCACGGCCGGCATCATCGCCCGCCCATAGATCACCACATCCATCACGCGGTCGTCGTTGGCCGGCGCGCCGCTTTCGAGATACTGCTTCTTGAAAATCCCGCGCAGCGACTGGCCTTGCAGCGGCTCGTTGGTGCGGTCGTTGTGGCACTGCGCGCAGCGCACCTGATAGACATCGTGGCCGTGCATCTGCTGCTCATTCAGCTGTGCGAGCGGCGTGGGCGGCGGCAGCTTGGTGCATCCCACCGCAGCCGCCATCATCAGGGCAACGCCCACGCAGAGGAGTCCTTGTGCTATCTGTCTCATGGTCTTATTGTCGCATCCGCAATCGAGTGCAGGCTTATCCCTTGCCCATCATCCAGGTGGCAAAGGCGTGCCATGGCTGCGTGAACCCGATCGGGACCCGCGTCAAATGCACGACGATCAGGAAGATCGAAGCGTAGAGCGTGCTCTTCAGGATCTTCCGCTGCGTCACCATGTCGTACACCATCAGCGCCACCAGAAACGCGAATGGGACCAGGTCCTGCGCCTTAGGATTCTGCTGGAAGAAAGCGACCGGCCAGCGGCCGACTGCTGCGTCCATCAGTCCGATGGTGGCAATCAAGATGAGCCGCTTGTGGTGCGCGGACTGGCGCCGCATGCGGTAGGCGAAAAAGGCGAGCACCCCGAAGATCAGGATGGCGGTCCAGGGGACGATGTAGAACGTCTTGGCATCCAGCCCCAGCGGCGCCGCGCCGCGCCGCAGCGCATCCGTGGCCGCAATGGGGCCAATGACCACCATAGCCGCAGCCAGACCAAATCCGAAGAGACCGAGGCTCATGTGCCACTTCACCCGGTGCGCGGCGATCAGAGCCGTCTGGACGAACAGCACCACCATCCACAGCGTCATGATGGCGCCGTGAATATGAATCAGCTTGTTGGGAAGTGGGGCAGTGACCATTCCGGCAAGGAAGTAGGTCTGCGCGAACCCGTAGAGAACGGTCGCCCACAACACCACCACCATCGTTGAAAAAAACACACGATCTGCTTTGGGATTGACCTTCAGCCGAGGGAGAACCTGCTGCCGCAACGCGTCTGTTGCCACGTGAAACCTCCTGGAGTCTGTTTGGATTCTGATCCCCGGGAAGGGAAGGGATGTCTCGGTACTGGAAAGTATGCCTCAAAAAGCACACGAACGGGAAGCCCAGGCTCTGGCTGCTGCAGTCTGCCCGAGAAGGTGTTGACCGCGTTGCTTAAGGGCACGGCTTTAGCCGTGCCGCAAGAGCCGAAAAATCGACGGGCTTTAGCCCCTGAGGTCAGTTCTTGTGCCTCATTCCGCAGCCTGAATCGCCGCCACGATCTTGTCCATCGTATCGCGGTCCGCCGGCGTGCCGGGAAGATGGTTGTCGACCATGATCGAGAAGATGACCGTGCGCCCGCTCGCGCAGTCGAGATAGCCCGAGAGCGCGCGCGCTTCGCCGAGCGTGCCCGTCTTGGCGAAGACATGATCCTTCAGCGGAGGCTTCGCAAACCGGCCCTCCAAACTGCCATCCTCACCACCGACCGGCAGCGAAGCCTTCCAATCGGCAAACCACGGCTGCGTGGAGGCGAATTGCAGGAGCTTCGCCGTGGCGCGCGGAGTGACGAGATCGTGATTGCTGAGGCCGGATCCGTCGAAAAAGACGAAATCATCCTTGTCGATGCCGGCATCCATAAGAAACTCTCGCACTACTCTGGCTCCCTGCGCGCCAGAGGCATCATCGGTTCCATGTTCAGAGCCGTCGTCTCCGATCGCCAGCCCGAGTTTGTGCAGGAGCAGTTCAGCATGCAGATTCTGACTGACTTTGTTCGTAACTTTCACGTCCTCCCGCAGTGGGGAAGAACGGTGAAGCGCCATCAAGTCCGGCGCCGATGTTGGAAGGCCGTCGCACGGCCCGCAGGAGGCTGCGGACTCTCGAGCCTGACTCGCGAACCTCTCGAGAAATCGAATTGGCTGTTGCGACTGTTCCAGGAATCCTCGGGCCTGCGTGAGAGGACGATGTTCGGCTCGCGCCACTCCCTGGACCACGACTCCGCGCGCCTCCAGCATCCCCTTCAATGCGATTGCGGCATACTCGGCCGGATCTTGGATTGCTACTTCCTCTACGTCCGGCTCGGCGTCAACGGCAAGGGTCCCGTAAATCCGTAAGACTTTCGATCCCAGCGGTCGCTCCATCTGAACATGGTTGCCACTTTTCGCTGCGCCCGTCGTAAGCTTTGACGCATCAAGCGTGTAATACGGAATAGTCGGTCTGATCTCGACGGTCGCTGGCCTTCCCACTGTGACCGCCGGAGTCACGGTGAGCTTCAATTGATTATCGTTAATCGTCAGCGCGCTCACTGGCGCTCCATACCCCCAAACCGCATCGTCGATCGACCAGTCGGCGGCATACGGCTCCCAAGGGAACATTGTGTCATCCCCGACTACATCCCCCGTCACCTGCTTAAGGCCAGTAGCGGCGACTTGGTCGGCCATCTCAGCCAGATGCTGCAGCGGATCGGCCGGCGTCGATGCAACATCTTCCTTCGGTCGCGCACCAGGAGAAACATAGGGCATCGGCCGTCCAGAGATATCTGCGTCTCCACCGCCAACGAGTACCACGTCACCCTGTAGTCGACCTCCCCCGGAGAGCCCTCCCTTGGCAAAAATCCTGGTCACGAACGTTGCCTGCGGTCCCAGAAGCGCCATCGCCGCCGAGGTTGTATACAGTTTGGCGTTGCTGGCGGGTTGGAAGAGCTGGGCTTCGTTGAGGCTGTAGATCGGCGTGCCGTCGAGGGTCGTGACCATCACGCCCCAGTGGTAGCGAGCCACCGCCGGGTCGTTCACCAGGTCGGCAATCTGCGCAGCGAGCGAGGCAGGCGGAAGATCCGATGGAGACGTGCCGGGAGCAGCCGCGGTCGGTGCGCCCGTATCGGGCGCGCGACTCGGCGGCGCGGTTTGGGCGGGCAACCGCGAACACAAGGCCGAGAGAACCGCGAGGCATACGGCGGTTGGAAGGATTTGCCGCATCATGGGCGCAGTCTAGCATCCTCACCGGAATTCGCTCTCCCGGGCACTGTTCCCAGCGATCAAATCCACCAGAATCCCCCAGAGCAGTCGCATTTGAAAGTCCCCGTTCCGCACTCCCCGTGAGCAAGGCAATTTCAAACAAATGCGGGGCAAGATCACCCTCCTATGCGCTGAAGTCAGCTTCTTTGAGCTGTCAGCTTACAGCTTTCAAGCTCAAAGCTCAGGAATCGAGCCTCTTTGCCCTGAAGAATTTTCAAATGCCGATTGCCCTGAAACGACCTTCATTTTCCCTCTTTCGCTTGACACGCACGATATACTGGAAGTATGGAGCATAGGAGCGCGGCCTCGTGTCTGGCCCTGTCCTCCCCAATTCCAGGAAGGGCGAGATCTTCGATAACTCATTGATTCCAGATATTTTGCAAAACAACTCGTCTAAAATGAAGATTTTACGAATGGTATAGATCATTGGTCCGGACCTAAGCTGTTTGGTTTGAATATTTTAGGATTTGGTGGGGGAGGGGGGTCCTCCATGACAAGGCGTCTACCGTCGGCAGTTTCTTAAGCCGGAAAACGACGCCGGAACAATCCCGCGTCACGCAGCCGGCAAATATTTTGCTCCGGCTGATAGACTCGTAAGGTTGCGCGCATGCATAGCGCAAACCAGAAATTCCTCGCCCCATCGGCGAGCACAAAGGAAGATCAGACCCAGTGGATCAGCAGACCAAAGCAGCTCTCAAGCAGGACAAGTTCGTCAGCACCACCACCCACGGCCTCGAGTGGGCCAGCGAGCACCGCCGGTCGGTCATCGTCAACGGCGCGAGTGTGGTCGCGGTCATCGCGTTTGTGGTGATCAGCGCGGTGGTTTACAACAACCGGTCGGATGCGGCTTCAGCAGCGTTTGGCTCGGCCATGCAGGCGTACCAGACGCCGCTCTCGGCACCGGGCGAGCCAGCGCCAGCCGGAGTGAAGACGTATACCTCCACGGCGGATCGGGCGAAGGCAGCCAACGCCCTGTTCCTGGCGGTGTCCAACCAGTACGGCATGACGCCGAGCGGCAAGAACGCGCTCTACTTCGCCGGACTGACCGAGATCGAAGCCGGCCAGACGCAGCAGGCGGAAGACACGCTGAAGAAGGTTGGCAGCAGCTGGGACAGCAACCTGGCCTCGCTGGCCAAGTTCGCACTGGCGCAGATGTATCACAACACCGGGCGCGATCCCCAGGCGATCGATCTATACAAGGAACTGGCGAAGAAGCCCGGGACCGCGGCCATTCCGTCCGGACTGGCGCAGCTCAAGCTTGCCGATCTGTACAACGCCGAGGGCAAAACTGCGGACGCCAAAACCATCTACGCGACGCTGAAGCAGGACGACCCGAAGGGTGTTTCCGGTGCGATTGCGGCGGAGAAGCTGAATCCCGCGGCAGCCGCCCAGCAGATGCCGCCGCAGTAAGGGAATCTCTGGCTAGCGATGCTCGTCGGAGTGCAGGCGGACGGCACCGGCCTGATCGCTGACAGCCATCTCCTTCTTGTTGAAGACGGATGCGGCCTGGGAGCGAACGGCTTCGACAGTCTTCCACTGGTCCTTGGCGAGCGGCTCAGGAACCCATCCAGGCAGCGACATAGCCAGGTAATCGGCCAGAGCCTGGGCGTGCGGCTCGTACAGGGCGCGCAGGGCGTGTAGCCGGGCGGGCGATTCGGAATCGCCGCAAAGGCGCAGGCCAGCCTCGGACATCAGGTCGCAGACGCGGCTGAACTGGTCCGCAGGCAGGCGGTCCGGCCCCCCGCGGGCGCGCCACTCCGCTTCGCGTTTTTCCAGGTGGAAGACGTGGCCGAGATCGACCAGCGCATGCCGCGCCATGGCGAAGGTGAGTTGAGCCTGGCGCGACGCGGTGCCCGGAACAACGGAGATCAGCAGCGCGCAACTATCGAGCACAGCCGTCAGCGCGGAGAGCCAGCTCTGGTTGTCGTGTTGCGAGCGGTAATAGCAAAGAATCGGATACGAGATGTGCGACTCGAGGATCTCGGCGGACCAGCGCTCCCACTCGATCAGCAGGACGACCAGCGCCTCCTGTCCGCCGGGAAAGGCATGGCGGCGCAGCAGTTCGGTGGACGTGGGCGGCGACCCGGCGCGGGCGTCAAGCAGAGCGACCGACACCTCGCGCCGCGAGAACGAGCCATACAGCACGGGAACGTATCCAATGACCAGCGCAACAAAGCCCAGTCCGGTTCCGGATTCGATGACGATGAGAGCGCGGGCGGCAATGCTGCGCGGCAGCACGTCGCCGATGCCGAGCGTGAACAGCGTAGTGCCGCTGACGTAGAGGTCGGTGCGCAGGCGGGCGAGAGCGGTTGCGTCGGCCATGGTGTCGGCGAACGGCGTGCGCAGGCCGAAGAAGAGCAGGCCGAAGCCGGCGACCAGCAGCAGCGCCCAGACGATCAGCAGAAGCAGCATCGATCCGGGGCCGTACATGCTGTAGTACTGCTCGCGCACCTTGGCGTTGCGGGTGTGCCGGGCGAGGGTCGCCCACGGAGTCCAGGTGAGCATGTAGAAAAACCTGGTGATGCGGAAGCGGCCGACGGGCCGGCGCGGCAGGATGATGGTCTGGAAGGCATCGAGGACCACACCCAGGCAGAACAGGAGTCCGGCGATCAGGGCGACAGCGCGCATGGCTTATTCTAGCGGGCTGCGGTTGCGCCGAGGGAGCGTGGAAAAATCTCGTGGCGCGTCGGAATGCTAACGCATAGCGCGCTGAAAGCTCAGGCTTTTGAGAATTCGCAGAAAAACCTGGGAAGAAAAGCGCAACCGGGGCCGCGCTTTCCTGTCTAATTGATACAGAAACATTTTCTGATTGCGCCAATTCCGTCTGGAATGGTCTTCCATATCGATACCGGAATGTATCTTCCGAACACTTTCCCGAAAGGGGTTCTATGCATCGTGTCCTCATCGTCGACGACGAATCCGTAATAGCCGACACCCTGGGACTGATCTTCACCAAGCATGGGTTTGATACGAAAGTGGTCTACTGCGCTGACGATGCGCTTGCCTGCGCTCGTGAGTTCTCCCCGAATTTACTGCTGTGCGACATTAACATGCCGGGTCGAAGCGGCTGGGAGCTCTTAGGCGACTTCAGCCGGGAGTTTCCGGATTGCCGGGTGCTGATTCTGACGGGTTATCAATCGAATCTAGCCCGTGTGGAGGAGCAGTCGCAGAAACACCGGCATCCGGTGCGGTTGATTGCCAAGCCCTGCACGCCGGTGGAACTTCTGCGCGAGGCGGGGCAGATGCTGGCGTCCGTCTAAGGTCGACTAAGGAAAACAAGGGTCATCCGAGAAAGGCGTGCCTGGCTTTTTTGCCGGAGGACTGCCAGCGCTTGACGATCTCATAGACGATGACCGTGGCGTAGGTGACTGCGATCCAGACGCAGATTGCCTCGATGGGCAGATGGTTCCAGGCGGTGACGTTGAGGCCCATCATCTGCGAGGGTTGGTAGTCCCACCAGCCATAGGGGACGCCGAGGGTTGCCTCCCACAGCAGGCTGGTGAGCAGGATGATGAACAGCGTCAGCGAGAAGGCGCGCCAGTTGATAACCGGCAGCGCCGAGGGCAGCAGTGCGGTGGATGGGCCGAGGGCGCTGAGGACGAGGAAGGTGAAGTAGCCGGGGAATCCAGGAAGGTCGGGCGCAAAGAGGTGTCGGTACGCGATGGCGGCTACGATGAGGGCGATGGCCAGGAGCAGCGATGCCGGGTGGAACTGAAGCAGGCGCTTGAAGTTGGTGCGCTGGGGATCGTCGACAGGGATGGTGTAGGCGGCGAGCCAGTATTCGTCGAGCCAGATGTACAGCAGCAGAACGGCGACGAATCCGGTGAAGTAGAAGACGTACTCCTCGATGGGGACGCCACCTCCGATGGCCGGGGCCGTGATGTGGAGGGTGGCATCGGGATTGGGGAACTTAAGGAAGAGGTGGGCGAAGAAGAAATCGAGGATGACGCCCATGGGAAAGAGGACGGCGATCGTCCTGAGGAATGACGACTTCGATATCTTCACTCTTTCGCTGGGAACGAGCCAAAATGCGATGCTGACGATGGGGACGATAAAGAGCAGCAGGCTGACGGTGTAGCCGTAGGGAGATGGATTGGGCGTCGCGACGTCGATGACGGAGGAGACACGGACGGTTCGGAGTGTAAGCGCTGCCGGAAGAGCGATCATGCCCAGCATGGCGGCGACGAGGTAGGCGCTGGAACGTGGGGAGCCGGGACCTGGAAGAATGGGCATGGTTGCCTCTGCGGCCGGGACTTTGAGTTGCAGGTAAGCGGACTATAGCACCGGTTCTCGGTGGGACGCAGGAGCGAACACCGGGATGCGGGTTGGGGTAGACTTAAGGCTTGTGTTGAATAAGCTGATTTTCGCCAATCTTACCCATCGGCCCGTGCGGACTCTGCTGAGTGTGCTGGCGATTGCGGTTGAAGTGACCATGATCCTGACGCTGGTGGGCGTGAGCCATGGAACACTGGATTCGAACGCGGAGCGTGCCCGCGGCGTGGGCGCGGACGTGGTGATCCGACCGCCGAACTCGACCGTGATGTCGGCACTGAGTTCCGCGCCGATGACCGACAAGATGCTGCCCTGGTTGATGCAGCAGGAGCCGCACGTGGTGCTGGCCACGGGGACGGTGATTCACAGCCTGACCTTTCCGGACTCGATTACGGGCCTCGATTTTGCCGCGTTCAACAAGATGAATGGCGGCTTTACTTACATTGAGGGTGGAGATCCGGTCAACGACAACGATATGTCCGTGGACCGCTACTACGCGCAGCAGAAGCATCTGCACGTGGGCAGCACGGTGAACCTGATCGACCATGACTGGCGCATCTCGGGGGTCTACGAGGGCGGGAAGCTGGCGCGCATCGTGGTGAAGATCTCCGCGCTGCAGACGATCATGGCGACTCCCGGGCACGTGACCGTGATCTACGGGAAGCTGGACGATCCGAAGCTGGCGCAGCAGGTGGTGGACGATCTGAAGACCAAGTTGCCGGGGTATCCGATTCTGACGATGGAGGAGTTGACGTCGATGTATAACGTCAACAATGTGGTGGGGTTGAAGGATTTTATCGACGTGGTGATCGGCATTGCAGTGATCGTGGGATTCATCGTGGTGTTCATGGCGATGTACACGGCGGTGTTGGAGCGGACGCGCGAGATCGGAATCATCAAGGCGGTGGGCGGGTCGTCCGGGCTGGTGCTGAGTCTGCTGCTGCGGGAGACGGTGATGCTGGCGGTGGGCGGGACCGTGCTGGGGATTGCTCTGACCTATGGGACGCAGTGGCTGATGAAGCATTCGGTGCCCGCGAGCCTGGTGCAGGAGACGGTCTACTATTGGTGGCCGATTGCGGGTGTGATCGCGATTGTGGGCGCGCTGCTGGGCGCGATCGTCCCAGGCATCAAGGCGGTGAAACAGGATGTGACCGAGGCGTTGTCCTATGAGTGAGGGTGCAGTGGGGACGGTTGTGGAGAAGGTCGCGCCGACGGGCGGGGAACCGATGATTCAGGTGCGCGGGCTGACCAAGGTCTACCGCGTGGGCGAGGTCGAAGTGCATGCGCTGCGCGGCATAGACCTGGACGTCGCTCGCGGCGAGTTTCTAGCGATTGTGGGTGCGTCCGGCTCCGGGAAGTCGACGCTGTTTCATATCCTTGGCGGACTGACGCCGCCGACCGCCGGCACGGTGCAGATCGACGGGAAAGACCTGGGCGGGATGACCAACCAGGAACGGACCGACCTGCGCAAGACGACGGTGGGATTCGTCTTCCAGAAGTACAATCTGCTGCCGACTTTGTCTGCCGAAGACAACATCAAAATTGTGGAGTATATTGGCGGGCGTTCGACTACGTTTACGCCGGAGTTCGAGGAGGTGCTGAAGCTGCTGGGGATCAACGACCGACTGAAGCATAAGCCGCGGGCGCTCTCGGGCGGCCAGCAGCAGCGGGTCGCGATCGCGCGCGGCATTGTGAACAAGCCGGCCATCCTGCTGGCGGACGAGCCGACGGGGAATCTGGACAGCCAGAACTCGGCCGCAGTGCTGGGAGTGATCAAGGATTTGAATGAGCGGACGGGACAGACGATTTTGATGATTACGCACGATCCGGAGGCCGCGTCGTACGCGAGCCGGACGGTGCATATTCGCGATGGACGGATTGTGTGAGATCGCGGCAGAGATTGAAGGGACGATGCGCCGTCGGAGGGCCGATTAACGGGTCGCCCGAAACTCCGCGGACTGTCAGTTCGTCTATGCAGAGATAGACCTCAGCGCGAAGCGATTAGGAGCCGACGGCGAGCTGGATGCTCCAAGGCGTGGTTGCTGGGCCGGATTTGCCTCAAATGCGCGTCAGCCATGGAGTTTCGCGCGATTTCAGGTGTCAGTGCTGGTCAGGGCAGCCACTGGCACATTACAATTGACCGGACAAGGACCAACTCCAATTACGCGTTTTTGAACCAAACAACGCGCCTTATCGAAGGAGAATCACCGCCGCCATGAAATTCAATGCACGAATTCCACTATTGGTCGCACTATCAGTACTGCTCGGGACAGCGACCGGGTGCAACTTCCTCAAGTCTCGCGATCAATTGAATAAGGGCATTGCGGCGTTCAAAAACGCGCAGTACGAGCAGGCGACAAGTTACTTCCAGAACGCAGTACAGCTTGATCCGAAGAACCCGAACGCCAAGCTGTACTTGGCGACGACCTACGCGTCGCAGGTGGTTCCGGGCCTGATGGAGCCGGCGAATCTGGCAATGGCGCAGAAAGCGCTGGACGGGTTCAACGCGGTTCTGGCGAACAATCCGAATGACTTGACGGCGCTGAAGCAGATTGCTTCGATTGATCGCAATATCAATAAGTTGGATCAGGCCAAGGCGGACGAACTGAAGGTAATCTCAATTGCTCCGAACGATCCGGAGGCTTACTACATTGTCGGATTCGTGGACTGGAAGCAGGCGTACAACAACGCAGTCACGATCCTGGCGGCGGACGGGTTGACCGACGACGGCGAAGGCAACAAGAAGATGACCAAGGGCGCCTGCGCGAAGATTCAGGCAACGAACACGGCGCTGGTGAATGAGGGAATTCAGAATCTGAGCAAGGCGGTTGACCTGAATCCTAACTACGACGACGCGATGCAGTACCTGCAACTCACCTATCGACGCAAGGCTGACATGGAGTGCCCGAACGAGGCGGCACGGAAGGCAGACATGGCGCTGGTGGACGAGTGGATCCAGAAGGCCATGGGAGCGCGCAAGACTAACGAGCTGAACAAGGAGAAAAAGTTGGGCGGCGGCGTCACGATGTAGTCTTTTTGCAGCAAGCTAGTTGGAAAAGCCTCCCCGGATGCGGGAGGCTTTTCTGTTGCTGGGGTGTCTGGCGATCGCGAGGGGCTACAATCCGTCTGCGGCATTTGTGCGCGAGAGGAACGCCATGAACGAGGATGTGCTGGTGGAAGAAGAAGCAAGCGGGCTGAGCCAGATCGAGCGGATAGCGGATGTATTTGTTGCGCCTGCGGCGACGTTCCTGGACATTTTGCGCAGCACGTCCTGGTGGCTGCCTTTTTTGCTGGTGGTCGTGTTTTCGACTGGGTCGACGGTGGCGATTGATCGTCAGGTGGGTTTCGACCGCGTGGCGGAGAACCAGGTCCAGACCAGTCCGAAGCAGACGGAGCAGTTGGCGGAACTGACCCCGGAGTCTCAGGCGACGCAGATGAGGCAGCGGGCGATGGGAACCAGGTACTTCATGTATGCAATGCCGGTGTTTCTGCTGCTTTTGTTTGCGATTTACGCCGGCATCCTGCTGGGCAGCTTCAACTTTGGGCTGGGCGCGAACCTGACCTACGGGCAGGTGTTTGCGGTGACTTGGTATGCGGCGCTGCCGTATCTGTTGATCTCACTGCTGACGATTGTGAATGTGTGTTTTGGCAGCAATGCCGAGAGCTTTGATCTGCAGAATCCTGCCGGGACGAACCTGGCTTACTATTTGCCGGACATGGCGCCGTGGTTGAAGGCGCTGCTCACTCAGATCGACATCATCAAGCTGTGGACGGTGGCGCTGACGGTGATGGGGATGAAGATTGTTTCGAAGAAGTCGCTCGGCCAGGCGGCGGCCGTGGTGATTGGGTGGTGGCTGCTGGCTGTACTGGGAAGCGTGGCTGCTACGGCGATCTTCAGCTAGATTGCCTGACAGCATCTTTATTCGGTCCAGCGCCTGAAGACGAGCGAGCCGTTGGTGCCGCCGAAGCCGAAGGAGTTCGAGAGCGCGTAGTCGATCTTCGCCGATTTCGGGATGTTGGGGACGTAGTTGAGCCGGCACTGGGGGTCGAGTTCTTCGATGTTCATAGTGGGCGGGGCGGTCTGCTGCAGCATCGCCATGATGGTGATGCCGGCTTCGAGGCCGCCGGCTCCGCCGAGCAGGTGTCCGGTCATGGACTTGGTGGAGCTGACGAGCAGGGTGTGGTCGAGCGCGTGTTCGCCGAAGACGTTCTCGATCGCTTTGGACTCGAGCGCATCGCCCAGCGGGGTTGAGGTGGCGTGGGCGTTGACGTAGTCGATCTTGTCCGGCGAGATGCCGGCGACCT
>OBLU010000153.1_pt1 | contig 64728 bp, 40 predicted proteins | sample 1518681 | NCBI WGS metagenome assembly OBLU01 (sample SAMEA3539304, study PRJEB22396) | soil metagenome | biome: tundra; feature: field; material: soil | place: USA | collected 2010-05 | depth 0.15 m | reverse complement strand
GTTCATGGTTGCGACGAATACGACGTTGTGGACAGATTTGTTGGCGAGAACGACGTCCTCCTGATACAGCGGCTGAGCGTAGATATAGCCATCCACGGGCTGCGAAAAAAGTTTGCCAAAATGCTTTACGTTCACGTTGTGGGGCGTGAGCCTAGTCTCTTCAGTGTTGTGGCCGCTCCGTTGCCGGTCGTTGTGGTACAAGGGAACCGAGACTTGGGCGAGGCAGGCTGCCAGCAAGAATGGCGCCGCCAACAAGCCGGCCAGGCCGTGGCCAAAGAGTCTTTTGAGGTAGAATTCTCTGAGCAGGGGTTCTCGGGTCTTCATGTGATCAAACCTTGGGGCCGACGTCGGGCACAGCGTTTTACCAATGACCGGAAGGCGCAAGACGTCGCAGAGCACACCGGACATGTCCGGGTTGTGCAGAACCTTTTCCCTCCCGCCGGGTTAGTATTGCCAAACAGGGGCGGAAAGCCTGCGCCAAATTCGGCTCATTGCGGAGAAGTCTTGCTAATGAAAAAATTTGCGGTCGTTCTTGTCTTCAGTTTGGGTCTGGCGGCTTGCGGTGGAGGAGTAGGAGGAAAGACTCAAATTACGCCTCCGCCGCCGCAGCCCTATGAAGTGACTTGCACAGCGCCCGATCGCAGCACTGAGCTTATTCCTGACTACTTCCGACCTGAGTTCCAGACAAATTACCAGGCATTTATGGCGGCCGTGGTGCAACATTATTCCGGAAATTCGTCCGTTGGCTATATCCGCATGGGCCTGGCGCGCGGCGGAGAGACCTACCCTGCTCTCGGCTTTGAAAACGACCCAACAGGCGTGTGCCAGGCTGCATTCGGCGGTTGGGGTCTGACCTCGGCGACCACGAGCGTGTGGACCGATTACCTTACGGGAATGCTGGACTACGAGAAAAGCCTCAATTCTCCCATTCAACTGATGGTCGGGCTCAACTCCATCTACGGCGACCGGGGCGTCCCCGATGCGGTAGCGGCACGCGCGGTCCAAGATGGCATCGGCATTGGAAGCCAGGGCTTGCAATCATCCGACCTGACCAATTATCCCGATTGCACGGTCGATTGGTGCAATCTCTTCAACCAGTACACCGGGCAAGTGCCACTGGAACTGCAGACGCTCACCCAGAGTGACTCCAGCGGAGGGGGCCAGACCGGCTCTCTGGTCAACCTACTCCCCTTTGCGGTACAGCACAATGCCACGATACTGGAGCTGTATTGGGAGGACTGGCTGACGGGATTCGATCCGGCCTACCCCGGGTACGATCCCGCTTATGCGACGGCGATTCAAGCGGCCGCCGCCCCCGCTCAAGTCTCGACGGAAGTGTTATTTCCTCCGACCTCCGGGGCGCCCTACTACAGCGATGTGCAAACGTACTTGATGACGAATAATCCGGCGGTAACCGGGGCCACCTTCTACGTGAAGTGGGCCGACGTAGACCAGGGACCAGGAACCAGCCCTCAATACGTCTTCGATTCCATCGACAAGGAACTGCAGCCCTGGATTTCCAAAGGCAAGAAAGTCAATCTCGTCATCTGGCCGGTGTCAGACTCCAGCCCGAACACCGCGACTCCGCAGTATGTGATAGATCTGCTGAACAAAGCCGCCGGCCAGAACTGAATTCAAATTCAAAGCGGCTACACATGCGGGAAAACTTTCGGGGATCACTGCTTCCGGAATTCGTGCACCTGGGTTACCCGGCCGTCGCGCGCTACCCAGGGGCACTGTACCGCGCACGATGTCGGCATTGTCCTACCGCCTCATTCCCAAATTGGCCTTCGGTAACGGGTATTAGAACCTTTCAGTCGTTGTTCCGCCTGCACTCTTGAGCTATAAGAATCGTAGAGCAACTTTCCCTGAGAGCAATTGTTTCCAGCGCTCTGCAGGACGATTAGCCACTTCGCGTTAGTTAAGCACAAAACGGAGGTTTTCCCCCATGAGGCTGACTACGGTTGTCGTGTGTCTTGTCCTAGTCTTACCGATCTACTGCATTGCACAAGCCAGCGTTAACGAAAATCTTGAGACTTATTTCCTCTATGTGGATGGAACAAAGGGCTCCGACTCGAATTCTGGTACGCAGCAATCGCCTTTGAAAACCATCGGAGCGGCGACGACATTGGCCATCGCGAAGAATCATGCTGGCATCGGAACCCGTGTCATCATCAATCCCGGCACTTACCGGGAGGACGTCTCGCTACTCTCTGAGCGGTCCGACACTGCCCTACCCCTGACGTTGCAAGCGGCCACAAACGGGACCGTCGTCATCAGCGGAGCGATACCGTACACGAACTGGCAGACCTACGGCGGCAACCCCGGAATCTTTACCGCGTCGTGGCCCAATGCCTGGGGCCTGTGCCCTCTTGCCAAACAAGGCGGGCGCTGGTCCGGTGGGCTGCCCTTCGAGCAGAACATTGTACTGCGCCGCGAGATGATCCTGGTCAACGGAAAGGCGCTCACTCAGGTTCTTACAGCGGGGCAAATGCTGGAGGGCACCTTCTACGTCAACGAAACCGCGGGCATCGTTTACATATGGCCGCCGGCGGGAACCAACATTAACAGCGCGGATGTGGAAGTGGCGACCCTTCCCGAACTCCTTCGCATCTACGGCAAGTCCAACGTCGTGCTGCGCGGCTTGACCTTTCAGTATGCCAACAGCTGCCGCGACAATGCCGCCGCCAATGTGTTGGGCGGCTCCAACAACATCTTGTTCGACACCGACAACTTCTTGTGGAACAACTCGGAGGCGCTGTTCATCGAAAACCCCACCACCAATTTTACCGTCGAGAACACGGTGGCTAATCACAATGGCGAGTCCGGATTTCAGACTGGGCAGACCAAGCTCGGCTTGTGGAAATCAGTCACGACTTCCTACAACAATTGGCGCGGAAGCCAGGGGGCATACTACAACTGGAATTCTGGTGGTTCCCACTTTTATTCGTCGCATAACGACACCGTCTCCGGTCTGACCACCGCTTATAACCAGACCTACGGAATTCACTGGGACACCGACGTGGCCAACGTACAAGCCAGCGGCGTCGTCTCCGTGCAGAACCTTCTCGATGGCATATTCTTCGAGGTGGTCGAAGGACCTGTTTCGGTTGCCAGCAGTTATGTCTGCAACAACGACCTCGCCGTTCATGATCAGTATCTGTATGAGGGAGGGATCGAGCTGCGAAACTCCGAGCAGATTAGTTTCACGGCTGGAACTCTTTACAATAACCAGACAAGCCAAATTAACATCCAGGGTCAAAAGGGCGGCGTCAGCATCTATAACTGGGAAACTGGCCAGACCTATAACCTGGTGACGAAGAACTTCACCCATTCTGACAATACAGTTGCTTCGTCCGGAACTAACCAGGTGTTCCTGGACAGCTATCTGAGCGGTTCCGACTGGTCCAGTTTCCAGAACACGCTCATTTCCAACAACAATCTGTGGTGGAACAGCTCGAGTGGCAATGCTTTCACCGTCCCCACGCCACATCCGGGCACGAACACGGCGTTGAGTGGATGGAGATCAACCACCGGGCAGGATTCTGGTTCAAACTGGACTGCGCCCTCTAGCAAAGCCACTGCGGGATGCTCGGTCACTGCGGACGGGCCGGACTACTGGATGATCGTAGACACCGCCACGCACACCCTCTCTGGTAACGGCAGCTCCGTACTCAACGTGAGCCTTATGCCTATCGGCAACTTTTCGGGGAACGTTGCACTGAGCTTCGACGGAGTAAAAGAGGTTCCCGGCCTGTCCGCCACGCTTAGTTCTTCCTCGGCAGCGGTTCCCGGATCGGCCTCCCTGACCGTGAAAGCAGCGGTCGGCACTGCGCCTGGGACGTATCCCATCACAATTCTGGCTAACAACGGAAGCATCACGCGAACGGTCACGTCGTCGCTCGTAGTGTCCACGACCGCTGTACGCCTCTCTACCTCCAGCCTCAGTTTCTCTCCTCAACAAATCAATACAAGCGGCACTCCGCAGTCGTTTACGCTGAGCAACCTGGGGAGCAGCTCAATGCTGATCTCCAGCATCGCTGCCAGCGCGTCGGATTATACCGAGACAAACAATTGCGGTTCCAGCCTGGCTCCAGGCGCGAACTGCGCCATCACGGTGAACTTCACACCCAAAGCTGTCGGTACGCGCCCGGGAAGCATTGTCATCATCGACGGCGACGCCAGCAGCCCACAAACCGTAAGCCTCAGCGGAACCGGTACGCCGGCTCCCATTGTGAAACTCTCTGCCTATTGGCTAGGATTTGGCAGCCAAGCCCTGAATACGCAGAGCGCACCTCAGAACGCGACCCTAACCAATACTGGCAGCGGCACTCTTAATATCAAGAGCATCCTGGTGAGTGGCTCCGATGCGGGTGATTTCATCGGGAGCACCACTTGTGGCACTACCGTCGCTCCCGGAGGCAGTTGCACGATAAGCGTAAAGTTCGACCCGACTCGCAGCGGCACCCGCAGCGCGCAAGTCTCGATCACCGACAACACCATCACCGGCCTAAATGGTATAACCCTGAGCGGATATGGGAAGTAGATCTAGTCCGCAAACGCCGCCCTTCTTGCTGGAACGGGAGCGCTTCCGGCGTTCCAGCTGGTCACAATAGTTATGGCCGGGCCCTGTCAGTCCGGCCACCTTCTTGATTTCCTATGCATCTTCCGCCCAGCGGCAGTAAAATAGGGCCCCATGAACAAAACAATGACGGCCTTGTTGGCGCTCGCCATGGTGATCGCTGCAACGGTAACCCGTGGAAGCGCTCAAGCGGCAGGCAGTGGAGAGGAAAAGGGCAGCACAACTCAGCGTAACGGAAGAGCCCTGCCCAGCTGCACGCAGCCCATTTCAGGCATCGGTGTGCCGAATGCACCGCATGGCCTGTTCGTGCCTCTGTTTCCCAACTCCCGAATGAACGCAGAGGCCAATCGGTATTTGCTGCACAATCCGGTTGTTTGCGGAGCCAACTTTTACGTGGTCTGGAGCCAATCGGATAAAGGACCCGGCGCCAACCCGCGCTATGACTTTAATTACGTCGACGATCAGATGGCCCCGTGGATCGCTGCTGGAAAGCCGGTGAACCTGATTGTTTGGGCGACCTCCTACACCGCAAAGGAAAGAGATACGCCAGATTACGTCCTGTCTAAAGCCCCGACCGTGGAATGCTCGAAGTTCGGCAGAGTACCCATTTTCTGGAATAAGGCCTTCGTCGACAATTACCAAGCTTTCATGTCGGCGGTTGTCCAGCGATACGGAAACAACGCCGCCATTGGCTACATCCGTTTCGGCATCGGGGCGGGTGGCGAAACCTTTCCGGCTTGCATGTTTGAGCTTCGGCGCCACGGAATGTCCGATCGCGTTTGGCGCGAATATGTGCTGGACATGTTGGACTATGAAAAATCGTTGAACTCGCCGAAGCTGCTCATGGTCGGCGTCAATGCCTATGGCAACCCTGCCGACGTGAGTCTGCCCCAGGCGATAGCGGCGCGGGCGGCGGAGAATGGAATCGCGATCGGAAGTCAGGGTCTGCAAACGGCCGACCTTCAGGCAGACGCATCGGGCTCGCCTTGCACAGTAGATTGGTGCCGCATCTTCCGGCAATACCGCGGTAAGGTCCCGCTGGAATTGCAATCCGTAGGACCCAGCCACCCGGATGGTTCCGGTCCTGGATCTCTGGTCGACCTTTTGCCATTCGGTTTGCGAAACCACGCGCAGATCTTCGAGATACTGCTGCCCGATTGGCTCATTGCGTATGACCCCAACTTCCCTGGCTTCAACGAACACCATGTTGCCTACCAACACGCTTTCGAGGCAGCCGCTAACGTCCTGGGCGGGCACTAGCCGCGAAGCGTAAAGCGCGGAGTTGGACGCTCTTTCAAGCCAGGCATGTTGCCATGGCTGGCCCTTTTTCGTTCTCCTTTCGGCCTGCTCGAAAATAATGTCGTGGCCTCACTGCAACTGCAAGAACGGCATGACCGAAGGAACCCCGCTCGAATTCACGATCACCAACATATAAGATCCCGGCGGCGCCATGTTCGGCGAGGACGGCGTCGCTACGGTAAGTTGGCCCTGGCCACCCTGCCACGTTAAATCGACATAGCGCTGCTCAAAGTTCGTCGAGTGGGTTACCGCGCCCGGCCGGATCAGAGCGACGCGTGTAACATTGCCGGCATCAGGCGTAGTCAACGTGAAGTTTGAACTGTACGGGATGCTGGTTGGCGCCGAACTGATGACCGGCCGCGCCCCTTGGAACAAATAGGGCGGGCTGTAAATTTCCAGGGTTTGTTGCCACGGCGTCGAACTATCGGAGCCGGCCGAGAGAACGCGTCCGTCCGGAAGCAGTAGCGCAGTCGAATGATACCCTCGATGGCCGACCTGGGAGGGCATCTCTGTCCAAATGCCAGTCGCGGGGTTGTAAAGCTCGGGGACAAACACCGGGCTTCCATAATGTCCGTTCTGTGCGCCTCCCACTGCCAGTACAGTTCCATCTGCCAACAAGACGAGCATGTGGTGATAGCGGCCTATATTCATGCTGCCGATGTATGCCCAGGCTGGCGTGGGACTGCTAAAGTCAATCACTTCCGCAGTATTTGTGAAGGTTGTTCCCTGAGAATTATGGGTCGGGCTCCCGCCTGAGATCAGCACTTTTTCGAGGCCAGGGAGCAGTACGGAGGCTTCGTGATCTCTGTATCCGTAGTTCATGAGGCCGACGGTGGACCAGGTCTGTGTGGAGGGATTAAAAAGACGAGTTGTTTGGTTCGGCCCCGCGTCCACCACGGTACCATTCGGCAGTAAGAACAATGACGGGTAGAGTTCAGGCTCCGGCTTATCTTGCATGTTTGCCGAGGCGGGCAACGCCGTCCACGCTCCGGTTGCGGGGTTGTAAATCTCCAAGGAGCGTTGCCGCCCTTTACCCGTCTGGTCCGAACCCGCCATGGTCAATGTGGTTCCATCCGGCAGTTCGACGTTGCTGGGATACCAGCGCGCGTAGTTCATCAGCCCCGTAGAGGACCAGGTCCCGGTGGGAGGATCGAAGATAGTCGTATCAAAAATTCCGGCGTCCTCGTGCAGCGGATCATACGTCCCGCCGGTGATGATCACCTGGCCATTTGCCAGCATGCTGAGTCCGGAACAGAAAATGTCACGGGTAAAAGGCAGGGTTACGTCTGTGATGGAGTAGGTGTTCGGATCAAACACCTTAGCCAGAGAGCAACATGAGCGGTTGCCATTTCCGTAGGGCGTACCGTACTGATACAGCAGCACCTGTCCCGTGTTAAGCAACGCTGCGTGAATCCCAATTGCACCTATCCCGAACGGCGCGCTCCACTGACCCAGGTTGGGCGGCGTAGTGGAGCTTACGTTCAGGACGGCAGAGCCACTATAAGTCCGTAATGTGGCATTAATGGTTGCTGATCCCGCAGCCGCGCCCGTGGCCAGGCCGGTATTGGAGACGGTGGCCGTCGACGCCGGCGAGGCGGTCCACGTCACCTGGGAAGTCAAATCCTGTGTGTGGGTTTGCTGCCCCACCAGAATAGCGGTGGCGTGGAATTGTTGCGTCGTTCCATTGAGAATGCCGGGATTTGCCGGTGTCACTGCCAGCAATTGGACCCCGGCCACCGTCAAAACGGTAGATCCTGAAATGCCGCTCGAGGTCGCTGCAATCGTCGTTGTCCCAAGCTTGTGCCCGGTGGCTACGCCCGCAGCAGTCATACTGGCGACGGTCGACGCCGACGAACTCCACGTCAACTGGGTAAGGACTTTCTGGCTGCCGTCGCTGTAGGTGCCCGTGGCGGTGAACTGTTGAGTGGTCTGATCGGCAATGAATGGATTCGCTGGCGTCACCGCAATGGAGACGAGAGTCTGAGCCGCGCAGGGTAGGGTGGATGCAATGAGTACTACGCCAAGGACTAGCTGGAATACTGAAACTCGCGATTCGCGATGCATAACTGTCCTCCAGTAATTGGCGAGAGGAGAGCGGTTTTCTACCGCCCCTGGCCTAGAATCATGGATTTCCCCGCGATCTTTTTTACCCTCCTCGCAGATTCGGGGGAAGACGAATCTGCGATATCTACGGATCGTGGTTCCAGAGAGCTAGTCACCGACCCCTGTGAGCACGGCCTTTTGCTGGCCGCTGCCGGCGTTGTCGAGAACAACAACGGCCGAATTGCGCGTGCCTTTCTTGGTGGGCGTAAATGTGACACTGATCGTGCAGCTCGCTTTGGCCACGACCGAACTGCCGCATGTATTGGTTTGAGCGAAATCACCGGCATTGCCTCCACTGACTGAAATGCTTGAAATGGTGAGTGTGGCATTCCCGGAATTTGTCAGAGTGACCGTATGTGTTGCGCTGGTGGTTCCCACCGTCTGGCTGCCAAATGCAATCGAGGCCGGTACAAGTTTAACCGTAGGCGCAGCGCCACTACCCGACAATGCGGCTGTGATCGGAGTGCTCGATCCCGTCTCCGCAATCGAGAGGTTCGCCGTGCGCGCTCCTGCAGCCTGTGGAGTAAACGTGACTTGTACCGTGCAACTTGAGTTTCCCGCTAACGAAGCGGGGCAGTTGTTGGTCTGAGCGTAGTCGCCTGGGTCGGCGCCGGTGATACTGACGGTGATGCCCGCAGCGGCAGCGCTTGTATTGCTTACCGTGAGAGTTTGTGGAGGAGTGGTGACATGCAGCGTTTCCGCTCCAAAGGCAAGTGCCACGGGGAACAGGCCGATCGTCGCAACCGTCCCCGTTCCCGTCAAAGAGACGGCTTGGCTGCCGCCTGCCGCATTGTCCGTGATGGTGATGTTGCCGGTGCGGGTACCGGTTGCCGATGGCGTGAACGTAACATCCAGTGTGCAGCTGGCTCCCGCGTTCAAAACGCCCGCCCCATAAGGACACGCAGTCGTGGCCGGGAGCATACTGTAGTCGCCGCTGGCCACCACACTGGTGAAGGTCAGGGGCGCGCTGCCCGTGTTCGCTAGCAACAGCGAACCTGTGCCACTGGCGCCGACAACCACATTCCCAACATTGAGCGTGGAGGATGACAAGCTCACAACTGGCTGCGTGCCCGTGCCCGTCAGGGCGACCGTCTGCGAACCGCTGCCGGCAGTGTCGGAGATCAACAATGACGCAGCGCGGATGCCAATTGCTGTCGGTTTAAAGCTGACCCCGAATCGGCATTCGCTCCCTGCCAGCACCTTCACTGGCAAAGGAGTGCAACTGCTGGTGAACCCGAAATCCCCGGGATTGGCGCCGCCGATGATCACACTATTGATCGTCAGCGCCGCATCGCCTGAATTGCTCAACACAACATCCTGGGAGGGGCCGGCGGTGCCGACGATTTGTTCGCCGAGCGCCAAACTGGCGCTCGAAAGTGTGGCCTGCGCCGATTGGAGCAGAATGGAAACTGTATTCCCGGCGGAGTTCGCGACCACCAGATCCGGCCAGCCATCGTTGTTAAAGTCTTTTGCCGCCAAACCGTAGGGCGCTGATCCCGTATTGTAGGCGGTTGGGCTTTGGAAACTCCCGTTCGCGCTTCCCAGGAAGATATCGACTGTGTTGGCCGACGAATTGGTGACGGCCAGATCGGGATTTCCATCGCCATTAAAATCCGCAGTCGCAATTCCCTTGGGCGCGGCAAGGCCGGTGTAGTTCACCGCCGATTGGAACGTGCCATCGCCATTGCCAAACAAGGTCGACATCGTGCCGGCGGTCACGTTCACGACCGCAAGATCCACCTTCTTATCTCCATTCCAGTCTCCCACGGCAATTGCGACTGGCGAACCACTCACTGCCGGAGAAGATTTTAGAGTGAAACCGCCAGAGCCGTTGCCCAGGAAGATTGACAATACCGAGTTGGCGGAATCGGCCACAATCAAATCCTGATTTCCGTCGCCGTTGAAATCCGCAGCTGCTATTGCGGATGGAACACTCGATGGCAGCGTCAGCGCCGACTGCGCCGTGAAGGTACCGTTGCCATTGCTTAGGAAAATGGAAACGGTGCCGTTGGAAGCATTGGCCACCGCCAGGTCGTATCGGCCGTCGTTATTGAAGTCCGCTGAGACCAAGGAGCCGGGCCCGCTGAAGCCGGTGAGCGTAGTCGCGGCAGTGAAGGTTCCGTCGCCATTGCCCAGCAGAATGGAAACGGTGTTGCCCGTTTGATTCGCTATCGCGAGATCCTGCTTCCCGTTGCCCAGGAAGTCCGCGGCCACCACCGCAGCAGAACCGCTACCGGTCGCGATCGTCGATTTGAGGGTAAACGTTCCATTGCCATTGTTCAGCAGAATAGACACGGTGCCGTCGGTGGCGTTGGCGACGGCAACATCCGCATATCCATCGCCGTTGAAATCGGCAACGGCTACAGCTTGCGGACCGTTGCCAACCTGCGCACTCGACGGCTGCAGGAAGACTGACACAGTTGGATTCGTTCCGATTCCCGACAAGCCGGCGTTATTCGGACCGCCAGCACTGTTACTGGTGATGGTGATCGAGCCTGTCCGTGATCCCAATTGCGAGGGGGTAAAGGCTGCGTCCAAGGTGCAGGTTGCTCCAGCGTTCACGAAACCGCCGCTATAGGGACAGGAAGTCGCAGTGTTATTCAAAAGGAAGTCCCCACTAGCCCCAACGTTGGAAATTTGGAGCGATGCCGTGCCGCTGTTGGTCAGCGTAACCGACTGCTGCAGGCTGGTGCTGCCGGTAAGTTGGTTACCGAAACTCAGGCTCGCCGGCGAAAGTTTGATCGCCGGCGCCGGCAGACTTTGGCCGAGCAGACCGTACACGTCTAACTCCGTTTGCGTGCCAACGTATACCTTGCCGTTGGCGACGGTCGGGGTTACGAACTTGACCCCAGGGCCAGCCTGGTCGCGGGTTCCCGCCAGTGTGCTGTTGTATAGCATGGTGGCGACATTGTTGGCGTCGTATGCGTACAACACCGCAGGTTTGTTTCCCGGCTTGGCCGCCAGAATATCCTGACGCTCAACCGCCCAGACGATACCATCGCTGGAGCCGTATGCCGAAACTGACGGCGTGCTGCCGATAGGAAGGATGTTCGTGCTCTTCGCAACCGGAGCCGTCGACAGAACTCCGTTCGTCAAACTGAAAGCCTTCAGGTTGTCGCCCTTCCCGACTTCTCCAGATAAGCCGGACAGATAGATGAACTGGCCACTCGGACTCTGGAAGTAAGCGGCATTCCCCCAATAGCCGCCGGAGACATTCTGCTGCAGAATGGGCACTCCGAGTACAGTTTGCAACGACGTGTCCACCTGGGAGTTGTATCCGCCCATATTGTCGCGATTTACCAAGTAGACCGGAACTCCCCAACCGGAGCCAAAGGGATCGCAAGGGTAGCCGCCCTTGCCCGCCTGGATGATTTCGTTGGGATAGCTTCCCGATTGAGGAGGCAAAAGAAGAGGGCCTCCCGATGCCAGGTCATAGTCGTTGGTCACGCGGCAAACCTGGTCGGACGGAGAAAAGTAGTCGAGAACCTGCAGGGTCGGACTCACTTTCAGTAGAGTCTCACCCCAGTCTTCCCCTCCCTGGTTAATGTCGAAACCAGCCTCAGCGACCGAGAAATAGACGTTGCCTAGATTGTCGGCCGCCATGCCTCCGCCGGCCATCCAAATGCCGCCATGCTGCTGGCTGTTAGGCGTGCTGGTAAATGCGTTCAGTAGTGCCAGCGTTTGTGGATCGAAGGCCATCACCCACCCGTGCACACCCGTCCACCCGACGTACAGCGTGTTGTTGGATAGCAATAGGGCTGGCCGTTGGTTGGCAAGCCGGGCATTGAACGGAAGTTTTCCACCCTGACTGCCGTTCCCGGTTCCATTCACCGTGGCTTGGATTACCACGGGTCCACCAAACTTCTCCACTCCTGAAGTGATGTCAAGCGCATGGATCCGCTGGACCCAGGTCCCGCTCTCCTTAGTTCGCGCCACCGCGTATAAAGTGCCGGTAGTGGGATCGATCACCGGAGTTGAGGTAATGCCATACACCGGGTATACGTTGCAATCCGAGCTTTCGTCCGCACATGGAACAGTCGTAACTCCATTCGGCAGGTCGAGAAACGACACATGCCAGAGCGGACTAGTCTGCAGCCCGTCAGCGTCGAACGCGTATACGCTGTCGTTTTCCGTCGCCACGTAGATGACGTTATGGGTCCCCTGATTCGGTACCGTGACATTGGGCACGTAGAGAGGTTGCGCATACGCCATGCCATCCACCGGGTAGGAGAAAACCTTCCCAAACGTAGCGACGTTGACGTTCTGCGGCGTGAGGGTGGTCTCATTGAGATTCTGGCCGGTCCGCGAGTTGTCATTGTGCCAGGTGAACACTCCGCTGAAGCCTTGGCCGAAGGCCGCTGAAGAGACGGCCAGCAGGAGCGGGAGAACGACAATCCGTTGAAGAAAGGACAAAACGGCATTCATTACAGTTCCCTCATAGCAACAAACGTGGTTAGGGATAACGACGGGAGTAGGTCCGAAGCAGTCTGCCAGCTTGTGATCAGCCAGCGGAACCATTCGGCGAGACGATGGGCGTAAATGAGATGCTAGTTTCATCGGTGCTCAGAGCTCCTCACATGCGTCATATCGAAGATGTCGTGGACGTCGGTCGCAGTATTGGGGTGGCGGCAGCGGGCCAGTATCTATAGCGCAGCTGCAGCGGCAAAGTTGTGAGATTGACCAGCCAACCTCGCGAACCTGCCGACGGACAGTTGCCATCACTGATCCTGATCTTTCCGGAGTCGAGCTTGTCCGGGTTTCCTGCCAGAACATGCTGCATCCGGACCGTCGCCTCGCTGCCGTTCAGAAAATCCATCGCGGGAGGGACATCCACCACCGCTGCAGTTGCTCGTTGCAAGCATGGGCCTGGGTCACGCACAAAATCCTCATAGCGCAAGAGCTGATAGCTTTGAGCCTTGAGCTTTAAGAGTTCGGAGAGAAGGTTGTAGGACCACCACCAGGCGATCACTTTCCTTGCTGGGTGCGTGGCTAGATAGCCCTTTTTCTTGGTCCAGCTGGCCACGACATCGTGCGGATTTCGCACCACGTGCAGCACATGCAAGTCGATTCCGGACGCAAGGCTTACCAACAATGCATTGGCGGGATTTTTTGAAGAATCTACAATGACTCTGCAGCCGGTTTCCTGCGCAACTTTTCGATAGACGGCAGTAATTGCCTCCAAAATGGGCCTGTACCGCTTGGACGCTTCAGCTCCGCCGGAAGCCATGAGCAACGATGCGAATTTCCGCATACGGACGACCTCGGCCCCTCGCTCGGCCAGCTCGGGGGGAATGGCTTGCACCTTGTCTTTCCAGAATGCGCACTGGGATACGGGCCGGCCGCATCCACAGGGCACTTGCCTGCCCTGCATGGGAGCGTCGAAGAGGTATCGCGCAGCTTCACCGACATTGACGAAGCCGTCCAACTCGCCCAGGAGACGGCCCAGCATTGTGGTTCCGCTTCGTCCTGAACCGGCGATGTAAAGCAATTTGATGTTTTGATTTTTCATTTCGGTACCAGACAACACACTACCGCTTTCTCCTTCAGTTCAATGCTCAGTTCACGCCGGTACCCAGGAGGACCGCGGTTTGCGGACTGTCTGCGGCCGAGTCGTTCACCGAGAGGCTGCCCGTTATCTGGCCTGCGACAATGGGTGCAAACGTCACGCGGATGCTGCATCTGCCCTTCGCCGCCAAACCAGTTCCGCATGTGTTTGTCTGGCTGAATTCCGAGGGAGTGCTGGTTGCGGTGATTGAGGAAATCGTGATCGCGGTACTGAGGTTGTTCACCACGGTGAAGTTTCGAGCTGCGCTTTGGCTGCCCACTTTGATATTCCCAAAATTAGTGCTAGCGGGTTGTAACGAGACCTGCGGTACGCCCGTTCCAGTCAAGCTGACCGTCAGAGGCGAGCTATTAAAGGAATCCGTGATCGCGAGGGAGCCGGAGCGCACACCAACGGCCGTGGGCGCGAACGCAACCTGGAAGGTGCAACTGTTGTTGGGTCCGATGGGTCCGACGCTTTTGCAAGGATGCTGCACAACGAAATCTCCGCTGGGGACGGTGCTGGTGATCACGACCGACTCGGCACTGTTGTTGGTGATCGTCACTTTCTGGAGGTTGCTCGTGGTCCCGACCGGCCAGTTCCCGAAAGTCAGACTCGTGGGCGAAACTTGCACCGCGGGCACCTGCGTCATGATCGAAACCGTGTCTTCCTGACTGTCGGCAGCCGCGACATCGAGCATGCCATCGTTGTTGAAATCGCCAACGGTTACCGCCAACGGACCCGTGCCTGTAGGAATGTTGATGTGGAATTGGAACGATTGCTGGCTTCTGCCGCCAGTACCGGTCAGATAAGTGTACTTGCTGAGCACGCTGAGGTTGTCTGTGATCAGGTCGAGGATTCCGTCGCCGTTCAGATCGGCCGTAAGCTCCATGGTGGGTGAATTGCCGGTGGAATAGCCGAAGAGCTGCGGAAACGTACCATCGCCCTTTCCATAAGCGACCACTGTGGTTCCGCCGGGAACAGAAGTGCCGGTGTTCGCGATCGCCAGATCCAGAATGCCATCGCCATCGAAGTCCCCGACCGTCACCGAATGTGGCAGGGATTTGAGGTTGCTGATGAGGCTGCCTGTCCGGAAAGTACCGTTTCCATTGCCCAGCAGCAGGCCGACGGTATTGGCGTTGTAATTTGCGACTGCCAGATCGAGTTTCCCGTCGCGATTAAAGTCACCAATCGCCACCGAGGAAGGTCCGCTTCCAACCGCAATGTCGGCGTGGGTGGGGAATGTTCCATCTCCCTTGCCCAACAGGATGGAAACGGTATTGTCGGCGAAATTGGGCACGGCCAAGTCGAGGTTGCCGTCCCCGTTGAAGTCTCCAACCGCGACCCATTGCGGAGTATTGCCGACGCTGAAGGCCTGAGCCGGTTGTTGAAAGGTTCCATCGCCATTGCCCAGCAAAATGGAAACCGTATTGGCGCCGGAATTTACGACCGCGATATCTAGATGGCCGTCGCCATTGAAGTCGCCGGCGGCCAACGCGAGAGGCGCCGTACCCACGTTATAGTCAACGTGCCCCTGAAACGTACCATCGCCGTTGCCCACCAAAACCGAGACCGTATTGGAATCCTGGTTGGCGACAGCCAGGTCCAGCTGGCCATTCCCGTTGAAATCTCCCGCGATGATGGCGGAGGGCTTCGATCCCGCTGGCAGGTCGGTCCGAGTGAAGCCAATCCAGGTTTGCGGACCCAACGATCCCGGAGTCGCAGCGACGGGAATAGTAATGTCAAACATCGCAACATTGGAAGTACCGCCGCCCGGGCCCGGGTTCGACACCGTCACTAAAGCGGTTGCTGCGGCCGCTAAACTGGAGGCCGGGACCGGAGCCGTTAGCTGCGAGTTGCTGACAAAAGTGGTAACCAGCGCGCCGCCGTTCCAGTTCACGACCGAGCCGTTCACAAAATTTGTGCCGTTTACAGTGAGCCTGAAGCCGGGGCTTCCGGGCACAGCTGCGGCTGGCCGCAAGGGGAGGTTCACGAAAGGAACAGGGTTGCTCTGTCCGAATGTGCGCGCCGCCGAGCCCAGCAATAGCAAACTGACGACCACCAGCAAGAACGAACGCAACGTGTCCCTCAATGTTGTTTCTCCCCAAGAGTCTTTACAACTGACGCGGTTTGTCCCGTGAGCATTCTGCGCGTTCATCAGGAACGTGGAACCGAACAGGCGCGCTCTCCGAATCCAGGTCCATTACGGAAGCTTGCAGTACTGGATCATGTCGCTGGCCAGTTGTTGCGCTCCCGCCAGGGTGTCGGCAATTCCGTGCTGTGTTCCCGCAACGCAGCTATACGAACTAGGCGTGGTAATGACAGTTCGCCAGTCGTCGCCCAGTGCGGGGGCGGAGCTCAAGTCATCCGTACCGTACAAGAACCGAACGTTGGTGTTGGGATAGGCCAGCGTGGCATCTGGAGACTGAACGCTGTCCGACAAGAACTCAGCCTGATGGAGCGTGTCGTGGTCGTTAACTGCGGTTGAGCACCAGGGACCAGGGTACGCCGGATCCACATAGTTCTTTGCCGGGGTGTAGCCCACGCATTGCGTCACTTTGTGAGCGCTGTTGCAGACCAGGGGGACATTCGGCGCACTGCACTGGCAAGCGTCCACCATGTTGGAAAACGAAGGGCCGCTGGAGGGCTCGACCATGGCAAACAGGGAACCCCCGTTGTAATGAGCCATGGATTCGCCGATCGCCTGAGCCCCACCGCTGTTGCCCGTCGCGCAGAGCGGGGCGCTCGTGCTCCCCTGGTGAATGTTGTTGTAGATCCATTGCGACAGAGTAATGTAGCGGCACGCCAGCCGCCGCACACCACCGGGTCCAGTCAGCCACCCATCCGGATCGATTTTCGTGAAGGGAGATCCAAACGAAGTCTGCACCACTGTGAACCCGCCATTGGCGGTATCCGTGACTGCGGTCGCGCCATAGGTGAAATTAAGTTCGTACAGGCCCGAGCCGCCAGCGCCGACCGTGTAAGTCACGGTTCCGAGCGGGGTGCCTGTGGGGCTGGTTACCTTCAAATATGCCGTGAAGTCCGCGACTCCTGGGCAGGAAATATCGACCGCATAACAACTGCCGGGTACGCTGCTGTTCGGGCAAGCCGTCGTGGTTCCAGTGGCAGTGCCCACCGGGTCGAATTGCGTCAAGGTCACCGCAGCCGTTCCGGATGCAGCGGAGTCGGCTTGAGAGACCGCTGTGATGGTGATGGGAGTGTTGGGATTTGTAACCGGAGCGATGTAGAGTCCGGTCGTATCGATGGTGCCCACGGTGGAATCCCCGCCAGTAGTTCCGTTTACTTCCCAAGTCACGGCATTGTTCGAGCTGCCACTCACGGTCGCAGTAAACAGCAGGTTGGAGCCGATGCCCATGGTGAACGAAGAGGGAGAAACCGTGACCGTCGGCGTGCCCACAGTGAGCCCGGTACTGCCCACAATCGAGCCTACAGTGGCGCTTATCGTCGTTCCTCCATTCGCGACCGCAGTCGCGAGGCCTTGCTTGCCAGATGCGTTGCTGATCGTCGCCACAGCCGTGTTGGTTGAACTCCAGACGGCGGTAGTGGTCAGGTTCTGCTGGCTTCCGTCGCTGTAGCTACCTGTGGCTGTAAACTGCACAGTTCCGCCCGGCTGCAGGACACTGCTGGGCGGTGTGACTTGAATCGACGTCAGCACTGGGGCGGTGACCGCCAGGCTGGCGGTTCCAACGATGGACCCTGAACTGGCGGAAATCGTCGTACTGCCTTGCTTGAGGCCTTGCGCCAAACCAGCGTTAACCGTGGCCACGCTCGGCTTACTGGATTTCCATGCGGCGGTGCTCGTTAAGTCTTGGTGGGTTCCATCGGAATAGTTGCCGGTCGCGGTGAACTGCTGCGTCTGGCCCGCCGGCGCAGAGGCACTTGCTGGCGTTACTGTAATGGAGGTGAGCGAAGCCGAGGTCACCGTCATCGTGGTCGTGCTGCTAAAACTGTTGATCGCCGCCTTGATCGTGGTGGTGCCCGCCACGAGCGCTTTCGCCAAACCCTGGCTGCCCGCAGTGTTGCTGATGGATGCGATAGTGGTTGCCGAGCTGCTCCAAGTGACCGAGTTCGTTAGGGGATAAGTTGTTCCTCCTTTGAATGTGCCGGTCGCCACGAATTGCTGCGTACCCCCCACCGTGACGGTCGGGGTCAGGGGGCTAATCGTCAACTCGGTCATGCCGTCGATATTTCCCGTTCCCGACAAATTCGTGACCTGCGGGCTACCCGTTCCCGTGTCCGTCACCGTGAGCGCGCCTGACCTCGTTCCTACTTGCGTCGGCGTAAAGGTAACACTGATCGCGCAAGTTCTTCCTGCCGCCAGAGTGGACGTGCAAGTGTTGGTTTGCGAGAAATCTCCCGTGACGCTTATGTTGCTGATGGTAATCGCCGAGCTCTCTGTGTTTTTCAAAGTGACGCCATAAGGCGTGCTGCTGGTGCCCACAGTGCGGCTCGGAAACGAGACAGTGCTCGGGGTGAGCGTCACCTGAGCCAGTCCATGAGCACTAACGAGTAACAGGCAAGACAACAATGCCGTGAGCCACATCTTGGGGAAGGCGCTGGGACGCATGTTTATTCTCCGTATGTTCACTGCGAGGTTTCCGTAAGGTTTACCTTGAGGGTGGAATAGCTTGCGGTGATCGTGACCTTTTTCGCCACCGGCGGCAGCGTGTAGAAGACCGAGGCTTGACCATTTGCCCCTGTCGTTACCGGATTCGCTGAAAAACTGCCTCCGGCGCCGTTGTCGCTGAAAGACACTGGCAGACCCGGAACGCTATTGTTGTAAGTGTCCCGTAGTCGCACCACGATGGGGTTGAGCAGTTGCGTTCCGGCTGGTCCTGACTGATTCTGACCCGAGACTGGCCCTATTCCCGTCGGCGGTCCAACCACGCCTGTGGCACTGAATGACGTTTGCAGATAGCCAGACGCCAACGCAGTAATGGTCAACGACTGCGGCTTGGTAGGCAGGGTGTAAGCAGTCGTCGCCGTACCCGTATTATCGGTCGTTGCATTTTGGGGGTTGAACGTGCCTCCCTTGCCACCATCGCTGAAGGACACGCCCACGCCCGCTACTCCGACTCCGGAACTATTAAAAGCCTGCACCGAAAGCAAAACCGGAAGGGTAGTGCCGACGGTTCCGCTCTGTCGATTCCCTCCCGCCGTAGACAGGAAGGGGAATAGGCCGTAGGCAACAAGCTGGCGCTTGGTGCCAACGTAGACTTTCCCGTTGGCTGGCAAGGGGGTCACAAAGTGCGCAACGCTTCCCAGCGTGTCGCGGCCGGAGACCTGCGAGGAATTGTAAAGCTGGAGCAGAGTGGTGGCATCGTACGCTGCGAGGTATGGATTGGACGGATTCAGCGGAATCCACAAGATGCCATTGGACAAGCCGTTGGCCGAGATTGCAGGCACCCCGGCGACCGCAACTTTGATAGCAGACGTAATCGTAGGAGTTGTGGAAAGACCAGACCAACCCCCGTTGTTCAAGCTCAAACCGAATCCCTTGATCGAATCATTGAAGGCTGCGAAGTAAACTGTGTTGTTCCAGTACACCGGACTGGAGTAGATAGGGCCTACAGCACCAGGCAGCGTTTGCAGGTTTTGGTTGCTGCCGGAATTGTACTGTCCCAGATTATCGCGATCGACAAGATAGATGGTCCCCGTCTTCCCGCCGGCGACGAGAAGGTTCGGATAGGTTCCTGGCTGTGTGGGGAGAAGCAGAACACCTCCCGATCCCAAATCGAGATCTTTTGCGGCCATTACGGACTGGTTGTCAGGAGTGAAATAGTCCGTCACGCTCAGTGTTCCACTGGAGTAAGTCATCTTGAGAACGCTATCCCCAAGATCGGGCCCTCCAGTGCTGAAATCGAAAGTGCCGTTGGCTGTGGCGAAGAACATGTTCCCATCGCTGTCCGCTGCCAGGCCGTTGCCACTCTGCCAGATGGAGGCACCAAAGGACGTGTTGGGCGAAGTATTGAAAATCGCAAGTTGTTGCAATAGGCCCGAACTCGCGCCTGCGTCGTAGGCAAACAACCAACCCTGCGCGTTGAGGTCGCACCCGTTGGATCCGAAAGCAATCTCAAGCACTCCGTTGCTCAACAACAAAGCGGGCCGCTGGAACTGCGGAAGAGGAGTGAAGTTGACGGTGCTCCCGCTGGACGAAAGAACGGAGCCGCTGATCATCGTCGGCCCGCCAAATTTTTCCAGTCCCGTGGTGATATCGAGAGCGTGCAGGCGGAAAAAGTAGTTGACCGCGCTTCCCGAAACCTCCCTGGTCTTGGCAGTTACGTACAACGTACCAGTAGCCGGATCGATTACGGGAGTACCCATGATACCTATTTCTGTGAATCCCGTGTTCTTGCAACCTTGCTCAGAAATGGGGACGGTCGTCACTCCACTAGGGGTGATGAAACTCGTCTGCCACAGAGGGGTGCCAGAACCCGGATTATCGGCATCGAAAGCGAAGACGCTGTCGTGCGCGGTGGCCACGTACACCACATTGTGAACACCGGAACCGGGGATCTGAACGTTGGGCAGGTAAAGAGGCTGGCCCACGATAAACCCGTCCACGCTGTAGGAAAAGAGCTTTCCAAATTGCTTGGAGTTGAGGTTGGCGGGAGTCAAAAGGGTTTCGCTGGTGACGGCACCACTGCGCGAGTTATCGCCGTGGTAGGTGGGAACGGGCGTCTGGGCCGCAGAGAACAAAGGCACAACCCCGAACGCCACCGCAAGCAATGCCGAGGGCAGCGACGCTTTGATCGTCGCACCAAACAAACGGCTGGGACGTCCAAAACAACTTCCAGAATTCATCTTTTCAAATCCCCTTTAACGTTGTCGAATCAAGTGCTCGGACCGTTTACTGCCCTGTCCCTGTCAGACTCGCTTCTTGGGGGGTATACGGTGCATTACTAGTAACGGTTAAGACGCCGCTGATTGTTCCGGTCACCGTGGGACTGAACTCGACCCCAATCGTGCATTGCCCCAAAGCCGGAACCGTGGCTCCGCAAGGCTTCGTCCCCGCCGCGGTAACAATGTAGTCGCCACTTGCGGCGATGCTGTTGATGGTTAGCGCCGTGCTCTGGTTGTTGGTCAACGCTATGGTCTGCGCGGCACTGGTCGTGCCCACCGCCTGAGTGCCAAAGGAAACCGAGATCGGCGACAAGGTCACCGGCAACACGGCCGCTCCGCTGAGGTTCATGATGCTCGAGCTGCCCGTAAATGTCAGGGAGCCGAAGATTGTTCCCGCGGCGGTGGGACTAAACGTAACTCCCACGGTACAGGTCGCCCCGGCAGCCAGCGTAGCGCCGCAAGGTTTCGATCCCATCGTCGTGGTTGCATAGTCGGCACTCGGAACAATACTTGTGATGCTTACCGTGGAACTTGAACTGTTCGTCACTTTGACGGTTTTGGCGACGCTTGTCGTCCCCACCACGACGTTACTAAATGGCAACAAGGTGGGGGAGAACACGAACGGAGAGCTCGTGCCACCGACACCGTTCCCCGAGACGCTAACGACCAGTGGACTGAAGGCGCCTCCAAAGGAGAGCGCGACGCCTCCCTTTGCCTGTCCATCCCACGCTGGACTGAAACTGACGCTCAATGTGCACTGGCTGTTCGGGGCGATGGTACTTCCACAAGGCGCCGTCCCTCCCCTTACAGCGGAAAAGTCCCCACTTGCAGAGACGGTCAAGTTCAGGGTTGAAGTGCTGTGACTCGTCACCGTCAGGGTGTGAGGGACACAACTTGCGCCGCATCCCACGGCCGTGTTGCCGAAGCCGATCGTCGCGGGTGAAACCGTGACCGGCGTAACGCTCGTTCCAGAAAGGTTGACCAACTGCGGCGCCATCGAGGCGTTGTCGTTGATCGTGATCTCGCCTGGGATGCTCCCGACTGTGGGCGGGCTGAAGGTCACAACAATATTGCAGCCCTGGTTGGGCGGAACAGTGCCCAAGCAAGTGTTGATTTCCGCGTAGCCTCCGCTGGCGGCGACGGAGCTTACCGTAAGCGGAGTCCCGCCAACGTTAGTCAGAGTAACGGTTTGTGGCGCACTGTTGGTGCCGACTACCAGCGTGGAGAAAGCCAGGCTTGCCGGGAACAGAACTACTGCGGAGGCGGAGCCTGTACCCGTCAAACTGGCTACTTGCGGGCTGCCGCTGACTCCATCATAAACCCAGAGTGTTCCCCGCCGGGAACCGGTTGTCGTTGGCGTGAACGTTACGTTGATTGAGCAATTGGCTCCCGCATTCAAAGTGGAACCGCAGTTGTTCGTCTGGGCGAAATCTCCGCTGGTCGCGATGTTGCTGATGTTGAGCGCGACCGATTGATTGTTCGTGAGCGTGACCGCTTGCGAGGGGCTCGCGACTCCCACTTGCTCGGTTCCGAAGTTCACGGCCGCAGTGGAGAGGACAACCTCCGACCCGCAATTGTTCAGGGGAGGAATCTGTGCGATCTCCGTGTACCAATAGTTCTGGGTAGTGCGGTTATTCTGCAAAAACTCTCCCACCACCCACACCGTGCACGAGTCGCTGGGATCGAGCTCGGCTCCATACCAGTCTCCCCAGCGATAGTCCGCGGGGCCCGTGTTCCCAGCATCACCATCCGTGCCAGGATTGGCGATGTATCCATACGTCCCAATCGTGGATGTGGCAGGAATCAAGTAGACGCTATCGAGACCGGGATGCTCACCTGCGCCGGGGCCCGATGTGCCCAGGATGCCCTGCAGATTTCCCGCCTGGTCGCGCGCCACGCTGGGCAGAAACACATAGGCGTTGGGATCGTTAGGATCGGTGAGCGGATAATCCGCGGCCAGGGTGATGGCAGGCGTACTGCCGCTGCTCCACTGGAGAACACGCAGGTCCGCTTCGGTTTGGCTGAGAGTATTCTTGCTGGGATTGATTTGCATGGCCCGGGCAGCGGTCCAGATTCCTCCTTTGCCTCCGTTGGAGGTGTAGTGGAACGGTTGCTGCATCCGGTCGCCCACCGAATCGATGTACACTCCGCTGTTGGCCGTCGAAGGCTGCGGAATACAAACCGTGCCGTAGTAATTTTTGGGGTTGAAGCACCCCATCTGGTCGCCGCCCACTTCCGTGGACGGAAGATCCCAGCTATTCACAAACGTAGGGGCCGGCGTCGGAGCCTGCCAGTTGATGGTCCACTGCTCCACACCTTGCGTGTGATTCGGATCTGTTAAGTAGGTTTTGCTGTCATGCGGGGGCTCGATGACATAAGTGAACATCTCTCCGTCGGAGGAAATGGGCGGCGTGGAGTCGGAATTATTTGCCGGCACCCAGTTGTCGCGCTGGGTGTAGGCGCTAAGGCCATGGGCAATCAGGCAGGCAGGCGTCTTGGAATTGTTGACCCAGGGATTGCCCGTGCTGGCACGCAGACCCGCCAAGTCCACCGCGCAGACCAGAACCCCGATCGTATTATTGTTGTTGTTGACGTCCTGCAAGTCGTAAGTGATCCACATCGCCTGGTCTTGAGCCGGCGCGTAAGGCGGGGTTGTGCTCGTAGAGGTCTGCCACAAACCTGCTTGCGGATAGTCCGGATAGTAATAATTCCCCTGTGCATTCTGCGGGATCACCGTGTCCAGATCGAACTCGTAGGCGAACCAATTGAACGACACAGGCGATGTCTGGCTGACGTCCTCGGCGTTGCTGATAGCAACGCACATGTAGTTGTGATGAGGATAATTCACGCTGGTAATGCGCTTCTGCATGATCCACAGGTCATAAACATTGTCGTGCAGAATCGAAGCGTTCGGACTGAACGCCGTACCGCAATTGGGAGTGTTTCCACCATTGTCGTTGTTCAGAGTCCAAATGGTCGAATCCATTTTCGGACTTGTATTTCCGAAGAAGTTTACCGGCTGATAGGCGTTGGGGCCGTTCTTGTACCAACACTGGTAGGAACTATTAGCGTGCTCGCAAAATTCCAGCGTTCCCACCGCGATCGTGGGATCGGGAGTAGCCGTCTGCCCGATGTTCCCGAACTGGACGGTGTTAAGCCCGGAGATGGTCGTCATGCTTCCAGACTGAGATAGTCCCAAGCTGGTCGCCGCCACTAGAAACGCAATGTGTAAGAACTTGGCCCGCATTCCCCGCCCCGTCGAACTAGATATAGAGTTCTCGCTTTGCAATCGGTCGCTCCCAGAGATCCCTTTGAAATACCAATTACGGCCGCTCCCCCGCGCTGGCAGAAATTTCGATCTATTGCCCGGTGCCGGTGAGGTTAACCATTTGGGGTCCGGTCACATCCGGATCGCCAATACTCACTTGTGCCGTCCGCGTTCCGGTCGCCGTGGGGCTAAACGTCACGCTGATGATGCAAGTCGAATTTGCAGGCACTGGTACGGTGGTACTGCAGGTGGTGGTCGGGGCGTAGATGGCAAAATCCTTGAAATTCGTGCCCTGGACCACGATGCTGGTAATCTGCATCGGCGTACTGAGCGCGTTCTTGAACGTAATGTTCTGGGCGGGGCTGATTGTCCCCACAGTTTGCGCCGCAAACGTCAGGGACGTCGGCGTCACTTGCACTCCAGTGCCCAGACCCATAAGCAGGACCGCCTGCTGTCCCTGGCCTGGGGTGAAGTTGCCGAAGATGTTCATCGCCCCGTACTCCTCCTGCGGGGGGAGCATTGTGGGCGTAAAAGCGACGCTGATGAAGCAACTGGCTCCCGCGTTCACGGTGCCGCCGTTGTAGGGACATTCCCCCGTAACGGTCTGCAAGGGAAAGTCCGAAGCATTGGCTCCGTTCACGATAACGTCGGTGATCGCGATGTTGAGTCCACTCTCGTTGGTGAAGGTGAACTTCATCGCTTTGCTCTTGGTACCGATCAGCGTAGTTGGGAAGGGGTAATTGCGGGTTGGTCCAAGGCTTACGCTGATGAGGCCGGTGCCGATCAGGCCAGCCCCGGTGGAGTTTCCGTTGCTCTCCGCGATGATGACTTGACCTGTCCTCTGTCCCAGGTTCCCAGGTGTGAAGGTCACAGAGACGGTGCAGCTCGCTCCCGCCAACAACGAACTTCCGCAGGTTGTCGTCTGGGAGAAGTCCGCCGCATTTGCTCCCGCAAAAGTGATGGGCGAAGACGCCAAGGTAATCGCCGTCGTGCCCGTGTTCTTCAGCGTTACCTTCTGCGCGGGGCTCGGCTTCCCAGCTTCCTGGTTGCCATACTGGATCAGCGTGGGGGTAACAGTCAGCGCTGTCTCCGTCAGAATACTCAACATGTTTGCGGAAGAATCGACGACCGCCATGTCGAGCTTGCCATCGCCATTCAAGTCGGCGATCGCGAGCCATCCCGCCCCTGAATTCGTCGGAAATACCTGCTGTCCCTTGAAAGTCCCGTCACCGTTTCCGGGCAAAACAGATACCGAGTTGTCGCTGAAATTCGCCACTGCCAGATCCAACTTGCCGTCGGCGTTCAAGTCTGCGGTCGCGATCATTTGAGAATTTGCGCCAGTGGCATAATTCACGTGGGTCTTGAACGTCCCATCACCGTTGCCCAGCAGCACTGACAGACTATGGGACGCCGTGCTTACCGCCAGATCCAGGTTCCCGTCCTTGTTGAAGTCCGCGACGACGACCCCCGTTGGCACTGGAGCCGTAGCCAAGTCAGTATGCGTTGGGAACGTCCCAGAGCCCGCATTCAGCAGGATGGAAACAGTGTTGTCGTTGTTGTTGGGAACGGCCAGATCGAGTTGGCCGTCCTTGTTGAAGTCGCCTACCGCGACGAATTCAGGGTTCACGCCCGTAGCGTAGTCCTGATGTGTCTGGAAGGTTCCATCTCCCTTGCCCAAGAGCACGGAAACGGTATTGTCGGTAAAGTTTGCCACCGCCAAATCGAGCTTGCCGTCCCCATTGAGGTCGGCGGCCGCGAATCCCACCGGATTCTGGCCGGTCGAGAACTCATGGTGAGTTCCGAAGGTCCCGTCCCCGTTGCCGAGCAGGATGGAAACCTGATTGCTCCGCTGCAACAGAACGGCCAGGTCCAACTTCCCATCGCCGTTGAAATCCGCTACGAGAATCGCGTCCGGATAGCCGGCAGCCGTCTGGTAATTCACCGGAGTTTGGAAGGTTCCGTCCCCGTTGCCGAGAAAAATGGACACGCTGTTTCCATTCCCGTTTGCGACCGCGAGATCAATCTTTCCGTTTCCGATGAAATCGGCCGCGGCTGCCGCCGTGGGATCCGATCCCGCAGTGAGGTCGTTGCGCAGCATGGAGACGGCAGACACTGACTTGCTGATGGAAAAGAATACGGAGTTCGACGTACCCCCGCCGGGATTGTTCACGGTCACGGTGGCAATGCCGGGTTTCGTGATATCGGTTTTCAGAATCGCTGCCGTCAGTTCCGAGCTGCTGACAAAGGTCGTGGTGCGGGCGCTGCCATTCCAATTGACCACAGCGTTGGAGGCAAACCCCGTACCGGTGACCGTCAGCGTAAATGCATTTCCGCCGGGCACCGCGGAGGTCGGGCTCAACGGTTGATTCAGCAACGGAACAGCTTGGGCCATCCCGTGAATCGCAACCAGAGCGATGAAAACGCACAAGGAGAGCGCGATCGCAGATGTGCGCTTGCCTGCCTGAACACGAGAGAGAGAGGTGATTGAAGCTGCCTTCATTTTCTTGATCTCCACGACGATCCGAATCCCTCTTCGGATCGCCAGCAAATTGGTCAAATGGAAGATTGAACGATGCTAGTTTGCGGAAAGCCGCCTTACTCGAACCCTGATTTGGGGGAAGCTTCGGTAGGCCGCTGCCATGGGCAGCGGTGAACCGCATTTAACTTTCAAAACTTGGGTACTTACGACCGAGGGGAGGTTTGCCTACTCAATCGAACTGCCTAAGTTTACACAACTCCAGGCCAATATTCCACACAAAAATGGGCCCCGCAACTAAGTACCGCCGCCACAATCGTTTAGGCTCCATAGTCAGGCGGAAGAGCCACTCCAGCCCGTTTTCTCGCATCCACCGCGGCGCTTGTTGCAGGCGTCCGGTGTTGAGATCAAAGGCAGCTCCAACTCCGAACATCACGGGCGCAGCCAGCTTGTCCCGATGCTCGTACATCCAGGTTTCCTGCTTGGGAGTGCTTAACCCAACCCAGACTACGTCCGCCCTTGAAGAGTTGATGATGTGGACTACTTCCCTGTCCTCCGCTTCCGTCAGCGGCCGGAACGGCGGACAGTACGTGCCTGCGACGCAGATGCCATATCGCTCCTGCATGGCGCGAGCCAAGCTGTCGGCGACGCCGGGTGCGCCCCCGTAAAAGAAATGCCGGTACCTGCCGCCAGTTTCCTGGCAGAAAGTCTCCGTCAACTCGGGACCATATACGCGGCGGCGCATGTCATAGCCGTGCCACCTGCCCAGCCACACCAGCGGCATGCCATCTGCAACCACGAGTGAAGCCTGGTTCAAAACTGATCGGAAATTGACATTGCGGCAGGATTCGCTGATCCCGTGCATTCCCGTCACTGCAATGTAGTGCCCAGGCTCGCGCTCGGCGATCCAGTTCTCGACTTGCGCGATGACGTCGGGAATCTGGACCGCATCCACCCTCACACCGAGCACCTTGAACGCAAGGCTTTGCCGGGAAGGAAACCGGCGGCTGTTGCCGCAGTCAGAAGTTGGCGAAGTCAATTCCGTAGGCATAGAAACAATTTAGTTGCTATCGACTTTGGAGCGCTAGCTGGGAGAGGGCTTTGCAGGACTTCTCAAACCGCCGCCAGCCCGCGCAATTGGGCCGCATATTTCGGAGATTTGCGGACCTCGGACTCAATCCATTTGTAGGTAATGGCCAGCCCTTGCTCCAGGCGAATGGAGGGTTCCCATCCCAGCACGCTCCGCAGCAAAGAATTATCGCTGTTGCGGCCCCGTACGCCTTGCGGACCGGTCAGATTGTGGGTCTTCTTCAAACGCTTGCCCGCAATTCCGGAAACCAGATCGACCAGGCCGTTGATGGTCACCAGTTCGTCGGTGCCCAGATTGAGCGCGTCACGGCAGTCACTGGCCATGATGCGAATCAGGCCTTCGACGCAGTCGTCCACGTACATGAAGGATCGGGTCTGCTCGCCATCCCCCCAGACTTCGATTTCGCCGCCATTCTCGGCCAGTGCCACTTTTCGGGAGATGGCAGCGGGCGCTTTTTCCTTGCCGCCATCATAGGTTCCGAGCGGACCGTAGACATTGTGGAAACGCACGATGCGAGTTTCGAAACGGTAGTCTTTGTAGTAGTAGCGGCAAAGTTCTTCGGCAAAGAGCTTCTCCCAACCGTAGCCTGGCTCCGGATCGGCGGGATAGGCATCCGCTTCGGTGAGCGGCTTCACTTCAGGGTCTTTCTGCTTGGCTTGGTTGTAAACACACGCCGACGAGGAGAACAGGAAGCGCTTCACGCCGTTCTGGCGCGCCGCTTCGAGCATGTGGGCGTTGATGAGAATGTTGTTGCGGCTGATGTCGGCATGGTTGGCCGTGATGTAACCGATCCCGCCCATGTCGGCGGCAAGATTGAAAACCTGATCGATGCCACCCCGCGTCGCCAGCAGGCAGGCATCCGCCTTGCGCAGATCCAGTATCTCGAATTCGTCGGCTGCACTGGCTTCATACTCCGGATGCTTGATGTCCACCCCGCGTACCCAATGGCCATCGGCCTTCAGACGCCGCACCAGATGGTAGCCAATAAACCCGCCTGCACCCGTTACCAAGACTCGTTTCTGTATGCTCATTTCGACTCTTCTCCTTGTTTGAAACTTGGGAATTAGGGGGACACACGGCTGGGGCGGCCATGACTTGCCAGCTCGTCAGAAGCGCGCGCGCCGGCGTGCGCTCCCGCGAGGACGTGCACCGCTGTGGCTTTTGACAGCAGAAAGTTTTCCATCACTAAAGCGTCGATGCCGGAGCAAAAGTAGCTCCGCACCGCGTCGTGCGGACAAGCCACCAAAGGTTCGCCCGCAAGATTGAAAGAAGTGTTCAACAGCATGGGTGCGGGGCCTGCTTTGCCGAAGCTTTTGAGCAGCTCCCAAAACAAGGGATTGCTCTGCCGCGACACCACATGCAGCCGTACCCTTCCACCTGGCAGGCAGAAATCCGGCGGTATCACATCAACTCCCGCCCGCAGGGTGGCCAAAGAATTCATGGAGCGGCAAGGCTCTGACCATTCGAAGTAGAACGACGCGTCTTCCTCCGGCACGGATATGGCGAAGGGCCGGAACCACTCGCGATGCTTGACAAAGTCGTTGAGATTTTCTCTGACATACGGAGCCCAAGGCGAAGCCAGCAGGCTGCGATTGCCCAGCGCCCGCGGACCGAATTCGGTACGGCCCTGGAACCAGCCTACGATTTTGCCCGCTTGCAGAAGCCGCACCGTGGAATCGAACTTGCGCTCCGACGTGCTCTGCACTGCGTAGCGCGCCTTGGAGTTATCCAGAATATCTTTGACCTCGTGGCGGCCGAAGCCTGGTCCCCAGTAGCTCGCCCCGGACGTGACTTCGATACGCTCCCGGCCATTCTTCCGGTGCCAGGCCAGCATCGCCGCTCCTAGGGCCGAACCCGAGTTGCCGGGTGCGGGCGGAACAAAAATCTGATTGCCACTGAGCCTTTTCTCCAAGTCTGCCACCAGCAGCACATTCTGAAACAGCCCCCCGCCCAGGCAAACGGCAGAGACACCCCGGCGTTTGCACTCGGATTCCAGCAGATCCCCTACGATCCCGGTACAGGCCTGTTGCACGCTGCTGGCTAAGGCACGGCGATGGTCATCGGACAGCGGTCCGCCTCCTTCCGGGATGGCTGCCTGGCGATATAGCTTAGAGGAGAGCCGCAACCGCCCCGTGACTCCATGATCGAGATAACTTGAGTCCACACGGGGCAGGCGAGTGCGCGGACTCCGCAGCATATTCATCAACGCCGGTTTGAACAGCGGCTCGCCTTCCAGGCTGAGCCACTGGGTCTTGTGCTCCTCTTTCTGCGGCGCAAAACCGAGCAGCTCGGTGATTCGCGAATAGACCCACGCCAAGGAATGGGGAAACGATACCGTCTCCAATACCCGGATCTTCGTTCCTTCCCCCAGAGCCAGCATGCCCGTGCGCCCGTCGCCATTTTCATCGAGGGTCAGAATCAATGCCCGGTCGAAAGGAGACAGGTAATAAGCACTGGCAGCGTGACAAAGGTGATGCTCGAGGCCGAGAAACTTGCACGGCGACGTGCCGTTCTTATGCCGCAGGACGCGGAAGTGGCTGAGGTCACGAGCCAGCCCTCCCAGTTCATTCGCCTGGTAATATCCGCCCGCCACCGGGGCTAAGGGGAAGGTACTGGCTGCACCCCAGGAGCGGCGCGCCCAACCCATCACCGGACGAGTAGCCACAGCAACCGCATCCAAGTCATGCCACTCCAGCCCTGCCTCCTCGAGGCAGAACTTAATGGCAGCTTCGGGCAGTCCCCTGGTTTGCGAACGCGTCAGCTTGACGTCCTCGATGGCAGCAACGACCTTGCCGTCGGCCAGCAGAGCGGCTGAAGTATCGCGCCGGAATGATGAGAGTCCAAGGATCCGCATAGTGTTTGTTTCAGTGTGGCTGATCAGGGTTCGAGGCCGAAGCGCCGCCTTCGCTCAGTCACCGTCTCCCACGAACGTGGCCATGGGCTGCAGTTCGGAAAGGAGCGGGCTCTTGCCGGACAGAAACTCGACGTGTCCGCAACCTGGACACTCGAGCATGACATAGCCATGCCCCACTCCGTGAGGCAGAAAATCCAATCGTGTGAACAGATACTCTTCCAATTTGTGGTCACATCGCAAGCAAGATACGCTCATAGAGGCCTCCCGTGGCTGGTTTGACAAACGGAGGACTTCCGCACAATAACCCCGGCCTTCACTCCGCGGGAGTACCAATCTCTCCGCCTTGTTTCAATCGGCGGCCGCCGAGTGAAGAGCTTTCTCCGGCTTATGCAAGTCCAATTTTGGCCGCTTTAGCCTGCGATACAAGCGCAAAATGCTGAGCGGCGCGAAACAGTACAAGGATGCTATTGCGCGATCGAAGGCCCTGAGGCTGCGATAGGTCAGGCGATCACTGGTTCTCTCTATCCACCCGGCCCGCCGGCTATCGGCGGAAGTAGCATCCTGGCTGGGATATACCGGCCACCGTCCTCCGAATTCCCCTCGCCAATGGTTGACGTAACGCGCGATCTTCTTTTCGAGCGGCGGGGGCAGAATGCGTTCCCGCCGGCCCCCAGCCACAATCTGCTTCCCCTTGACCAGGGCGTGATGTTCCGCGTCGTAAATTGCGGAGCGGTCGGCGCCTTCGAGAGAGACCATGCGAGGGTCGAAGGGAATCTCCAGAAAACGGCAAATGCCCGTCAAAACGCTGGCCGGATCGCGCACTATGTCCTCGTATTGCAACTCGTAAAGACGTGCGCCCATAGCCGCCAGCCGGCCGGCTTCCTGCTTCATTTCTCGATATCCAAGGAGGGTCCGCAAAGACATGCCGCTCCTCGCAAACCATGAAGACTTCTGCCCGGCGCGAATAACGCTGCTGCAAATGTCGGCCGGATTGCGATAGATAACGATGAAGCGCCCTTGGGGAAACTCTTTCGCCAGCCTGGTCATGCAGTCGAAATAGTTCGGCGACTTGCAGCCCCACATCGCCAGTCCCGCATGCTGGCGGTAGACCAGCTCCATGGCCGCGCCCAGGCTCGGAACTTCAGCCGGCAGGGCTGGCGTATCAATTCCGTGGCGGCTGAGAGCGCCATTCCAAAACTCCCATCTCTCCCGCCAATCGCGCTTCGCCTTGCCATTTCGAAAAAGCCGCCAGAGCAGCGGCAGGTCGCCCTCATACATGAGTGCAATTTGAGGGTGCTGGTTCAAAAGGGCATACAACAAAGACGTTCCCGAGCGCCACATACCCACTACAAACACAGGGCCGGCGGCGGTTGGAACGGGTTGAGTCTGGCGATTCATTTTCACAGCCAAATCCCTTCGAGTTGACATGGACGCAGTCATGCGCTCTTCGCGATCTGCCAGGTTTGCGCCGGGGGAGTTCATGATCCACTCGGCTCCTGCAGAGAGCCGATGGCGGCCCGATAAATGTCGATCAACTCTTCGTAGTTGCGCGCAGCGGTGTAGCGCGCTTCGAACTCGGCCCGCGCGGCGCGGGACATGGTTTCGATCTCTGCCTCATGGCTCCAGGCCCATTCGACTTTTTGCGCGAGGTCATCCGCGTCCCCCGCTTCAAAGTGCAGACCAGTGCGGCCGTCGGCCACGATGTCGGGCATGGAACCTAGCCGTGAAGCTATGACTGGAGTGCCGCAGGCGAAGGATTCGGCAATCGTAACCGGAAAGCCTTCGTACCACTCACTAGGAAAGATCAGGAACTTCGCCCCCTGAATCGCCGCCAGAGTTTCGGGCCGCGACAAGCGCCCACGGTATTGGATCGCGCTCAAGCCGCCAAGCCCCAACTCCGCCTCGAGTTGCGGCCGATAGGGGCCGTCGCCTGCAATCACCAGAGGAATGCGCTTGCTTAAACGCTTCCAGGCGGCAAGCATGGTTGGCACTCCCTTCAAGTCCACGAGACGGCCTACGAAAATTGCGTAGTCGCGGCGGCCCACGCCTGGCCCCGGATCCGGAAGCACAAAGTTTGGTTTGACCACGATACGTTCCGCGGGCAGTCCACCCTCGATAAATTTTCGGCGGGAAAACTCAGTCAGCGCAATGTAGCGGTTGACCGCTTCCGTCCAAGTATTGCGCTGGCGATGAACTTTGAGCATCAGAGCGGTAGTGGCCGTTCCCAGCCGCGAATCGCGATAGCAGCCATGAATGACGCTGCGTTCCAGACCGTGGGCCAGGCACTCCTCGCAAACATGGCCGTCCCGGTAAAACGTCGCTCCCGGGCACAGCAGCCGGTAGTTGTGCAGGGTTTGCACCACGGGAACCCCGGCGTCGCGGCAGGCGTAGTAAATCGCCGGCGAGATGAGCGGGAAAAAATTGTGTACGTGCACGACATCAGGCCGCACTTCCCGCAGCGTCGAGCGGAAATCGTCGTGCCACGGTTTCGACCAAACCGCGTTCAGTGCAACTCGGACCTTGCCGGCCACCCCGCTGGGATAAGTCATTTCCTGGCTGATGGCTTGCACCCTGCAGCCATGATCCTGCAGCAAACGCGCCTCGGATTCGAAGACCTCATCCTCGCCGCCCCTCATCAAATAGCGGTTGTGAACGGTTATGACGTTCAACGGCTTGACCAAGGACCGCGTGCGCTCCTCGGGACCACTCGTAAGTAGGGTTGAGACTGACATTAGCGAGAGTAAGAGAAAGATCCAGATGGAGAGCCCGCGCCAGACGCCCGTTGCTTTCCCTTGCGGCGCAGGAACTCGGCGTATCCGACCACCGCGAAGTACAGGAATGGAGCGTGCCAGCTGAGTTCCACATTGAAGAACGAGCGTAGCGTGATCACGCCCAGCACGCCCAACACTTCGGTCAACAACTGGCGTTCGTCAGTCGTCAGATTGCGATCCCACGTACTCCGCACCAGCACCACCCAGCAACCTACCAGAGCCGCAAGAAAGGGAATGAGCCCCCAGAGACTGGTGCCGGCCAAAACCTCCATCCAATCGCTGTGCATCTGCGAGGCGGCGCCGACCCCCAGCTTGCCCAACACTGCAAACTTGCCTGCGGCGTATGCGCCCAGTCCCGTAAACGGATGATGCATGAATTGCTGCCAGGCAAAAGTCCACCAGTCCAGGCGGCTGCTGAGCCCCTCGATCTGGCTCTCGGTCTGAGCGCGCGCCAGAAACTGCATCATGCGAGGACCAAGACTGGTGAACAAGACCGCCGGAATTATGGCAGCGAGTCCGGCTATTCCAAGCCAGATGCGCTTTTCACAAACCAGAACCAGTAAAATCCCGAACGCCAGACCTGCCATTGAGTTACGGGTTTGCGAAGCCAATAACGAGACGAAGGCGAAGCCGAACAGCAGCGCGTACCAGGCTCGCTCGTCCCTCTGCGCCTCCCGGTTCAGAAACCGCGCCAGAGCCACGGTGCATATGACCGCAGCGGATGCTCCAATGCTGTTCGAAGCCGCCACTGGCCAGAAGCCCGACAGCCGGCCCAGTTCGTCAAACGCCAGGGAAGGCCACAGCGCGGCGCCAATCCAAACCCAGACTAATTCCACGCCGTACAGCGCCCAGATCCAATTCAAGATCTGGCGCAGCTCCTTGACGTTCCGCACGCTCGCAAGGATGGCGGCCATCACCGACAGATCGAGCAGGAATTCGACCGATTTGTAAAGCGTCCACGTGTGATACACCGACCAGACCGAGGACACGGCGCACACCAGCCCGTAGGTGGCAAGCGCTCCGATAATTCCCTGGAAGAGACTCCTCAACCAGTCGGTGCGGCGGTTCATCAAGCGCATCACCAGAAACCCGGCCACAATCGCCTCCGGGCCCAGGCGCAACAGCGCCCAGGCGTCCAGCGGTTCCCCTTTGGCAGCCTGCACATCCCGCACACGGAACACGAACGTGCTGATGTAGAGGAGGAAGATCAGGGTATGACCAAAGCTCCAGTTGGCCCGGAATTCGGAAAAGTAACGGGTACCCTGACGCAGCCCAACCACGGCAAGCACGACTGCAGGCGGAAGCACAGCGAGCAGGCCCAAAGTACCCGCTACCCCCAAGCTGCCGAAATGCGCCGAGACGTAGACTGTAATTAGACTCAGCGCGATGCCGAGCGCCACAAACCCAAACAGCATTCGCAGTCCGCGCGAGCTCCATCCGGGTTGTGTGATTTCCATGCTCATGTGGTCTTAACTCTACCGGCCTTCCTTGAGCGCTTCCAGAACACCAAAGTAAGCGGGTTTTTTCCGGTACTGGCCGTCAAACAAAACCGGGTTGGCATCCAGCAGATCTTTGTGGGTGCGCAGCCAAGTCAAATCGTCCTGAATTCCCCACACCGTGAAAGAAGTGCAATTAGAGTCTTTCAGGCAAGTGTGCACGATGTTATAGAAAACTTCCTTCTGCTTCGCGTAAGCCTCCGGAATTGCCCCCTCCGGCCCTTGGTAAACGTCCATTTCCGTGACTTGCACTTGAACGTTATTCTTGCGCGCCTGTTCGAGGAAGTACTTGAACTCATCAACGTATCCGGGATGCAGCTGCCGCAGCTCCAAATGCAACTGGCAGCCCGCCACATCGATTTGCGCGCCCAGTTTCCGCACCCGCCGGATCAACTCGAAAAAGGCATCCGTCTTTTCCCGATCAACGCCGGCTTGGCCGAAGGTGTCGTTCAAAGCGAGCAGGACGTGCGGGTTGGCCTCGCGCGCATATTGCGACGCCTTGGCAATCATTTCGTCCTGGCCCAGGACGCGTGCCCAGCATCCGTTGTGTCCCGGCGCCAGGGGTTCGTTCACCACTTCCCAGGCGTAAAAGTCGTCCCCGCCGCGGCGAACGAGAGTCTGAATGTGCTCTTTGAGAATCTGGTCCAGTTCCCGGCTCGACCAGCCGCCACAGTCGGCACGCTCGTAGTGAAGCCAGTCCGGCGAACTGTCGTTGCGGTAGACCAGCGCCGCGCCAAACAGCTTCATGTGGTGTTCCCGGGCAAACTGTTTGTCACTGTCAACGGAGTCGAAGTCAAAGCGGCCGCGTTCGGGCTGGGTAAACCTCATTACCACGATGGAGACCGCATGATTAAATTCGCGGGCCAGTGTGGGTTTGAACAGCGGCTGCTGATTCCAGAAGCGCGGCTGGATCACCGTACCTACGCCGAAGCCCAGCTTGTCGGCGTATTGCCGTAGTGTCCCGGCATCTTCGGAATCGCGAGCTGAAGCCAGCACCATCATTGCCGAGACGGTGATCGCGATTGCGAAAGTTTGGCTCCAGCGCATATGGATTGCCTGCGGCTAGGAAACCTCGGCTTCCGCCGTGCCCAGAATCCGCGCTCCGCCGGTGACTTTCCGGCGCAGCAGATAGAGGGTAACGATGAAGGCCGCTGCATTCGAGAAGATGATGCCCACGATGCAGCCCCAAAGACCGTACTTCAACGTCAGCGGTATCCCCAGAATCAGGGACAAGACGCTGGCGGAGCAGCGGGCATAGAACACAGTCTGTGGCGCTTCCATCGCCCGCAACACAATGGCTGGTCCGAACGTAGCGCTCCACAGCACCGTTTCCAAAGCGACATAAGGAAGCAGATAGGCGAGTTCCACATACTTGCCGCCGTAAAGCAGATGGAAGACTTGACCCTTCAGCGGAATTACGGCGAGCCAATAGAAGCCCGCCCCGCCCACGAACAGCAGGGTGAGCCGGCGGGTGAGGAAGCCGGCGCCCGCCATCCCTTGTTCCTGCGCCACGCGCGCCGCGTACGGAAGAAACAAGCACGACAACGCGGTAAAAGTCTGCTCCAGCGGCAACGCGAGGTTCATCAGGGCGCGCAACTGTCCGGCATACGCGATCCCCAGGAACGTGCTGAGCAAGGGATAATACATGTAATAAGGAATCCACGTGGCCACTGCGCTAGCCAGCGCCCACCGGCCATAACCCCAGTGGCGGTGCCACGCCTCGCGAGCGCTCGGACCCTGAACTTCCGCGCTGAGCACCTTCCTGAGATGCGCCAGCAAATACGCCGCGGTAAGGAGTGCTCCCACCGCCATGAGCAGGTACGCCGACAGTGGGGACAATAGCCCGCGGCGGAAAAGCAGGAACAGCCCAGAGACCAGTAGCAGGCAATAGACGAGCGCTCCGGATGCGGCACGGGCCGGAGTCAGCTTCATGTAGTAGGCACGCCGCGCCAGCCAGAACAGCAAAATGCAAGGCGACGCAATCGTCACACCGAGCAGGGCTCCGGGCAGCCCGTTTCCTTCGCCCCTCAGGAAGGCCACACCGGCGGCACTGCCCAATACCACAATCGTCAGCGCGGTGATGGCGAGGTGGATCCAAACCAGCGCGCCCAGATACCCGCGCAACGACCGGTGATAGGTCGAGCCGCTGAAAACCGCCATCGGCTCGAGCAGCAACGAGTGGTAAAGGAAGGAAAGCAACAGGAATGCGGAGAATGCCAACGCATAGGCTCCGTATTGTTCCGGCATGAGCCAGCGCGCCAGCAGAATTCCCAGCAGGAAGTTCGATCCTGAAATCAATCCCTGGTCAGCGATGGCGAGCCCGCCTTTGGTCGCCCAAGGCAGCGCACTCCGCAACTTGCCGAGCCCGCTGGTGCGAAGCCTGGGCTCAACACCGGACTTCGACTCCGGAACTCCTGTACCAGGGCCGTAGGGACGCAGGTCGCTCATGAATTTCTTCTCAAAATCTTTCGGGGTTCCGGGTCTGGGATGCGTTTTCGTTAGCCAACACAAAGCTGTTCTTCTGGGCGCAGGGGCAGGCTCCGCTCCATGCAGGCTTTCAGATGCTGAGCAAGCGTGCCGACTTGCGGGCCGGCCACGATGCCGACATGGTCACCGGTAATTTCGTACACCTTGAGTCCCCCAACCGCCAGTTCCTTCCACCCGGCGTAAGGATCGTGAACTCCCCGTAGCGACTTCTGGCTGGCGCGAAACAAAACCACAGGCCCCTCGTAGGGCTGGGCCACATATTGCGAACCGGCTTGCTGAATACCGAAGCGCACTCTCTTGAGCGCCTCCGGCAGCAAGCCGTGGGTAACGCGGCGACCCAAGGTCTTTCCGTACTGAACGGTCTTGCGCCCCAGATAGGCGGTCTTCTCGGAAAGCGGAAGATGCCACAACTTCTTCAGCAGCGCGCTGGTGGATTCGTATTTCCCCGGAAAGGTGTCGAACAATACCAGCAGCCCGACATCCTCGCCCGCGGCGCGCAGTCGTTGCGCCATCTCGTAGGCCACGGTCCCGCCAAAGGACAACCCGCCCAAAAAGTACGGCCCCGCCGGCTGGATCGTGCGGATCTCGCTCAGATAATGCTCCGCCATGTCCTCGACGCGGTTGAGGCAGCGTTGTCTGCCATCGAGTCCCTGGGCTTGCAATCCGTAAATGGGTTGATCCGGACCTAGGGCCTGAGCCAGATTGTGATAGATGATCACTGTTCCCCCGGCACCGTGAATACAGAAGAAAGGAGGCTTGGAACCATCGGGCTGGATGGGCACCAGCGACGACCACGACGGGGACCAGCCATCCCGTAGCAAATCCGCGAGCTGCTCAATCGTCGGGGCTTGAAACAAGGTTGCGATCGGCATGCGCTTGCCGAAAACCTGCTCCACGCGGTGCATCAGCCTGACTGCCAACAGGGAGTGTCCGCCCAATTCAAAGAAATTTTGCCGCACCGTGATGGGCTGCTTGCCCAGAATCGATTCCCAGATTTTCACCAGGCGTGATTCGAGCTCATCTTTGGGCGCAACCATGTCCAATGGCGCGGGGGAATCGTCCGCCTTCGGAACGGGCAAGGCTCGCCGATCCACTTTTCCATTGGGGGTGAGCGGCATCGCTGAGAGCGCCACAAAGGCCGAAGGGATCATGTATTCCGGCAGCTTGTCCTTCAAGAAACTCCGCAAGCTAAGAGCCGTCGGCGCCGGCTGCTGCGCCGCCACAAAATAAGCGACCAGAAACTTTCCCGCGCCGGAACTGTCCTCACGCGCGGTCACCACCGGCTGGCGGACGCCACCGTGCTGGCCCAGAGCCGCCTCGATTTCACCCAACTCCACGCGAAAGCCGTGGATCTTGACCTGATCGTCGGTGCGCCCCAGGAACTCGATTTCTCCGCCCGGCAAGTATTTTGCCATGTCGCCGGTCTTATACAGACATGCCCCAGCTTCCTGGCGGAAGGGATCGGGAATGAACTTCTGCTGCGTCTGCACGGGAAGATTGAGGTAGCCGCGGGCAACGCCCAGCCCGCCGATGTGCAGCTCCCCGCTGATGCCGACCGGCACCGGCTGCAAATGGGTGTCGAGCACATGCACTTGAGTATTCGCAATCGGCCGCCCAATCGGTAACACCGCGGGAATCTCATCGCCAGGTTCATACGCGGTGGCGATGACGCTGGCTTCCGTGGGACCGTAGGTGTTGATCCAGCGCGTTCCTAAGCCGGCGGTAAGCTTGCGCCAGATCCGGAGCGTGTTGGCGGATGCCTTTTCGCCCCCCACAATCACCAGCCGCAGTTCGGCGGGCACCGGTTCGCGAGATTCGGCGATCTGATGCACCAACTCATGCCAGTAAGCTGTCGGCAAATCCAGAACCGTTATCTTGCGCCGGCGGATCCATGACAGAAAGCCACTCGCCGAAAGCGGCATATCCGCAGTCTTCAACACCAGCATCGCACCACACATCCAGGTGGGCAAGATTTCTTCCACCGCAATGTCAAAGCTGACGGAGGAAAACTGCAGCACGCGATCCGCAGGGGTGAGTCCGTAGAGATGAATCGCTTCCGTGCCGTGATTCACCAGCCCACGATGGGTCAATAGAACCCCCCGCGGCTTGCCGGTAGACCCTGACGTGTAGATGACATAAGCCAAGTTCTCTGCCGTAGTTTGATGGGCCGGGTTCTCCGCACTCTCGCGAGCGATGGCCGCCAACTCGGTTGTCGGATCGATCACTTTCGCCATTCCCGGCCTCAGGCCCGAAAGCTCGCTCCCACGCACGATCAACACAGACGCCTGCGCGTCTTCCAGCAAGTAAGCCAAGCGCTCCGCCGGATAATTTGGATCGAGCGGCACGCACGCTCCGCCAGCTTTGAGCACTGCCAACAGGGCGATGGCCATTTCGGGAGAGCTTTCCAGACAGATACCCACGCGTACGTCCGGACCCACACCTTGCTTCCGCAGGTAGTGCGCCAGCTGGTTGGCCCGCGCGTTCAATTCCCGGTAAGTCAACGACCGTTTCTCCTGTCGCACGGCGACCGATTCTGGCGTGCGCTCCACTTGTGCTTCGAGCAGCTGGTGGATGCATTGGCCGGCGGGATATTCCTTTTCGGTGCGGTTCCACTCGGCAATCTGCCGCTTCTCGGCTTCGATCAGCAGCGGCAAGGCCGAAATCCGTTGATCCGGATTGGCTACCAAGCCTGCGAGCAGCGTTTCCCAGTGTCCCACCATGCGCGCGACGGTCGCGGCATCGAACAGATCGGTGTTGTAGACGAAGCGTCCGCGCAGACCGCTGGGGCGGTCATCCAGTTCGAGGTCGAGATCGAACTTGGCGGCGCCCACATCGATTTCCATCTGCGTCACATCCCAACCCGGCTCCGTAATATGCACCAGCGGAGCCAGCGAGATCAGCACCTGCAGCAGTGGATTGCGGCTGAAATCGCGGTCTGGATGCAACTCTTTGACCAGCGCTCCGAAGGGCACGTCGTCGTGCACCAGCGCACCCAGGGTAACGTCCTTGGCGCGGCGCATGAGTTCGCGGAACGTCGGGTCCCCGGTGAGATCCATGCGCAGAGCCAGGGGATTTTGGAAACAGCCCAGCAATCGTTCCAGCGCCGCCAGTTTTCTCCCCGCACTCACCGTACCCACGACGAAATCATTCTGTCCGCTGTAGCGGTGCAGTAAGCTCGCGAACGCGGCCAGCAAGGTCATGAACAGCGTGCTGCCTTCCCGGCGGCTAAGCGTGTGCAGCGCTCTGCTCAACTCCCGAGACAGGCGGAATGAGTGCATGGCGCCCTGGAAGCGCTGCACGGCCGGGCGCGTGCGGTCCGTGGGCAGCTGCAGGACCGGAATCGCGCCCTCCAGCTGTTTGTGCCAGTACGGCACTTGCCTGCCATAGGCATTGTCCTGCCAGGACTTCCGGCACCAGGCGGCATAGTCGCCGTATTGCAATGGCAATTCAGGCAGGGAAGGCGTCTCGCCCGCGGAGTAGGCGCGATAGCAGCTCAACAGCTCCGGCAAGAACACTCGGTAAATGGACAGGCCATCAAAAATGATGTGATGCAAGGTAAGGCAAATCGCGTACCTGGCTTCCCCCAATTGCACCACCGTGGCGCGGAGCAACGAATCCTTCTTGAGGTTGAAGGGACGCTTAGACTGCACCGCGGCCAGCCGCTTCGCTTCCTCCTCGCGTTCGGACTCGGGAAGGCGGCGCAGATCCACCAGCGGCAAACTGACCGGCTTTGCCGGACTTATCGTCTGAACCGGCTGTCCATCGATGACATCGAAGTTGGTTCGCCAAGCCTCGTGGCGGCGAACCACTTCTGTCAGGCTGCGTTTCAGTGCCGCCAAATCCAAAGGCCCGTCGCGGTACACGATGACCGGCTCGTTATACAGCGGCGAATCCGGCGCAATCTGCGAGTGCAGCCAGATCTGCTCCTGCGCAAAAGATAACGGCACCGGCTCCGCGGCTGGACGCCTCGGAATTCGATTCTCGGGAATGCTCCCTGAAAGATATCGTTCCAGAAGATTCGTCTTGGCCTTTTCGATGTCAGAAGGGTGGGACGCCCCCGGCTTCCTGACATCTTGCGCCTCAGGCACGGCCGCGGCATGTGTGCCCCTGCTCCGGCCATCGCCTTCCCCCGTCGAACCACCCGGCCCGGCGAAGGAAACGTGCAGCGAAGTTAAACCGCGCAAACCCAGATTCGTCCGCCAGACCAAGGACTGCGGTTCCAGTTGGATCCTCGGGAGGCGCCGCAGCAGGCTCTCGAAAACGATTTGGCCTTCCATCCGCGCCAGAGGCGCGCCGAAACAAAAATGGGCCGCGTATCCAAAGGCCAGGTGCCGGTTATCGCTGCGCGCAATATCGAACCGGTCGGGATCGGGAAATCTTTCCGGGTCGCGATTGGCCGCCGCCATCACGGCGATGACTGCCTGACGCTTCTGAATTTTCTTGCCGCCCAGTTCCCGGTCGCAAGGCGCCAGCCGCGCGGTATGCTGGCTGGGGCTTTCATAGCGCAGCATCTCCTCGACCGCCGACGGAATCAGCCCAGGTTCTCGACGCAGCTTCTCCAGTTGCTCCGGATTCCTCAGCAGCGTCAGCAGCCCGTTGCCAATCAGGTTGGTGGTGGTTTCCTGTCCGCCCACCACAGTGACAATCGCGTTCGCCACCACTTCTTCTTCCGTAAGCCGGTCGCCATCCACTTCCGCGGCCAGCAGGGAATGGATCAGACCTGCGCGCGGGTGCAGCTTGATTTCACGCACCTGCTCGCCAAAATAGGAAGTCATCTCTTCGACCGTCTTCAACATCAGAGGAACACGGTCCGGGTTGTGCTGAAAGTTCCCCAGCATCTCCGCGAAATTGGCGGACCAGCTCTTGATGGTATTCCAGTCGCTGACCGGCAGACCCATCATTTCGGCGGTCACGATAGCGGGCAGAGGCTCAGCCAAATCGGCAACCACGTCCATCCCGCCCTTATGCTCGATGCCATCGAGCAGCCGGTTCACAATCTCTTGAATGTGCCCGCGCAGTTCTTCGATCCGGGCGGGAGTGAAAGCCTTCGATGCCAGCCCACGCAGGCGGGTGTGCGCCGGCGCGTCCATGAAAAGCATCTGCTTCACGAGCAGTTGGGCGATAGGGTTGAGTTGCCCCAGGCCCATTGCGGTGAGTTGCTCGGGCGCGGGCGTGCGCTCAGCCGAGAAGGTGTGCAGCACCTCCAGCACATCGACGTAGCGCGTGACCACCCAGGCGTGCAGAAATGGGTCCCAGTGGACGGGGTCTTCCCGGCGCAAACGGTGAAACAAAGGGTAAGGGTTCGCCAGCACTTGCTGATCGAGCAGGTGGTACAAGCTCAAAGCGGAGCCTGGATCTTCCGCTCGCGAGCGTGGCGGCGAAAACGTTGGCGTCCCTTGGGCCACTATGCGCTCCGTCCCACTGCAGGCTGCGACAGCGCCTCATAAACCTCTGCCGCGCTCATGGCGTCAATTTTGTCGCGTACCAATCGTTCGATTTCTGCCGCCATTCCGGCCACCGTGGGGTGGTCAAACAACGTCAGCAGTGAGAGTTCTACTCCAAATGACCGGCTGATGTTCGTGATCAACTGCGTGCCCAGCAAGGAATGGCCACCCAGTAGGAAGAAGTTGTCGTTGATCCCCACTCTTTCGATGCGAAGCAAAGTCGCGAGAATCGCTCCCAGACGCTCTTCCACCAAAGTCCGTGGAGCCACATAGGCTTCGTCAGTGAGCGTGTTATCGCCGTCGGGTGCAGGCAGCGCGTTGCGGTCAACCTTGCCGTGCGAGGTGATTGGCAGGGCCGAGACGTGTACAAATACGGAAGGAGTCATGTAGTCGGGAAGACGTTCCAGCAAGAAACCGCGCAACGCGCCAGCGGTAACCTTCGCCTCCCCGCCCAGCACAACATAAGCGAGCAAGCGCCTGCCACCCTCTCCGTCCTCGCCCGCAACTACAGTGCTGGCGACAATTGCGGGATGCTGGTTCAGAACCTGGACCACTTCGGCCGGTTCGACCCGGTAACCTCGGATCTTGACCTGCTCGTCGGTGCGGCCCCGGAATTCGATTTGTCCGTCGGATAGAAGGCGAGCCAGGTCTCCGGTGCGGTACAAACGCTCCCCAGGTTTCCCGCCAAGATCAGCAACAAATTTTTCCGCTGTCAGGTCTGGCCGGTTGCGATAGCCCCGGGCCAGTCCCGCGCCTCCAATGTAAAGTTCGCCGACTGCTCCCTGCGCCACGGGTTTCATCTGCTCGTCCAAAATCAAGGCCACCGTATTGGCGATGGGCGTGCCAATGCTTGGAATCTGCTGGGTGGTCTCAGCGGGAGCGACCAGACCGGAAGTGGCTACAACGGTGTATTCCGTGGGTCCGTAATTGTTGACCAGCTTGAAAGGCAAATTCGCGGACGGCCGCCGATATAAAGTATCCGCACCCGTCAGCAGAATTCGCAAAGCGGTTGCGGCAGGCCAATCCACCACCAACATGCGTTCGGCCAGGGCGGTCGCAAGGAACGTAATCGTTATCTTTTGAGCCACCAGCCAGTCCCGCAGGAGCTCGGGATGGCTGCGCACGGATTCCGGCGTAATGTGGACGCTGGCGCCCGCTCCCAGGTACGGCCATACTTCCCAGACGGCCGCATCGAAGCCCAGAGCGGCCAAGTGTGCGGCACGGTCGGCGGCTACGACCTCGAAAGTCCTCACATGCCAGGCGGCCAAATTGCGCAATCCTCCATGCGTGATCTCCACTCCTTTGGGCAGGCCGGTCGAGCCGGACGTGTAGATCACATACGCCAAATCCTCGGCAGCGATAGGCACCGAGAGGGACCCCGATGGAGCACTGGCAATCACGCTTCGATCTTTCTCCACATCCACCAACTGCCAGTTCCCTTGCGGTAGTTGCGTGTCGAATCCTGGCTGAGTCACCAGCACAGACAAGTCCGCACCCTCGAGGATGAGACTAAGGCGCTCGGCCGGCGCCGTCGGATCCAGCGGAAGATAGGCGCCACCCGCCTTCAGGACTCCCAGGGCAACGGCAACCATCTCCGGCGAACGTTGCAGGGCCAGGCCGACCAAGGTGTCCCGGCCAACGCCCAACGCTCTGAGGTGGTGTGCCAGCTGATTGGAGCGGCGGTCCAGCTCGGCATAAGTCAAGATCTCCAGCCCGGCGGACAGAGCAAGAGCGTCCGGCGCCGCTTGCGCCCGTTCCGCTATAAGGTCGGGAATCAGCAGGCTCGTGGTCGCTTCCGAAGTTGCGTTTGGGGTAAACATTTGAATTCTCAGCGCTGGCGCGGTGTGGGGGACACACCGCAAAAGATCCTGTGGTTTCTAACGGCTTAGTTTCTTCAGCACAAATCGTTCGATACCCGCAATGGTTTCGAAGTTTTCGCCGACGATCTCTTCATCTCCGATCCGCACGCGGAAGCTTTCTTCGAGGAAAGCCACCAGGCGGAAGATCCCCAGAGAATCGATCACACCACTCTCGACCAGCGATTGATCGTCGGTCACTTCGCTGACGCCCTTGCGCTGCGCCGCTTCCTGAACAAACTCGCGGATCTGGTCTTTCACATTCTCGACTTGCTCGGCCATGTTTCTCCTTGACTGGGTACGCCCGGCAACAACGAATGAAGTGGGGGCGCAATGAAGTTTGGCAGATATACTGCCCGGAAAACTTATGCCGGCTGCGGCTGCGCCAGTTGAACCCGGTCCACCTTCCCGGTGGAGGTCTTGGGCAGGCTGTCGCGCAACTCGATCTGCTCCGGGATCATGTACTTCGGAATCCGCGTGGCGCAATGTTGCTGCAGCTCCGTCGTACTCAGGGCTCCGGAGCTGTGCGGAGCCACAATTGCCTTAAGACGAGATCCCACTTCTTCGTCGGGAATGGCCAGGGCAGCCGCCTCGCGTACCCCGGGATGGCTGAGAAGCGCGGCTTCGATTTCTCCCAGCTCAATCCGGTAGCCGCGGCTTTTTACCATACTGTCGCGGCGGCCCACATAGTAATAGTCTCCGTCCGCGGAAAACGTGACGATGTCGCCGGTGCGGTACATCTTCTCGTCAAAATGCGGCTGAAAGCGGTTGGGCACACATGCCTTTTTCGTTTTCTCCACGTCCGCCCAGTAACCCGGCGTCACCCCTGGACCGCGGACGTAAAGCTCGCCTTCCTTGCCGCTCCCCGCAGCCACGATCTGATCGTTGTCGTCCACCGAAAACACTTCGGTATTGGCGCACGCCTGTCCAATGGGCAAGCTCGCCATGCTCTTCAGACGATCGCGATCCACCTTGTGATAAGTGCAAACGTTTGTCTCGGTTGGGCCGTACAGGTTGTAGAGTTCAACCTGCGGCAGCAGTTCCGCCAGTTGCCGCAAATACTTCATGGCGAACACTTCGCCGGCGAACAGTACAATCCGAAGACGCGGAAGATTCTCCGCCCGCAAATTCCCGTGCAACAGTAACAGCACCAGCGCCGATGGAACCGAGTACCAGATGCTGATCTGCCGTTCGCGGATGAAATTCGACAAGCTGGCGGGAAACATCGCCAGATCCTCGGTCACCATGTGCAGCGTGGCGCCCGCCTCAACACTGTTGTAGACATCAAAGACCGATAGATCGAAGTGCAAAGGCGCGTGGTTCGATAGATTGTCTTCCGCTGTCACCTGAAAGGTGTCCGCGCACCACTGCACGAACGTCAGTGCGTTCTGGTGCGTGAGCATCACGCCCTTCGGCCGCCCGGTAGAACCCGAAGTATAGAGAATGTAGGCCAGATCGGTCGTAACCGTCTGCACCGCCGGCGCGGTCGACGGATACTCCGACAGCGCGCCCCATGGCATGGCGCGTTCGAAACTGCCATTCCCCGCAGCGCTCAACAGGAGGCTGAACTGGACCGAGCGGATCGCCGCCGGATCGAGCGCGTGCAGACGATCCCCGGTCGTCATCAGGACCTTGATCTGGCAGTTGCCGATAATGTATCCAATCCGTTCCGCCGGCGCTTGCGGATCGAGTGGGACATACACGCCACCTGCTTTGAGCACTCCAAACATTGCAACCAGCGACTCCACCGCCTTGGGGAAATACAAACCTACGCGATCGCCCTTTTTCAGTCCCCGCGCCTGCAGCAATTGCGCCAATTGGCTGGAGTGCTCCTCCAGTTCCCTGTAGGTCAGGGCCTTGCCACGCGCGCAAACCGCGAGCTTCTCCGGATAACGCTTCGCGCTCGCACTCAACAGTTGTTGCAGGACGTAAGCCATCGTTCCCCCACTACTGGATAAACTCGACTCGGTCGATCAGAGCCCGTGCAGACCGGCAATGATCATCTTCTGTACTTCCGTCGTACCGGAATAAATAGTTCCTGAGACCGCGTCGCGCAGTTCGCGCTCGATCTGGAACTCGGTCATGTAGCCATAACCGCCGTGGATTTGAATCGCGTCCTGCGCGGTTTTGATGCAAGCTTCACTGACAAACACCTTGGCGATCGCAGCCTCCCGCAACGGGTGCTTGCCCTGAGACTTGAGCCAGGCCGCCTTATACAGCAGCAAGCGGCTGGCCTCCAGACGTATGTCCATCTCCGCGATCTTGCTCGCCACTGCCGGAAACTTCCCGATCGGCTGGCCAAACTGTTTGCGGTCGGTGGCGTAGCTGACGGAGGTTTCCAGCATGCGCTGCATCGCGCCCAAATGGCTGGCCAAAATGCAGATTCGCTCCCACTCCATCGAAGCCGTGAAAATGGCCGTGCCACTGCCTTCCTTACCCAGCAAGTTCTGGGCGGGCACTTCGCAGTCGGCAAATGCCAGTTCCGCCATGGGCGAAGTTCGCAGGCCCATCTTATGAAGCTTCTTGCTGATGGAGAAACCGGGCGTTCCCTTCTCCACAATAAACGCGCTGATGCCGGCCTGGCCCTTCGCCGGATCCAGATTGGCGAACACGATTATCATATCCGCCAGCTGCGCGTTGGTGATGAAAGTCTTGCTGCCGTTGAGGATATAGCGATCGCCCTTGCGTTCGGCGCGGGTCTTGAGACTGTACGCATCCGAACCTGAGCCTGGTTCGGTCATGGCGTGAATTCCCACCCATTCTCCACTCACCAGTCTGGGCAGGTATCGTTTCTTCTGCTCCTCGGTGCCGAAGGAGAGCAGCGGAATCTCCGAGCTCCACATGTGCGCATTGATGGAAAAGATCAGGCCATTATCCCTGCAGCCATAGCCCAGCGCCTCCAGGGCGCACACCGTGGTCAGAATGTCGGCCCCTCCGCCTCCGTATTCCTCCGGAATCGGCAGGCCCTGGATTCCGAATTGGGCGCACCGCTTCCAGCCCTCGCAGAAAAATTGCTCACTGCGGTCGCGCTCAATAAGATCGTCATTTAGTTCCCCCTGCGCGAACTTGATCACTTCGCGCCTAAAAGCTTGCTGTTCGTCGGTCCAAGAAAAGTTCAAGGCTGGCGTTCTCTCCTGAGGGTTCTAAGAATTTCGCTGCGGCGACGGCGCAGGCTTCTTGAAGCGCTGAGGGCGTCCCCCACGCAAGCGGATGCGTGCCGGCACTCCCACAATGGTCGTATTGTCTGGAACATCGGTGAGCACCAGGCTGTTGGCCACGACCACCACGTTGTCCCCGATGGCGGCATCGCCGATCAACTTTGCTCCCGCCCCGAAGTACACATTATTCCCCACACCCCGGGAGCCGGCGGCGATCAACACTCCACTCTGCACCGTGCAGTTGTCGCCAATCTTCGTCCCGCCGATATTGATGCCGTACGTCGTGTGCACCACCAAACCCGGCCCGATCTGAGCGTCCGCGCTAATATAAGAGCCCGTAAGCAAGCCAATGACGCGCTGAAACACCGCTCCTCCCACTCGCAGCAGCTGTCCGGCAACCGGTACGCGCACTCCCAACGCCCAATGATGAAGGCGGTAAGCCGCGACTACCTGCGTGTTCAGGCGAAAGAAAGCGGAAATCTTTTCCCTCCGGTCGGGTTCGTGGCGTTCCAGATTCTTATCCAGCGCCGCCCGGCGCACATCGGCGCGCAGGTTCTCGAACCAACCCCCGTTCCGGGCCGGCAGGGCGGTGACATTGGTCTGCCCGGCTGCGCTCATGCTGCTCCCGAACCTCGCAGCACCGCCGGAATGGTAAGCAGCAGAATCTTGAAGTCGAGCCACAGCGACCATTTGTCGATGTACTGCAAATCCAGCTCCATCCACTGCTCGAAAGCAATCGAACTCCGTCCCGCCACCTGCCACAGACAAGTGATGCCCGGCTTCACACTGAAGCGCCGGCGCTGCCAGTCCTCGCTGAAGCCCTCGTAGTCGCGCACCGGGAGCGGGCGTGGGCCCACCAGACTCATGTCGCCTTTGCAAACGTTGAACAGTTGGGGAAGCTCATCAATGCTGGTCTTTCTCAGAAATCTTCCCAGCGGAGTAATGCGTGGGTCATTCTTGATCTTGAATACCGGGCCGCTCACTTCGTTCAAGTGTTCGACCTCGTGCATCCTTTTCTCGGCGTCCGCCACCATGGTGCGGAACTTATAAATGTTGAACTGCCGCTTGTTTAACCCCAGGCGGTTTTGCTTGAACAGCACCGGACCGCGCGAGGTCAGCTTGATCAGAATCGCGGTCACCAGCAGCGCGGGTGAGATCGTGATCAGCAAAGCCGCTGAACCCAGCAGGTCAACCGCCCGCTTCAGCAGCACCGGCCAGCCGTTGATTTGGCCGGTACGATGCGTGATCACCGAGTCCCCCTCCCAATCCTCCATCGACGCGCGCGCCAGCTTGAGATTGAACATGTTGCTCAGTTGCCGGACCGTGATCCCCTGTTCCTCGCAGTACGCCGCAATTTGCGAGGCCTCGAAGTATCGCGAACGCATGGGCAGCGCCATCACCACCTCGTCCACAACGCTGCTCCGCAGGAACTGGGGGACACCCGCAAAACCGCAGGTCAACGCAAACTCGCTGTCGTGAAACCCTCCCATTCCCTGCCACTTTTCATCCACGAACCCGATGACCCGGTATCCGGTCTCAGGATGGTTCACTAGTTTCCGCGCGAACTGAACCGCGCGTTGATTGGTGCCCACGATGAGAACATCCCGTAGATTGCGCCCCTGCTTGCGGATCCAGGCTAGAACCATCCGCAAGCCCAGGCGGCTGGCGACGGTGGCGGTGGTGCTTATTGCCCAGAATGCTATGAGGAACCGGGGCGTCCCCATCTGAACCTGAAACACTGCCGACCCTGCCAGGATGATCAGCGTGCCCGCAGAGGTGGCTTTCACGACGTCGAACACTTCACTGTAGCGGCGGGACAGCCGGCGTGATGCGTAGAGCCCAAACGCGCTCAGAACAAAATGCCACGCCAGAAGAAACAGCACGAAGATCGCCAAATTCTGGACCTTCACCCGCATGGAAAAAAACTCGGCCAGCGTGACCTTGTGCCGCTCGAAGGCGATCGCCCCGGCCCCCAGGAACGCCAACACCATTAGCCCCAGGTCAAACAACTTGAAGACATTGAGCAGGATCTTGCGGCGAACGTTACTCATGGCAGGGACTCATCCAGTCTGTCGATTGCTACCAACGATTTCAACGCAGCTTCCGCGCCACTACCGCTTTCCTTCGCAGGAGGAAAGACTTCCACGGAAACCTTAATTCGGGAATGGAAAGATACGGAAGCTGGTTCGGGTTACAAACGGTCGTAAATACCTTGCGGAATAGGAAACGTACGCTGATTCAACACGGCCCCCAGCACTCTGATCTTGGCTCGTTCCAATTCGTGCATGGCCTTGCGTGCTGTCCCCCGGCGTGAAGCGTTCGCTTTCAGCACGAGCACCGCACCGTCCGCGGCACATCCCAGCATGACGCCATCATTGGAGGTGTTCAGGGCGGGAGCATCGATCAGAACGTAGTCGAACTCCTGCCGCAGTTCGAGAATTCGTCTTTGCATGCGGTCGGAGCCGACCATGGTTTGCCAGTCACCGCTTTCGGCGCCGCAACTCAACAACCAAAGATTCTCACGTCCCACACGCCGAGCGAACTGGCGCACCGGACTGGAGTCCTGCTGCAGAGCGTCGGAAAGTCCGTGATGGTTTTCCACTTGAAATTGCTGATGCAGGCCCGGAGCTCCCAGGTTGGCGTCCACCACGCACACCGAAGCCGAAATCTGCGAAGCCAGGACTTCCGCCATACGCGCGCATATCCAACTGCTGCCACTGCCCGCGTCAATGCTCGTGACCACCACGACCCGCGAAGCGTCCGCTCCAGTTGCCAGGAACAGACGTTGCACTAGCTTGGTGAGTTCATCCTTCTGCGCGGGTTGCATTTCCAACTCCGGCGGCTTGAACTCCATGGCTCGAAATTCAACCGGCTCGGGCAATGGTGCAGGCTGGGCCTCCGACGGGAAGATGTCATGTTCCTTGCCGAGTTTCTGAAGCAGTTCAAAATTTCGACTCATTCGGGTCCCTGGTTCCTTCTAATCTGGGTTGAAAACAACCTGCCCTACGACTTGGTTCTATTTGCTTCTATTGCACGATTTCTTCCGGCCGTGACCGCGGTTTGCTGGAACTGGCTTTTTGTTCCCGGTCTTTCAACGTCTGGACCACTTTTTGCATGTAGTCCCGGGCTTCGCCCGGGCTTATAGGCAAGAGTGGGTCGGCGCCCGGCTGCGGCGTTGTCCCCGCCCGCAATGGATGGCTTTGATCGGGGGACGGCTCTCGCACCGGCACGGGGCGTGCCGCGGGAGAAACCCCAGAAGCAGGACGGTCGCTGACACCTGCTGCGGAATCGAATCGCAAGCTCGATTCGTCGGATGCAGGATAGTCTTGTTCCGCCAGCAGATGACGGATGTCCAGGTCCTGCGCAACTTCTTCGACCGTCTCCAAATCGATGGTCTTTTTGCGGAGCGCAAAGGCCAGCGACAGAGAGTGAAAGCAGAGGTTGTTGATCCTGCGGGGAATCCCCGCGCTGAGCGCCGCGATGCGGCTGACCGCCCGGGGGTCAAACAGACGCCCGCCGGAATAGCCCGCCACCCGCAAGCGATGATCGATGAAGCGTGTTGTCTCCTCCGGCCCCAACGGTTTCAGGCTGCTGAAGCTGGCGATGCGCTGATGCAACTGGTTCAGCCCCGGCTGGGCCAGCTTCTCCCCTAGCTCTGGTTGACCGGCTAGGATGATCTGCAACAGTTTGGCCTGTGGGGTTTCGAAATCCGAAAGCAGCCGCACCGTCTCCAATACTGACGCATCGAGGTTCTGGGCTTCGTCGATGATGATAATGAAGCGGTTGCCCGCCCGCGCCTCTTGCTCCAGGCAACGGTTGAACTGCTCGTGCATGTGGACGAAGTCGCCGTCGCTTTCCAAACCCACCTCGGCCAGAAGGAAACGCATGAATTCGCGCGAACTGCACTGGGTCTGAAACAAGAAAGCAGTCCGAGCGCGATTGCGGAATGTTTCCAGCAAATGAAACAGCAGGGTGGTCTTGCCCATTCCCGGCTTGGCGATTAGGGCCAGGAATCCGCGGTTGGCTTCGATGCCGTAGAACAATGACGCCAAGGCTTCACGGTGCGCGCCCCCCAGATACAAGTATCGGGGATCGGGGGTAACCCCGAAAGGCTGCTCGCGAAGTCCAAAAAATTGCTGAAACATAAGCGAGCCTAGCGGACCCGTACCGGGTGGACGACCTGGTCCTCACCGAAGGGCTGTTCGCTCGGGTGGGAACCGCTTCCGTTTCCGTTTCCGTTACTGCCATGGGCATGCCGCGGCACCGCGGCCAGGACCGGGATACCCAACTCTGCGCTGACTTCCGCAGGCGTACGGAAAGATTCATCCAAATATTCCAGTGTGACGGCCGCGCCCACGCTGGCCAGCGAGGCCAAGACGATCCCAATCAACCCGAAAAGCCACGGCGAACGGGAGGGCAGTGCCGGTACCACCGGTGCCTGGGCCACGACGATGTTCAGGATGTTGGATTGATCGAGAGCGTCGGCGATGCGCGCCTCCTCCTGCTTCTTGCGATAGAGCAGGTAGGTTTCTTCGTTGGCTTTCTGCGTGCGCAGCAAGTCCTGTTGGGCAAGGCCCTTTTCATCCAGTGCCTTGGCGTTTGAAGCATAGAGGTTCACGATAGCCTGGGTTGCCGTTTCGCGGGCTTTCAAACCGCTCAGGTCCGCTCTTGCCTTGGACATCTCCGAATTAATCCAGGCATAGGTAGGATTCTGATCGGTGGTTTCCTCGTTCAGCGGCAAGCCTTCCTCTTTTGCCAGAGTCGCGCGTGTATCTGCGATCTGCTTGTCCACTTCAACCACCAGCGGATACGTGGTCTGATATTTGGTCAAAAGTTCAGTCCGCTTCAGCTCCAGAGTCATCAGCGTACCCTTGAGTTGTTCCAGAACCTGCGGGTTGTCGCCCTTCTTTACTTGTGTCGTCATGCGCGAAGGAGTCAGTTTCTGTTGCGCGTCAAGGTCCTGGATCCGCTTCTCGGCCTCCTGGATCTGCGCCCGGGTCGACTGCAGACTGCTGTTGAACTCCGCCAGTTTCTGCAGGGTTAGGTCGCGCATCACTGCCGGCGCAACCCCTCCCAGCTCGCTATCAAATTGCTTGAGGTGCTGCTCGGCGTCTGCCAGCGCCTTGCGGTACTGCTCGGTTTCTTGTTCAAAGAACTGCACCTGTCCCGTAGGGTGGTGGGCTTCCAGGTGTTTCTGAATATAGACCTGGTTCAGCGTCGTCAATACCCGGTAGGCTAACTGCGGACTCTGCGACTCATAGCTGATGCCGATAACGTTGCTCTTCTTGACCGGCTCGACACCCAGTTCCGCTTTCAGCCGGTTCACCGCCTTGGCGGTCCGCTGCTCGTTGGTTTGCCCCCATCCGAACCACCCCAGCAGCGACTTCTTGTGGTCCAGTCCGCATTCGACCACCACCCGTCGCAACACATCCTCGCTCTCAATCAGTTCCACTTCCGAGTTCAAGTCTTCTTCGCTCACCGAATCGCGAAACATCATGGGAGCGTTCTGCTCGGGACTCACCACCGGATCGAGACGCTCACGCTTGACCAGGATCCTGGTCTCCGCCCGGTAGGTCGAAGGCAGAAACAGGGCGGAAAGCAGCACCCCCAAAAATACACCCGCAAAACACAAAATCATGACCCGCCTGTGGCGAAAGCCAACGGCCACAAAATCCCTCAACGTAAAGGAGAGAATCTGATTTCCGCGGCGATTCACTGAGGATTCATCGCTCATATTGCCTCCGTAAAGCCCTTCTAAAAGGAGTGCCCCATGTACGTCCCCATGTTGGGGGTGGGGATAAACCTTGAGATCTTGGAGAACGCGTTCTTCGGCACAAACAGCATGTCGCCGGGATGGAGGAAGGGATCCTCGCCCAAGTTTCCCGCTTTCTCCATCTTCTTCACGTTGATGATCTTGGCCTCCGTCCACTGATCGGAAACCCTGCGGAATAACAGCACTTGAGAATGCTTGGACATGTCCGTGAACCCCCCCGCGATGGCAATCGCTTGCGTCACGGTCGTATCACCGCGCAAATCGTACTTCCCCGGCTTTCCGACCTGTCCATCGGCGACGAAATACGGCTTCTCGAAATCCTTGAGCACAACCGAGATAATGGGATCACGGAGGATCTTGCCATAAGCGGTGCCCAGGGTCACGGTCAACTGGGGAACCGTCTCGTCCTGCACCCGCAAATCGCCCACGCCCCGCAGGGTGACATAGCCGTCGGGCTGAACGGTCACCGACTGGTTAAACTCCGGACTCAGATCGAAGTTCACGTCGAACTGATCGCCCGCGCGGATCTTGTAACGCGGATACCGCTGCTGGAGTTGCACACTGGGCAAACTCGGACTGGCGTTCGTGGACGCTGTTTCTGTGCCCGCAGACGTCAGCGGCTTGCCAACCTCTTGCGCCAGGCACATGGCCGTCACAGCACATATTGTGATCAAAATCTTCATCGCTGACACTCTCATCTTGCCCATTTCCACACCTAAACCTCTCGCTGGCGCGGGTCCATTTAATTTACTCTTAAGCGCCAGAAAAATCGTCTACTTTGCCTTGCTTCTCCGAAACAGCAACGACGCGGCACCCCGATGCCTCATTAGGAGTGATGTTGAACCGCTGCATCTTATAGAGCAGCCCCCGATAGCTGATGCGCAACAGTTGGGCCGCCCGTTTCCGGTTGCCTCCGGTCTGTTGCAGGGCGTGGCTGATGGCATGACTCTCGGCTGCAGCGCGGAGCACGCGCAGGGAGAAGTTCACAGGGTCCGTCGGCGAGAGATTGCTGGGCGCAGCACCGGCTTGATCTTGACCGTTCGGACGCGGCTCTCCCGCTACCTGGGCATCTGGGATTTTCGATTCAGTATCGCTCATGGTTGGTATCTCATAGGGTCTTCAAATTTGTTGGGCGCACTAACGTGGCCGGTGTGGTAAGGGAGGAACTTGGGAGCTGGCGCGAGTCTCACAGAGCTTTTCGGCTAGGCTTGCTACGCAGGCTCTACGTCGTAGCCCTCGACGCGAATGGAAAGGGACCGCTGTATCGATTCGATGGAAATCACCAGGCTGCGTTCGCCGCTCTGGGAGGCCAGAATACCTTCGACCCCATTCAATGCTCCTCCCCGCACCCGCACTCGTTGGCCAACCCGCAGGAATTTGTGTTCCTTCACTGGAATCTTGTTGGCAAGTAAAGTGCGCAAATCCTCAATCTGAGCATCTGGAATCGGCACTCCGACGCGTTGTACACCCACGAAACTGACTACTCCGTGGGTTTGCAGGACGCTCACGCGCTGTTCGCTGATTGAATAGTTCAGGCGTACGAAGCCATACCCGGAAAACAACGGAACTTCCACTTCCTTCTTGCGGTCGCTCCATTGACGAACCTGATTCACCAGGGGAAGAAATGTCTCGAGGCCGCGGCTGTCCAGTTGCTGGGTGGCGATTTTCTCGTGCCGGGAACGCATGCGGACAGCGTACCAATGAATCTCATCGAGCGCGGTCAAACACCCCATCACCGCTCCGTTCCCTTCCACCAGCAAACCACTGCTGCTCATGGCTCCGCCCTCTCAGTCACATCTTCTGACTGTTACCCATCTTCTGACTGCTAACCGGGAACACGCCCCATACTGGGGCACGCTGCCGTAGTATTTTGCGAGAAAAGCAACCTATGACTTTCATCGGGGGGGAACTGCAGCGAATCAGCAGCAACCGACTGTCAGCCTAGGTTACTGAGGCATGCAATTTCTTGCAATAGGACAATAGGGCCATCACCAATGGGCCATTACCGTACTGCTTCCAGAATCATAGAAGTGTCTTTACTTGCAATGACTTACGAGTTCCTAGAGCGGCCCTACGCGGTTCGCTCGGCCTTCCGGCTCTTGCGCCCGATCATGATAAAAAGCGCCCCATCCGCGCCCCCAGTGAGCAGCATTTCCATTTCGGTCAGCCAACGGGTGAGTTTTGTGCCCTTGTCGTGCGCTACGAACAGCTTTTCTGCGTCGGTAAATGGACCGGGATCAATCTTGGGAATGCTGGACAGATATTCGAAACCATTCGACTCATACCAGTTCAGCAATTCGCTGTAGGTGTGCTTGCTTTCGTGCGGATGCTTGTACTGGTCAAAGAACCAGGCTCGTTTGCGGTCCTGGTTATAGTTCTTGTTGCGCATATGCGCGTCCAGGAAACTCAGCTTGTCGGCAGAGGCACGGAACAGGAAACGCTTGAAGTCGGTGGTCAGGCGCCCAATCTTGTTATATAGCCCTATGATGATGATGCCATTGGGCTTCACCAGGCGGGCGATGGACTGGAACGCGCCCAGTGGGTCGGCCGTGTGGTGGAGCACCCCGTTGGACACCACCAGATCAAAGACGCCGTGCTTAAATGCCGGGCGGAACAGGTTCATCTGTGCGAAGCCGGCATTCTTGATTCTGCAACGCTCCCGAAAACCATTGGCCAAGCGCAGAGAATGCAGGCACATATCGGAACCGAAAACGCGGCGGTTATAGTGCATCCCCAGAAAGTTCGTGAGTTGGCCCGTGCCGCAGCCCACCTCGAGCACCAAAGCCCCCTGGGGAATTTGCTCGTCCAGAAGCCGCGCGAACACACCCTTCGTGGCCTTCTCCATCAGGGTCTGTTCCGAATCGATGTCGTCATAATTCGGAAAGGGATTCTCTTCATAGAAGGCCTTCACGATCTCCGTGACGTCGCCCCTTTGCTGTGCCGGATCGTGGGGAGCGAACAGTTGCGGAATTCCGCTGTCGACGTTGAAGCTCTTATCGCAACCCTGGCAATGGATCCTCTCGCCGTCGTAACGGAGGCCGGCGCCACAATACGGGCAGGCCAAAACGTCAATCGAGCGCTCAAACAAGGCTTGCGGTGGAGCTGGCGTTGCGTACGTGGTCATTTGCACCCTCTATGCAATCTGCTTGTCAATGATGAAGTTGCCCAGAACCAAAGCGTCCATTTCGCTTTTGGAAAACGTGTTGAACGCGTTCGCTGGAGTGTTGACGATGGGTTCGCCCTTCAAGTTGAACGAGGTGTTCAGGATTACCGGAACTCCCGTGGCCTGTCCAAAACGCTCGATCAGCTTGTAATAGCGCGGGCTCTGCTCTTTGAACACAGTCTGCAGACGTCCGGTACCATCCACGTGCGTGATCGCCGGCAGCGTCGCCTTCTCCCGCTCTCTTACCGGCACCACGTACTGCATGTAGCGCGCCGGACAGTGATGCGCCGCATTGGGCAGATCGAAGTACTTCTCCGCCGCTTCGGCCAGCACCGAAGGCGCAAACGGACGGTAGGGCTCGCGGAACTTAATCTTCGCGTTCACGATCTCCTTCATGTCGGGATTGCGCGGGTCGGCGATGATGCTGCGATTCCCCAACGCGCGCGGACCCCATTCAAACCTGCCCTGCGACCAGCCCACGACCTTTCCGCTGGTCAACTGGTCGACCACGCGATCGAGCAATTGATCCTCATTATCGAAGCGGCTGTGCGGGATGTTGTTCTCCACCAGGAAATCGCTGACCTCGGCATCGGAGTTCTCGCGCCCCCAGTAGGCATGCTGCATGGTGAAGTTCCGGGGTTTGCCGAGCACCGTGTTGTAGGCCCACAAGGCCGCACCCAGCGCTCCACCGCCGTCTCCGGCCGCAGGCTGTATGTACAATTCGTCGAATCCCGCTTCGTTGAGAATCCGGGTGTTGGCCACGCTGTTCAGAGCCACGCCTCCCGCCATGCACAACCGCGTCATCCCGGTCGTCTTCCGCAGATGCTTGGCCATGGTCAGCAGCATTTCTTCCGTGACCTTCTGGATGCTGGCGGCAATGTCGGCGTAGTGCTGGTTCTGCTTTGAGAGTTCCTGATAGTTCCCCGGCGCCGTCCCAAAATACCGGGGGAAGCCAGTCCCTTCGGTGAAGAACAGCATCTTCGGCGGTCGCGGCGTGCCGAACAGCGCCTCGAACTTTCCGCTGTAGGTCTTGTAGGTGGAGTGATGGAAGCTGAAGTAGTCCATGTCCAGTGCAAACGACCCGTCCGGGTTCTGTTTGACCATCTTCCAGACTTTGTCGACATAGCGCGGCACTCCGTAGGGCGCCATGCCCATCACTTTGTACTCGCCTTCGTTCACCTCAAAACCCAGGAACGCGGTGAACGCGCTGTACAGCAGGCCGAGCGAATGTGGAAACTCGATCTGCTTCTGCAACTTGATTTCGTTGCCGCGGCCCACTCCGTACGTCGTGGTCACCCACTCGCCCACTCCATCCACCGTGAGGATGGCCGATTCATCGAAGGGAGAACACAAGAAGGCGCTGGCGGCATGTGAAAGGTGGTGTTCCGAGAACAGGATCTTCTCTTTGGGCACCCCGATTTCAGTTTGCAGCTTCGTGCCCACCCAGAGCTTGTCCGTCATCCAGGTGATCATGGACTCGCGAAAGACCTTATACGACTGCGGATAGGTCTGCAGCGTCATCATCAGGATGCGGTCCAGCTTGCGGAAAGGCTTCTCAAAGAAGACCACGTAGTCCAGATCTTCGCCGCTAATACCTTCTTGTTCCAGGCAGAACTTGATGGCTTTGCTGGGAAAGCCGTAGTCGTGCTTGATGCGCGAGAAGCGCTCTTCTTCGGCGGCGGCCACCAGACAACCGTCTTTCAAGAGCACTGCGGCCGCGTCGTGGAAATAGCAAGAAACTCCAAGGATATACACTGTGTTATTGCCTCTTCGCCTGCTCGAAATTGCAGGCATCGTCAGGATGGTCGAGCCATTGAGTGGGCCGACGTTTAATGCGCAGGGGATCGGAGAACATCCGGGTTCCAAGCCCAAAGGGCAACAGAACACCGTAGAAAATTGTCAGGAGGAAGCGCGCTTGAAAGTTTCCGATCTTGTGCGCCAGCTCCTTCCAAGCTTGCCACGCTCGTTTCAGTATCTTCATAGACTTCCTTTTCCTGGAGGATTCTTTAGATTCAAGCCGCCCTGGCTACGTAACTATCAAAGGCTTGCCGCTCCGTCGGTCACTCTCTCCGCTTCGCCAACTCAGCGAGCCGAGACCGGTGTGGTCGCTTGGGCCGGGGACTCTGCCTTGGCCGAATTCACCTGCGACTGGGGGTTAGCGCAAGCGCTTGTGTAAACGGGCAGCGTTGCGATGGTTTTGACCAGCTCGCCCGCGATGACTTGATGTCCGGCCGCGGTGGGATGCGCCGGATCCATGAACATCGCGTTTTGATCCCGGACGCTAATGATCGGAATCATGTTCACAAGGGGTACGTGTTCTTTCGCCGCGAATTCGAGCATGGCCTTCTGGAAAGGATGCATGGGCATTTCCGGGGTTTGCCCATCAGAACCGAGCAGCAAGAACACCAGTCCTATATGGTGCGACCGGCAAAGCTCCAGGCTCTGCTCCAGGTTCTGGTTGAACTGGTCCATGTCCAGATTTTCCATACCCTTCAGCGTGTCCAATGTGCCCGCCATGATCACGTGCCGCAGCTTGTAATAGGCAAACTTGCGCAGCAAGTCTTCAATCAGGAAGTTATAGATGGCGCTGCGGCGGGCAATTGACTTCCACTCCACCCGGCGCAAGAACTTCTGCCGGTCTTCCCCCTGCAACTTTGTAAGCTTTTCGAAGTTGCTGTTGTAGCTGTAGGCAACGATGGCGACGTCTGGGCGGGTAGCATCGTTCTCAACGACTTCTTTCAGCTTCTCGGCGACCAGCGAATTGGGGTACGCATTGACTCCCGCCGACACTACCTGGAAATGCTCCCGGGTGCAGCTTCCGTGGTTCAGCGTTCTTTCGATGATGGCGCTATAGTGCGAGTTGTCGTCGACGCCCCAGCCCTGCGTTGAGGAGTCTCCAAAGGCAATGACCCGAAACTGATCGCTCTGCTTCGGGGTGAGATCGGCCCCGTACCGGAAACCCTGATGGTTGATGGTGATCGGCAAATGATTGACCACAGTCAGCGTGCGTCCGGGCTCGGGAACCCACAGTAGTCGCTGGTCGGGGCGATAAATCGTATAGTGCCCGTAGCCGAACAGGCGCAGGACGCCTTCGAAAAGCAGGCAGACCACCAGCAACCACATTACGGACTTCAAGAATCTGTGTTTCGTAGGACTCGTACTCATTCGTAAGAACTCCACTCGTAGTTTGCCGGACTGTTCCCGGTCCCGAATCCAATCGGGGATGGGAGGGGCGTGCTTCCAAAAGCGCAGGCTGCCCGGTTTCGCGAATCACGCCCAGCCCAGGCTGCTTAGAACATCGTGTAGATGAAGGGAGCGAGCGAGGAGCTTTGCGCGACCACAATGAAGGCTCCTAGCAAGAAGAGGGTGACGATGATGGGCAGGACCCACCAGCGCCGGCCGCCAAAAAAAGAAAATAGCTCGCCGGCGGTTCTTAAGTTCCGAGTAGCGGTGCGAACAAACTTCATGGACCTTCTCCTGTGAAAATGGCTTTTCAAAATTCGCGCACTGTCAAAGTGCGGGATACAGCTCTGCCCTCTGAGTCACATTCCGCGACCCGGCCCAAAAAGGGCAAGACCCGACAACACCAATAGCACTGCAAGAACAATGGCCCGTCAGCTTGCTTGATAGTGTGACGGAATCATCGTCACGTTCTTGGGGGGGCACTACCGAATCAGATTAGGTCGAGATTACGTGACATCGCAAATTCCTGCAAGAGGTAGGAAGTTAAGAGAAAAAAGTCCCTAACTCCGTTCCGGTGTACGACATACACGATTAAAACAGTAGACTTTATCAGCGCCCGGACGCCCCATTAGGTACTACACCGTAGTGCCATTTACTTAGAGTCTAATTTCCCCTACGCTGTGTCTCTTTGGCAACGGTGCCAGCACGTCGATATCGGGTAAGGTCCAGTTTAGTGCCACCAAAGCAAATTATGAGCAATATGACGACCGTTCCGAACCAACTCCGGCCTCGGGTTCTGGCCGCCGATAGCACTTCCATGACCACCCAGTTGCTGGTGGACGCTCTGGGACGGGATACTCAATTCCAGATGATCGAGTCGCCGTCCAACGCTCCCGCCATCCTGGCTTTGGTCAAGAAAGAGAAGCCTCAAATTGCAGTGATCAGTGCCCAGCTTGGAGAGCCCCGTCTGGGAGGCTTCGAACTGGTTCGCCAAATTCGCGCCCAATCGCCGGAGACGCGCGTAATCGTGTTGCTCGACACTTCAGAACGCACTTCGGTCACGGGGGCGTTCCGGGCTGGCGCCCAAGGCGTTTTTTGTCGCACCGAACCTTTCCGCTTGCTGGCCAAGTGCATCCAGTGCGTGGACAACGGACAGGTTTGGGCCAGCAGCGCGGAATTGCAGTTCCTGATCGAGGCTCTGGCTCAGCCCCCGCTCGCGGGCTGCCTGAACGTAAATGGCGGGTTGCTTTCAGTGCGAGAAACCGATGTGGTGCGGTGTGTGGCCGAGGGGCTTACCAATCGCGAGACCGCTCAACGTCTGAAGCTAACGGAGCACACCGTCAAGAACTATCTGTTCCGGATTTTCGACAAGCTGGGCGTCTCCAGCCGGGTTGAGGTAGTGCTCTATGCTTTCCGGAATGGGGACGTACCCCAACCTTCTCCAACTCCTTCTCCCCGCCGGCTCTCGCAATCGGTTACCGCCCCGGAGCGAGTGGTTCCGGTGACGATCCGCACCACGGCCACCTAAAACACCATCGCAAGAACCTTCATTTCAGGATGTAAGAAGGCGATGCCTCGCCGCTCTCGGGGCATTCCTGATTGACGGCAGCAGCCGTCAGTGGGGCAACCTGAAATTCAGGGTTACCTTCGTCTGCGTCTCCACCGGCTGTCCGTTGATCACGCGCGGTTTGAATCGCCACTGTTTCACCGCCGCAATCGCGGCGTCGGCTAGCAGGCGCTGGCCGCTGAGCAGATTCACTTCTTGTATTGCGCCATCGCGACCGATGCGCACATCCAGCACGACTGGCCCTTGCATCTGCTGCTGCCGGGCTTCCGCGGGATAGTCCGGTTCAACGCGATGCAACAGGCTGCCCTCTGCCACTTCCGGTGGCACCTCAAGGATCCCTGCCGCCTCCACCGCGGACGCTCGTTGCACTTCCGTCCCATAGGCGTCGGTTCCTTTTGTACCCGTTGCACTTGTCGCCTCACCCTGCCCCGCGGTAGGCGGCATGCGGAAAACTTCTCTTCCATTCTCATAAACCAGCAAGCTGCCTGCCGGCGCCGATGAATCAGCTGTGTGAGTTGCACGCGAGACCGGAACCACCGATCCGGAAGGCGGTGCGCTGGACCCCGCAGATTTGTTTCCGGAAGTGGAAGCTGCAGATCCGGTAGATCCGCTGCCCGCCGCCGACCGATTCTCTGCACCGGTCGGGGGAGAGGAGACAGCGGCCGGCGCATGCGCCCGGGCCCTGACCTTTCCTCCACCCAGACGCTGACCGGCCAGCACAGTCAGCAATACGGCAAACGCCAAAACTGCTGCGCCCAGTACCCACGTGATGAGATTGATCGCTCGGCCGGAGGCGGCGTCGTTTGCGGGTTGCAGCAGCAAGCTCTTCAGGGAGCGGTAATCCGCGTCAGAAGTTGCGTCCCTATTCCCCGCGGATATATTCTCCGCGGAAAGACTCTCCGCGATAATGTTCGCCACTTCCGCAGGCACACCCTCGGCAGGCTTCACGGAGGCGGATAATGGCTCCGTTGCCCGCTCAAGATTCTTCAGCACACGCTGCGAGAGCGCTTCCAGCGTCCGCTCGTCGCGCTCTCCGAACGCTGAGGGCCATGATGAAAACAACTCGAAGACGCCCGCCAACTCACCGTTCTGCAACATTGGGAGAATAATCACCGAGCGCACACCGAGATTCCGGCAAGCCTGGATATCGGCGCGCGGGTCCGCCTGCGCATCGTCGCAGCGCTGCACTTTCCACGTCTGCATGCACGCGCCCGACAATCCCGCTTCGGTGTCCAGCCTCGCTCCCAATTCTGGAGCGGTGCCGCCGGCGCTGGCCCGGCACACCCACTCCCCACCACGCTCCAACACGATCGCCGCACCGCTGGCCCCGGTCGCCAGACAGGCTTGCTCCACAATCTCATTTAGCACAACCTCCAGCGCCAGCTCCGCCGAGACTTCCGCCGACACCCGGCCCCCTCCGCGCGCAGCAAACTTCGCCACCAGGTCCGCCAGATCCGATTCCCCCGCCGCTCCCGCCGCAGGCGAAACTGCGCCACTCTCCACGCGGCCCTCGGCCGCGGACGAAGCTGGCTTCGCGGGATCAGGCCCGAACATGGGATGGTGCGCCATACAAGAGGAACAGTCGATGGAAAATCTTCTTCTGTAGCGGAGTTTCACCCCAAAGCTGGGGGTTGTCAATATGCATGGCGATGTGGGGATTCGTATCGGGGCATGCCTTCACACGCGTACCGTAAGTGCAGCATTATCAATCGCGCCTTCAGGCGCTGCGACTCGAAGACCGACTTTCCCCACAGCCTTTCCTGGGCGCCGCAGTCCCAAAACGGCAGAAAAAGTAACCATAGGACAACCGTGCTACAGTCTTTTGTTTCCTCCCTTTCAGGCAGAAAAATGTTAGAATCTGTCAATCTTGGGGCAACCTGAAATCGTCCCCAAGTTAGTTTCTGTTGCTTCCTCCTCGTGGCTTCTCTTTGGAAACACCTGAAAATAGAGCCGTTTTCAAGACCTTTAATCCAGGGAGTTCGAACATGCGGATCGCTGTCGTTGGTTCCGGGTACGTAGGATTAGTTGCTGGCGCCTGCTTTGCCGACCTTGGTCATGACGTCATTCTCGTCGACAACGACGAACGCAAGTTAACCGCCCTCAAGAACGGGCAAGTCCCCATCCACGAGAACTTCCTGCCCGAACTGTTGAGCCGTCACCGCGGTCACCGTCTGGAATTCTCCGGCGATCTGCAGGAAGCCGTGCGCGCCAGTTCCGCCATCTTCGTTGCCGTAGGCACTCCGCCCACGGAACGCGGCGAGGCCGACCTGTCTTACGTCGAGTCGGTCGCGCGCGAAATCTCCGGGGCCATCAACGGCTACAAAGTGATTGTCGAGAAGAGCACAGTCCCGGTCTACACCAGCGAGTGGGTCCGCAAGATTATCCTGCGCAACGGCGCCGACCCGGAGTCGTTCGAGGTCGCTTCCAACCCCGAGTTTCTGCGCGAAGGCACCGCCGTCACCGACTTTCTTTTCCCCGACCGCATCGTCATCGGCTGCGACAGCGAGCGCGCCGCCGGTGTTCTCCGCCAGGTCTACGCCCCGCTCACCAGCGGCAGCTACTACGAACGCACCGATGCCATCCCGCAACCCGACCGCACTTCGATTCCCGCTCCCATCCTCGTGACCAGCACCAAGAGTGCGGAACTGATCAAGCACGCCTCCAACGCGTTTCTCGCCATGAAGATTTCCTTCATCAACGCCGTCGCTTCCATCTGCGAATCCGTGGGCGCAAACGTAAATCAAGTGTGCCACGGCATCGGCACCGACTCCCGCATTGGCCCGCGCTTCCTGAATCCCGGCATCGGCTACGGCGGCTCCTGTTTCCCCAAAGACGTGATGGCGTTTCGCGCCGTTGCCCGCGAGTGTGGTTATGACTTCCGCCTGCTCGACGAAGTCATGCGCATCAACGAAGACCAGCGCGAGCGCTTCCTCCGCAAAGTGCGCAGCGCCCTGTGGACGCTCCGCGGCAAGCACCTCGGCGTCCTCGGCCTCGCCTTCAAAGGCGGCACCGACGACATTCGCGAATCGCCCGCCATCTTCCTCGTGCAGGCTCTGTTGCAGGAAGGCTGCAAGATCACGGCCTACGACCCGGCCGCCATGGAGCGCACCCAGGAAACGATGACCTCTAATCTTAAATACGCCGGCTCCGCCTACGAAGCGGCCCGCGGCGCCGACGCCTTGCTGATCCTCACCGAGTGGGAAGAGTTTGCCAACCTCGATCTCCCCCGCCTCAGCCAGGAACTCAAGTATCCCATCGTGATCGACGGCCGCAACCTGTATGATCCCGAAGTGATGGCGGCGCACGGCTTCACTTATTACAGCGTGGGACGCGCGGCCTCTCATCCGGACGGCGTTCCCGCCCCCGTCTTGCGCAACGGCGCGAAGAAATCATGAGCCCGCAACGCGCCCTGGTAACCGGTGGCGCCGGTTTCCTGGGCTCTCATCTTTGCGATGCTCTGCTCGGCGAAGGCTGGAGTGTAGTTGTCGTCGACAACCTGCTCACCGGCCGCCGCGCAAACCTTCACCATCTCCGAAATGAATCCGCTTTCGAGTTCATAGAAAAGAACATCTGCGAACCCTTCGACGTCGGCAGGGTCGATTACGTTTTCCACTTCGCCAGCCCCGCCAGCCCGGTGGATTACACCATCCACGGCATCCCCACGCTGAAAGTCGGATCTCTCGGAACTTTTAACGCTCTCGATGTCGCCCTCAAATACAACGCAAAGTATCTCGTCTCCTCCACCTCGGAGT